>Ga0194125_10004995_pt1 | contig 20390 bp, 21 predicted proteins | sample TA2KigC250mmetaG_FD_148626 | JGI IMG/M metagenome (GOLD analysis project Ga0194125, IMG submission 148626) | Freshwater microbial communities from Lake Tanganyika, Tanzania - TA2015034 Kigoma Deep Cast 250m | ecosystem: Environmental > Aquatic > Freshwater > Lake | place: Tanzania: Lake...
AAAACCGTGCTGTGCCAAATGCCAGATCATGTATTCCAGCATGGGGCGTCCTTGCAAGGGTAGCATTGCCTTTGGCGTCTCTCGCGTGAGATCGCCCAGGCGTGTCCCGTAGCCGGCGCACAAGACCATGGCTCTCATCGGGAGTAAAACGTGAAACGTGAAACGTGAAGGCTGATGGTGTCACGGCCTGTGTCCAAGGCTATTGCTCCCATCTCTAATCCCTGACCGTCAAAATCCACCTGGCTGCCTCACTCAAATTGGCACAGGTATAATCGGGGTGGACTGATCTGTCGAGGGGCTCGACTGTTTCGATAGCCGGCGCCAGGTGCTTGCCTGTCTGTACCAGCACGGTGCGACATCCTGCCCTGGCCCCGGCGATGATGTCCGTGATACGATCACCTACTGCGAAGCTGGCACTCAGGTTCAGGTTATGTTCGCGAGCGGCACGCAACAGCAACCCTGGCCGTGGCTTGCGGCACTCACAGGATGTTCGGTAGGCTGGCAGCGTTGCGTTTGGGTGATGCGGACAAAAAAAGAACCCGTCCAGGCGAGGCCCACCCGCCTGCTCCAGAAGATGCTCCATTTGGGCATTGATCGCATAAACCTCCTGCTCGGTGAGCAGGCCGCGGGCAACAACCGTCTGGTTGCTGATCACGATCAACCGAAAGCCAGCCTCTTTTAGACTTCTGAGGGCTTGTGGGGCACCCTCTAGAATTTGGATCTGGCCAGAGTTGGTCAGCAGGTGAACGTCCTCGATGAGCACGCCATCACGGTCCAGGAAGATGGCTGCATTCATGGGGCGGTAGTCATTCAGCAATGAACCAGTAGTAATCCCTCGTGTAGCCGACCTCTTCAAACAGCTTTTTCCAGTCGTCCACATGCATGTAGGTCAGAGCAGTAAGGTTCCACTTCATCAGCCGCTCACGCTCCTCCTCTGTCCGCCAGGCGTCCACGGCAATAAAGGCATGCTTGCGGCTCACTCGCTGAACCTCGCGTAGAGCCTGTTTGCACTCTTCCAACGGCAGGTTGTGGACCGTGTTGATAGAAATGACCAGATCGAAAGAGTTATCATCATAAGGTAGTTCTTTTGCGTTGCCCACGCGCAAGAACGACTTGACCGTTTCTATGGCGTGCTCAATGGCATATTCAGAGATATCAATACCTGCCACGGTGAGATTCGGCATGAGTTCCTTGAAATCGTGCAGCATGAATCCTTTGGCACAACCCACGTCCAGCACACTGGCATCTTCGGCGAGTCGGTAGTAGTCCCGGAAGCGCCTGACCGTCGCCTGCCAGAACCGCGGGTGATAGTAGTAGCCGCCATAGCCGTAAAGACGGTCGCCATCGAAATACTCTTTGCCGAATTGGCGCGCGATTCTGCGGTGTTCTTCGGTGACCAGCTTGGCACGCTCCTCAATCGGACGCTTGGATCGTGGATACAAATCAAGCAAGTTGATCTCTTGTCCCATGTTTCTAGCTCCAACCGATAGCGGAGTGTTGCACCACTTTTTGGGTGCTATTCAGCGATAAACCAGTAGTAATCCCCGGTGTAGCCGACTTCCTCAAAGAGCCTTTTCCAGTCATCCACATGCATATAAGTTAAGGCTGTTAGATTCCACTTTAGCAAAAGTTCGCGCTCTTTATCTGTCCGCCAGGCATTCACAGAGATAAACGCATCCTTTTTACTGACCCGCTGGATCTCACGCAAAGCTTGCTTACACTCTTCCAATGGCAGGTGATCGATGGTATTTATAGAGATAACGAGGTCGAAGGACTTGTCGGAATATGGTAAAGATTTAGCATTACCAACTTTAATAAATGACTTCATCTCCTCGATCGCATTATCATAAGCATATTGAGAGATATCAATGCCGGCAATGGTTATGTTAGGCATTAGTTTCTTAAAATCATACATCATAAATCCCTTCGCACAGCCAACATCCAACACAGATGCATCATCTGCAAGATGATAATAGTCACGAAATCGCCGTACCGTATCTGTCCAAAAACGGGGATGATAATAATACCCTCCATAACCATATAAACGGTCACCATCAAAGTACTCTTTACCAAACTGGCGTGCGCGTTCCAATAATTGGTACTCTACCAGTATTTCAGTATTATCACGCTCTTCAGGGCGTGGCATAAGCCAACCACCACCAGCCAATTTTCTTCTGCCACGTTCTTCAATAGGCCGTTTTGAGCGAGGATACAAGTCGAGTAAATTGATCTCAGCCATATCAACACTCCCTGATAGAATTTAGTCTTGGATTACTATATGGACCCAGGCCAAGGATCAACAATCATGTTCTCAAGGAACTCCTTGCGATCTAGATATGGATACATATCTTCTAGAGGTCTCGGCGAAAAAGTGCCATCAGCCCTCTCAACAAAACCTTGACGTGGGATTACCTGCTGTTGCCTTGAAATCATAATTTCACATAACACTGGACCAGTCTCGTTTAAAGTCCAGCGGAGCTTTTCCAGTAACTCTTGATGATTGTGAATTCGTATCGCCTTAATACCATATGCCTGAGACACCTTTTGGTAATCCGGTAGACTTACGCCACCGCTCTCACATGAACCAACATAGTTGGCGCCAAGGAATTGCTCCTGGGTATAACGAATCGCCAAATATCCTCCGTTGTTAAAGACGAATATCTTTATGTTAAAACTGTGATGAACAATTGTCTGGAGCTCTTGTATATTCAGCTGCATACTCCCGTCTCCACACAAACACACTGTACGCCTTCCTCCATTAGCAAGACATGCGCCAATACTTTCCGGTAACCCTGTTCCCATCGCGGCAATGCCAGTTGAACTCACTAACCGCTGTCGTTCTTTTACCTTAAATGCCTGGAATCCTGTGTAGAAAACTGTCCCAGTTCCATCGATTACAACAACATCATTCTCGTCTAGTTCATCAGACAGAATATCAACAAAGACATATGGGTTTACGTACTCCTTCTGTTCTCTCCACTCCTGAGGTACAGCATTATACGCTTTGTATTTGAGACATTTCTCTCGCCACCACGCAGGTACATCCAACTGAGCTTCTGATGTCAGCCTGAGCATTTCTTCCAGGAACACCTTGGCGTCACAGCGGATCGGGAAATCAACCCGCACTGTTTCAAAAGTAAGCTCTTCCTTATCAATGTCAACCATGACAATTTTCGCCTCTCTGGCAAAAGCATCAAAAAGCGTTCCAGTTAGCCCAATGCTCAAGTGCGAACCGACGCAAATCAGTAGATCGCAGTTCTGCACGGCAAGATTGGCACCACGTTGCCCCGATACCCCCGCCCGACCAGTGTAAAGAGAATGGTCTGTGGGGACAATGTCGCTTGCCGTGTAACTTGAGACGAATGGGACCTGTAATGCTTCAACTAGACGACGGAATTCCTTCTCGGCATGGGCCAATCTGGTTCCATAACCTACTAGGAACAGAGGCCGCTTTGCCTCAGCAAGGAGAGCGTAACAGTACTGGCACCACTCCGTGACAGTCTGTGGTGATGCGTTATATTGCCCAATTTCAGAAGCATCGAAACCCGGAAGTCTATCTGGGTCGATAGAGATCCATTGAAAGTTCACAGGGATATCGACCCATACAGGTCCTGGTCTGCTTTCCTTCGCAAGAAAAGCTGCTTTTTCCAGATGATAGCGAATTCTGCTGGGCTCCTCGACCATGGCCGCGTATTTGGTGATGGGCTTGACTATAGAAACAATATCGAGTTCTTGCGTTCCCAACTGTCGGAGCGGCTTTCCATGTGTTGTGTGTTCTTTGCGAGACTGTCCTGAAATAAAAAAACAGGGGATGGAATCTTGCCAAGCGGATGTAACGCCAGTGATCGCATTCGTACCCCCTGGTCCTGTTGTCACGATAGCCGCCCCAAAACCATTCCTAACACGGGCGTAGGTTGCTGCCGCAAGAGCTGCAGCCTGCTCGTGATGGCAAAAAATGGGCTGGATGCCAGGGTGTTTGTCTACAGAATCGAACAAATGAACCACCGCTCCCCCGGTCAGACCGAAGACATGTCCGATTTCCTGCTTGACGAGAAAGTCGATGACGTAATCTGTCAATTTCATAATTCCACCTATGGCAAGAAATTAAAATACATATAGTGTCTGGCCTGCCCGGCATCCACGAGCACAATGGACCCCTGGCAGAATGTCGCTCTTTCAGAACATAGAAGTACAACCATAGGGCTGATTTCGGAAGGGTGGCCAAATCTTCCAAGGGGAGTGCGTTCTTTCAGGTACCGTTCGGCGTGCTCGGGGCGTTCCTTTAAGACTCTGTCCCAATGCCCGCCCTCAGTGAAAACGACGCCTGGCAAGACCGCAGTCATGACTACATTGGACGTCTCAATGGCCAGTATCCGGCCCATGGCTCGCGTGTAAGCCGTTAGAGCCGCCTTGCTTGCGCAGTATGTTACAGGCCCGCTGTTCTCCAATGCTGCCCCGGCCGTGATATTCACGATTCTCCCCCAATCTTGTTCCTTCATATGGGGAATAAAGAGGTTATTGATCTCGATGGGCACTTCCAGGTTCAGCCGGAAGACTTTCCGCCAGTCACTAATCGGGCAATATGGATCCGTGATGTTTTGAGTGCTGCCAGCGTTGTTGACGACGATATCAAGGAGGCCAAAACTCTCATGGATTTCGTTCGCCAGACGCTGCGGGGCACCCTCATCGGTTAGTTCACATACGATGCCATGGTGCCCGGCTTCTCTTCCCCCCATCAATTCAAGCGCTTGCTCCAAGCTTCCTCTATTCCTAGAAGTAATAACGACGTTGGCTCCTTCTTTCGCCAGGTTCATAGCAATGGCCTGCCCAATTCCCACAGCCCCCCCTGTGACCAAAGCCTTTTTGCCTTTCAAACCCAAATCCATGATCTCCTCCTTATGTTTATATTGTTCTTAGCGGACAGATAATGTGTTTAGGATTCAACTTGAAGAGATTACTTAATATGCGTCTGGCAGTCATTTTCGAAAAGATAGCTGTAAGTAAAACTACGGAATTACCGATATCATCGATCTTGCTACTGTGCGCAATTTGTACTGGAAGATTGATGTAATACAAGCCATCCTTGTTTTTGTCATCGTCAATAATGGCGCGCAGGCAGCTTAGATCATTTCCAAGATGATAGGCCAACACTGGCAACATCAAAGCCGCACCATATCCATAAAGCACTTCGTCACGAAAATACTCCAACCGTCTATTGGTTTGCTCCATATCGCGTCTAAACAATTCATACCGCTTAAGAATATCTTCAGCGCTTATGTTCCGCAGAGTATTCCTATACTTGAAATTGTCAATACCCTTCCGAAAAGCAACCAAGAGAGTACTCCAATGATTATAGTCTATGGTATAGTCTACTAATCCACATCCAAGTTCATCCAGCATGTACAAGAGAGACCTAAAGGAGAAATAATTGAGATGCTGATGGAAAACCTGGTCGAAGCGGCAATCGGCCAGCAACGTTTCCAGAATCGGAAACTGGAAGAAGAACAATGTATTCTCAGAGGCTTTTTCGATTATCTTGTTCATAAACTGCTTAGGATAGCTAATATGCTCAAGGGTATCTTTGCAAATAACAACGTCGATATTCGTATCCAAATCGACGTTTTCAAAAAAATCACCTATAGCGATGATGTTGCCTTGGCTGAGTTGTTCTTCATTATCTTTCAGAATTGGGTCGATACCGATCAACTTGTCAGCACGCGATTGGAGCGATTTCAACAGGTACAGATCATTGCAACCTATCTCGACGATGGTCTGGAAGGTTCTGCTTTTGACAACGCTGTTGAAGAAATCGATGAAAAAACCAGTAGTTTCTCTACCACTTATACTCTGCGAGGTCCTGAAATAATACGTCGAAACATCGCAGTACTGCAGTTCCACGTCGATCACGTTCGTGATTTGCCCGTGGCCGCAGTGCGGGCAAAAATAGAAACTTTGATCAACGTATCCAAGTCTTACCTCGATTTTCTTATCGACGTAAATCTCCGTCAAAGGAAAATTGGGCATGTCAATGACAGGATCCGTAGCCTTTTTCCCGCAAATCAGGCAACATTCACGAGTTTCATAAGGAATATTTCGGTATTTTTCGATGTCCATATTCTACCCTCCTGGAAAACTGTGACTTACTATTTTTCTAAAATCATTGTGTACAGCTTTATAGCTTCTCAATAACATTTCGCAATCTACGGAATATGTAATATATTTCATCCCCAATCCGATAATTCTTTCCAATTGTTTTTCGTTTGTAACAATAGTACCTGGGTATTTTCCCGCATCAAGGATTTTCGCCGTAAGTTGACTCATAACGTCCAATACGAGCGGGCTGTCAACTTGACCCAGAATACCCAAAGATTTCGAAAGATCATATAATCCGATAAAAACTATGTCCACCTCCTTTATCGCTAATATACCGTGGATCTGTTCTATGGCGTCTCGACCCTCAATCTGAATGGCCACCAGGGTCGACTCGTTTGCTGTGGCATTTATTTCTTTCGAGTTTTCGTGCGAATATCCTCCAGCCCGGGTAAATGGCGAGAAGCCCCTGTTACCGACAGGAGGATATTTGCAAAAAGCTATTACATTCCTGACTTCATCAACGGTAGTAATATTGGGAATCTGCACGCAATGAACGCCAATTTCCAGCGCTCGAAGGATTTCGGCGCTAATCACCCCGCCGACCCGCATCACAGGCGAAACATTTCTCGACTCACACGCAACCACCATGTTTTGAGCTGTTTCAAAACTGATTGGACCATGTTCTGAGTCAATAATAACAAAATCGAGTCCGCTGCTTGCGATGATATCAGTAGCTATCGCTGATGGCACAACCGACCATGTACCAAGAACGGTAGACCCAGTCTGTAACTTCTCTTTTAAGAAGTTTTTTCTTAACATTTGCATTCTACCTCACCTTTATCAGCTAGACTTTTCCGACTGTTGCATTTTTGTCAAGCCCACGAGAGCTTAAGAATTATGGAAGGTGCCAGTGCCCTCGACTTTGGCCATTAAAATAGGCGACCCCTTTTGGTTAACTTACCGCAAACCTCGATATTGCGCGCGTCGGTGTGAACCCTTCTCACCTCTTCTGGCCCTTTCTGACCCCCAATTGTAAAATTGGCCAAAGTCGAGAGTGCCAAGAACCGTCTGATTGGAGAACCTCGGCGCATACACCGAACCTATTAGGTTTCATTGAGACCTGGCCTTTTCAGCCAGATTCACCGCAACTTCAATGATTAAGTCTTCTTGTCCTGCTACCACCCTTCTACGGCCAAGTTCAAAAAAAACATCCCTTGGGTTCACACCATACTGCAGCGAAACGCGTTCCACATGCTTGGCAAATCCCGAGAACACTCCTGCTAGGCCACTCACTATGCTGACTGTCCTAGTACTTGGAATTGTCTTAATCAACTTCTCTTCTGCAAGCTCAGCCGCGTCTAGCATTTTGTATAGATCTATGCCGGTCGAGTATCCCATTTTTTCCAAAACAGCGACTAAAACCTCCAGCTGAGTGTTTCCAGCACCAGCACCAAAACCACGCGCTGTGCCATCCAGAATCGTTGCACCAGCTTCAACCGCAGCAATTGAGTTGGCAACCGCCATTCCCAAGTTGTTATGTGCATGAAAGCCGACTGGAATTTTCAGAGCTGAGACCAACGCGCTTATCTTCTCGCTAACATCAGTTGGAAGATAAGCACCTGCCGAGTCCATCAACATAACAGCTTGAGCGCCATAGGATTCCATTTTGAGGCATTGTTCTATCAAGACTTCCTTTGAGGCCATATGAGTCATCATAAGACAGCCGTAAGCTTCCCTCCCCCTATTACGGACATAAGCGATATGTCGTTGGGTGATATCCGCTTCTGTACAATGTGATCCAACACGTACCACATCCACACCGATGTCGATCGCAATACTCAAGTCCTTGTTTATTGTAGCGAATCCAGGCATACAATGAATGCCCAGTTTTGAAGCAGTCAGTTTCTCTCTAGCTACTTCAAGCATTTCTGCATCACTAACAATGCTCATTCCTACTTGCAGGGATGATGCACCAATTCCGTTGCCATGCCCGACTTCGACAATTGGAATCCGAGCCTCATTGGCTGCAGCGGCATAAGCTGCAATTTGGGATAAATTCAGTTGATGACTGACGGCATGATTACCGTCGCGCAATGTTGGGTCACTGATCAAAACAGTACGCATGAAGTCCTCCGCTCATCCACGGCCAAGGCAAAGTTGAACCTCCGTTCAATCCAAAATCGTTAAATCACTTTGCACATGCCTTAGCATACTCTTCAGCCGTTGCTATTGCAGCACAATTGATAATGTCCAGATTACCAGCATAGGTTGGAAGATAATCGCCTAATCCTACGACCTTAACCATGGTGACAATACGATTGCTCTCAAGTACAGGAGGCACTATGAGTTGATACCCAGGTACATATCTCTGAATCACTCCTACCATATCTCGAATAGCAGCATTAAGCTTCTGAACATCAGAGCAATCAACTTTAGCAGATATTGTCGTTTGCATATTAATACAGGGTTCAGCTGGATTTAGAATGAGGATAACTTTAGCCCGTTTACAGCCAGTGTACGTCTGTATGCCTTCCTCTGTAGTCTCAACATACTCATCAATGTTGATACGAGTAGCGGGTCCAGCACTCCGTGAGGCAATACTGCTCACAACTTCAATATAGTCAATGTTGCTATGAAACTGGCTAATAACATGGGCTAAAGGTATGGATGCTTGGCCTCCGCAACTGATCATATTGACATTCTGATAGTCTAAGCACATTTTGGGATTGACAGCGGGAACAATCATCCTACCCACCCTCGAGGGAGTCATATCAATAACAATTTTCCCAAACTTTTCTAACACAGACCAGTGATGTTTATGTTCTAAAGCGGACGTTGCATCAAAAACAAGATCGCAACAATCTGGGTCTTCTATGATTGCCTCTATGCTACGATCAGACACTTTTACCCCCAAGTTCTTTGCTTTGATCATGCCGGGAGAACATATGTTGCGTCCAATGAAAATTGCACATTCTAGAAACGGTGAACGTAACACCTTAACTAGAAGATCGGTTCCTATATTGCCACTTCCTAGTATGGCAACTCTTAGACGCTTGGGGTGCTCATTATTCTCGTCCATTCTCCACCTTGTACTAGTTGCAGCAAGGCTGCAATCTGTCCCTTCGTGCCTGACACCACTCGGCGCACCATGCCGACGACGCATGTGCCCGTGCTTCCAAATCACTACGGTTTATGTATATACTCAAGTGGTTCCTTTTGAATCTGGTGCCAGTTGTCTTCGATCCATTTAATAACGCCAGAAATCCCCTCTGCAAGAGTAATCCCTGCTCTCCATCCCAATTCCTGCCTAGCCTTCGAAGAGTCAATCACATAGGCAGCGTCTTGACCCAGTCGCTCACCGACAGTGACTGTCGAAACATCAAAGTCTTGACCCACCCCTTCGCAGATCGTCCGCACCACGTCGCGAACGGCTACGCCTGCATCAGGTGAGAGATGATAAATATTACCTGCCTGGCCCTGCTCCATCGCCGCCAGTTCCCCGCGTGAAACATCACGGATATGGATATATGATTTGACCGCCACCCCACCACCATGTAATTGAATCTTCTTGCCCATCTTTAGGTAAATGACTGACCTGGGAATGATCTTCCACAGCTGCTGATGTGCTCCGTAGACGTTGGTGGAGCGAATCATGATGAGTGGAAAATCGAAGTTTTTGACTAACGTGAACAGAAAGAGGTCAGCAGCCGCTTTTGAGGCAGCATAGGGCGTGCTGGGGTTCAATGGTGCGGACTCCGTAACCCTGCCCTCACACGTGCCATAGACCTCCGGTGAGGAGATATGGACGTAACGCTGAAGATAGTCGCGATCTCTCAAGGCGTTCGTCAATTTTGCCAGGGCTACCACATTGGTCTGGAACCACTGTTCAGGATGCTCCCAACTGGGCGCGACCTCACTCTGTGCCGCGAAGTTCACCACGTACTCGGGCTCAAAAGAATCCAGCAACTCGATGATCTGCGGCATGTGCCTGTTCAAGTCCATCTGGTAGAACCTGAAGTTCGCCTTCTGGCGCCGCTTGTACGGCAGGAACAGGGCGTTTTTTTCTGGTGATCGGCTGATGCCGATGACTTCGTTCTGGTCGTTGTCCAGTAACAGGTCAATGAGGTCGCTACCGGAGAAGGAATTGCTGCCAATGACCACAATCTTGTACTTTTGAGACATATCAGAATGGTCCTTTGAAACTCAGGTCTGGAACGTCAAGCGGCACCGATGTGGTCAGGTGCAGTACAGATTCATCTCCACCGAGCCCCAGCATTCTCCTGGCCATCGCAACAATGTGAACCGCCCGCGGATAGTAGTGCTTGGCCAGGGCCGGTGTCGTGGGTGTAGGACAGTCGGGGAGGGCCACACGTTTGGGAGGGCTCTTCAGGGCGCTAAGTGCCTCTTCTGCAACTCGCGCCACGATTTCCGCCCCGACCCCGAACGTTTTCCAGCCTGTGTCAGCTACGATCAGGTGTCCCGTCTTGCGAACCGAGTCCCGAATCAAGCTGTAGTCTAGAGGCTTGAGAGTGCGGATATCCACAACTTCTGCATGAACACCTTCTTCCACCAGCATCTCGGCTGCGCGGAGTGCTTCCAGAGTCATATATGATGTGGCTGCAATCGTCAGGTCATCCCCTTCCCTGATCACTTTGGCCTGCCCCAAGGGCACCCTATATATCCCCTCTGGCACGTGCCCCGCGATGTTGTAGAGCCAGCGGTGCTCGATGAAAATCACCGGGTTGTTGTCCTCGATGCTTGAGATGAGCAGGCCCTTGGCATCGTAAGGCGTCGTCGGCATGACCACCTTGAGGCCCGGCACATGGGCGAACCAGGCTTGCAGGCTCTGGGAGTGCTGCGGACCCTGCCCCCAGCCCCGGCCGATGATCATACGAATTACCAGGGGGGCGCTCATTTTCCCTCCAAACATGTAATGCCAGTTGGCAGCCTGATTCACGATCTGCTCTATCGCTAACACAGCAAAGTCAATGCGCTGATGCGTCATAATCGGCCTCATCCCAACCAGGGCCGACCCGATGGCAACACCGGTCATGCCGTTCTCAGAGGTCGGCATGTCCATGACACGCGTCGCCCCATATTTTTGCTGCAACCCCAGGGTGGTGCCAAAAATACCTTTGGGATCAGGCACGCCCAGTCCCATGATATAGACAGTCGGATCCCTGGCCATACACAGGTCAATGGCCTCGTTGATGGCCTGGAAGAACTTTAATTCTCTGCTCATCTTCAACCCCTTCTTCACGCCTCACGCATCACGTTTCACGCATAGATATGTTCCAGGAGCAATTCCTCTTCCGGAAATGGACTTTCCTTGGCGAACGCAACCGCCGCCACTACTTCGGTTTCTATTTCACGCGCCATCCCCTCGATATCCTGATTGCAAAGGATACTCTCCTCCAACAAGCGGGTCTTGAACTTTTCGATCGGGCAACGCTCTTCCCACCCCTTAAGCTCGCCCTCAGGTCGGTAACCCAGGTGATCGTCATAGTAGGGGCCACAGTGCTCGCGCCAGCGGTAGGTCTTGAACTCCAGGAACGTGGGACCACCACCCTGTCTGGCCTTGCGAACCGCCTGTTCCGCCAGCGTGTAGACCTCGATCACATCGTTGCCGTCGCCCTGATAACTCTCCATGCCGTGCCCTTGGGCCAGCCAGAATATCTCCCTACCTTCAGGTTGGCGGACGAGGAGCCGGGAATACACGGAATACAGATTGTTCTCGCAGACAAATACGACAGGCAATCTCTTGAGGACGGCGAAGTTGAGGCTCTCATGAAATACCCCTTCCTCAGTTGCACCATCGCCGAAAAAAATCACCGTCACACGTTCCTCGCCCCGCATCACCGACCCGAATGCGGCTCCAACGGCGATGGGGATCGTGCTGCCCACGATGGGTGTGGCCCCTAGAAACCCCGCTGGGAGATCCACCAGATGCATAGAGCCACCTTTGCCCTGGGAGCACCCGGTCACCTTCCCGTACAACTCCGCCATCATCGCCTTGAGATCACCGCCTTTGGCCAGGTAGTGCGCATGGGACCTGTGGCTGCTCAGCACATAATCACGATGAGACAGGTGAGCGCACACACCTACTGCAACGGCTTCCTGCCCAATGCTGAGATGCACCGGACATCTCATCTCCTGCTCCGGATAGAGTTCCGCAATCTTCTCCTCGCTCATGCGGATCCTGAGCATCTCACAGTACAGCCGCTTCAACGTCTCAGCTTCCATGAATCTCCATCCTACTATTTCAGTTGCAGATGCTGCATGGTCTTAATGTTGTAGTAGCGGATATCGGTCATCGGATTAGGAATCTTGTCGGCCTGGAAGGCAGCCACCAGGTCACGCACTGCATCTTCAATCGTCCGCTTAGGCACGAAGCCCAGTTCGCGTTTGATCTTCTCCGATGAGATATGATAGGACCGGATATCATCTGACGGGGTGGTCACGATTTCGAGCTGCTCCCTCCCTGGCACGTCGCGTTGTACCACCCTTTGGACCATCTCCGCTATCTCAGCAATCGTATGGTTTTCGTAACCTGCATTGAAGGTTTTCCCCGCGATCAGCTCGTCTGGCACTTCCAGGAGCATCAGGTAAAGGTCAACCATATCATCAATGTGAATGTTAGGCCGCATCTGCTCTCCACCGAAGACAGTGATGCGACCCAGATTGACGGCATGGTTGGTTAGAATGTTCACCGTCAGGTCCAGCCGCTGCCGGGGCGAGTAGCCGCACACGGTGGCCGGGCGAATGACCACGGTGGTGAAGTCCGGTGCCTGCTGCTCCAGCAGGATGGGTTCGCAGAGCCCTTTATACTTGTTGTAGTCCGTAATCGGAACCAAGGGATGGTCTTCGGTCACGTTCTCAGCATCGCTGACACCGTAGACACTGGACGTGGAGGCATAGATGAAACGCCTGACGCCGCTCTCTTTGCTGATGTGCACCAGAGGATCGAAAGCATCGTAGTTGATTGACCGGCTTAGCGCCGGATTGAGCTCGAAACTCGGGTCGTTGGAGATGCAGGCCAGGTGGATGACGGCATCGCAACCTGGCAGCACCTGCCGGAGCAACGTCTGGTCACGAATATCCCCTTTAATCTGCTGCAAATTGGGGTGATCCTTGACCGCATCCAGCACGTGCTCACCGAAAATGTACAAATCCAGCACCCGGACGCGATAACCGCTGTCCAGCAACCTGGGAACCAGCACAGCGCCCACGTAACCTGCTCCGCCGGTGACCAGAACGGTCTGAGTTGCGAATTGCGAATTGCGAATTGCGAATTGCTCGTTCACAGCGACATCCTCGCATAGTCTGTCAGAAAGTGCGCCAGGGCGGAATGGACCAATTCCACGCAGCCATAGGCTTCCGAAGGCACGTAGAAGTTCAGGTGGCCCATGCGGCGCAGTGGATTGTCAGCCCTAAAGCCAGAAACTGTGATGATCTGGCACCCTCGCGCCACGGCCCCTCGGACGGCGCAAAGGATATTCTCAGACTGCCCCGAACTACTAATCGCAAGCAGCAGATCGCCAGTGTCGGCCCACAGCTCTACTGGTCGCTCAAAGACGCATTCGTAACCATTGTCGTTAGAAAGAGCTGTCAACAGCGGTGGCTCGTTGAAGACCATCGCTCGGATCCCAGCCGCTTTGCACAGGTCATTTTGCATGTGGCTGGCGATTGCCGCGCTGCCACCATTGCCTATCAACATGACTTTCCCTGAAGCCGATCTGACCGACAGGATCATGTCTACTGCTTTATTTGCTCCCTCGTCTAAGGGCAGGACCATGCCTTGCCGATCGGTCACTTGTAGGCTCAGCAGCAGTTCAGACAGCGTGTGGAAATAGACTGTAGCACTTTGGTCAACCATGTCAGTGTCCCCATCACTCTCGAAATCATCCGGCATCTACTTCAACAAGGACTCAATGTGCTTAAATAATGGCACACGTTCGATCGAACTCCGATGTCCAACCGTCGCGACCGCCTGTGCGCCTACGGCGTTGCCGATGAAACCCACGACTTCCATGGGTGCTCCTTGGGCCACACACAATGCCGTCAGGGAGAGAAACGCATCGCCGGCACCCATGCGGTCCACCACCTGACCGGCAAATGCTGGCACCTCAAAAAAGCCCTCCTCAGCGCTGTAGCAGAGGCAGCCATACTTTCCCCGTGTAACTGCGACTCGCCCACAGCCAAGTCTTTGCGAGACATTCAGGATCATTGGCTTCAGGTCGCCCCGCCGGCTGCGCGCTTCCAACCTGATCTCATTTTCAGCCAGAGAAACATAGTCTGCCCGCGCGTAGGCGGAAACAGTATGGTATCCCATGTTGCCGGCATTGGCCTGCACGTTCAGGGCCAGGAAACGTGCCTGGCTGCACAGGATGTGAATCGCTTCTCTGCTCAACATGCCATGCCCAAAGTCCACGACAATCACCACATCGTGTCTGGGAAGTTGTTCACGTAATACGGCGCACAATTGCTCACTATCGTCCTGGTCTGGTTCCTCGTCGTTAATTTCGTAGACTTCCAGAAGCTTGGCGAAGAAGTAACTCTCAATAAAGCGCCGCTTGACAATTGTAGGGGAGTCTTTCTTGTACAGATAGAATCGCTCGATTTTGCTGTTGAGTTTCGCCTCGATAAATGCTTCCTGGGAGTTCTCCGCTCCCAGGAATGTGACCATGCCCACGTGGTCGCAAAAGTTGGCCACGTGGTTGGCAACGGCTAGGATGCCACCGGCGAATTTTTCACTGGAATTCGCCTTTACCACCAGCGTCGGTTCTTTAGAAGACTTGCCAATCGCCTCGCAGTACTGATATTCGTCAATAATGGCCTCGCCCACGACCAGCACGCGGAGGGGGCGGGCGCCTTCCAGATACCCCAAGACGTCGTCCAACGTGTACCTGGCAGAAAACCCTTTCAGATACTCGCTGACCTCCTCGGAAAGGGCCGGCAGATACCCCTTCATGAGGTGCGATGAGCCATTCGTAATCCCATTAACCCTCTCACGCCCCATCATGCGCCTGCCTCCCTGGTGAACCGCCAAGGTAAGTGAACCAATCGTGGGTAGCATCGGCGATGGACTTCTCATCCCACACGGGCGCATCGCGCCAGTGGTCAATGTTCTGGAGCATGATACGCACACCATCCTCAAAACAAACCTTCGGCTGCCAGCCCAGCGCCTGCGAGATCTTCGTAATGTCGGCAAGAGTGCAATCAGGCTCACCAGGCCGCTTTGGCACGTAAACCACGTCGCCGCCGAGGAGACTTACCAGATAGTTGACACTATACGTATTACCCGACCCAACGTTGAAGACCTCGCCCTCGATTTCAGATTCTGCTGCCCGCACCAAGGCATCAACCACATCGGTGACGAAAGTAAAGTCTCTTGTTTGAGTCCCATCCCCCACGACCGTAAAGGGCTTTCCAGCCAGCTTCTGCGCCAGAAACACGCCAAAGACAGCACCATAGGCCCCGGATGTTCGGGCCCGCGGACCGTAGACGTTGAAGAGCCGCAGTGAGACGCACAGCAACCTGTATACCTTGTTCCAGTGCAGTACGTACTGCTCGCCCAGATACTTGGTCAGCGCATAAGGATACATCGGTCTGATCGGTGCCGTTTCTGGCGTGGGAAACTCATCTGGAATCCCGTAACAAGAGGACGATGCAGCATAGATGAATCTTCTGACACCTGTGAAACGAGCAGCCTCCAGCACCGCGATAGTGCCATCCACGTTCACTTTGTGGTATGTGAGAGGCTGCTGAATAGATGGCACAATGTCGGCCAGAGCCGCTAGATGGAAGATCCAATCAACACCTTCAAAGAACTGCTTGATCTCCGAATAACTTGAAACATCCACGCGATGGATCGAGAGTCGTGGGTTATTTCTGACTTGATCCAGGCTCTCCATTCTGCTTGTGGAGAGGTTATCAAGCACAGTCACCATGTGGCCATCCACGAGCAGGCGCTCCACCAGGTGACTACCGATGAAGCCGGCGCCGCCTGTGACCAGGCACCGAGCCGGGCTAGTTTGCACGCTCAGTTGCTCCCACCGTGGGTCCCAGGTACTCCGTGTTCCAAGCCAATCGCGGACGCACAACGCCTAGCCAGCCACCATAGTACTCCTTCCGCATCTCACCAGTATCATGGACGTGAAATGACAGCAAATAGTCTTCGAGTACAATTGTATTATTAGGTAGCTTGCCCAGAATCGCCGTGACGCTGTAAAGCCCTTCATTGAGGAAGTTGCCTGGAATGCGGCAAACAGATTGAAACAGGCCAACTGGATAGGGGCGCGCGTACCAGGGATCCTCTGTCAGGCTCATCGACTTAGCATTGCCGGACGAGAGCACGGCAGTACCAATCTGATCTCTTAGCCAAATCGCCGGATACAGCAATTCTCCCTCCCGCAGGCTCCAGTATGTAATCTGGATGAGCACCTCTTTGGACATGTCCACATCCGCCGTAGGGCCATCAATACCATCCTGTAGAATACGCACTGCGTGCAGACGGACAATGTCATTCCCCGGCGCCTGGGCGGGGTCCGGCCAGACCACCTCGCCGCCGGCCGAGCGTGCCGTTGCCAGGTAGCGCTGGACAACCTCGGCAGCCTGGCCATCAACGGCTACCTTCCCGGCATTCAACAGAATGGCCCGCTGGCAGAGGTTGACGATACTGGGCATGTTGTGAGATACCAACAACACAGTCCGCCCTTCCCGGCCTATGTCTCCCATCTTGCCCAGGCACTTCTTCTGGAACTCATAGTCTCCCACCGCCAGCACCTCGTCCACCAGCAGGATCTCCGGCTCCAGGTGGGCGGCCACGGCGAAGGCCAGGCGCACGTACATGCCGCTGGAGTAGCGTTTTACCGGCGTGTCAATGAACTTCTCGATCTCGGCAAAGGCCACGATCTCGTCGAACTTGCGCTCAATCTCCGCCTTCTTCATCCCCAGGATAGCGCCATTCAGGTAGATGTTCTCCCGCCCGGTCAGTTCGGGGTGGAAGCCGGTGCCCACCTCCAGCAGCGATCCCACTCTTCCGTGAATCTCAGCGTACCCTTCAGTGGGTTCAGTGATCCGGGAGAGGATCTTGAGCAGCGTCGTCTTCCCCGCCCCGTTGCGGCCAATAATGCCTAACACCTCGCCACGTTTGACCTCGAAGGATACATCCTTCAGCGCCCAGATGGTCTCATTGGAGACGGCGGACGACTGACCACGGACGACGGATGATAGTCGGCGGAAAGGTGCCTGCACCGCCTCGGTCAGCGACTCTCGGATCGTCTTGTAGCGCGCCTGCGGGCCACCGATGTGGTATTGTTTGCTCAGCTTTTCGACACGAATAGCAAGATCACCCATGCTTTACACCACGTCGGCAAAGGTCTTTTCCATGCGCCGGAAGTAGAAAGCGCCACTGACTAGCGTGGCGAGAGCCGCCAGCGCCGACACAATGATCACCGGTCCCGGCGACGTCTGGATGCCCAACAAGGCCCAACGGAACCCTTCCACTACGCCGACCATGGGGTTCAAGGCATAAATCGTGCGCCAGGGCTGGGCCAGCAAACTGCTGGGATAGGCAATCGGTGTAGCAAACATCCAAAACTGGATCAGAAAGGGAACAGCGTAGCGCACGTCCCGGAACTGCACGTTCATCGCCGACAGCCACAACCCCACACCGAGGGCCGTAACCAATGCTAGCAAGAGCAGTAGCGGCAGCCAGATCACGGCCGAGGTCGGCCACAGGCCATAGAACGCCATCATTCCCAACAGGACGGCAAAAGCCAGCACAAAGTCCACCACACCGGAGATCACAGCGGAAAGCGGCACCACCAGACGGGGGAAATAAACTTTGGTGATCAAGTTGGCACTTCCTACCAGGCTGTTGGATGACTGGTTCAGGCCGTTGGCGAAGAAGGTCCAAGGCACCAGGGCGGCGTAGCTGAAAATCGGGTACGGGATACCGTCCGATGGCACCTTGGCCAACTGACCAAAGAACAAGCTGAACACCACCATGGTGAAGAAGGGCTGGATAATCGCCCAGGCCGCCCCCAGCACGGTCTGCTTGTACCGCACCTTGATATCCCGCCAGGTAAGGAAGTAGAGGAGTTCGCGGTATCCCCACAAGTCGCGCAGGTTCAGCGAGACCCATCCCTTAGATGGTTTGATGATTGTTACTGGCAAATCAACAACAGTTGTGGTCATCTTGTTGCGATGTCCTTGGCCCATGCCTGATTATCTTGATACCACGTAACCAGTCGCTCCACGCCCTCAACAAATACGACCTGCGGCCGCCAGCCCAGCACCCGCTCTGCCTTGCCAATATCTGCCCACGTCGCCAACACGTCGGCGGGATGACGCGGCTTGTACTCGATGTTTGCCTTCTTCCCCACCAACTCCTCCACCAGCCGGATAGCATTCAACAACACCACCGGCTGGTCGGAACCCAGGTTGAGCACCTCGTATGATTTCGAATTTCGAAATTCGAATTGCGAATTGAACAGCGCGGCAATGGTGCCACGGGCGATGTCGTCTACGTAGGTGAAATCTCGCGACTGCTGGCCGTCGCCGTACACGATCACCGGCCGTCCCTCAGAGATCCACTGCACGAAGCGGAACAGGCTCATGTCCGGCCGTCCCGCCGGGCCGTAGACGGTGAAGTAGCGCAGCACGGTCACGTCAATGCCGTACAGGTAGTGGTAGGTGTAGCACAGCGCCTCAGCCGCCTTCTTGGAGGCCGCGTAGGGGGAAAGGGGGCCATCGGTGTTGGCATCCTCCCGAAACGGCCGGGGGTCGTTCGCCCCGTACAGGCTGGACGTGGACGCCAGCACGAACTTTTTCACCCCAAACTCCCGACATAGCTCCAGTAGGTTCAGCGTGCCGGTGACGTTGGTCTCGAAGTACACCCAGGGGTTCTCCACGGACTGGCGGACACCGGCGCGGGCAGCCAGATTCACGACGGCGTCGAAATTCGAATTTCGAAATTCGAAACGCGAATTGAACAGCTTCCGCAACCCTTCTCGATTACAAATGTCCAGCCGATAGAAGGTGAACCCCGGCTTGCCTTCCAGTTGCGCCAGCCGCCAATGCTTGAGACGTGGATCGTACGCATCATTGAGGTTGTCCACACCGACAACGGTGTGGCCGTCGGCCAGCAGAAATTCACACACTTTCCAGCCGATGAAGCCGGCACAGCCGGTGACAAGGATGTGCAGAGGAGAATTCATCTCACCTCTACTCCTTTGTTCCCCCACACCAATACTCTCTGACTCCCCCACCACCTAGCTCCCCTGCTCCCTCGCTCCTCCGCCCCACCTGCTCGCTGGCCTGGCGTAGGGACTCGTAGTGGGGCACGTGGTCTTCATCTGTTGGGGTCTGCACGTCAATCAGGATCACGTCGGCGGCGCGGCACACGGCAAAGTCGTCGGTGACCCCGAAGGTCTTCTTCTGCACGGCCACCCGATAGAGAAGCTCGGCCAGGCCCGGCTCGTTCCCCTCGAAGGGGCATTTCCCGGCATTGAGGCAGTCAATCTTCCAGCCGGAGCGTTCCGACCGCCGCTGCACGCCGGTGACCTGGAAGCCGTCCACGTCGGCCAGGAGCGCGGCGCAAGGGATGCCCACGTAACCCATACCGATGACCACGATGGATTGCGAATTGTCCATTTCAACTCCGCTAAAAGATACTCATCGCCGCCTGGAAAGCCAGCTTGTAAACCTCCAACTCCTCACGCCCCTGAATCACCCCTGCTCCTCCACTCCCCTGCTCAACGCGGGTACCCGCCGATGAAACCGCCGGCGCCGCAGACTAAGGCTGTCTTCATACAAATCCTCCAAAGGTGGGACGCAGATCAACGCCGATGCACGCTGAGGATGGAAGGTGGGAGAATGGAAGTTGTAGAATGGAAGTTGGACTCCATTGTACTCTCCCTGTTCTATCCTTCCCCTTCCCCTATCCATCATCCATCCTCCACTTTCCATTCTCCATATTCAAATAGTCAAATCCGAAATTCGCAATTCGAAGTCCGAAATCTCTCCGCTCCCCTGCTCCTCAGCTCCCCCGCTCCCTCACCGTCACGTATTGCGGGCAGCCGGCTTCAAACACCCAACATCGCCAGGAATCGGCTCACCGTGATCACCTGGACGCCCCGCTCGGCGAGACGACTGATCAGTTGGAGGTCACGCGTGACATCCTCGTCCCGACTGACGATGTGGCTCGCACCGCCGGCTATGGCGGTCTCGGCTACCACATCGTCGTCAGGATCGCGGCTCAGCCGCAATGACCCAGTGACCGGAATCAGCCT
>Ga0194125_10004996_pt1 | contig 20387 bp, 17 predicted proteins | sample TA2KigC250mmetaG_FD_148626 | JGI IMG/M metagenome (GOLD analysis project Ga0194125, IMG submission 148626) | Freshwater microbial communities from Lake Tanganyika, Tanzania - TA2015034 Kigoma Deep Cast 250m | ecosystem: Environmental > Aquatic > Freshwater > Lake | place: Tanzania: Lake...
GCGGTCATCCCCAGCGGCGCCAGGAACTCCTCCCGCGGGATTTCCCCGGGATGGATGGGCGGAAGCCGGTGCCTGTCTGCCATGCCGCTGCTCAGCTTCTCCGGCCGCGCCCGCGGCGGAACAGGTTCTCGGTCTCCCTACAGCGGAAGGACCTGATCACCTTTCCACCGTATCACGAAACCCGTTTAACGCGCTCCATCAACTGGGGGGCATCCCGATCAGCAGGTAGGCGGGCAACCTTGGCTACTTCTTCTTGGAGGCGGCCTGGATGTCACTCAAGGGCAGGAACATGGCTGTGGCGGGAGGCCTGGCCTGCGAGTGGCCCTCGATCAACTCCAGCGGCGCGAACCCGAACTGCTCGTAGAACGACACGGCCCCAGGCTTCGCGTCCACCACCACCCCTACGCATCCGAAGTCCACGGCCAGCCGCACCGCAAGGTCCAGAACAAAACGCAGTAGTTGACGGCCGATACCGCGCCCGCGAAACGTCTCGTCCACCGCCATACGCGCGAGCCGCAGAATGGGGAGCGGGTACCGCGGCAGGCGCTTCCGCACAGCGGGGGAGAGCTGCTCGATCTCGATGTGCCCCGGCGCCACCGTGACGTAGCCGGCGACGCGATTGGCCTCCACCGCCACGTAGGTGGCGCCGATGTGGTGACGGAACTGGTTCTGCCCGGCGTACTTGTGAAGAAAACGATCCAGGTCAGCGTCGCCCGAGCGAAATCGAGACCGGTCGTCCGATTCCCGGAGCGCCCTAATCTCCATCGCCGCGCAGGAGCTTTCGGAGCTGCCGGGTGGGCCGTGGTGGCGCCGTCAGGCGCTGGCTGAGCTGCTCACCGGACTGCTTGGACGCCACCAGCCGGGGATGCACGATAACGTCCGCCGGAAGCGAGTGGAGCGCCTGGAGGTGGTGCAAAAGGGCATCCTCGATGAGATGCCCCTTCTTGACTCCCGTGGCGCGAACATGGTTCTCCAGCAGCATTCTGGTCGTGGAGGAAACGGTCGCCGAGATCTGGGATTCTCTGTTCATTCCTACGCTTCTGTAGATAATCCTACAGTTCTCTCCAAGCGCATGTCAACCACAGTGGAATCGGCCTCCAGGCCTGTGCTTCCCTGATCAAGCCGCAGGCAAGAATGCCTATTCCATCGGGCCTCCGACAGAAGCTGGGGGAGGGCCAGGGCTGTTAGCCGGCAGCCCGCCGCGGCACGCCGTCAGCCCCGCTGCTGGCGCTTGCGCTCGTAGGGTTCCTTCAGGTAGCGGGCGGCTTCTTCCTGGGCGCCCTGGGTATTGTCCTTGGTGCGCACCGCCTGGGTGTACTCGTTCACCGCGCGCTCGCGCTGCCCGGTGATGTCGAAGATCTTGCCCAGGTTGATGTGCGACCACACCTCGGTCCACTTAGGCTCCAGGTCGCCGTTGAGGGCCTCCCGGAACTCGTTGGCCGCGGCCTGGTAGTTGCCCTGGAGGAAGAACACCTCGGCGATGCGGTAGTGGGCCAGCGAGCTGTAGCGATGAACCTCCAGCGCCTTCTGGTACTCGCGCAGGGCCTCGTTGAACTCGCTGATCTCGGCGAACATCTCGCCGCGGCGGATGGCCACGGCCACGCGCACCTGGTCGTCGAAGCGCAACACGCGGTGGCTGGGATCGAGCACCATGGTCTTGGGCCGGCCGAAGGTGTCCACCACGAACTCCGAGGAGGTGCCCATCACCTCGACGCGCTGCTGTTCGGGATTGCCTTCGGTCTCGATCTTCAGCTCGACCGGCATGCGGAAGGTGTCCAGGTCCTGCGCCACTTTGCCCATCACGCGAAAACCCTGCTGGCGGCGGTAGATGACGTAGTCGAGCTTGAACTCGGGCGCGCCGCTGGACTCGATCCACTGGAGGAAGAAGTAACCCAGGTTCTGGCCGGTGATGGTTTGCACGGCGCGGGAGAAATCGTCGGTGGTGACAGAGCTCCACGGGTGCTTGTCGGGAAACTCGCGCAGCAGCTTCTTGAAGTTCTCGTCGCCGATGACGTAGCGCAGCATGTGCAGCACGGCAGCGCCCTTCGAGGCGGTGACCGCCCAGAACTCGGGCGAGTAGTCCTCCAGCCGGGCGGCCTGCATGACCGGCGGGTCGGTGACGGTCAGAGCGTCGATGTAGACGTCACGGGCTTCGGCCTCCAGCGCGGCGGGGCCGTTGACCTGCTCCAGGTACAGCATCTCCGAGTAGCGCGCCGGGCCGTTCACCAGCCAGATGTGGTTGCGCGTCGCGCCCGAGAGCAGCATCCCCCACCACTGCCGGGAGACCTGGTTGGCCACCAGGCGCGGGTTCACCTGCTGCCCGATGCCCGCGGGCGACAGGAAGATCATCTCCGGCGCGGCGTAGCCGTTGGGCGCGCCGTCCTCGGTCTGGACCACGGTCAGCCCGGCTCGCGGCGGAAGCCCGTAGAGACTGGTGAGGAACGCCATCACCTTGCCGACCTCCTCGCCGTATGCCGAGGCCAGTTTCTGCTGCTCGCCGCGGAAATGCACCAGCGTGGTGACGCCTTCCGAAAGGACGCGCTGAGGCTCGCCCTGCACCACGGCCAGACTGCCGGGGAAGGAGGCCCGCGCATACTCGAAGCTGAAGGCCTGTTTGCCACCGGAGGGCGGCTCGGCCTTGCCGTCGCCGCTGGCCAGAACGCGATAGCCCTCCGGCACGGTGATGCGGAGGCCGGCCGAGAAACGGTCGGCGCTGTAGCCGCTCACCGGGAACCAGCGCGCCGGGTACAGCAGGAAGGCGTAGTCGTTCTGGATGGAGGCGAACTTGATGCCGAAGATCGGGGATTCCTCGCGCCCGGTGAGCCGCCCTTCGTAGTGGATGGTGACAGTGACCGGAACGCCCTTGGGCAGCGGCTCGGGAAAATTGAGCCGCACGCTGTAATCCTGGGTGAAGCGGGAGTGGGTGATGGAGCGGCCGGCGGCGTCCTCGACCTGGGTGACCGCGAGCGCGTTGTTCAGCTCGAAAACCGCCGCGGTGCTTCCCTCGTCCTGCGGCGTGAAACTCACCCGGGCCTTGGCCGCGAGGGCCTGCGTGGCGGGGCTGATCTCCGCCTCGATGAGATAGGAATCCACTTCGATGCGGGGCCGGCGCTCCTGCGCCAGGGCCACGCCCGCCACCACCAGCACTAACCAGAACTTACGCACCGTCCACTCCTCCGATTTCAACGATCAGCCGCGCGGCGGCCGCGAAGGGATCTTCGGGTCCCTCCAATGCCTTGGCCACGATCTGAAGCTCCTCGCGCATGCGCTCGCGCGCCGTACCGTCCTCGAGCAGCCGCAGGGCTTCGGCTGCCAATCGCTCCCCATACATCTCATTCTGTATCAACTCGGGAACCACCGCCCGGCCCGCCACCAGGTTCACCATCGAGTAGTAAGGCACCCGGACCAGCGGTCTGCCGAGCCACCAAGTAAGGCTAGTGACCCGGTAGAAGGTCACCATGGGAGTGCCCAGCAGCGCCGCCTCGACGGTCACGGTGCCACTGGCGGCCAGGGCCACACTGCTATGGGCCAGCACGTCCCACGTGGCTCCTTCTACTAGTTGGATGGCTGGGCGGGCAATCCGTTCCCGGAAATCCTTCCGCCCCGCAAACCCGCTCCCGGGCAAGGCCAGAACGAACTGCGCCGGGAGGCGCTGGCGGATGCGCCCGGCCGCATCCAGCAGCTCCGGCAGATGGCGCAGCGCCTCTCCCCGGCGGCTGCCCGGCAGCAGCGCCACCAGGGGTTTCGAGGGATCCAGGCCGTACCGGGCGAAAAACTCCTCCCGGCTCAGCGATGGCCGCACCAGCCTCGCCAGCGGGTGCCCGATGTAGTGGGCATCTATGCCGTGTCCGCGAAAGAAAGCCTCCTCGAAAGGGAAGATGCAGAGGAGGCGGTCCACGGCACGGCGCAGCAGCGGCAGGCGGCCCTGGCGCCAGGCCCAGACCTGCGGCGCCACCAGGTAGATGACCGGAATGCCCAGGCGCTTCAGGCGGCGGGCCAGGCGCAGATGGAAGTCCGGGCTATCGGTGAGGATGGCCAGATCGGGCCGCTCGCGCTGGGCCGCCCGCCAGAGCCGCCGGTAGAGCCCGTAGATGCGGGGAATGTGGGCGATGACCTCGACGATGCCCACCACGGCCAGTTCGGCTGCGTCCATCACGGCGCGCACACCCTCCTGGCGCATGCGCGGGCCGGCGCAGCCGAAGAACTCGGCCTCGGGGAAGCGCTCGCGCAGCCGTCCGACCAGACCCGCGGCGTACAAGTCGCCCGAAGCCTCGCCCGCCGAAACCAGGATCTTGCGGATGGCCACACGGAAAGTCTAGCAACAGCCAACCGAGAACGCGCGATGCGATAGAATCGGAACTCATGCCTGGATTACCGCGGCGTCAGTTTCTGCTCGCGGCGGGAGGGGCGATGTGGGGCGCCCGGCCCCCCGAATCACCCGCGGTGGTCGCTCTGGTGAAGGGCGAGGAGCGGCGCCGCATGGTGCGCGAGGCGCTCGAGCTGGTGGATGACCAGATCCGCCCGCGGTTGCGCGGCAAGAAGTACGTCCTGCTCAAGCCCAACTGCGTGGCCGTGAACAACCAACTTGGCTCGACCCACGCCGACGCGCTGCGCGGGGTGCTCGACTATCTCGAGTCACGCTGGAAGGGGCCGGTGGTGATCGCCGACTCATCGCGCGACCGCACCTGGGACGCTTACGAGAATTTCGGCTACATGCGCCTGGCTGCCGAGTACCGGCGCTTGCGCATCACCCTGGTTGACCTGAACGACGAGCAGGACCGCGTCCGCAGCCTCCAGATCGTGGACCGTGATCTGCATCTAGCGCCGGTGCGGCTGGCCGGACGCCTGTTCGACCCGGAGGCCTTCATCCTGGGCTTGGCCATTCTCAAGGCGCACGACTACGCCGTGGCCACCCTGTCGGTAAAGAACATGGCGCTGGCGGCGCCGCTGCACAGCCCCGGCGCTAACCCGCGCCAGTGGCACGACAAGGCCCGCTACCATTCCGGCTACCGCCAGATGCACGTCAACATCCTGCTGACGGCCAGGCAGTTGGCGCCCTTCTGGAGCGCCACCATCATCGATGGCTTCGAGGGTATGGAGGGCGAGGGTCCGTTGCGCGGCTCGCTGGTCCCCTCGCGGGTAGTGCTGGCCTCGACCGACCTGGTTGCCGCAGACCGCGTGGCCCTCGAGGTGATGGGCGTCAACCCCGACTGGGTGGGATACCTCAACTACTGCGGCGTGGCCGGGCTGGGCGTCTATGACCTGGCCAGCATCAGCCTCCGCGGCAACGCGGCTCCGGACGAGGTCCGGCGGGTCTACAAACTGCACCCGCGCATCGAACGGCAATTGGAGTGGATGGGGCCGCTGGCGGCGCCTGATCCCGTGAAGAGACCGGCTTCCGGCTAAGATGGGAGCATGGAGCCTCAGGAGGAGGCGCCAGCGGCGCCTAAGCCGCTGTGGGCCAAGCTGGGCGACGAGGAGCTGCTGGGCTGGCGCATCTGCGACCTGGGCGTGCGCATCGAAGGCAGCGAGCTGGAGCCGCGCATCGCCCAGGTTTTCCGTGAGCTCGAGGCTCGCGGGCTGCCCTGGCGGCCGGTCTGTTACCTGGCCGACGAGTGGTTCTCGCCTGAGGGTTTCGCGGCCATTGCCATTCCCTTTTACCTGGCGCATCCGCGTCTCAAGAAGCTGGAGCGGTCTCAGATGCTCGAAGTCGAGGGCGGAACCGCCCGCTGGTGCCTGATGCTGCTGCGTCACGAGTGCGGGCACTCCTACGATCACGTTTACCGGTTCTCCTCCCGCCGCCGCTGGCGCCAGGTTTTCGGCAGCCCCAGCGCCGACTACGAGCCGGAGACGTACCGGCCGCGTCCATACAGCAAGAGCTACGTGCGCCACCTGCCCAACTGGTACGCCCAGGCCCATCCCGAGGAGGATTTCGCGGAGACCTTCGCCGTCTGGCTGACCACGCCGCCGGAGCAGTGGGGGGAGCGCTATCGCGGCTGGCGCGCCCTGGAGAAGCTCGAGTATGTCCACGAGCTGATGAGCGAGGCCATCAGCACGCCGGTCGCGCCGCCGCGCCCCCGCTTCATCTCCGAAGCCGGCAAGCTGAAGCGGACCCTGCGGCGCCATTACGCGGCGAAGAAGAAGCTCTTCGCGGAGGACTTCCCGGACTTCTTCGATCCCGACCTGCGCGCTATCTTCAGCGACGGCGAGCCTGACGGCCCGCCCGCGGCGGAGGTGCTGCACCGCAACCGCCAGGCGCTGGTCGAGAGCATCGTGCGCTGGACCGGGCAGCGCAAGTACGCCGTCAACATGCTGGTGCGGCAGTTCATCGAGCGCTGCGAGTGGCTGGAGCTGGCCGCCCCGCGGGATCCCTGCCGGCTGTTCCTCGATCTGGGTTCTTACCTGGCGGCGCTGGTCACCAACCATCTGCACACGGGGAGGTTCAAGAGGTCGGTGTAGCCCATGAAAGTGCTGGTTCTGTTCGATCTGGAGCGGCCGCCCAAGCCGGAGGAGACTTTCACGGCGCGAGCCTTGGAAGAGGCGCGGGACCGGCAGATGGAGGCGGACGTGCTCCGTGGTCTGAGCCGCCTTCGCCACGAGGTGGAAGTGCTGCCGGTCTTCGAGGATGTGAGACCCATCGTGGACAAGGTGGAACACTGGGGACCGGACGTGGTTTTCAACATGGTCGAGTCCTTCTACGGATACCGCGTCAACGAGACTAACATCCCCGCCTTGCTCGAGCTGCTGAACGTTCACTACACCGGCGCCAGCCCCGAGTCCTTGCTGCTGTGCAAGGACAAGTCGCTGGCCAAGAAGGTCCTCTCCTATCACCATATCCCGGTGGCCCGTTTCGTGGTCTCGCGCCGCCACCACCCCCTGCGGCGTTTGCGCCGGTTCACTTTCCCGGCCTTCGTCAAGCCGGTGGGCGAGGAATCCTCCGACGGCATCTCGCAAGCGTCGTTTGCGCCTGGCGAGGAGGAGGCCCTGGCACGCGCACGTTTCGTTCATGAGAACTTCAAGACCGACGCCCTCATCGAGGAGTACATCGACGGCCGCGAGATCTACGTCAGCGTGCTGGGCAACCAGCGCCTGAGAGTGTTTCCGCCGCGTGAGTTGTACTTCGGCAAAGTCCCCGACGACGCTCCCAAGTTCGCCACCGCCAAGGCCAAGTGGGACATGGGCTACCGCGAAAGGTGGGAGATCGACAACCGGCCCGCCGCGGACCTGCCGCCCAAGGTGCTGGAGAAGCTGGCACGGGTGGCCCGCAGGGTCTACCGGGCGCTTAGGATCCGCGGCTTCGGGCGCATCGACATCCGTCTCACGCCGCAAGAGGAGATCGTGGTCATGGAGGCCAATCCCAACCCCTCCCTGGCCCGCTACGACGATTTCGCCGAGTCGGCCATCGCGGCCGGCGTGAAGTACGACGCGCTCATCCAGCGGATCCTCCGCCTGGCGTGAGAGGCGCGCACCCAGAGGCGCCGGCCCGCCTCTGCTAGACTGGGCAGGAGTAGAAGGCATGGCTGACCAGGGCGAGCAAGCCAGGTTAAGCGCGCGGGAGTTCGCCGCGCAGGTGCGCCGGGAGATGGTGCCGCTGTCGAACACCTGCGCCTACTTCGCGGCGCTGCCGCTGGGCGAGGAGGACATGCGCGGGTACCTGGAGGAACCCACCGCCGCCCTGCCTCCGGCGGCGCAGTCCCTGCTGGGCGGCATGTTCCTGCTGCTGGTTCCGTATCTGGAGCTGGGTCCGCGGCCGGGAGAGGAGCAGGTTAGCTTCGACAAGCCCGCCCCCCGGCGGGAGGCCTGGGCGGCCCAGTTCTCCCTCGAGGGCCAGGCCGCCATGGTATTCGCCATCAAGGAACAGCAGGCGCCCGAGTATCACTATGTTTTCTACCGCGCGGTGGCCACGCTGGTCGAGGACTTCCTCCCCGAGGACGCCCGCGAGCGCTTCCTCGGGCTGCTGCGCGAGGAACTGCGCAACGGCGTGGCCGGCGAGGTGGACCAGGGCGGCTGGGAGCTGAAGCAGGCGCTCCGCCGGCGGCAGAAGAAGTTCGCCCGTGACTCGAAGCTGTTCCGCGACTACGCCCGCCAGGCCTTCATCGACACCCTGACGCTGTACTTCCACGGCATCTGTTGCGACATCGACGTGGAGGCCGGTCCGCGGCAGCTTCCCAGCCGGCACCTGCGCAAGCGGCTGGACCTGTTCTTCGATCTGTTCCCCCCGCCTCAGGGCTATGCGGTCTTTCCCGAGCAGTTGAGCGCCGGGTAGGCCCATGCGCGAGGCCCTCATCACCGGCGCATCCAGCGGCATCGGCGCGGTCTTCGCCCGCAAGCTGGCCCAGCGGGGCTATGACTTGGTGCTGGTGGCGCGCCGGCGGGAGCGGCTGGAGGCGCTGACGCGGGAACTGGAGGAGAAGCACAGCATCGGCGCGGAAGCGCTGGCGGCTGACCTGGCGCGCGACGACGACTTGGCCCGCGTCGAGGAACGCATCCGGAGCGCCGGAACGCTGGAGCTGCTGGTCAACAACGCCGGCTTCGGCACGCGTGGCTGGTTCCACGAAGCGGACCTGGAGCCGCACGACCGCATGCATCGCCTGCACGTGCTGGCCACCCTGCGGCTGACCCACGCGGCCGTACAGGGGATGACGGCGCGCGGACGGGGCGGCATCGTGAACGTCTCCTCGGTGGCCGGCTTCGTCCAGACTCCGGGCAGCACCAGCTACGTCGCCACCAAAGCCTGGATGATCAGCTTCACCGAGGGTCTCCACCTGGAGCTGAAGGCCACCGGCTCGCCGGTCAAGGTGCAGGCGCTGTGTCCGGGATTCACGTACTCGGAGTTTCACGATGTGGTCGGGATGGACCGCAAGCGGATTCCTCAAGCCTGGTGGATGAAGGCCGAGGAGGTGGTGGACGCCTCCCTGCGCGGGCTGGAGGGGGGGAAGCTGACCGTCGTGCCGGGCTGGCGCTACCGGCTGCTGGTACTCCTTCTGGGCCTGCTGCCGCGCGCGCTGCTGCACGCCGGTTCGATCAAGTACGCCGCGCGCTACCGCGGGCAGGGGGCGGAGTAGGACGGCTGTGGACGGCCTGAACTGCTCCCGGCCAACGGGACCGGTTCCCGCGCGAGTCAGGCCGCAGCCACCAACGGGAGCAGGTTTCGGAGTTCTACTTCCGGGTGCTCCGGGCTCTTGAACAGGCGGCTGGCGCCGAGGACTTCGATGCCCACCAGCCTTTCGCCGGCCGCGAAGTCGAGAGCGATGTCGTCGGTGAGGCGAACCACACGGCACTCGTGCTCGCCGGCGAGCAGCCGGATGTAGAGGGCGTCGGCCTCGCGGTCATAGCTAATGTCCATGTGCCTTCTCCGAAGCCTCCATCTAAAAGTAGAACGTATAAACAGTGATCACCACAAGGCGGTGTGGCTCTTCGGCGACCACGGGGCCACCTGCTGGACAGCGTAGTACTTCCCATCCCACTCGGCCTGGAACTCGATATTCAATCGGAATAGCGACAAGCCCCGCTGGGCGGGTTCCCGCCTGCCTGTGTGGATAGCTTAGATAACGTGCTCCTCGCGCGCTCCGCGCTCACGCATGCGCCGGCGCGCATGCGCTGTGAAGACGATGAGCTTGGGGCTCGCGGGGGCCATGGTCATGTGGCCTTGCGATCCGTAGCGGGCTATACTGTCCCTCCGTGGACAACTCGGCCTCTCATCGATTCTCTCACCGATCGAGCAACGCCGCCAGGATGCGCGCCGCCGCTTCTTCCCCCCCGCGTGCCGACTTCGCCCACCGCGCCGGCGCAGCTTGGGCAGCCTTCCGAGCCGGAGCCTTGGTCAGTGAGCCCTCCCAAGCCGAGCTTGGTCCGGGTTCGCTTCGCAATCGGGCGAAGCCACCGAACCTCAGTCCGTTGCGTCCTTAGGCAGTCTCAGGCGAACCTCCTGGTACGTCTTCCGCGCCAGCGCCAGCCAGTCGCGGGCCTCCTCCAGGCCGGGCTGCTCCTCACCGGGATAGCGGAAGCGTACGGCGAATTGCGTCAAATCGACCGCAGAGGCCAACACGGGGTCCAGGGTGCGATCGAGGGGAACTCAGATGTCCAAGCCCGGATTTCCGATTAAAACATTTCGCGGTAACTTTGTAGGATCTTCCGACGCCTTTATTCATGCGGGTTTGAACGTCATGAAGAGGCTCTGGAGGCCGGTACCCAATGGGTGAGAAACAAAACCAGCCGTTTCAGCTCTCCTTCAACCCTTGCCTGAAGGTGGATTTCCAGGGATCGCGGGTCACCTCCGACGGCGGCCTGATTGTGGTGCGCGAGTTGGACGAACGCCTCGGGTTCGGAGAACTCATCGAACAGCACTTGACCGACGCTCGCCGCGGCAAGAACACACAGTTTCCGCTGGCGGATCTGTTTCGGCAGTCCGTCTACAGCCGGTTGGCCGGCTACGAGGACGTGAACGACGCGGAGCGGCTGAGCCAAGACCCGACCTTCCGACTGATCGGCTCGGAGAAGGTCTGGGAGCGCGGCGCAGCATTGACCTCTCGGTTGCAGTCCTTCGAGGCCGAGATGCTGGCGGCAGAGGAGAACTTCGCCGGGCTGGCGCGCATCAACCGCCATCTCATCGCCAGGGTAGAAGCCCTGCATTCCCCCCAACGCGTCGTGCTCGACATGGACTCGACCGAGATCCCGGTCTACGGCCAGCAGGAGCAGAGCGCTTACAACGGCCACTTCGAGTCCACCTGCTATCATCCGCTGTTGCTGTTCAACCGCGAGGGCGACTGCCTGGCGGGGAAGCTGCGGCCGGGCAACGTGCACAGCGCCGAGGGTTGGGAAGAACTGCTGTTGCCGGAGGTTGAGTGGCAGCAGAAGCACGGCAAGCAGGTGGTGTTTCGGGCCGATGCCGCCTTCGCCAAGCCAGAGATCTACGAGGCGTTGGAAGACCGAGGCGTGAAGTACGCTATCCGCATCCCGGCCAACGACAACCTGGAGCGCGATATCGCCGAACTGCTGACGCGGCCCGTGGGGCGACCGAGCCACAAACCGGTGGTGCGCTACAAGGGCTTCCTGTACCAGGCCGAGAGTTGGAACAAGGCCCGGCGGGTGGTGGCCAAGGTCGAGTTCCACGCGGGGGAGTTGTTTCCGCGGGTGGGCTTTATCGTCACCAACCTGGAGACGGACAGCCGGGCAGTGGTGCGGTTCTACAACAAGCGAGGGACGGCCGAGCAGTGGATCAAAGAAGGCAAGCAGGCCGTCAAGATGACCCGCCTGTCCTGCCATCGCTTCCGCTCCAATGAGGTGCGGCTGTGGTTGAGCCTGATCGCCTACAACCTGGGGAACCTGTGGCGGCGGCTGGTGCTGCCGCTCGGCGTCGGCAACTGGTCGTTGACGAGCCTGCAACAACGTTTGGTGAAGACCGGCGGCCGGTTGATCAAGCACGCGCGGTATTATTGGCTGCTGCTGGCGGAGGGTCATCTGACGCGGCGGCTTTTCGGGGCGATGGTGCGGCGAATCGAGGCGCTCGCGCTCCCGGCGGGCTAGCCGGGGGCTCGGACGGGAACAAACTGGGTGAACAACGCGACGCAGGGGGGCCAGGTGTCTGAGAAGCGGCTTGCCGTCACTGCTGATTTCGGCGCTCGCGGCCTCGGCAGGCCGCCGGAATGACGGCCGGAGGCGGCGCCGAAGCCCCGGGGCGCCGAAAGCCGCGCTGGGGGCTTGACACGGGGGGGTGGGGTGTATTCTGAACTCGTCCGGTAGTCCAAAATGGAAATGCCGGATCAGATCCAAACCATATGGCGGCTGACCGCCGGCCCTCCGGAACCGAAGGACTGCCGGGAGTGAGCGGCGGCGGGTCTGCGCGATGAGATGCAGCCCTCGGGAGGCTCGTATCCCAGAGGAATGCGGCATTGCCGGCATTCTCACGCCGGCCGGCGCTGGCAGCGGCGGGGGAGGCAGCGCGGCAGCGTACGGACAATGCGCCAGGCCACGTGCCCGGACCGTTCGAGGTCTGCGGGCGGCACAGCGTGACCAGGAGCGGGTGAGGCGTGCAGTATACTGAACTGACCATCCACGGGATGGAGATTCAGGTGTGAGAACGGACTAGGGAGGCTTCCATGACACGGACCTTCACGCCCTTCGTATTTCGACTGAAGGTTTTGGCGCTCTTAGTCGGGCTGTGTACCGGCTCGATCGAGATGTCCGGGCAGGAGACGCGGGGCATGATCTACGGGCGCGTAACCGACCCGCAGGGGGCCGTGGTGCCAGGCGTGCGCGTCGCCGTGACCAACGTCGACACCAACACCACGGTCGAGGCCACCACAAACGATAGCGGATACTACGAAGCCAACCTGCTGCTCCACGGCAACTATCAGGTCGGCTTCGAAGCCGCGGGCTTCCGCCGGCTCGTGCGCCGGGGCATCGTTGTGCCCATGAGCAGCCGGGTCGAGGTGAGCGGCACGCTCGAGCTGGGACCGGTGGCCGAATCCGTCACCGTCGAAGCTGCGGCGCCGCTGATCGACTCGGTCTCGGCCTCCTCAGGCAGGGTGTTGGACAACCGGACGCAGCAGGCACTGCCGACTTCCTTCAACAACATCACCATCCTGGCCCGGCTGGCTCCGGGTGTGCAGACCAACGGCGAGGTTCGTATTCTGGACGCCAACGACCAGGGATCCTCGTCCGATTACAGGGTGGCGGGCAGCGTCGGCGGGAACGAGTGGGCCATTGACGGCGCCCCGAACGTCGGCACCGCGCGCGTCGCCGGCTTTCTGCCGCACACCGACGTGGTTGCCGAGATGAAGATTGAGACGTCGGGCTTCGAGGCTTCCGTGGGCCATACCACCGGCGCCGTCGTATCCCTGGTCTCGAAAGCGGGGACCAATGAGTATCACGGCAGCGCCAGCATGCAGCACATCCAGAACCGGTGGAACGCGGCCAATTTCTTCACCGCACAGCTCTGGCACCGTCAGATTGCCGAGGCGGAGGCGAAGGGGGACTCGGCGCTGGCCAGCCAGCTCCGGAGCACGCCGAAACAGCCCGGAGGCCTGAAGAACTACTGGGCGGGGACGCTGGGAGGGCCAGTGATCCTGCCCAAGCTATACAACGGCAAGGACAAGCTGTTCTTCTTTTTCAGCTACTACGGCAAGCGGTGGGCGGAGACGACGTCGTCGCAATACCTGAACAACACGTTCCCCACCATGGCCGACCGTGAAGGCAACTTCGCGCCCCACCTCCTTGTGGACGCGGTGCGCTACCAGATTCACGATCCGTTGAGCGTGAGGCCCGATCCGGCGCGTCCCACCCAGTACATTAGAGACCCTCTCCCGGGGAATATCCTGCCGAAGGCCCGGATCCAGAACCCGGCCTATTCCTTCTTCACCAAGATCATCCCACCGCCCAACAACGACCCGACCGATCCCAAGAAAGAACCCGTGAACAACTGGCTGGGCGTCTCGATGCCGTGGACCGCGGATTACATCGCACTGACCAATCGCGTGGACTTCCACCGCTCCACCAAGCACCGCTTCTACGGGCGGTGGCTGTGGGACAACTACGACTTCGACCGCGGCGACTACACCTACGAAACCGCGCCGGGCCTGATGAACAGCCGGGCCATCCGGGACAACCTCAACTGGATCGGCGACTGGGTGTACACTCCCAGCCCCAGCACGCTGCTGGACCTGTCGGTTTCGATGCATCGCTACCGGGTCAGCGGGAACCTGCCGTCGGGACTGGTGAATAAGAAGGCCGCAGATCTGGGCTTGCCCGCTTACCTGGATGAAAAGGCGGGCGCCAACACGATGCTGCCCTACATGGCCCCGGCCGGATATACGCGCAGCATAGGCGGCGCGGGCTTCGGCCTGGCCGCGGGCACCATCGAGCATTACCGCCAGAGCCAGGCCAAGCTGGATGCCTCCCACATCCGCAACCGGCACAGCATCCGCGCGGGAGCGGACGTGCGCCTGCATTCCCGCTCCGGCGGCGGAGGCGGCAACCCGGCGGGATACTTCTCCTTCGACAACTCCTTTAGCCGTCGAAACAGCGACACCCTGACTCCCGCTGGGACGATCGCTCATTCCTGGGCAGCGTTCATGATGGGCTTGCCGAGCGGCATGAGTCTGACCACCAACGACACCTACTACATGTCCTCTCCGTATAGCGGATGGTATCTCCAGGACACCTGGCGGGTCACGCCCAGGTTGACACTGAACTACGGCCTGCGGGCGGAGTACGAGCTAGGACCCAGGGAGCGCCTGGATCGCATGTTGTCCCGGTTCGACCCCTCGCTGAAACTGCCGATCTCTGACGCTGCGCAGGCGGCCTACGCCGGCAGGCCGTTGGCGGAACGGGCGGCGTCCGATTTCGTGGTACGGGGCGGCACGGTCTACGCTGGCAAGTCCAGTAGCCGGAACTGGTGGGAGAGCGAGCTGATGTGGCTGCCGAGAGCCGCTGTCGCCTGGCAGGTGGCGTCCAAGACTGTCATTCGGGGTGGTTACGGTCTGTTCCATGACACATTGAACGCCATGCTGTATGCCCCGAACCAGACCGGTTTCAGCCGCACGACCTCAACGCTGTTGACCACCGACTTTGGGTATACCTGGCTGGTGGGGAACCCGCGCGCGGGCGTGACTCCTTTGGCCGATCCCTTCCCGGTGCGCAGCGACGGCACGCGGTTCGATGTGCCCCTGCGCGACGCCTTGGGGTCGATGACCCTGGCCGGCGGGAGTTTCGCTTACTATGATCCGGAGTTGCGCCGCGCCCGGCAGCAGCGCTGGCGCATAGGCGTGCAGCGCCAGCTCGGGAGCACCATCGTCATCGAGGCCGCATACGTGGGCTCCTCCTCGGACAGGAACTATCTCGGGCGTGCCCTCAATCCGCTGCCGGAGAAGTACTGGGCCAGCGGGCTGGTGCGCAACAACGCGGTGGCTACCGATCTGGGACAGAACCTACCCAGTCCGTTCGTGCTCAGCAACTTCGCGGCTCTCCAATCCTCACAGCCGCTGGTGTATCAGGACATGAGCACCAAGAGCTTCTTCCGCTCGGCGACCATCGCCAAGGCGCAACTGCTGCGCCCCAACCCCCACATGGGCACGCTCACGTTGAACGGCAACGACGCCGAGGTGCGCACCGACGAGTTCCAGGCTAGTTTTGAACGCCGCTTTGCCCAGGGATTCAATGTTTACGCCGCCTACACCCGCCTGCGGAACCGCGAGGCGGACTATTTCCACAACGAGTTCGACCCCTGGCCCACCTGGCGTGCAAGCAACGACAGCCGCCCCAACCGGTTCATCGCCACCTCGGTGTTCGAGCTGCCTTTTGGCAAGGGTAAGCCGCTGGCTAGCCGGGGCGTGCCGGCTGCGCTGCTGGGCGGCTTCCAGATTGGGCTCACTTACGAATACCAGTCGGGGGCCCTGCTGGACTTCGGCAATCTGTTCTACTACGGGGATCTGAAAGACATACCGCTGGCGGAAAAGACCTTCAGCCAGTGGTTCAATACCGCGAACTTCGAGCGTAACGCGTCCCGGGCGCCGGCCGCCTACCACCGCCGCGTCTTTCCGACCCGGGTGGACGATGTGCGTGCCGACGCAACCAATCACTGGGGCGGAAGCATTCAACGGGAGCTGCGAATTCTGGAGCGGTTCGGAGTCCAGTTCCGCGCGGATGTGCTGAATCTGACGAACCGGACCCAGATGGCCGCTCCAGCCACCAGCCCGGTGGCCACCAACTTCGCCGAGTGCACGCAGCAGGCTTGGACCACCAAGCGCTTCTTGCAGCTTCAGCTCCGCGTCGCGTTCTGAACATCGGCAGGGTGACTCAACTTCATCAATAACTGCACGGAGGGTTTGGCCATCGTGAAGGAAGCCGGCCGACCTTGCGTGAAGCTGATGCCCGACTTGTTCCACATGAACATCGAGGACGCCTCATTCAGGGTAGCCTTCGAGGCGGCGCGCGATCATATCACCTACATCCACGTCGCCGACTCGAATCGTCTGGCGCCCGGCTGGGGTCATCTGCCCTTTGACGAGATCCTGATGATTTTGCGGGATACCGGCTACGACGGCTGGCTCACGGCGGAGATCCTGCCCAAGAGCCGGCGGACATCGTGTGTCAGAGGGTACTTGACGCCGTGCCACACGAGGAACCCCTTGAGCGCCTTTTCCGCGGCTTGCTGCGCATGGTAAAGAGCTTCTCCTATCAGGGGAGGCGTGTCACGCAGCGCCAGCTCCGCCACTCCTAAGATCCCTGGCGGCCAGCCGCAGCCACTCCCGGGCTTCTTCAGCGCGCAGCAGTGGAAGCGTCATACTCCAGCCTTCCTTCGCGCAGCGCAATGGCAGGCAGCGACATCAGCCAGTTGGAGCGCGCCTCAAAGGTGCTGCGCCGGAAGGGGGCCACATCGACCGCTGCCGGCACGCCCCGGAGGCGCTGGTGGATCTGTCCGCCGATCACTTTTTCACGGGGCGCATCATCAGGCAGCACGACCACGAAATCGAGGTCACTGTCCGGGCGGTCCTCGCCCCGCGCGGTGGAACCGATCAGGTAGACTCGCTCGGGCGCGTAGTACTCGACCAGGCGCCTGACGACCTCCCGGGTTGTATCTTCTCGCGTCATCGCCCTATTCATTATCGCCCAGCAGCTTCACGGTGCGGTGGTCATCTCGGCGCGGAGTGGACGACCGAGGTGTCAGAGTTCAGAAGACAGGAGTCAGAAGTCAGAATGGGGAGGCTGACGTTCTGCTGATTTCTGACTCCTGACTTCTGACTCCTGACTTCCCGCCAGCAACGCTTCCAGGATCCGCGTAGCGGCCTCTTTGCCCCGGGCGCCGACTTCGCCCACCGGGCCGACGCAGCTCGGGCAGCCTTCCTCGCAGCGGCAGGCGGCGATCAGGTCGCGGGCGTGCTCCAGCAGCCGGGTGGTCATCTCGAACAGCGGCGCGCTCAGCCCCACGCCCCCGGGGTAGGCGTCGTAGAGGAACAGGTCCGGCTCGAAGACTTTCAACCCTTGCGAGATCTCCTCGCCCAGCGCCAGCCCCAGGTCGCGCGGATCGGACATCAGCAGGAACGCCGCCACGCTGCGCAACACGTTGCCCAGCCCGGTCAGCCCGTTCTGCTTCTCGGTGACCGAGAGATCGCCGAAGCTCTCCAGAAACGCCGCCGGGAAATGCAGCCAGAAGGCGGTGGTGTGCATCTCCTGCTCAGGCATCGAGAGGTTGCCCGCGCCCACGTTCTCCATGGTGTAGAACTTGATCTTCTTGAAGCCCACCACCTGGCGGTTCACCCGCACTTCGCCGTGGGCCGAGCGGGCTTGCGACACGGGGCTGCTGGCGAACTCCTGGAGCACCTTGACCTGGGTGTAGTCGATGGCGTCGGTGTAGTAGTCGCACTCGACGCGGCGCACGTAGGCCATGCGGCCGTCGTAGTCGAAGCGCTCGACCTGGTACTGGCGCGCCTCGTGGAGGTAGATGGCTTTCTCGTGCAGCGCGGTCAAGGCCCAGGGGAAATCCACCAGGGCGATGGCCTGCGGCTCCCCGGTGATGTCCACCACCACGAAGTTGTCGCTGGTGATGGAGCGCAGGCTGATGGCGTCGGCGGGGTAGGTGTCCGAGGTCCAATGCCAGGCCCCGGCGGTGTGATGCAGCAGCCCCAGCTCGTCCAGGAACTTGCACATCTCGGCGGTGGGATGCGGTCCGAACTTCTCGCCGTCGCGGATGGGCAGCTCGAAGGCGGCGCACTTGAGGTGGCTGATGAGGATCTCGAGGTTGTCGGGGTTGATGCGGGCGTGCTCGGGGGACTGGCCGAAGAAGTACTCGGGATGCTCGACGATGTACTGGTCGAGCGGGGCGCTGGAAGCCACCAGGACGGCGGCGGAAGTGGAGGTCCGCCGCCCGGCGCGCCCGGCGCGCTGCCAGGTCGAGGCGATGCAGCCGGGGTAGCCGGCCAGCACGGCGGCATCCAGCGAACCGATGTCGATGCCCAGCTCCAGCGCGTTAGTGGCCACCACGCAGCGTATGTCACCGTCCCGCAGCTTGCGCTCGATCTCACGCCGCTCCCGCGGCAGGTAGCCCCCGCGGTAGCCGCGCACCTCGCCGGCGGCGCGGCCCCAGGCGTCCTTCAGGTAGGTCACCAGCACCTCGGTGGCGAGCCGGCTGTTAGCGAACACCAGCGTCTGCTGGCCCCGCTCCAGGAACTCCAGCGCCAGCCGCTTGCTCTCTTGCAGGTAGCCGCGCCGTATGCCCAGCTCGCGGTTCACCACCGGCGGATTGTAGAAGATGAAGTACTTCTCGCCGGTGGGCGCGCCGCTTTCGCCGACCAGCTCGAAAGGCTCCTCGCACAGCGCCTGAGCCAGCTCGCGGGGGTTGGCGATGGTGGCCGAGGAGGCGATGAACCGCGGCTTCGAGCCGTAGAAGGCGCAGACCCGCTTCAGGCGGCGAATGATGTTGGCCAGGTGGCTGCCGTAAACGCCGCGGTAGTAGTGCAGCTCGTCGATGACAAAGTAGCGCAGCTTCTCGAAGGCCTTGGCCCAGCGGGTGTGGTGGGGCAGGATGCCGGTGTGCAGCATGTCGGGGTTGGTGAGCACCACGTTGGCGCGCTCGCGTATGGCCTTGCGGGCGTCCTGGGGGGTGTCGCCGTCGTAGGTGAAGGCGCGCACGGGTGCGCCCATGGCGTCCACCAGGGATTGGAGCTCATCGAGCTGATCCTCCGCCAGGGCTTTGGTGGGGAAAAGGTACATGGCCCGCATCTCGGGGTCTTCGAGCAGGCTGTTGAGGACCGGCAGGTTGTAACAGAGCGTCTTTCCGCTGGCGGTGGGCGTCACCACTACCACGTTGTTGCCGGCCCAGACGAGGTCGAAGGCGCGGGCCTGGTGGCTGTAGAGCTGCTGGATGCCCTGGGCGGCCAGAGCCCCCTGGAGACGGGGATCAACCGGCTCGGGGACCCCCGCCAGCTCGGCAGGCGTGGCCGGGCGGTGGTGGATAGCGCGGATGGGCGAGTTGGCGTCGCGGCTCCAGGATTGGAACCGGGCCAAGGCGGCCTCGAGACCGGAGGGGCGGACGGGCGCTGGCTCCAGGGAGAAGTCCGGGAAGCCAAGGGAGAGGTTTTCGGGCATCTTCTTCGCCTTTTCTTTGCTCCAGTATACGTCAGAACGCCGGGCTTTGGGGAAGTAGAATAGGCCTCCAGGCCTGTGGGGTGGCGGATCGAGGTACAGGCAAGAATGCCTGTTCCACTGGTGTTGGGGGAGGACAAGCGAGAATCGAGGCTACTCGCGCACGAACTCGTGGCGTTCGAGTGAGGCCGCCATCACGTACACTTTGTCCTTGCTTTGAGGGTCGGCAACGTTGCCCTCGTAACGCAGGACCTTCCCCAGGCAACGCAGGTCCGCGCCCACCGAGGAGCCGGAGCCTGGCGGGAAGCTGATGGAGTACTCGATGGTCTCGCCGGCCTCGAGCCGCCGGTCGGTGGTGAAGAGAATGCCTCGCGAACAGACGTTCACTGTCTCGCCGGCACTGGGCACGGTACTGGCGCCCACCCGGAGGATTCGCAGGGGCAACCTGAGCTGGAACCGCTGGGACCTTCGTTGTTCGATCACGACGCTAATCCAAATCTAGTCCAGCCTAGGGCTATTGGTCAAGCGTTTTGAGGCATCATGCTGGCCTGAAATTGGGGTACCAGCCTAGGACTCTGGCGCACACAGTACCAGCCCGAACTGTCACGGACCCAGTGCTAGAATCGGAAGTTAGGCTCGCCAGTGTTTCGAATCTTCAAAGTCATCTCGGGCTTCCTGCTCATAGTGGTGGGACTGATCCTGTCCATACCCGGCGTCCCCGGCCCGGGCCTGGTCCTGGTGGTATTGGGCTTGGTGATCCTCAGCAAGCATTTCCATTGGGCGGGCCGCATCCTGGAGTGGGGCAAGGCCAGGTTCGAGGGGGCGATGGAAAAGGCAAAAGGCAAGAGGCATAAGGCCAAGGGCAGGAGTGAGGCGGGCGGCCAGGGCGGGGCCGCGTAGGGGAGAATAGAATCGGGGGCGTGTCGCCGCCCCGCGTCATGCTCGACCGTATCACCATCCATGGAGCCCGGCAGCACAACCTGCGCAACCTCGATGTCGAAATCCCCCGCCACAGCCTGACGGTGATCACCGGGCTGAGCGGCTCGGGCAAGTCCTCGCTGGCTTTCGACACCATCTACGCGGAGGGGCAGCGCCGCTACGTAGAGACCTTGTCGCCCTACGCCCGGCAGTTCCTGGACCAACTGGAGCGCCCGGAGGTGGACTCGATCGACGGCCTCAGTCCCGCCATTTCGATCGAGCAGCGCACCGCCAACCGCAGCCCGCGCTCGACGGTGGGCACCATCACCGAGATCTACGACTACCTGCGCCTGCTGTGGGCCTCGGTGGGCGTGCCGCACTGCCCCAAC
>Ga0194125_10004997_pt1 | contig 20386 bp, 19 predicted proteins | sample TA2KigC250mmetaG_FD_148626 | JGI IMG/M metagenome (GOLD analysis project Ga0194125, IMG submission 148626) | Freshwater microbial communities from Lake Tanganyika, Tanzania - TA2015034 Kigoma Deep Cast 250m | ecosystem: Environmental > Aquatic > Freshwater > Lake | place: Tanzania: Lake...
CTGCGTCATCTTGAGCGCTGTATAACTTTGCAAAGTATTCGAGATCAGCCTGAGCCTTCTCTTCATTTGAGGGACGATGCGGTTCCTGTGACAACTTGCCCCCCTTACTCTTGGCACGCGAATGCCCCGCGAAGTCTAAAGGAAATCTGCGGTCAGTCTAGGGAATTTTGACTAAATAATGATTACAAAAGTTATCAATTAATAGCGCTTACTTCCTCGATGACATAAAAACCATTAAGCGTAAGACGGTGATCCGCTTCTGAAGTTGGATCACCACAAGCAACATTCACCTTCAGCTGGTAGTCAGGCCCGACAAGACTTGCACCATCGATAGTTGAGAATATCGAAATAGAACTTTCAGCGACTGAAGTTGAACTGCGATAAGAGTTTCCATTTCGTGTTGAGAACTTTGTACTCGGAGTTACATCTGCTCCAACAACATTCAATGATCCTGATAAGTAATAGAAATTATTTGAAGATGCGCTTGCATAAATTTCAATGCGAATAAGATACTTTTTGGCTGTATTTAGTAGAGCAAAGACGTTGGAATCCTTTGAAGCTCCAACACTGCCCGACAAAGTTGTTGAAAAAGTTATAGGTCCTGTTAAAACCCTTACCGGTCCCGCCGGACCAACTCCACCTTGTGCACCTGTTGCGCCCGTTGCACCGTTTGCACCTGCTGCACCTGGATCTCCTTGTATTCCTTGCAAACCTCGCGGACCTGTCTCACCTTGAATACCTTGTGCACCTGCTGGGCCTGCTACACCTGCTGCTCCGGACGTTCCCGCAGCACCTTGCGCTCCAACTGATCCGGCAGGACCAGCGGGGCCAGCAGGACCCGTTGCACCTGCAGGTCCAGTTGCACCTGCAGGCCCGGCGGGACCAGTTCCGCCCGATCCACCGCCCGATATTCCTGCGGGTCCGCGTTCACCATCTTTTCCGTTCGCGCCATCACGCCCATCTTTACCGTTGCTACCTTGTTTACCTGGTGCTCCTTGAGCACCTGCAACTCCTGCAGGTCCTATCAAACTTTTCGGAAGTGGCCACGCATTCTTTTTCTTTGGTCCATAAATATTCATCGCAACAGTGTCAATATAAAAATCACCGTTAATACCGATCGATGCGCTCGGCGCACCTATGCCATTAAGCAAGGTATTTACAACTGAGGATGAATTGCTTCTCTTCGCACTCTTCACAGCAACGCTCTTTGCCGATTTAGCTTTTGTGGCCGCAAATGCGCTATTCGCATCAACCATTGCAACGCTAGACATCAAGAGAAGCAGGGGGAGTGCGCGCCCTACTGAGGTCGCGACAGGGGAAGGTGTACTGCTCACGATGGCCTCCATGGCTGAGGTGAAATGGGAAATCCCAGCCGTGAAACTGGGAACCACCTGAGCATCGAGATAAGTGAAAACCGATTACTCTCCGCTGGCAACCGTCCGAAATCACCTGAAACCTGGACTTTAGCCACCTAACCCCCATAAAAATCTGAAATCCTGAGCCCCTGAACAGCCCAAATATTCACAAACGCCTCTAAGACTTCCTGGCTAATCTCCACAGAGAGTAGGAGCAACCTTCGGGATATCAGAGGGGTGCGAGGCCCTGATGAACGATGAAGAAGAAGGAGTACTGAATGAAGACGAGCATCAAGCTCGCTGCAGTCACTGCAGTAGCAGCTCTAACCCTAGGTTCTGCATCTGGCGCACTTGCCGATGATCGCGGAAAGGGAATGGGCCCTGGCGGCCCCAAAGGCGGCATGCGTATGGATGGCCCACGAGATGGTGGCGCAGGCGTCGCTGCAGTTCTCGCTGAGTTGGTCAAAGCAGGAACCATCACGCAGGCACAATCCGATGCAATTTCCAAGGCGCTCATCAATGCACCTGCCGCCGCCAAAGCTGCTCGTGATGCAGAGAAAGCTGCTCATGAGAAATTGCTTGCTGACACCGTTGGACTTGCATGGGCCGATATCGAAACTCGCCTCAAAGCAGGCGAAACTCTCGCTGCAATCGCAGGAGCAAAGAAAGATGCACTCATTGCCGCCCTTGTAAAAGAAGCAACTGATCGCATCGATGCAGCAGTAGCTGCCGGTCGCATGACAGCTGAGCAGGCAGCAACTGAGAAGACAGGTCTTACCGAGAGAATCACAGCCCACGTTGCAAGCGTCCATAAGGCTCAAGGCCCAATGGGTAAAGGCCCAATGGGTAAAGGCCCAATGGGTAAAGGCCCAATGGGTAAAGGCCCAATGGGTAAAGGCCCAATGGGTAAAGGCCCAATGGGTAAAGTCGTTGCACCTAAAGCAGCAGCGACTCCCTCAGCAACCACCGGCACAACCAATGCAAAGAGCAACGGCAAAGTTGTTGTGAAGCAGGTCAAGACAAGCACTACCAAGAAAGTCTCATAATAGGTAATAAGAAAGACCCCCGATGAAAGATGAGGCGCGCGTGGATAATAAAATCCACCGCGTCTTATCTTTTTTCTGAGAGTATCCCCCCATGAAAATCCATATCGCCAGCGATCATGCCGGGTTCGCCTACAAAACCCTCATCATCAGCCACCTCCACCTCAGTGGCCACGAAGTCGTCGACCACGGACCATTCGAGTATGAAGCCCTCGATGATTACCCAGTCTTCTGCCTAAGGGCAGCCGAAGCAGTGGGAGCCGAAGCCGGATCACTAGGTATCGTCCTCGGCGGTTCCGGAAATGGCGAACAAATCTCCGCCAACAAAGTCGCAGGAGTCCGCGCCGCCCTCGCGTGGAAGCCAGAGATCGCCAAGCTCGCCCGCCAACATAACAACGCCAATGTCCTCTCGATCGGCGAGCGCATGCACTCAGAAAAAGAGGCGCTCGAAATTGTCGATGCCTTCCTTGCCACTGATTACTCGAACGAGGAACGGCACACCCGACGGATCGACATGATTAGCGAATATGAAGAGAGTAAGAAACTTCCTCCGCTTTAGTCTCGAAAGAACCTCATCGTTTGTAGTAGAAAAAATCCGTTACCTGGTGCTCTTTTGTTAGCCCTTGCTCTTCAAATCGAGTAAGCGGTCGATGGGTAGGGCGTTCCACTACTCCGCCAACAAGTTGTGGAACTTGTGCAAACTCTGCCTCTATCCATTTCGCATACGGCTGCCAATCTGTGGCGATATGTAGCAACCCGTTAAATACTAACTTCGTGGCGAGTAATGGGATGAAATCTCCCTGGAGAAGTCTCCGTTTGTGATGGCGTAACTTCTGCCAAGGGTCAGGAAAGTAAATTCGAATCTCGTCGAAACTCTCATTCACAAATTTATTCTCGAGAATCTCCTTCACATCACCATGAACAATACGAATGTTCTGTAAGCCCATCTTTTCAATTCGCCAGAGCAGCGATCCCACCCCAGGCTTATGAACTTCAATGGCGATAATTGCAGTATCAGGTTCTGCCTGCGCCATCTCTGCTGTGGCCTCGCCCATCCCGCTACCGATCTCCAATACCCGTCGCGTGGCATTGGGAAATATCTTTCGCACCTCTATCGGGTCATGATGGGAGGCAGGAAGGAGAAAGCGCTCCCCCAATCGCTCGATCGCTCCCTCTTGGGCGGGTGTAATCCGAGCGCCACGCAACTTATAGGTGCGAATCGAATTGGGGCGCTCACCGCTTTCCCTGCTTTCCCTGTTTTCCCTGCTCTCCATAGGGCAAGGGTGCCACCAATGGGACAGATTTCTGGCCCTGGTGGTTGGATAGTGACCTCTTTCACCGCCTACAAGGAGTCATACAGTGCCTGGAGTCAATCTCACCCGCGACGAAGCCCTTGCTCGCTCAGCCCACATCACCGTCGATAGCTACCGCGTCGATCTTGACCTCACTACTGGCGCTGAAACCTTCCGGGCCCAGACCACAGTCAAGTTCCGTAGCAGCAAACCTGGAACTGCAACATTCATCGATGCAGTGGGCAAGTCGATGTACAGCGCAACGCTCAATGGCGCCGCGTTAGATGCAAGTGCTTTCGATGGTGAGAGCATCCACCTGACCAACCTTGCAGCAGAGAACACTCTTGTTGTCGACCTCGAGGCAATCTATTCGGTGAGCGGAGAAGGGCTCCATCGTTTTGTCGATCCAGCTGATTCTGAAATGTATCTCTACACCCAATTTGAAGTTGCCGATGCTCGTCGTATGTATGCCTGCTTTGATCAACCAGATCTCAAGGCAACCTTCACCCTCTCTGCAGTTACTCCACAGCACTGGGAAGTGATCTCCAACAATCCCATGGATAAGGTTGAGGAACTCTCAACTGATAGGAAACGGACCTCGTTTACCACTACCCCTGTGATGTCTACCTATATCACCGCTCTCGTTGCTGGTCCGTATCACAAAGAGTTCGACACGTACAAAGGCAAAAAGGAAGTTCCACTAGGGATCTACTGCCGGAAATCACTTGCCAAACATCTTGATGCAAGTGAGATCTTCCTCATCACCAAACAAGGCTTCGAATATTTCGAACGCGAATTTGGTTTAGCCTACCCATTCGATAAATACGATCAATTGGCGGTTGCCGAGTTTAATGCCGGTGCGATGGAGAATGCAGGGTGCGTCACCTTTGCCGAGGATTACTTTGTCTTTCGCAGCAAAGTGACAGATAAGAATTACAACTGGCGAGCTAATGTCATCCTCCACGAGATGGCGCATATGTGGTTTGGCGACCTTGTCACGATGTCCTGGTGGGATGATCTCTGGCTCAATGAATCATTTGCCGAATGGGCTTCCTACACCGCGCTCGCAGATGCGACGAAATTCAAGAACTCCTGGACCACCTTCAACGCCGAGCGAAAGAATTGGGCTTACCGACAAGACCAACTCTCCTCAACGCATCCCATTGTCGTTGATATGCACGACTTGGAAGCAGTTCGCACCAACTTCGATGGCATCACCTATGCCAAAGGCGCATCAGTGCTCCAACAATTGGTAGCGCACGTAGGGAAAGCGAATTTCGTAGCAGCGTTGAAGAAGTATTTTGCTAAACATGCATGGAAGAACACCACACTCAATGACCTGTTGGTAGAACTTGAAGCCACGAGCGGTCGCGATCTGAAGCCTTGGGTGGATACTTGGCTCTGCACCGCAGGAGTAAATACGCTCCGACCAGAGGTTTCGGTTGTCGATGGGAAGTATGCGGACGTCCACGTCAAGCAGGAACCACCCAAGATGCCAGCAGGATCGAAAGAACTTCGACCGCATCGAATGTCAGTGGGTATTTACGATCTCGTTGGCGAAAAACTCGTCCGTCGAAAGAGCCATGAACTTGATGTGGCGGGAAATTCAACATCAGTGGACGCGTTCAAAGGCGAGGCTGAAGGTGATCTTCTGCTCATCAATGATGGTGACCTCTCCTACGGAAAGATTCGTTTCGATGGCAAATCAGTGAAGACGCTAATCGCCAAACTCTCTGGCGTGGAAGAGCCGCTCACCCGCGCACTCTGTTGGTCAGCGACATGGGACATGCTCCGCGATGGTGAGTTGAGCGCAAGTGAATACGTTCCAATGGCGGTAACGGGACTGTCGACCGAGAAGGATGTCTCTGTCGTGTCTATGACTTTGATGCAATTGGGAACTGCGGTCGAGCTCTATGCATGTAACGAGAACCGCGACAAGGTACGCGAACAAGTGGCTAATGGCGTAGAGATTCTTCTCGAACAGGCTGCAGAGGGAAGCGATATGCAATTGCAGTACGCACGTTGCTTTGCATCGTTTGCATTCTCTGATCGTCAACATTCACGAATCAAAGATATGCTCGATGGCAGGCTGCCAGGCCTTGTCGTTGATGCGGATCTACGTTGGCACTTCATCAACTGCCTTGCAGAGCGCGGAAAGTTCTCTACTGAAGTGATTGATGCTGAACTTGAACGCGATAACACCGCTAGCGGACATAAATATGCAGCCTCTGCTCGAGCCGCGCTTCCAACAGTTGCGGCAAAAGAGCGAGCCTGGTCTGATGCAATCGGTGGCGAACTCTCCAATCACATTCATGACGCCACTATCGCTGGCTTTAACAGACCGCTCCAACGGGATCTGACCAAGTCATATATTGATAGGTATTTCGAATCACTTCTCTCAGTCTGGGAGAAACTCTCCTACGAGCTGGCATCCACGATTGTGACCGGCTTCTATCCTGCCTACCAAGTCAATGAAGAGGTCCTCAACAAATCTGAGTCATGGTTAAACGGAGCCGGCAAAGATGCGCCAGCAGCGCTGCGACGTTTTGTGAGTGAGAACCGAGATGCCCTTGCGCGGGCGCTCAACGCACAAAAAGTTGATGCCCGCTTCTAAACCTAGGAGCCCGGAACTTAATCCTTCAAACTGAAGGATGGATATTCATCAGTGACGAGCAGGAATGCGTAACCCAACACGCGATTCCAGTATCGAGTAGTACCGAAGAGAACTTCGGCGACTACCTGCGGCAAATCTTTGGTGAAGATGATGGCAAACCAACCGAGAATCAACATAATGATTGCGTAGATGGTGTAGACCGCGCCAACGATGTAGAGCGGGATGGCAAGAATCCATTTCACAAGCGGAAGTAGTCGATTTAATTTCTTTCCACCCTCGACATCAGGGAATATCACCCGAACCGAACTGTTCGCCTCGATGGAAGGGTAATTGTCGTTGAGCAGGACCGCATATGCAGTCAGACGAGTAGAGAGTTCCAAAATTGCTTGATTAAACCGGAGCGCATAACTTGGGTAGACGCCACGAAAGACAATCGCTAAGAGCACCGGGAGCACGATGACGCCCATTCCCAAACTCAACGATTCGGCGCCACCTGGTGCAAAGGCAAAAGCGAAGATAGCAACGGGAACTATAAGCACGTAGCGGAAGAGAACGCTTATCTGATCTCGATTTTCGAGTTTTACATCTATATAAGTCTCAATCTGATTACTCATCGACGACTCACTACCTAATCTCAGTCAAAACATTTGTCGCTTTACTCTTACCCTCACGAGGGCGATGAATCGCATAGCCCAGTACGACGATAGTAAGAAAGAGCCCTAAGGGAGCGATGACAAAATAGAGCGTGGTCTCTAGAGCGGTAAGCCCTTGGCCAGGATCTGCACTTCCCTCTTGTGGAACAGCCCAAGCAGGAGCGGTACAGAGGGTAAGTAGTGTGAGAGCGGTTGTAACAAGAAGCCTTTTCATAGTTTCTAATCTCATAGTTTTCCCACTCTAGCGTAAGTAAACATCACGCTCTTTGCGCAGCAACACCAAATGGTTCTAGGTAGGGAACCCATCGCGGATCTGCTCGGCCAGTTCCCAGGATTCGCCACGCTGCTCCCGATGGCTCATGAGGTGGCCGTTTTAATTTCCAGCCCAAATCCTTTAAGGTCCGATCGGCCTTTGCATGGTTACATCGATGGCAGGCAGAGACCACGTTCTCCCAGGTATGAGTTCCACCGCGGGAGCGCGGCATCACATGATCAATACTCGCTGCAGGCGCCTGGCAGTAGACACATTTACCGCCATCGCGAGCAAAGATCGCTCGCCTCGTGAGCGGAACAGAGTTTCGATAGGGCACGCGTACATAGCGTTGCAATCTGATAACTGTGGGGAGTGAAATATCTCCCGCTGGGTGTTGGATAAAAGTTCCAGACTCTTCAATCACCGCTGCTCGATAATTGAGAACGAGAACTAACGCACGTCTCTCAGATACGACGCAGAGCGGTTCAAAGGTCGCATTGAGGACTAGGGCGTTAGGCATCACTACTCCCCTCTGGAACTCGGGAACCACCCGATGGCGATATCTTGCTGAGGAATGTTCGAGAACACCAGCATTGACGCGTGGAAATACCTTAAAAGTTCGTAACTATTAGGTGACTTTTCCCTAGGCTAAAGGGGTGAGGTATCCCCCGGATCGTCGCGATTCAACGAGCGAGCTCCATTTCGGCCGTGAAGTTGCCGACCCCTACCGCTGGCTTGAGCCAGGCGATAGCGATGATGTACATGAGTGGTCGATGGCCCAAGAGAGGCTATGGCAGAGTCAGATTTCCGAACTCTCCGGGCGTAACTACTGGAGCGAGCGGCTCCGCCAACTTCTCGGAGCCGGCTATCGCTCTACACCAAGTTGGAGAGGGGCACGCGAGTTCTTCATGCGCCGAAGCGCAGAGGAAGAGCTAGGGATTCTCTACACACGTAAAGATTCTGAGAGTGACATTGAGGTTCTCATTGATCCTCTGGCAATCAATTCCGGCGGAACGACAACTCTCGATTCTTGGCAACCCTCGAAGGAGGGCGATCTGCTTGCCTATCAACTCTCTACCGGTGGAACAGAAGAGAGCACGCTTTATGTAATGGATGTTGAGACGCACGAAGTAATCGATGGCCCTATTGATCGCGCGCGGTACTCACCTATCGCCTGGTTACCAGGGGGCAAAGCTTTTTACTACGTGCGCAGACTGGCACCTGAATTGTTAAAAGAAGAGGAGCGGGCATATCACCGCCGCGTCTACTTCCATATCGTTGGCACCAATCCTGATGGTGATGTAGAGATTTTTGGTTCCGGTCTTGAGATGACCAACTATTACGGAGTAAGTCTCTCTATGGATGGACGTTGGTTAACCCTAAGTGCCAGCGCCGGCACCGAGCCGCGTAATGATCTCTGGCTCGCCGATTTACATGCCTCCTCGCCCAACGCACCAAAATTTATTTTGATTCAGAGCGCAGAGAGCGATGCACAGACCTCTCTCGAACCGCTCCGCGATGGTCGTATCCTCATCGGTACTAACTTCGATGCCCCGCGTGGACGAATCTGCATCTCTTCTCCCACAACGCTTCTCTCCGTCGGTGAATCTGCCGAATGGCGCGACCTGGTCCCTGAAGATCCGGAAGCAGTTTTAGGGGGCTGGGCGGTACTTGATGGTCCGCTGATGCCGGCAAGTATGTTGCTCGTTCTCTGGAACCGCCACACCGTTAGCGAAATCACCGTACATTCACTCGAGACTGGCGAGAGACAGAGCACCATTCCGTTGCCAGGTTTAGGAACTGTAACCGGAATAGCAGTACGTCCTGAAGGCGGCCATGAAGCCTGGTTTGGATATACCGACCATGTCACGCCACCAACAATCTACTCATTTGATGGACGAACATTAGAAATTAAAAAATATGCTGATCCTCCGGGAGTCGTCACCGTTCCAAAAGTCTTTGCCCAGTTGATTACCTTTACTTCATTTGATGATACGCAAGTGCGAATGTTTATTCTCTCGTCACAAGAGAGCGCCGATAAACCGCGCCCCACAGTCCTCTATGGCTACGGTGGTTTTGGCGTGGGATTAAATCCCACCTTCTCAGCCACCGCGCTCGCTTGGGTTGAGGCGGGTGGTGTTTGGGCTGTCGCCAATATTCGCGGAGGCGATGAGGAGGGAGAAGAGTGGCATCGCCAAGGTATGCGCGGTGAGAAACAGAATGTCTTTGATGATTTTATTTACGCTGCTCAATATTTAATAAGTCATGGTTGGACAACAGCAGAGCATCTGGCAATCGAAGGTGGATCCAATGGAGGGTTACTCGTTGGCGCAGCGCTCACGCAACGACCAGATCTCTTCGCAGCGGTCGTCTGTTCCGCACCGCTACTCGACATGGTCCGCTACGAACTACATGGTTTGGGTGCAACCTGGAGCGATGAATATGGATCTGCAGAGATAGAAGAGGAATTTGAATGGCTGATTGGCTACTCGCCCTACCATCAGGTCCGTGAAGGTCAGAGTTATCCAGCGACCTTATTTACCGTCTTCGAAGGCGACACTCGAGTAGATCCGCTGCACGCTAGAAAGATGTGCGCCGCCCTTCAGCATGCGCAACCCGAAGACGATGTGCGGCCAATCCTTATTAGAGCAGAGCGAAATGTAGGACACGGCGCTCGTTCACTCTCCCGGACCATCGATTTGAGCGCAGACTCTCTAGCATTTCTATCTAAGTGGACAGGGATGTCTAGGGATGGTGGTACTAGGAAATGAGAAGTCATGAATAGCGCAATAAATCAATTCATCGATTGGTTCTCAGGCGCTCCCCTTCGGATTGCAACCGTTCTGCTCATTGCACTCATCGTCCGATTCTCTGCTAACCGAGCAATAGTCCGCTCAATGAATAAGTTAATTGCAAAGACTGATCGAGGTACGGAAAATCGAGCGGCCGAACGTTCGCGCACGATTGGTGCACTCCTTCGAAGCACAGTCAACGCTCTCACCTTCATAGTCGCAGGCGCCATGATTCTCGACCAGTTGGGTTTGAACTTAGGTCCACTGCTTACCTCTGCTGGTGTCGTTGGTGTTGCACTCGGCTTAGGTGCGCAGACAATCGTGCGAGATATCCTCTCAGGGCTCTCCATGCTCATCGAGGATCAATATGGAGTTGGAGATCGAGTTCAATTATTAGAAGTCAGTGGCGTAGTAGTCAATGTAGGAATGCGCATTACGACCATTCGAGATGACAATGGCGTGCTCTGGTACTTGCGAAATGGTGAGATTCTTAAAGTGGGAAATCACTCACAATAATTACTGATTAATCATGAAGGTAGCAGCGCCCTCGAGATAGCCCCACAATTCACCATACAACTCGCTATCCAAGTTCATCTCATCCACTGCCGGCTTCATGCAGGCAAGCCATGCATCACGCTCTGCGGCTCCGATGGGAAAAGGCGCGTGGCGCATCCGCAATCGTGGATGACCTCGTTCATCAGAATAGGTATGAGGCCCACCCCAGTATTGCTCCAGAAACATTCGCAATCTGCGCTCGGCACCTTCAAAATCTGCTTGATGATACATCGGGCTAAGGAGCGGATCGTTCTTCACATTTTGGTAAAAAGTATGGACCAATTTTTCGAAAGCGGGAGCGCCACCGAAGCGCTCATAGAAGTTCTCACTCACCGTGAAAGTACTCCTGGAGGAACTCCTTTTCCGCCTCATGGAGTGGACGAGAGCTCTTGGAATTCATATCGACTGTTACCTGCACGGTGCGCGCCTTCGCTACCACCTGACCATCCACGTGAATCTCATAAGCAAGACCAAAAGATGAGTTGCCAATGCGATGGACCCAGATTTCCACATGTGCATTGACGCCACCTTCATAAATCGGTGCAACATAATCGACTTCGGCTCGTGCTACGACCATGTCGAAGAGAATTGGTGCTTGGTTCTTCCGCGCCCGCGCATAGATAGTGAAATCTACGCGAGCCTCTTGGATGTAAGTCAAGTAAGTAGCGTTGTTGACATGACCAAATGCATCAAGATCGCCCCAGCGCACCTGTAATGGATAAATGTGTCGCATTATCGAGTCAACTTTCTATAGGTCACGCGATGTGGACGCGATGCTTCAGGCCCAAGTCGCTCAATTTTATTTTCTTCATAGGATTCAAAGTTGCCCTCGAACCAGAACCACTGTGATTCGCCTTCATAAGCGAGGATGTGCGTAGCAACGCGATCGAGGAACCAGCGATCGTGCGAGATCACTACCGCGCATCCTGGGAAATTAAGGAGTGCATTTTCAAGGCTGCCGAGAGTTTCAACATCGAGATCATTTGTTGGCTCATCGAGAAGTAATAGGTTGCCACCCATCTTGAGCGTGAGCGCGAGATTTAATCGATTCCGCTCGCCTCCTGATAGCACGCCCGCAGGTTTCTGTTGATCCGGCCCCTTAAATCCAAAGGTAGATACATACGCGCGAGAGGGAATCTCAACCTGACCGACCTTCATGATGTCGAGGCCCTCAGAGACAACTTCCCAGAGCGTCTTCTTAGGATCGATACCCGAACGATTCTGATCCACATAGGAAATCGAGACTGTCTCACCAATCTTGATGTTGCCACTATCGGGTTTCTCTAGGCCCTGAATCATTTTAAAGAGGGTGGTCTTGCCGGCGCCGTTAGGGCCAATCGCACCTACGATTCCGTTGCGCGGAAGGGTGAAGGAGAGACCATCAAAGAGCAGACGATCGCCAAAACCTTTGACTAGGTTCTCTACCTCGACCACAACATTTCCAAGGCGCGGTCCTGGTGGAATCTGAATTTCTTCGAAATCTAGCTTGCGCATCTTCTCAGCTTCGGCCGCCATCTCTTCATACCGAGCAAGACGAGCTTTCTGTTTTACCTGTCGACCCTTTGCATTCTGCCTGACCCAATCGAGTTCTTCTGCAAGACGTTTTGCGCGCTTTGCATCTTTCTGGCCTTCGATCTTTAGGCGCTGTGCCTTGGTCTCAAGATATGTCGAGTAATTGCCTTCGTATGGATAAGCGCGACCGCGATCGAGCTCCAAAATCCATTGCGCGACATTGTCAAGGAAGTAACGATCGTGAGTGATGGCGACAACGGTGCCGTTGTACTTTGCGAGATGTTGTTCAAGCCAGAGCACAGACTCAGCATCAAGGTGGTTTGTTGGTTCATCGAGTAGTAAGAGGTCTGGAGCTTGAAGAAGTAATTTGCAGAGGGCAACGCGTCGTCGTTCTCCTCCGGAGAGCACTTTGACATCTGCATCAGGAGGAGGGCAACGGAGCGCATCCATCGCTTGCTCAAGACGTGAATCAATCTCCCATGCGTTGGCATGATCAAGCTTCTCCTGAAGATTTCCCATCTCAGCAAGGAGGGTGTCGTAATCTGCATCAGGTGCTGACATCAAATCTGATATCTCATTGAAACGATTGAGCATCTCCATAATCTCGGCAACGCCCTCTTGAACATTCTCAAGGACGTTCTTCTCTTCATTGAGCGGTGGTTCTTGAAGCAAAATTCCCACGGTGTAGCCGGGCGTTAAGTAAGCCTCGCCATTTGATGGTTGCTGCAAGCCCGCCATGATTTGCAGGACAGTTGACTTACCAGCGCCATTGGGGCCGACGACACCGATTTTGGCACCGGGAAGGAACATCAAGGTGACATCGTCGAGAATTACCTTGTCGCCGTGCGCTTTGCGCGCCTTTTTCATCGTGTAAATGAACTCAGCCATAGACGCCACTTTATCGCCTCAGGGCTGGTAACTATTAACCGATACCATTTGGCTATTGCATAAGTTCCTAGATTGCGCCCGTAGCTCAGTCGGATAGAGCACCCGCCTTCTAAGCGGGTTGTCGCAGGTTCGATTCCTGCCGGGCGCGCCCCACATTTAAATGAAAAAAGAGGGCCACCCAATTTCTCGAGCGGCCCCCTTTTGTCGTACTACTGGTTATTTGATCTTTGCAATCTGTGCTTCGTTGAAGGCTTTGAGCGTTCCTGTAATGACTGCAAATTCAGTCTCAGGAAACTTCTTAGGGCATTCATTGAGCACGTAGGTCATCAATCCCTTTACCGCCTCGCCTTTAGCAGCATCCTTATACGCTGTTGAAACAAGTGCATAAGAGGTGGTGCCGAGCTCGTAAGCGGCTGGATTGGTGGTCTTGTAATCGAGTGTCAGAGTTCCATTTGCATTCGTCTTGGCTGAACCAAGGAATGCCGAGACACCTGCAGCGTCGGGGGCTGTGTAGTTGCCGGCATTGTTTTTGATTTTCGCAACTGGCAAATTGTTTTGCTTTGCATAATTTGACTCTGCATAGGTGATTGCACCAGCAATTCGCGCAGTGAGCGGAACGGTTTGCTCCGAACCCTTAGCACCTTGCAGCGCTCCGAAGTTCGCTGCGTCATTTATTTGACCAGGGAATGAAGCGGCGAAATCATTATTTCCGGCCTTGGTCCAAATCGAGTTGGCGCGAGCAGCTAAGTAGTTGGTGAAGACTCCAGAAGTACCCGAAGAGTCACTTCGGTAGACGACAACGATTGGCAATTTTGGGAAATCAATTTCCACTGTTTCAGTCTTGTAAGACCCTACAACTGGTTGGCCTTTCTTATCGACTGCGATTACCGTCTTGGTTACAGTCTTGCCCTTAACTTTTGTCTTCACTTTCTGAGTCTTGAAGACTGGAGTTTTGATGGTCTTATTGTTTTCCTTCTTGATTTTTGGATCGTTCCACATCGTGATCTTGCGAGAGAAAATCTCGGCGAGAATCTCTGGAGTCAAGTTGATTTGCTCGTCTACACCTGGCACGTTGTAGATTACTGCTACTGGCGCTGCAGTAACAGGAACGTGAATAGTGTTTGCATCTTTTGGAGATGCATGCGGGGTATCAGTCCACGCAAAATCGTAATCACCCTTATCCCATCCGGAGCGACCAGCGCCGGAGCCGAGTGAGGCGTATGTAAATGAGTCTCCCGTTGCAGTGGCGAATTCACCTTTGCACTTATCAAGAAGTGGAGCTGCGAAGGTCGCGCCACCACCGGTTAATTTCACATCTTTCGCTTGTGCTGGAATAGCCATGAGCGAGGAGAGAATTGCCGCACTTGCAAAGATTGCGAGCGACTTCTTCATTAATGGTCCTCCGTAGATAGTTTTATTTTTCATGTCATCCAAAGGTTAGGAAAGAAAAGTAACTGGAGGGGTGAATCTCACTAACTCAGAATTACGTCTTTGTGAACTTCAGGTGAATTAACCAAAGCGTCCGGTGACGTAATTTTCCGTTCGCTTATCCTTCGGGCGGGTAAAGATTTCTCTGGTGGGGGCGAATTCCACGATCTGACCAGGTCCACCATCTGAAAGTAAAAATGCGGTGTAATCAGAGACGCGGGCTGCCTGTTGCATATTGTGCGTGACAATAATAATTGTCATGGTTTTAGCGAGTTCGGAGATAGTTTCTTCGATTTTGAGAGTCGAGCCTGGATCGAGAGCGGAGCACGGCTCATCCATTAAAAGCACTTCAGGGCGAACAGCAAGCGAACGGGCAATACATAAGCGCTGTTGTTGTCCGCCAGAGAGTGAGCCTCCTGGTTGGTTCAGTCGATCTTTTACCTCATTCCATAAACCGGCACGTTCGAGGCACTCCTCCATCAAATCGTTCTTGTTCGTAACCTTGAGTTGCGCCAACTTGATACCTGCCAGAACATTTTCACCTATTGTCATCGATGGGAATGGATTTGGTTTTTGAAAGACCATTCCGATTTTGAGGCGAATCTTGGTGACATCTGTTCCTGGCGCATAGATATCTTTGCCATGGAGTAAGACTTCTCCAGCCATAGCAGCTCCAGGAATGAATTCATGCATTCGGTTGAGAGTGCGCAAGAAAGTGGATTTACCGCAACCAGATGGCCCAATCAAGGCAGTCACAGTTCCAGTCGGGAAATCAAGAGACATGTCGGAAATCGCGTGATACTTGCCGAACCAGGCATGCACATTTCGCGCCTCGAGTCCGCTACCAACAGGTTGCTCAGATCGCGCTCTCGCCGCAGCGGAGGCAGTTGCCACATTTCCCAAGCTAGTAGTGCGGGTGCCGGTGGCTGGAGTTGCTGTCGAATTCATCGAACCATCCTCTTTCTCAGTGTTACTCATTTAACAATCTTTGCTCGCGATAGGAAACGTGCCAATGCAAATAGCGCTAGTACTGCAAGCATCAAGATAAAGATTCCAGCCCAGGCGCGCGAAGCAGCTTCAGGTGAGCCATCAATTAAGGCTTTCCAAATGTAAAACGGAATCGATCCCATATTTCCATCGAATGGATTGAGGTTTGTGTCATCAGCGCCACCTGTTGTGAAAAGGAGTGGCGCAGTCTCGCCAGCAATTCGTGCTACTCCGAGAATTACAGCGGTCACGAGGCCACTCTTTGCGGCAGGAATTACCACTAACGCAACCGTCTTCCATTGCGTGGCACCGAGTGCTAAACCTGCTTCACGCAAATCGGGTGGAACTAACTTGAGAACTTCCTCTGCGGTGCGAGCGACAGTGGGAATCATCAAGATGGATAGCGCTAGAGCGCCCATGAAACCTGAGAAACCTCGCCCCGTTCCAGAGATCAATGCAGAGTAAATAAAGAGTCCGGCAACGATTGAAGGAATTCCGCTCATTGCTTGGACAAGGAATCGAATCAGTGCCGAACCAGGGCCTTTGATTTCGGTGAGATAGAGCGCGGTGAGAATTCCCAATGGAACCGAGATGATTAGTGCAATTACGATCAACCATATCGTTCCAATGAGAGCATGCTTGATTCCGCCAACATCGAGAGTTGAAGAGAAGGGATCTTGAGACATATCAGTGGTGAAAAAGCCTGAATAAATCGCTGCAGTGCCGCGCGAAGTGACAGTCCAAAGAATCGACGCGACTGGTAAAAGCAATGCAAAAATTCCGGTGTACGCGGCTCCTGCCATTACCGCATCTTTGGCTGCCTCTTTACCGCGTTTCATGCCAGAGAGAATTGCAAGGGAAGTTATTGCAAAAATCCCAAAGAAGATTACGAGAGGTAGTCGCCCCGCAAATCCAGTGTTCTCAATTACCAAGTAGGAAGCAAGGAAACTTCCAACGAGGATCCCACATTGCACTATGTAATCACGGCGCGTTGGACGCCAAGGTTTAATGGGAGAGACTGCCGTTACTGGTGTCATCGCCCGCGCCGCCCCGTCTTGTTGACAATCACATTTGCAAGCATGTTGACCGCAAGAGTCATGAGAAAGAGAACAAAGCCAGCAGCCATCAGCGCTTTAATCTCTTCTTCTGATGCTTCACCGAACTTCAAGATGATGTGAGATGCCAAATTGCCGCCAGCACCCAAGAGAATCTTGAAGTTCGCTTGATAGAGAATGTTCAAGACAGTGAAGACTGCAACGGTCTCCCCCATCGCCCGGCCAAGTCCGAGCATTGCGCCACCAACAACGCCGCTATAGCTATATGGGAAGGCGACATTTTTAATCATCGCCCACTTTGAAGCCCCCAGTGCGTATGCCGCTTGAATTCGATCCAATGGTGTTTGAGCAAAAATCTCACGAGACACCGCGGTAACGATAGGAATAATCATCACCGCAAGAACCAATCCAGCGATGAATGGCGAACGAAGAAAGACTGGAACAGGCACGGCAAAAATCGGAATCCATCCGAGATATTTATTGAGAAGTTCGGCGACGTACATGCCTGGCTCCATCAGTACGTAGAGACCCCAGAGGCCAAAGAGAATCGATGGGAATGCCGCCATCAAATCGACGACTGTGACTAAGACTCGTTTAATGCGTTGTGGTGCAAAGAACGTTAAGTACAGCGCAGCGAAAACGGAAACTGGTACGCCAATCACAAGCGCGATTGCTGCAGTCACAAGGGTGCCGATGAGCATCGCACCTACGCCATAAGTGGATTGCGCTGCACCTTCAGATCCATCACTATTAATCGACGAGACCCACTCGTAGCCTGTGATGAACGAGAGCCCCTCACTCTGCAGAATTGAAAAGCCGCGGAGGAAAAGGTAGCCAGCAATCAATCCCAGAATAATCAGCGAACTGAATCCACCAAGTGCGACGATTCCGCGAAAGATTCGATCAGAGGGGCGCGGCTTACTCTCAAGATTTCGAGGGGTTGGTGAAGGGTGCGGGCGCTGGATGTCGGCAATCGTCACGCTCCTAGCCTTCCGAACCCGCAGCGCAGCCCCGACCAAATTTGGTTACAGCAAGGTGAACAGATGGGGAATTCTCTTGTCGGTAGGGGCTCAAGTAGATTGTGCGGGTGAATGAGGGCGTGCCATTGATCTGGGTGGATTGCGAGATGACTGGGCTTAACCTCCCCACCGATGCGCTCGTCGAGATTGCCGTTCTCGCAACCGACGAGAACCTCAATCCCATTGGCGCTGGAGTGGAAGTAGTCATCAAGCCCCCGGCGAGCGCACTGGAACAGATGGGTGATTTTGTCCGCCAGATGCATAACGATTCGGGATTGTTGCCCCTTCTCGAAACGGGAAAAACTCTTTCAGAAGCAGAGGAACTCATTCTCGAATATTTACAAGGTAGCGGTCTGCCCGCTGGTAAAGCGCCTCTTGCCGGAAACAGCCTCTGGCTCGATCGAAATTTCATCGCGCGTGACTTACCGCGCGTAAATCAATTCATCCATTACCGGAGCGTGGATGTCTCCTCCATTAAAGAGATTGCCAAACGGTGGTATCCGAAGGCGTACTTCTCCGCCCCGGAAAAAGGTGGCAATCACCGCGCCCTTGGCGATGTTTATGACTCAATAGCCGAGTTGGCGCATTACCGAGCCTCGATTTTTCGCGATTTAACTAACGAGTGAGCTAACTCGGAAAACCGGTAGTATTTGCGGTGCATATCCATGGTGGGCGTAGCTCAGCTGGTAGAGCATCCGGTTGTGGTCCGGAATGTCGCGGGTTCGAGCCCCGTCGCTCACCCCATATGGAGGTACCAATTCGATTAACTTGTTGGCGCAGAGAAGTTAGGGCAGCCCTCAAGTACTCGTTTGATTTGAGCCTTCTCTGGCGCTGTTACCCAGAGTCCATACTTCACTTTTACAACTACTTGGCGAGAGACATAAGCGCAGCGATACGACTTGGCCGGAGGTAGCCAAGTTGCTGCATCGCCATCACCTTTTTGCCGATTGAGGCGAGCGCTCACTGCCAACAAATTGGTTGGATCGTTGGCAAATTCCAAACGCTTGGCATCGCTCCATTGAAATGCGCCTACTTGCCACGCATGTGAAAGCGCGACTACGTGGTCGATATCGACCTCTGATTTTCCTAAAGTGAATTGAATCGAAGTTCCCGAATATGGATCATTTAATACACCGCTAATTACTTTGCATTCGCCCGTATCTTCCTTGAAGACGATGTTGATGAGGTCGCGCTTGAGAATATCGTTACGAGCATCGCATCCATTGCGATCTGGATCGCGCCAATGCGAGAAGGAGCTGCGTGAATATCCCGTTTTAGGAGCCTTACCTTTTACGACCAAAGTATCAAGGAGCGCAGCGGTTGTACCTTTTTTCGGAGTCGACTGTGATGTAGTTGTAGCGGTAGCAGAGGTACCTGTCAGCAGACCGGTCGAGATCGTAAGTACAAGAGTTATCGTTGTAAGTGAACGAGTGACCCTTCGACCCCTAATGGCTGCTGATTTCATAGAGTGAAGTCTTCACTACGGAGAGTTAGAAATCTCCGTGAAAATAGTCAGAAGAAATAAGAAACGAGGGTGGAGATCGAAGTGATCGCCACCCTCGTTTCGAGAGTTCACTAGTTGAGAACTAGTTTTGTGCTGGAGGTGCCTCAGGAGCTGGTGCTTCTGGTGCCTCAGCTACAGGAGCTTCTGGTGCCTCAGGAGCTTCTGGTGCCTCAGGAGCTTCTACTTCGACTGCAGGTGCAGTCGGAGCTTCCTCACCCTCTGCTCCACCAAATGCTGCTGGTTGGCCAGGGAATCCACCAGGTCCACCTTGTGGTCCGAAGTTTCCTGGGCCACCAGGTCCGCCGAAGCCACCTTGTGGTCCGAAGCTTCCTGGTCCACCTTGACCTTGATCGAAGCCACCTTGTGGTCCGAAGTTTCCTGGTCCACCCATAGGTCCGCCGAAGCCACCTTGTGGTCCGAAGTTTCCTGGGCCTCCCATTGGTCCGCCGAAGCCACCTTGTGGTCCGAAGTTTCCTGGGCCTCCCATTGGTCCGCCGAAGCCACCTTGATTGAAGTCTCCGGATTGCATGTTCTCTTGCCAATCTTGGAATTGCTCTTCGTACTCAGCAAATTCCGCTTCATAAGCAGCAACTTCATCATTGTATTCAGCGAGCGCCTCTTCGAGTTGGCTTTCGACTTCGTCGAAGAGTTCTTTTCCTTCAGGCGATTTCTTCAAGAGATCTTGAAGTTGTTGCCCAGCTTTTGTCTCGCCAAGTTTGTGCATCAACATCTCAAACATGCGCGGATCATTTTCGATCATGTCAGCAATCTTGTCGGCATCCTTACTAAGAATGCGCTGAAGATCTTTTCCACCACGAGGAACAATTCCGCCGAGCACGTTCTGAACTAGTTTCAAACCTTGACGCGAATTCGCTGCTTGTGCAATTAATCCCATTAAGTCATCAACTTTGTCGCCGAAAACTTCTCGAGTGATTTCTTGCATGTCAGGGTGAAGCGGTTCCATCGGAGGCTCTGGTGGTCGGAATGGATCATCCTTCCGGCCAGACATAATTTCCTCGGCTGACATTTTCTGCCAACCACCCTTTGACGCCATCATCGGGCCACCCATTGCGCCCATTGGTCCACCAGGTCCCATTGGTCCGCCAGGGCCACCGAACATCTTGCCCATCATGTCGCCCATTGCGCCCATTGGCCCGCCAGGTCCGCCAGGGCCACCAAACATCTTGCCCATCATGTCGCCCATTGCACCCATTGGTCCGCCAGGTCCGCCGAAGCCACCAGGGCCCATCGGTCCGCCGAAGCCACCAGGTCCCATGGGTCCACCCATTGGGCCATTAGGTCCGAAGTTTCCAGGGCCACCCATTGGTCCGCCAGGTCCGCCGAAGCCACCAGGTCCCATGGGTCCACCCATTGGGCCATTAGGTCCGAAGTTTCCAGGGCCACCCATTGGTCCGCCAGGTCCGCCGAAGCCACCC
>Ga0194125_10004998_pt1 | contig 20385 bp, 18 predicted proteins | sample TA2KigC250mmetaG_FD_148626 | JGI IMG/M metagenome (GOLD analysis project Ga0194125, IMG submission 148626) | Freshwater microbial communities from Lake Tanganyika, Tanzania - TA2015034 Kigoma Deep Cast 250m | ecosystem: Environmental > Aquatic > Freshwater > Lake | place: Tanzania: Lake...
AAAACCTTCCACTTTTTTATCCGCTAATTCACGCGAATATTCACGAAGAAAAAATATTCGCGTCAATTCGCGCCGATTAGCGGATAGAGTTTGAACTTGGAAGGGTTATTAAGTTGGAAACGCCTAATTGCTTTTTGTAAGAGTTCGGTTGCGAACAAACATTTTTCTCTTGAATGGCTAACTTGTTCAGTCCCTCATGTAATGCAACAGGAATTCTAACATGCAAAGGCTTGGTTGAAGTATCGCTGAATCTTTGTTGTTGAGTAATTCCCATAATATCACCTATCGTTGTTCAGATATATTTTACGGTTATATTATAACATTTGTCATTGTATTCATCAACCATAAAACGAAGTCACGAGAAATTCCTCTTATTTCTTATGATGGAACTTTTCTTTCTTAAGATGGGTGGCAAGTATTAAAGTTTAGTGTAAATTGTTGCGTAATGCGTGTTGCGTGAATAATGAAACATGATACGTGATGCGTGATTTTTTCCATTCTTACGTTTCACGTTTCAGGTTATTTCCAACATTCTCTCAAGAGCTACTTTAGCTTCGGCTTTTATCGGTTCAGGCACGGTGACGATTTTGATTTTGCCAATATTGTCGAGCGTCCAGAGTAAATTGCGCAAATTAATTCTATACATATTTGGACACAATGACCGTGCCAACTCGAAGATTTTTTTATCGGGATGTTCCATGGCCAACCGACTGACCAGGTTTATCTCTGTACCAATGACAATAGTAGAGCCTGGTTTGGCTGCTTGCACAAAGTTAACGATGAACCCTGTCGAACCATCGGCGTCGGCCAGACCTACAACTTCCTCAACACACTCCGGATGGACGATGATAACCGCTTGGGGGTATTTTTCTCTTATTGCCAGGACATGTTCAGGCTTGAAAAAGGTATGTACACGGCAATATCCTTTCCACAGAATAATATCCGCCTCTTTTATCTGCTTACTGGTATTTCCGCCCATCTCCTCCTCGGGGTCCCAGACAATAACTTTATCTTTCTGAATACCTTTTTTATTAGCAATGTTTCGGCCTAAATGTTCATCGGGAAAGAAAAATAGTTTAGCCGTTTTTTTAAACGCCCAGTCAAAAACTGCACTGGCGTTAGACGAGGTGCAGACAATACCGTCATTTCTGCCACAGAACGCCTTCAATTCAGCGCTGGAGTTTACGTAAGTGATGGGCGTAAAATTTTCTGCGGAACAGATTTTATCAATCTCCCGCCAGGCGGATTCTACTTGAAATATCTCTGCCATATCCGCCATTGGGCAACCAGCGCGGAATTCAGGCAATTGAACAATTTGTTCTGGGCGCGATAATATCTCTGCACTTTCCGCCATGAAGTGAACACCGCAAAAGACAATAAATTCTGCCTCTTTTTGCCGCGCCGCATCACGCGATAACTCGAGTGAATCCCCACGAAAATCCGCTAACTCGACAATCTCCTTGCGTTGATAGTGATGTCCGAGAATGACCAGACGTTTACTAAGTTCAGCTTTTATGGCTTTTATCTGTTCTATCAAGTGCTGGTCACTCATTTGCCTATATTTATCAGGCATTATTAAATGTCTCACAAGTTGGCTCCTTATGTTCTAAGTTCATCAGCATTCACTAGTATTTTACCGACATTCTGAAAGAAAAGTTTGGAAGTCACATTTTCTGCAAACGATGCAACAGAATATTGATACCAAATGCGATTATCAGTAAGATGATGCCCAATGCAATACCAAGGCCAAATTCGCCTTTGCTGGTCTCTAATGCGATTGCTGTTGTAATTGTCCGCGTTGAGCCTTTGATATTGCCGCCTAACATAATAGCAGAGCCGACTTCTGCGATAATTCTGCCAAATCCGGCGATAATTGCCGCCACCAACCCAAATTTCGCTTCAGACAACACCGCCCACGCGGCTTGTGTTCCAGTAGCGCCTAAGGTCAAGGCTGTTTTCCGCACTTTTATATCGACGCCCTGAATTGCTGACATGGTCAGCGCTGCGATGATGGGAGTCGCCAGAACAATCTGTCCTATCACCATCGCTGTTTGTGTAAACAGCAATCCAAGCATGCCTAAAGGTCCGCGTCGAGATAAAAAGGTATAGACCGTGAGGCCGACCACAACAGCAGGCAGTGCCATTAAAGTATTCAAAATCGTCGCTATTATTCTTCTACCAGGGAAGTTTTTCGTAGCAACCATAAATCCCAACAGCACTCCTATAATGATGGCAAAGATAATGGCGATACAGGACACGCGCAATGAGACCAGGACGATGCTAAAAACTTCTCTGTCCGCAGTAAAGATTAATAAAATTGCTTTTTTGATGCCGTCTATTATGTAATCCATATTTAGCTTGACTTTGGTAAATAAACATTTATTCCACTTTAGTCCACCATTGTTAAACATTTAAGTAATGAGTAATGAGTAATAATGTGGTTTACTCATTACTCATTTTGGGTGAAGCCCTCTCTGAAAAAATCTCTGTAGGTCAACTATAGTTCGGCTCCAAAGTTCAAGCATTCTTACCTTTCAGAGCCGCCAGAATCTTTTCAGGAGTAGCCGGCAAATCATATATCCTTACCCCAATGGCATTGTCTATGGCATTGAGGATTGACGGAGCGGTGGGCACAAGAGTAAATTCCCCTACGCCTGTTGCTCCCAGTGCCCCGTTTTTGCGGGGTGATTCGAGAAGAATCGTTTCCTTGTCAAAAGCGGTATTTATGGTAGGATACTTATACGTTACCCAGTCAACCGTTTCTCCATGCACGTATTTTTCCCGAAGCGCCATACCGGCGCCCATATCCATACCGCCCTCAAGCTGGCAGGTGACAACCAGGGGGTTGATGAGAGTTCCAGCATCAACCACAGCGGTCATTTTCAGAATCCTGGTCTCGCCGGTTTCAAGGTCAACTTCGACTTCAGCCATCTGAACCCCGTGACAATAAGAAGCCCATGCCTGACCCTGACTTTTCTCCTTGTCCATACCCCGATGCCGCAAACTTTGTCTTGCTTCGTAACGGGTCGGCTTACCTGCTTTAACTAAGTCTTCATGGGTTTCGGCGTTAGCTTCTTTCATGGCGGTTTTGAGGGCTTCTATAGCTTTGGTTAAAGCATTCCCAGATATAAAAGTCTGCCTGGAACCAGCAGATATACCTGAATCAGGAACTTTTGCCGTATCTCGGACCTCCAGCCGGATTTTCTCATGCGGGAGGTTCATTAAGTGGGAAGCGAGCTGAGTTAACATGGCATCATTTCCCTCTCCTGGGTCAGCAATGGAGCCGTAAATGGTTATGCCTCCGTCCGGATTAAGTTCCACTGCAATGTTAGACCTGTCAAGACCACTGCCTATTCCAAAGCTGGCTCCGGCCAGACCCACTCCTCTGCGGAGGGTTCCGGATTTGAAGGCTTCGGCTTCTTTCTTCGCCCGGTCATATTCAGGTTTAATCCTTTTTATGCAAGCATCTAAAGCCCATTCATCAACTACATGCCCACTCGAGGTGGACTGTCCAGGTTGAAGAACGTTAATCTGTCTGAATTCGTAAGCATCCATGTTCAGTTTGGCAGCCAAAAGGTCCATAGCCGACTCCAGAGCATAGTTTGCCTGTGGTGGTCCTGCGCCTCGAGCCGCTCCTCCCCAGGCATTGTTGGTGTAAACCAATTTTCCCTCGGCAAATACGTTGGGTATATAGTAGCCGCCGTTGAGCATCGCCAGGGCGCGCTCGACGATTATCTCCCCTATTGAACGGTATGCTCCGTTTTCCAGGGTGAAATACATCTCAAATCCGGTGAGCTTCCCTTTCGAATCAGCGCCCAACCGCACTTTCATATTGAAGGGATGCCTTTTGGTGGTTAGCTGCATGGACTCTTTGGTGCTGGGAATATAACGTACTGGTTTCTTGAAATGGAGGGCGGCCGCGCCGACTATATGCTCCGACGTTAAGTCAACCTTTATGCCGAACTGACCGCCGCTAAAGGCTTCCTGACAACGGATATTATCCCATCCCAGAGCTTTTTTAAGCACACGCAAATGGTCATGAATCCTGATGAACCGTCCTATCACAACCAGTTGGGCGTCATCACCTTCGCCATCCATATAGGCAACGGCAGCCTCCGGTTCCAGCGGCGCCTGGTGAATCAACTGCGTATTGAACTCTCCAGAGACAACAGCGGCCGACGACTCCAGAGCTACTTTGGCATCGCCTTTTATCTGCTGTCTGATATGACAGAGATTGGGTATGCCCGGTTGTACTTCAGGAGCATTCTCAGCCATTGCCTCTGCCACTGTACTAATTCGAGGCAAAACTTCATATTCAACTCTGACGGCCTCAGCCGCTGCCAGAGCCTCTTTTTGGGTTCTGGCGGCAACAATAGCCACCGACGCGCCAAGCACAGGAACTAGATCATTACAAAGAAGAGGTTGGTCGTCTATTACCATTCCTATTGAATTAGTACCTTTGATATCTTTAGCCGTCATGATTCCGACTACGCCTGGCATCTTTTCCGCTTCGGAGTAATCAATCCCCTTTATCCTGGCATTATGGTGAGGACTGCGCACGACGGCTAATTCGAGGGCTCCAGGCATAATGATGTCGGCGGAAAACTCCGCCAGACCACATGCTTTGAGCATAGACCAGGGACGAGGATGAGAAACACCGAGCTGTTCTTCATCCGGTTCAGGCGCTACCTTAGAAGGACTTGTCTCTCCTCGGAGAAAACTGCCTGCTAAGTCAACGGCATCGAAAATTCTGTCATACCCGGTACAGCGACACAAGTGGCCCCTTAATGCCCTTCTGATTTCATCACGGATAGGATTGGGATTATTGTCCAACAGAACCTTGGTGGCCATAATCAACCCGGGGGTACAGTATCCACATTGAATGGCTCCTGATATAACAAAGGCTTCTTGTATCAGATGAGGGTTCTCCGGCGTGCCCAACCCTTCCACGGTAATAACTTCTGCGCCGTCGAGGTTTACTACCCTTGCCAGACAGGACAACACCGTTCTGCCGTTGGCAATGACGGCGCAGGCGCCGCATTGACCTTTACGGTCGCATCCCTGTTTGGCGCCTATGAGTTTCAAATCTTCCCGAAGAAGGTCCAGGAGCACCCGGTCTTCTTCGACAATGAATTGACGCTGTACTCCGTTCACTTTTAATGCCCTTCATGTTTACCTCCTGGTATACTAATTAATGATTTTGATTTTCTCTCAATAGTTCATTTTTTTCTTGCATTTTTCATAAGTAACTATGAAATTGGTTTTATTCATTTCTGAATAACCGCAGAGACGCAGAGAACGCAAAGGTATCGCAAAGAAAAACCTTTGCGTTTCCTTTGCGCTCTTTGCGCCGTTGCGGTGGAAAGTTAAAGAATCAGTTTCATAATTACTTAGAAATCTTTTTAATCTTGAGCTTTTTCGGAAAGTCTCAACTTAGTCAAATCCTAACCTTCCGATTTTGAAAAAATCCTACCACCCCCACCTTTCTCTTGAACTATTCGACTTTCCTCTATTCCCCCCCTTCCTTTCCTTCCCTTCCTCCCAATTTACCAAAGTCAAGTTATCTTCGCTCACAAAAGTCCTTCAACAATGCGCTTAAAAGCAACCATTCCAGGGTCATCCAAGCCGATGCTTTTTTCGCCCCAAATGCGTGCCCTTCCTTGGCGAGAAGGTCGATGGCGAAATTGTTCCAGAGCCATTGCAACCCCAGCGTTCGCGGCTTTAACGATTTCGTCAGGATTATCGAGTCCTTCAGTAGCTTGCCGCGCGCCTTCGATAGCAGCAAGCAAGGTTTTATCACTAAGTTGTGATTTCCCGCGACGAGCCATGGCGTTGATTGCCTCTGCCAGAAGCGGAGAAATTTCGCGCCATGATATCACGGTTTTACCTCTGGTTGTTTTAGCCGCGCTCATCATTCCCGTAGCCAATAAGGTGCCGTAAGTGGAGCCAGAAACTCTGGTAAAAGCCTGAGCGCATTTAAGTAACGCCATACCTACATCATCAGGTAAATTGGGCAATTCATCGACCAGGCTGCGGAAACCGCGCGCCACCGTCACGCCCAGGTCACCATCGCCGAGCATACCGTCAAGCTTATTTAGTTCGTCAGCGCATTCTGCTATTTTCTCTGAGACGCGCTTTATCCCTTCGCGAAGATTAGCGGTTGTCCATCCGTTTGTCATGTTAAACCCTCCAGAAAGCACAGTCGCATGGCGCTTTAAGCAATTTTTCTAATTCGTCATCGAGTCTGCAAACCGTAATGGACATTCCCATCATCTCCATAGAAGTAGCGTATCGACCAACTAACGGCATGACTATCTCGACGCCGAGTTTAGCTAAACTTCTGGCAACATAACGATAGACAATGTAAAGTTCTTCCGGTGGCGTCGCGCCGAGGCTATTGCACAGGACGGAGACTCGAGTCCCAGATGCAAGAGGCATATCTGCTAAAATTATAGCCAGCATTTCCTCGGCGATGTCATCAGCCGATTTTAGCGGACCGCGTCGAACGCCCGGCTCTCCGTGAATTCCCATACCAATCTCCATCTCATCTTCGCCAATTTCAAACGTTGGTCTGCCAGCCGCTGGCACAGTGCAAGGAGTCAAGGCAACACCAATGGAACGACAAGCATCAACCGCCTTCTGGGCGATAGAGGCAACCGCTTCTAAATCCGCCATCTCTTCAGCTTTAGCCCCAGCCATTTTAAACGCATAAACCATACCGGCTATAGCGCAGGCATCTAACAGTCCTTTTCCGACATAGCCGGTAAACACCGGCAGATGTCCCGAGCCGCCGCCGCAGACAAGTCCCACTTTGCCCTTAATCGGCGCCTCTGGACGAGCTATAACTTTACCGTCAGAACCTAATTGACGGTAATATTCAGGATGGGCTAAACATAACCCTGCTAACATCTCATCAACGTAATCAAACGGGTCATTGAGAATTTTTTTCATCTCTTCCTCCAGTTTAAATGTGTGTAGGCTTATCCTATGGTGAGAATCATGAGTTCCTCCTTCACGTTTGACGTTTTACCTTATTGGGTGAATCTCAATCACACAGAAAAATACCCTCCTTCCGCAAAGAGAACTGTATGATTTGACCGATTTTCACCTTCCATTTTTCACAAGCCAATCGCTCTAGGTCCATGGTAATATAATGTTCCTGGTATAGCAATTTCACCCGGATGCGATGACTTTTCTCCATCGGCAAAATATCGACTACCATAGCATCGAATAGATTCTCTTTCGGGTTGTCGCTAACCACAAGTCGCACATCTATCGGATTAATCCCCAAATATACTTTATCCTTAGGTTTGAAGCGCGTATATAGTGGTGTACAAATTTCCGCATTAAGTAGTATCACCCTCATCTCATCGGGTGGTATAATCGCTTTTACAACGCAGGGGAATATATTCCTGACGCCGAGAAATTCAGCCGTTTGACGCTTCTGGGGACGATAAAAGATGTCGTTTTTCGCACCGCTTTCGACCACCTTACCAGCATCCAAAATAATAATTCTATCTGCGAGAGTAAATGCTTCAGCGTGGCTGTGGGTGACGTAAATCATCGGAACGTCAAAGTTTTCCCGCAAGCGCATCAAATCATATTGAAGCCGTTCACGAATAGCTTCATCCAACGCGGAAAGCGGTTCATCCATCAACAACAAGCGCGGTTCTGCGGCAAGCGCTCTAGCTAAAGCAATACGTTGCTTTTGGCCTCCGGAAAGTTGGGACGGATAACTTTGGGATTTAGCCGTCAAATCAAGCATTCCCAGAAGTTCTGCGACTATTTTATGACGTTTGGATTTGTCTCTGATACCATAAGCGATATTCTCCCAAACTGTTTTATGAGGAAATAAAGCATAATCCTGAAAGACGTATCCAATCCGCCGCTTGCGCATCGGCACGCTTATACCTTTTTGTGAATTATACAGTTCCTCGCCAAATAGCCTTATGTATCCGCAATCGGGTTTGACAATCCCCGCCAATAAATTCAGTGTCAGACTTTTCCCCGCGCCCGATGGCGCAAGCAGCACCACCAGTTCTCGACCCATCTGAAACTCGATATCTAAAGCAAAATTGGGATACTGTTTTTTTAGATGGAAGTCTAACCCTAAGCCGGAGGCGTGGGTTGCTTTTTGCACTTTTAGTATCTCCCATGCGTACAGCGATTAACCGTCCAGAGTACGGCAATTGAAAAACCCGTCATGATTAGAACTAAGATGTTTGCCAGACCGATATTGTCTGCTTGCACAGCATCGTAGATAGCGAGTGAAAGTGTCTGAGTTTTGCCGGGAATGTTGCCTGCCACCATCAAGGTTGTCCCGAAATCACCCATTGCCCTTGCAAAAGCTAATATCGTTCCAGCGAGAATGCCGCGTTTTGCCAGAGGCAAAGTGATAGTACAAAACACTTCCCATTCGGATTTGCCCAGCAGTCTGGCGGCGTTTTCTAAATTGGCATCAATATTCTCTATGGCTGCCTTCGCGGGTCTTATAAACAGCGGCATAGATGCCACGTTAGCGGCAATGACAGCGCCTTTCCAGGTGAACACTAACGTTAAGCCGAAGGCCTGTTCTAAAAACTTGCCGACAGGACTTGCCCGTCCCAATAATACTAACAGATAATAACCCAGCACTGTCGGCGGAATAACAAGTGGCTGCATAATCAGAACATCAACGAAACTCTTGCCGAAAAACTGTTTCCGCGCCAAAATCCACGCCAGGCTCAATCCCACGGTACAAGACAATATGGTCGCCAGGCTTGCCACTTTAAATGTAAGATATAGTGGAAATAGTTTTATATCCGACATTGTGTTAAGCATTTCCCCCCCAAATTTTGCGTTTTTAAGTGAGGCATTTCCAGAGAAAATTTTCGCCTAAACAAATGAGTAATGCGTAAAACGTAAAACGTAAAAATACATTACTTATTACTCATTACTTATTACGTTTCACTCCTCACGTTTCACGGCACTTTATATCCGTATTGTTCTAAAATGACACGTCCCTGTGAACTGTTGACAAATTTCGTAACCGCCTTCGCAACAGCCTGGTGTTTTGTCGTTTTGATAATAGCCATCGCCTGGTTAATCGGCTCATGCAGCGAAGCATCAACGATGGTATACGTAATTTCCTCAACCGTTGCTATCGACAGCGGAACTATTCCTGCTTCAGCATTTCCTGTCTTAATGAACTGCAATGCCTGTAAGACATTTTCTCCATATACAATTTTAGGCTGAAGTTGCTCCCATAATCCTCTCTTCTGCAAAGCCTGCATCGCTGCTTCTCCATAAGGGGCATGTTCCGGATTGGCGATAGCAATTTTGCGTACCTGTGGATTTAACAAATCGTCAAGCTGCGTAACCTTCAAACCCGATTTTTGGTTCACCGCTAACACAATCTGCCCTTGAGCGTATATTTGCTTTGAATTTGGCAATAACAACCCTTGCGCTTCCAGCTTATCAACGTAACTGGTATCTGCCGAAGCAAAAATGTCAAAGGGCGCGCCGTTGATAATCTGTTGAGCAAGATTACCGGAGGAACTAAAGGAAAAAGTCACTTTGTGTCCCGTTTCCTCAGAGAAACGCCGACCGATTTCTGTGAAAACTGATTGAAGATTCGCCGCTGCCGCTACCGTCATTTCTTCTGGTTGGTCTTTTGAACAACCAGATATGATAAAAATGATTAAAAGATAAGCCAGCGCCGAAATATTATGTAACCAAACTTTTTCTTTTCCTAAAAGAAAAAGTTTGAACAAAAAGAAAAGAAGAGGAATTAAAAGTAATTCTTTTTTAGCTTTTTCGGTTTTTATTTTAGCAAAAATCATCAGGTTACCTCCTGGGTAGACGATTATAAAACATGACTGAAAATCAGTTTAGATGTAAACCCTAATCCCACAAATCACGCGCGACATCATCCAACCCCAGTTCAACCAGCTTTTTCTTGCTGGGGTAAGTCGTTTGCAAGTCCCAATCCATAGCCATCAAATATTCATGTACTTGCGTATCCACATCAATTTCTCCGCCGACAATATCCGCAAAGTTTTCCTGTTTTTTCAGGACGCGCTTGGGAATTTTGAAATCCAGCGGATTCAGCCCCTCCCGCAGATTGAAAGCATGGCGGATGTTGGCTATTCTCTCGCCGGTCTTTAAAAGTTCACCCATCGTATACTCCCAACCGACAACGGCTTTGATAAATTCCGTTACTGCTTTGGCATCTATACACATAATACCAAAGAGACACCAGCCAACGCAGTTGATAACGTGGATGAAATTGTTCATTCTTTTATGTACCTCGCCTCGATTTGCGGCTTGCAGTTGCAGATTGTCTTCCAGTCGGATACTACTTTCGTAGGCGGTTCCGCCCTGTGTATGACGTGCAGGAGTAGCGTCAATTTTGTAAGTTGTAGCGTAACCCGATGAGCGTTTGGGGCTGTGCATTGGGATTTCCTGCCCTTGAACGTGCATGGCAAATGCTTCAGCGCCTTTGCCGAGCCTTTCCGCCGCCTTTTTTACACCGTCGGCGAGAATGTCTCCCAAACCCTCGCGTTTAGCAATTTTCTCGGTCAATTTTATGATGGCTTCGTGATTGCCCCAGGTCAATTCCAGCCCGTCAGTGTCCTCTTTAGTGATGATGTTATTTTCATAGCATTCCAATGCAAACGCAATCGTTGAACCGGTGGATACGGTGTCAATGCCATAACGGTCACAGATTTCGTTTGCTTTGATGATGGATTCGATATTGTCGTTGAGGCAGAGTGGCCCGAAAGCGCCGATGGTCTGAAATTCTGGCTTGCGGCTTTCGCTTTTGTAGGGGCCATCCTCGATTTTGACCTGTCCGCCGCATTTGAGCGGACAGCCATAACAACCAGTAGCCCGCACCTGGTACCGGATGACGTTTTCATCACTTATGGCGGCGGCATTGGGAAAATCCTTCAGTCCCTCGCCACGCCAGTTTTTGATGGGCGCTTCACCATCCGCAATGTAATCCTGCACCAGTCCGGACGAACCATAATCACGAAAGACATCAACCACCAATCCCGATAACTTCCCTAAATACTTTTTTCTCAAACGTAACGTCTCTTCCTTATCCGCTAATGGAACGCGCATGTTGCCTTTTACTGCTATCGCTTTCAGTTTTTTGGAGCCCATCAGCGCGCCCAGTCCTGAACGCCCTGCGGCCCTGCCGCCATCATTCATGATACACGAAATAAGGGAGTGCTTCTCACCAGCCGGCCCAATGCAAGCGCTGGAGATATTGCGCCCGTGTTTAACTTTGAGAAATGCCTGGGTTTGGCGTGTGTCTTTACCCCAAATTTCGCCGGCGTCCTGTAATTCGGCTATGCCATTGTTGATAAAGAGGTAAACTGGTTCTGCCGAAACACCGGTGAAGAAAAGCCCATCATAACCCGCAAATTTCAACATCGGGCCAAAAAATCCACCGGCGTTCGCGTCTCCCCATGTCCCGGTTAAAGGCGATTTTCCCATCACCATATATCTCGACGCGATGAGCGATGGCGTGCCGGTCAATGGACCGGTCGCAAAACCTAAGATGTTATCCGCGCTTAGTGAGGCGACCTGGGGTTTTTGATGGCTATAGATAACCCGCGCGCCAACACCGTAGCCGCCGAGAAATTGGCGGTAAAACTCTTCCTCTGGCTCTTCTATTTGTAATTCGCCGGTCGAAAGATTGATGAAAAGAATCTTTTTGACATACCCGCTGTACACAGTTGATTTCTCCTTAGTGATTTCTTTTACCTTGCTGTTGGTTTGGTAATTTAAACGGCATTGTTCAAGATGGCAAGAGGGCAAGAGGGCAAGACGGCTTTTAACCATTTCGCCCTCTTGCCGTCTTGCCGTTTAGCCCCCTTGCCCCTTTATCAACTAATTTTTGACCCTTTGGTAAGGGGAACTATTTTCTGAAACATGCCATTTAAACTAACCGCCAATTACAGGTGGAATGAGAGCTACCTCATCGCCATTCTGAATCGGAGTTTTCTTTGTCGCCCGTTCCCAATTAACAGCAATCTGCATTACATTATGATATTCAGCGGACTCCGGTTTTTCAGACTCTAATCTGGTTAAGATATCCATAACCGTGGCGTTATCTGGGAATTCCATATCTTCTGCATGCCGACCAAATATATCACGATAGGTTGAAAAAAATTTTACTTTGACTTTCATGCTTCACCAATTGTCTTGCTAATGTCGCATTAAACGGAAAAACGGCAAAGTGGCAAAACGGCAAGAAAGCAATTTTAAATAGCCATCTTACCGTCTTGCCCCTTAACCATTGTTCCCCTTTGCCCTAACAGTATTTTTACCGCAACAGAGCGGTAACTGAAAAAGTCGTATCTTCAGATTGCTTTCAAAGCCATAACAATTTTCTCCGGTGTAATCGGCAATTTTGTTACTCGTACACCCGTAGCATCCGCGATGGCGTTGGCTATCATGGCCAGGGTTGGTGTAATCGGAGGTTCGCCCACTCCTTTAGCGCCGAAAGGGCCGTATGGCGCGGGCGCATCTTCGACCAGCACCGTTTCAATTTTGGGCAAATCCGCAGCGGTGGGAAGGCGATAATCAGTATAACCCGGATTCAAATTACCGTGTTCATCGTATAACATTTCCTCCCACAAGCCCCATGATAGTCCTTGCGTCATGCCGCCTTCAAGTTGTCCCTGGGCAGCCATTGGGTTAATAGCGAAACCGACATCCTGGGCGATGAAAATCTTTTGGACTTTAATTTCGCCGGTATCGGGGTCAACTTCAACTTGCGCTATCTGAGCGGAGACGCAGGAGTTTGTTTGCGCACGCGCGAAAGTTCCTTTGCCGACTATGGGCCCACCTTCATCCACAGCAGTAGCGCCTAATTCGGCTAAAGTTACCGATTTGGCGGGATTGGAAATCAGCATGACCCTTTTGTTTTTCAGTTCCAGGTCAGAAACATCAGCCTCAAGTTTCTTCGCTGCCAGTTCCAGAAGCTGTCTTTTCATATCTTCAGCCGCCAGTTTTGCCGTATTACCCATACTGAAGGTGACCAGGCTTCCGCCGCTGCCAGCCGTATATGGCGCGGCTTTGGTATCCCCGCGGGCCATCGAGACATCTTCATAGTCCACACCTAATACTTCGGCAACTATTTGCGCGGCTGCGGTGTCAGTGCCGGTTATGTCCATAAAACCGTGAAAGATGTGGACACTACCATCTTCGTGGAGCGATACCAGAATACTGCCTGGCCCAGCTCCATGAGTCCATTCCCCAATAGCAACGCCCCAGCCTTGACGCTTCCCTTTTTTACGGTTTTTCCAATCGGCGGCTTTGGCAACGGCGCGCAAAGTTTGTTTATATGCAACCTGTCCTACCTTGCGCCCGCCAGGCATGACCTCACCTGGTTCTGGCATATTTTTCAAGCGCAATTCTATGGGGTCAATATCTAATGCCTTCGCTAATTCGTTCATCTGCGCTTCGCACGCGTAAGTAGGCTGCGGGGTGCCAGGCGCTCGATATGCAGTTACTGGAGGTTTGTTGGTGAGAACATTATAGGCGTCAACTTTCACATTGGGGATTTTATAGATATTGCGGACTTTGATGGTTGCCCAGGCGGAAGAACCATCCCAAAACGCCAATGCCTGTTGAGCTAAAACCGTCCCATCTTTTTTAGCGCCGGTTTTCAGATTTAGCGCCGGTTTTCAGATGGATGACAACACCTGGGGCGGGGTGTCCAAAGATAAATTCATCCTTGCGCGTGAGCGCAAGTTTGACCGGCCTGCCGGATTTTTGCGCCAGTAGCACGGCATGCGGATGAACAATCGGGTCAAATTTTGCTCCGAAGCCTCCGCCCATAGTAGCGCCAACTACATTGATATCCTTCAAGGGTATATCCAACGCGCTGGCAATACTCGAACGAATGGCAAAAGTGCCCTGTGTACTTACCCAGGCGGTAACACACCCAGCGTTATCAATTTCAGCCACGCAGACATTTGGTTCCAGGTAACAATGATGTACCCGCGGAACAGAATAGGTATTTTCGATAATGACATCAGATGCCGCGAAACCTGCTTCAACATTACCGACAGCAGGATGCGCTTCGCCGGCGATATTATAAAATTTTTCACCATTCGGTCCGTTTACAGCATTTGGGCTGTGAAGTTTTGGGGCGTCTTCCTTGATTGCTTCCATCACCTCAAAAACAGCGGGTAACGGTTCGTATTCAATCTCCACCAGAGCAACGGCTTCTTCTGCAATATCTGGGTCATTCGCCGCCACGGCCGCTATCGGCTCACCTGAATCGAAAACTGTTTCCGTGGCAAACAACTTTTCCTCTGTTGGAACGTCCGCCTGTGTAACCACTGCTTTGACTCCTGGCAACCTTGCGGCTTTACTGGTATCTATATTCAGAATTCGCGCGTGAGGATATTGGCTGCCGACAAATTTCCCGAAGAGCATACCCGGTCTGGCCATATCCGTCGCATACTTGGCATTTCCGGTAACTTTTTCAACCGCATCCACGCGCGGAACGCTTGTGCCAAGCACTGAGTATTCAGACATACTAAGCCTCCCTTCTTAGGCGTTTCCAACTTAATAACCCTTCCAAGTTCAAACTCTATCCGCTAATCGGCGCGAATTGACGCGAATATTTTCTTCGTGAATATTCGCGTGGATTAGCGGATAAAAAAGTGGAAGGTTTTATTTTCTGCAACAGCCTTATTGGGCTAACAATTGAGCCGCGTAGGTAACGGCCTGGACAATTTTGTTATATCCGGTACAGCGGCAAATATTCCCTGCCAGATACCGTCTAATCTGTTCTTCCGTTGGGTTAGGATTTTCATCCAGCAACGCTTTGGCGGTCAAAAGCATCCCAGGGGTGCAATAGCCGCACTGAATTCCGCCTTTTTCAACAAAAGCTCGTTGAATGGGATGAAGTTCTCCCTCGCTTGCCAAACCCTCGACCGTCGTAATTGCCTTGCCATTTGCCGATACCGCTAACACAAGGCAAGAAGTTACCGGCTTACCGTCCAACAATACGGTACACGCTCCACAATCACCCGTCGAACAGCTCTCCTTCGCCCCTGTCAAGCCGATGGTATCCCTGAGCACACGGAGCAAAGTTTTACGCGGCTCAACTAATAGTTCATAAGGGTCGCCATTGATAGTCAGATTTATTCGATGTTTCATCTCTGTAGCCACCTTCCTATGTTTTAATTAAAACACGAGTTTTTCACTTAGGAGAAACTTTATAGGAAATAAATACTGTGAAGAAGTAAAACGTATTTCGTATTTCGTACTTCGTATTTTCTTATGTAATTACACACTCCGCACTACGCAATACGCAACACTGTCAGGACGATAACTGAAAAAGTCGTGTTAAAATCATCCGTTCGTTTATTCACTCTTGATTGGTTCTCTCAATTGCCTTCTGCAAAGCGCGCATTGTCAGCACTTTTACCATTCGACGGCGGTAGTCAGCCGACGCGCGTAAATCGGAAATTGGACATGCTTGCTGGGAAGCGGCATCTCCAGCTTTTGCGAGTGTGTCGTTGTCAAGGGCTTTCCCGCGCAAAATCGCTTCGGCGTTAGTAGCTCTGATGGGTGTTGGCGCCACCGCGCCCAAGCCGATTTTTACCTCACTTATCACGCCTTTATCCATAGTCACTGCTGCCGCGACGCCGACGAACGCTAAGTCCATCAATCTTCGTATCGCTAACTTTATATAATTTGCGCCACAATGGGATTTCTGAGGTGGGAGAATAAAGGAAGTAACAATTTCACCTGTTTCAAGCGCGGTTTTGCCCGGCCCGAGGTGAAAAGCCTCAACGGGGATTGTGCGTCCACCATTGTTGTCCTCAATTTTTACCAGCGCGCCATACGCCAACAATGCCGGTGCGGTATCCGCCGCTGGAGAGGCATGACAGATATTCCCGCCGATAGTGCTTAGATTTCTTATCTGTACTGAGCCAATAACCTCCGCTGCTTCAGAAAGCGCTACATATTTTTCACGAATAATGTCTGATTTTTCAATATCTCTTATCTTCGTCAACGCGCCTATTGATAGACCGCCTTCATCATCATACCTTATTCCACTCAGATTGGCTATCTTTTCTAAACTGATAAGGTATTGCGCCGTCACTTCGCCTTCTTTTAATACCGGCAAAAGGTCAGTTCCACCCGCAAGCAACTTAGCTTTGTCGCCGTGTTCAATAAGCAAACGTGAAGCTTCTTCAATGGTTTTAGGTTCAAAGTATGCAAAATTTTTCATTGGAAATTCTCCATGACTATAGAGAAGGAAATTGTCTTTTCCGCGGGAATATAGGGAAAGGATGGAATGAGTGGGAAAGCTCAATTCCTTCCTTTCCTTGTTGACTAAGAGATTAAAAAATGACAGGTTACACGGGTAAACCCCTATACATAGTAAAGGAGTTATTCCTCCTACGATTTAGGAGGAATGTTGGTAAGAGGTTAAAACTGGTATTGAACTTTGCTTAAATTTAATTATCCCCGGCAATAGCTGGTAAGGCTGTCGGATAAAAAAGCGGTTCACCGTATTTCTTGTAATTGGCTATGATTTTTTGCCCTTCCACCGACGTCACCCAGCCAATTAGCGCCATCGCGTAAACATAGTTTGCGTGAGGATTCTTGGCGGGATTTACGGCAATTATGCCGTAAGGGTTAAATAGCCGTTCATCGCCCTCGACAAGAATCGGTAGGTCGATTTTTTCTTTATAAGCGAGATATGTACCGCGGTCGGCCAAAGTATATCCACGTTTTTCATCCGCAATCTGCATCGTTGGCCCCATGCCTTGACCAGTCTCCATATACCAATTGCCCTTGGGGACAATACCGGCAGCTTTCCACAGAGATTTTTCTTTTTGGTGAGTGCCAGATTCATCGCCACGGGAAGCGAACGAGGCTTCCTTCGCAGCAATTTGCTTCAAAACCAGAGCAGCATCCTTCATTCCTTTGATGCCGGCCGGGTCTTCTTTTGGACCAACGATGATAAAGTCGTTGTACATGACATCTCTGCGGTTGACGCCGTAACCATCATTGACGAATTTATCCTCTGCCTCTCTGGCATGAACGAATACGATGTCAACGTCGCCATTCTTACCATGTTCTAAAGCTTTGCCGGTGCCTACTGCGATGACATCGACTTTGACGTTGAATTTCTGCTCAAACGGCGGCAACAGCACATTTAACAGCCCAGAATCCTCCGTGCTGGTCGTCGTCGCCATTTTTATGTGTTCTTGACCAAGAGCGATAGATAAAATCGAAAATGTCAGCAGTAAAATTAAGCAAAGGGTGAAAAATGTTTTATACATTGAATGTTTCTCCTTTCAGAGAAGCCGAGTTTCGCAGAGAGACTCGGTTTCTTTTTATTTTTACCAGGCGCTACAATTTTTTGCTTAGTCCACCATAATCATCACATTAGAAGCCTTAACGACAGCATAAGCCTCTTTGCCCTCGGTGAGTCCCAAGTTTTCAGCGGAGTGTTTGGTGATTATCGATACAACTTCAGTTCCGCCCGGAAGTTCTATCGTCACTTCCGTATTGACTGCGCCGTGTTTGACCTGTTTGACCTTGCCCTTCAAGACGTTACGGGCACTGATTTTCACGATATTCCCTCCTTTCGTTTCAGTAACCAAACTTTTCTTTAAGAAACACGAGTTTTTCAGTTATCAGAAGATAGTGCGTCTTTAAGAGCAGATTCAACCGCAGAGAACACAGGGAGGGCGGCGGTTTAGCTTCTAAACTGCTGAACTCAGAGCACACGGCGAAAAAGAGTAAGAGAAAAGCCTCTGCGTTCTCCGCGCCTCCTCCGCGAACTCTGCAGTTAACAAAGGATTAGACGCTAACTGAAAAAGTCGTATAAGAAAGAAAAGTTTTTATCTTCCAATTATTTCTTTTTGTCAACTTTTTCTTTCCCCTCCTTGGAGGGGGAGGGGTGGGTAAAGAAAAAGTTGGAAGAAAAGTTCCATCATAAGAAATAATTGGAATAAAAAGTAATAAATTCAGATATTGCCTTTGAAAGAATATTGGAAATTCAAAAAAAGGATATTATCGTCCAAATCGGGTTCGATTTTATTTTCCGTTTTCTTGAACACATAATTCAATTGGATACACATACCAGACATGGGCATAAAATTGACGCCGAAAGTCAAATTGTTCTGGTCAGTGGAAATTCCACTTTCAAGGTACTTATGGGTATAGGTATCATAACGGACACCAAGCTGCAAAAGGTTATCTATTAGCCAAACTAAAAACTTAGCCTCGTATCCTGAGTATTTTAGGTCTTCCTGGTCGGTATAGAAATAGTTATCATCGACTTTACCTGCACCATACATGGCAACGAACCGGACACGCCGAAAATCAAGTCTGGAGTCAATTGACCAGGAATATCGGTCCAGGTCAAAAACCGTCTTTCCGTCGTTGAAAAGCATGTTATCATGCTTGTTTAGTGAATAATGCCCACCTAAGAACAACCACTTGAGAGGGGATACGTCGAGACGCACACCATAGAAGTAATCACCTAAGTTATTACTAAAAATAAACTCTTTGCTCTCTTTGCCACTGATAAATAAGTTTGCCCCAAGGCCGTTCCCAGTCATGAGAAAATAGGAGGCAAGGCTGGGGTTAGACGCAATACCAAATTTGCCCCTTATGCCGATGCCCAAATCACGATTATAAGAGCGGTTGCCATACAAAGCGCTATAGTACGGAGAACGCGAAAGAGACCAATCTGTCAGGTTTTGGGCAAGGGTTGACCTGGAGCTGAAATCCAGGTCAGTATCAGCGGTGAGCGCCTCATAAGTTGAGGGAACTTTCATCTGACCAAGATAAAGATGAAAGAAATGGAAGGGGCGCCATATTCCATAACCGTCTAATATAGATACCTGCTCTTCGAGGCGAATATGGAACCTGGCACCAAGAAGCCGTTGTTCGTCCTCGTAATTGAGGCTTATTCTCCCTTGCTTGAGGTTGAAACCGCTGGCGACATCAGCGGCTGGTTCTCGAGTTCTCGGTTGCATAATCCCATTTTCATTTTCCTCGTAGATATCCCACCACAAGCTCATATTGCCTTCAAGGTCTAAACGACCGGCGTATGAGTCCTTTGGTAGTTCAATGAACAACAGGATAACCAAAAGCAGAAAATATGGAAAGAAAAGTAGATTGCCGATTTTCGGAATGACTTTTCGAATATGCATAGTATATTCTAACTCAAGTAGTTACCAATAGAGAGTTTCTGAATGGGCAAACTGGTAAAACGGCTAAACGGCTTTTTGATTGAAGATTGACTATTGAAGATTGAAGATTGAAAGGTTTTACTACCTCCAATCTTCAATAGTCAATAGTCAATAATCAATTGAGAAGCCGTCTTGCCATCTTGCCTCCTTGCCGTCTTTCCGTCTTGCCTCCTTGCCGTCTTGCTCCCTACTGCACATTGTGTCCATAGATAATGAGCTGATTAGTGTTTATGTAAGCCCAGCCGCCATTCATGTAATCAAATTCTTCTACGCCAGCGGGCATGAGGTCGATACGAATGGCGATGACACCGCGAACCATAGCACCGGCATTGTGGTCTGCGTTTTCATCGTAGTCGTAGCCATCATTGCAGTTTGTGGGTGAATATTTCAAACCACGGTCTGGCTTTCCTGCTTTGGCTTGCGGCACGACAAGACGCAGAGGCCCCTCGCCCGTTATCTTGCCTGCAGCGGCGTCTAAATAGGATGGTTCCATCGGCATCCCATCGCGTTCATAAGCCATCATGAGCCAGTGTTCGCCGGCGATAGGGGCCCCGTTTGAAAGTCCTTGAGGCATTTCCTTGGGGTAATTGACAAAGCCACCATCTTGGCCCAGAGTATCTACGTCAAGACCAGAAGAGAACATCGGTTGGGGAAAGACCTTATCTACTGTTTCGATGGGAACCGAATTCATAAAGCCGTCCGGCGCAATTACGGTTATGCCTGTCGCCCCAGCCAGATTGATACCCAAGGAGGCCAATAAGTCTTTTATCTTCACACCCTTGAAGGTAGCGTAGTCGTCAAACTGTTGTTTGGAAGTATTTGCGAGCATAAACTGACTGTGAGAAGGCATGGCTTTCAGTTCATCAACCGAGACGGTACGCAAAGTCGCTACTGCTTGACCGGGTTTGCTCAAGTTGCTACCCGGATAGCGTAGAGCCAGTATTTCTTCGTCATTCTTGAATCCATCTCCGTCCGAGTCTTTGTCCTTGATACTTTTAAGCGCCTCACTATTCCTGCCTGCATTTAAGTAGTCAAGACCAAATGGATTCAAAGTTTCCGTGAAAGTATGGCTACCAACCTCTTCGCCATGGAGCATCAGATTGTGGCAGTTATCGCAAGCGTTACTTGCCACCTTTCCATCTTTTACTTCGCCGGT
>Ga0194125_10005002_pt1 | contig 20375 bp, 19 predicted proteins | sample TA2KigC250mmetaG_FD_148626 | JGI IMG/M metagenome (GOLD analysis project Ga0194125, IMG submission 148626) | Freshwater microbial communities from Lake Tanganyika, Tanzania - TA2015034 Kigoma Deep Cast 250m | ecosystem: Environmental > Aquatic > Freshwater > Lake | place: Tanzania: Lake...
CATTGGGAAGCCCTGTTCAGACGTGTTTCGTGCGAGCATGTGCGAGGCGGATTGCCCCCTCCGCCAAACGGTTAAAACCGGCAAGCCCATCATCAATAAGGCTGCTTTTATTGTCAATGCCGACGGACGCAGACTTCCCATCTCCGTTTCAACGGCCATATTGCGCGACGCATGCGGTAGGCTCACCGGAGGCGCGGAAACCTTTCGCGACCTCAGCCTGGAGGAGGAACTGCGCAAAGAACTGGAGGGGCGTTGCCAGATGGGTGATCTGGTCAGCCGTTGCGCCCTATTGCGCCGGATCTGCGACCTCCTCCCGCAGATCGCCCCCAGCGATGCGACCGTGCTGATCCACGGCGACACCGGCACGGGCAAGGAACTTTTGGCGCGCGCCATCCACACCCTCAGCCTGCGCAAGAACAAGCCCTTCGTTCCGATCAACTGCGGTGCCTTGCCCGACACCTTGCTCGAATCCGAGATCTTTGGTTACGTCAAGGGCGCGTTCACGGGAGCTGTGCACGACAAGCCCGGTCGCTTCGCGCTGGCCGAGGGCGGCACCGTGTTTCTGGATGAGATCGGCGACATCAGCCCGGCGATGCAGGTGCGCCTGCTGCGCGTGCTCCAGGAACGAACCTATGAGCCCCTCGGCGGCACCGAAACGCGGCACGCGAATGTGCGCATGATTGCTGCCACGCATCGCGATCTGCCTGCACTGATCCGCAAAGATCTGTTCCGCGAAGACCTCTATTACCGATTGAATGTCGTCAAATTGGAGCTGCCCCCGCTTCGCAAGCGCAAGGAGGACATCCCCATCCTCGTCGATCACTTCGTCGCCCGTTTTAATCGACGGCAGGGCAAAGCGGTGGTTGGTGTCACCCCAGAGGTGATGGCGCTGCTCGTGGCGCACGACTATCCCGGCAATGTGCGCGAGCTGGAGAACATCATCGAGCGAGCGTTCGTCTTGTGCGGGGCTGGAAAGATCGAACGCCATCACCTTCCGTCCGAACTCACCGGTCAACGACCGGCACCCCTTGTCCCGACGGGCGACACGATCGCTGCGCAGACGCGTGCCGCCGAAGCACATGCCATCCGCGCAGCGCTGGCGCAACACGACTTCAACCGCCTCGCCACCGCCCGCGCCCTTGGCCTCCACAAGAGCACGCTTTTCCGAAAAATGCGCGCCCTGAATATCGACCATCCCGCGCGAGATGGCCGATCCCGCGCTGCGGCCAAGTAGAGTCGCTGAAATGCGACACTCTCATCTACAGACCGTTGCGATTCCGCAACTCTCATCATCGCGCAGCATCCGACCATGGTTTGCTGCATCCACTTGCGATCACACGCGTTACGTTCAATCAGAAGGTTCGTTCAGCACCTTGGCACGCTTCGTGATACTCGTGGGTTAGTCACGACGTTAAGGAATACGAATCATGAAAGTGGCGGTGGCCATGTGGAACGGGAGGATTTCGCCGGTGTTCGATGTGGCGAGGCAGGTGTTGTTGCTCGATGTGGCGGACGGTCGTGTGATCGCTCGTCACGAGGAATCCCTACCGGGCGACGGGATGCAGGCACAGGCTGCCCGGCTGGCGGACCTCCATGCCGAGGTGTTGATCTGCGGGGCCATCTCCCGCCCGATGGCAAGCACGCTGGCCACCACGGGCGTGCGCGTGATCCCCTTTACGGCAGGCACCGTCGATGACGTTATCGCCGCGTGGCTGGTCGGCCGCCTCCCCGCCCCGGCGTTAAGCATGCCGGGATGTTGCCGCCAACACCGACGCTGTCGGCGTGGCAGGGCTGGGTGCGAAGGGCCTCGAACGGGGTCTGAACGCTTACAACAGGAGTCCATATGAAAATCGCGATTACCTCGACGGGAAGGGACATGACAGGTGCCATTGACCCGCGTTTCGGGAGGACCCCGTTCTTCTTGATCGTGGATACGGAAACAAACGAGCGCGTCGTCCACGACAACGCTCCGAATCTGAATGCCGCGCAAGGGGCAGGCATTCAGGCGGCTGAAACCGTTGCGCGGCTGGGGGCGCTGGCCGTAATCACCGGTAACGTGGGGCCCAAGGCATTCCGCGCATTGAACGCGGCTGGGATTAAGATCTATCTCGCAAAGGAAGGCACCGTCACTGATGCTCTCCGGGCCTTCCAGGCAGGGGCTTTGCCTGAAGTTTCCGTTGCCAACGTGGAAGGTCACTGGGCGTAATTCACACTGGATCGGGGAAGTTAAGACCGTGCTCAAAATGAACAGAATCGGAATCATCATCTGTGCCCGTTACAGGAGTTGTGGCGGTGGCAAATGCTTTCGGGCGCTACGCGAGCGGCATGGCGCATTTTCACGCTACCCGGCCAGCGAACAGGCTGAAATCATTGGCTACTCGAGTTGTGGGGGCTGTCCGGGGGGAAATGTGGAAACCGTTCCCGCCGAGTTCAAGAAGAACGGCGCCACGGTCATTCATCTGGCCACAGGATTGGTCGTTGGTTATCCGCCATGTCCGAATATTCGGCGATTCAAGACGTTCATCGAAACTGCTTATGGTCTGCCCGTCGTCATTGGCACCCACCCCATCCCGCAAACCTACATGAAGATACATGAAAGACTGCCTTTCTGGCAGGACAACGACATGGCGGACCTTTCCAAACTGCTTCTGGAAGAGTCTTCGGAGCTCCAAGCTACCTATAATTGAGTGTAGGGAACATCAACCAAGAGAAAAGGAGACAGTCATGCCAAAAAGAAACAGGGAGAGCCGAGTCCCGGTTCCAGGGAGAGAAACAATGATGCGACAGATGAAACGATGAAACTTGCCATTGCCAGCGGCAAGGGAGGAACCGGGAAGACCACCGTGGCGGTCAACCTGGCGTGGACGCTTGCCGACATGGGCAAGGGCGTCCAGTATCTCGATTGCGACGTCGAGGAACCGAACGGCCACATCTTTTTGAACCCCCAGATCACCACAACCGCAGCGGTCGGCATCCCGGTGCCCGTGGTGGACGAGGCAACGTGTACAGCGTGCCGCACGTGTGCGGAAATCTGCCAATACCACGCCATCGCCGTACTGAAAAAGACCCTGGTTTTTCCCGAACTCTGCCACGGGTGCGGGGGGTGCGTCCTCGTGTGCCCCGCAGGAGCGCTCCGCGAGGAGACCCGTCTGATCGGCGTGGTCGAGACAGGGCAGGCCGACGGCGTGGCCTTTGTTCAGGGTCGCTTAAATGTCGGCGAACCCATGGCACCCCCACTGATTCGCGCCGTCAGGAAGAAAGCAATTCTGGATGGCATCGCCATTCTGGACGCTCCTCCGGGCACGTCCTGCCCCGTGGTTACGACCGTGCGGGACGCCGACTACGTGCTCCTGGTCACGGAACCAACGCCATTTGGACTGAATGACCTGAAACTGGCCGTGGAGATGTTGCGGCAACTCCGCCTCCGGCATGGCGTGGTCATCAACCGCGCGGATATCGGCGACCAACAGGTGCGCGCCTTCTGCGCCGCCGAACGCATTCCGGTGCTGTTGGAGCTTCCCGACGACCGCCGGGTGGCGGAGATCTATTCGCGAGGACAGATGGCCGTTCACGTCCTGCCGGAGTGGCGCACGCTGTTCTTGGATTTGTGGAAAAGCATGGAGAAAGACGCATGACACCATCATCCACAAAACACATCTTCTTCCTGCTGCGCGTCAAGCGTCCCCTCGTTGCCGCCCAAGTCGGTGCGAAGGTGGGGGACATGATTGTTCTGGAACGGAACGGGAAAGGCGCACCATGAGAGAACTCGTCGTCATCAGCGGCAAGGGCGGCACGGGCAAGACCAGCCTGATCGCGTCCTTCGCCGCGTTGGCCGGTTCGACAGGCTCACGGCAGGCCGGGAATGCCGTGCTGGCGGACTGCGACGTGGATGCCGCCGACCTCCACCTCGTGCTGGCGCCCACGATGTGCCGACGTGAAGATTTCTACTGCGGCCATACGGCGACCCTTCGCCAGTCCGACTGCATCGGGTGCGGCGCCTGCCTGGCCCGGTGCCGGTTCGATGCGGTCCGCAAAACCAAAGGCGGCGCTGGCGGGCCCACGTTTACCATTGACGCCACCGCCTGCGAGGGGTGCGGTGTGTGCGTCTGGTCGTGCCCAGTCAAGGCCATTGATTTTTCCGAACGACTCAGCGGTGAATGGTATGTGTCCGACACGCGCCACGGCCCGATGGTCCATGCCCGGCTGATCCCCGGCGGCGAGAACTCCGGCAAACTGGTCGCCAAAGTCCGGGAAACCGCCCGCACACTCGCCGAAGAACGGAAGGCCGACCTCATCCTGGTCGATGGCCCGCCGGGCATCGGTTGTGCCGTGATTGCCTCTGTGAGCGGTGCCTCGCAGGTTCTGGTGGTGACCGAACCCACCCTTTCGGGCGCACACGACATGGCGCGGGTGCTCGAACTCACCCGCCACTTCAACATCCCGACCGCCGTGTGCGTGAACAAGTGGGACTTGAATTCGGACATGACCGAACGAATCGAGTCCGAGGCCCGCCGGACTGGCGCCACTGTCGTTGGGCGCGTGCGTTATGGCCGAGCGGTGACGGACGCCCAGTTGCAGGGGCGCGCCGTGGTCGAGACGGATGCCGGGGCGTTGGGTAACGACGTCCGCGCGATATGGGAGAATCTGTCCCGATGACAATTACCATTTTAGCCGAGAATACGGCGCTGACACGCAACGTGCTTGGCGAGCACGGACTGGCCTTTTGGCTGGAATCACAGGAGCACCGCTTGCTTTTTGATACGGGCCAGGGGCGCATACTGACCGACAATGCGCAAGCTCTGGGCGTGGATTTGCATGCGGTGAACACAATCGTTCTCAGTCATGGTCACTACGACCATACCGGCGCATTGCCCACCGTGTTGCATCAGGCGACAGGCGTCGTGATGCTGCATGCCCATCCGGATGCCCTGCTGCCAAAGTACCGCCGAAACCAATCCGGCGTGCGTGAAATCGGCATGTCCGAAGAATCACGAGCGGCCATTACAGGCGAGCGATGCCGCTTCATCCCGTCTCGACGGGTCACTCAGGTTGCGCCTGGGCTTTACGCCACAGGCGAAATTCCGCGCCGTCATCCCGAAGAGACCATCACCGAGTCGTTCTGCCGCGATCCACTCGGGCGCGATCCTGATCTTTTACTGGATGACCAGGCTCTTTATTTTGATAGTCCGTTCGGCTCCATCGTTCTGCTCGGGTGCGCGCATGCGGGCATCATCAACACCCTCGACCACGTGCAGACGCTGACCGGCAACCAGCCGTTGCATGCCGTGATTGGCGGCACACACTTACGCGCGGCACACGCGGATCGGCTGGATTGGACGATTCGTGAATTGCGCCGATTCAACATTGCTTGTCTGGTTCCCTTGCACTGCACAGGACAGCCAGCGGGTGCAGCCCTTTGGTCGGCCTTCCCCAACACCTGCCGCGAAGGGGGTGCGGGAACTGTATTTGAGTTTCAAGAAAGGCTCACCACACACCCAGAACAAACCCCCAACCCAAAAGGACGGTTATCACCTATGAAAATCGCTATACCGATCGCCGAAGGCAAACTCTGCATGCACTTTGGCCACTGCAACCAGTTCGCCCTGCTCGACGTTGATGAAAAGGCCAAGACGGTCACCAACAAGCAGATGCTCACGCCGCCGCCACACGAACCCGGGGTCTTGCCTCGCTGGCTGCACGATCAAGGCGCCACGGTCATCATCGCAGGCGGCATGGGCAGTCGCGCGCAGAATTTGTTTGCGGAAAACGGCATCCAGGTAGTGGTGGGCGCACCGGCCGAAACGCCGGAAACCCTGGTGGCCCACTATCTGACGGGAACGCTCGTGTCCGGGACAAATGTCTGTGACCACTGAGCCCTCAGCGGAAAAGAAGGAGGCCCTGCGGTCACGTCTGCATGCGCACTGTTTACTTTGCGGCGGAGAACACGCGCAGGGCTTCCGTCTCGCATTTGAAGCGCACGCCGATGGGCATGTGGAGGCTTCCTTCCCGTGTGACCCACACTACCAAGGCTACACGGGGTATCTGCACGGAGGTGTCATTGCCTCGCTTCTGGACAGTGCCATGACAAACTGCCTATTCACCCATGGACATGTCGCCATGACGGGCGAACTGAAGGTGAGGTTTCTCAAACCGGTCATCGTGAATCGCCCTGTTGTGGTCAGCGCCCGTCTGGACGCACCTCATGCCCCGTTGTTCAAAGTGAGTGGCGAGGTTCGCCAACACGGCGAGGTCATGGCACGCGCAACCGCCAAGTTTGTAGAAGTGCGACTATCGAACGCGGGGCTGTTGGACGCGAGACATGCAGCCGGAGCCTCTGTTTGATAGAAAAGGCGCTTGCAAAACCCCTGCCAGCCACGTCATGCCAAACTTAACCCTTACTGGCGACAACAAGCATTTCAAAGTCTTCAGTGGTCAATGTGTCGTTTCTGGAGTAAGCTCCAAGTTTTGCGCCAAAGATGTCCACCGTCTTATACCCAAGCGACTTCAAAAGCCACGCAATCTCACAGGGAACATAATAACGCTCGTTGCACGCGAGCTCTTTGATCGTCCCTGAATCATCTTCGATAGCCGTAATGTTGTGATCTCGAAATGTCATCAGATCGAAGGTGTTGCTTCGATAGGTTGCGTTGCCTGTCTTGCCGGCATCGGCGCAGAACTGTTCGACTGAATGGTAAAGCGGGAATAGCCCGTTCAACGTGGTGAATATCAGCTTTCCATCGTCCTTGAGGACGTGGGTGACATTTCTGAGAATCTCGAAATTCATCTCGTCCGTTTCCATCAACGGAAATCCCCCTTCACAGAGCATGATTGCCAAGTCAAATTCGGCTCTGAACGGAAGGTTTCTGGCGTCCTGCTTCTGGAAGTCGATCATCACGCCAGCTGCTTTGGCTTTCTCCCGTGCCCGTAGAAGTTGTGAATCGGACAGATCAACGGCCATCAGCCTGTACCCCCGTTTTGCCAATTCGATCGAATGGCGACCGGTGCCGCACCCAATATCGATGATCCTGAGAGCTGTGTTTCGCCCTATTTCCTGTTCGATAAAATCACATTCGCCAGCCGTCCCTTGGACAAAACATTCTTGGTCATATTTCTGGGCGTAATTGTCAAACAACGATTCGTACCACTGTTTCATAGGCATTATTACCTTCTCTGGAGGAATAGCAAAGACAGGCAAATAATATCAAACATTTTCAATTTCCTGTTGAAATTTTCCTCCTCGATGCTGTATGGGGGTGGAGGAAGCATCAAATGCAAGTCGAAAACACGACAGCATGCGCGCCTGAAACACGATTATCAGGATACGAGGCACCCTTGCTACAACCGGACTGCGGGAACACGGGCCGACCAGCCATTGGGCAACGTCGCATCAAAACATACCTCTTGCTTTTCTTTGAAGAAACTCGTTTAGAACTCCCAGTTGATTGTTTCTTATGGCTGGGATACAAAACCCGACGGCAATCCGGCCAAATCGCCCCAATCGCACACGACGCTAGATTGGGGAAAACTACGCTCTCAATCTGGACCGAAACAAATAATATCGGGATTGACTCCTATCAAAAATTTGGCACTTCTCGTTCTTGCCTCTGTAGCCTGGATTGGCGTTGCGGCTCAGGCTGAAGATCTTGGAGGCGGTTGGCCCCGTGTGTACCAATATGCGGCCAGCCTGAACACGGCGGTGGCCAAGAACGCCAAGACCGTCAAATACACGGATTGCGAACGCGAGATGGATATTGACGTTTGCTACCGCGTCAAGGGCAAGGTCTCTCTCAAGGGCGTGATCGTCTTCGGCTGCGCGTGCGTGGACGCCGAGGAATTGGACAGCCTCCCCGACGGTTATCCGATCATCCTGATGGCAACCTCCGCCGATAATTATCGCGGCGTCACGTTTGCAGAAGGCGATGTCTGGACGGCCAACCGACTGGGCAGTCCCCTCTCCTCCAAGGCGAAGATCGCCGAGCTGGGCTTCGACACGCAGTTCCGGGCCGGGCCGACCAATGCGGGTGCCTGCGTCCGCGAGTACGAACTCCGGCATGCCGGTTTTGGCACGGCCGGGATGGTCGAGAGCGGCGACGGCTATGACATCACCTCGATTGCCGGCACGGTGATCGGTTCCGCGCTGGCCCCTTACTGCAGCGCGGATCAGAACACATGCCCCCGCTGCGTGGACAACGGCGAGTGCAAGGTCGCCATCGCCTTCGAGCCCTGCACGGTTGACGACTGCGCCCCCTACGACGGCGAAAACACCGAAACCGGCGTCGCCTTCGGCTCGTTCACCGTGAAGTACAACAAAACCCTCGCCAGCGCCATCAAGAACATCGACTCCGAGGATATCCAGGAAACCATCGACGCCCTGGTCCCGAAGGTGTTCGGGAAGAACGCCGTCACCCCGAGCTATGCCAACTACAACGACTATTTCAACGTGATCGATGCCCTCTCGCAGGCAAGTTACGACGCTGCGGTTACCTTCACCGACAGGCTCTCCAGCACCACCATGACACTCACCTACGACGGCACGCATTACTGGTCGTGCTCGGGCGGCTCCTCGTCCGGTTACCGGCTCGCCAAATACACCGCCGCTGGCGCGTGGGTGCAGAGCTTCCAGCCAAACGTCGATTGGCGTTCCGTCTACAGCCAGAACGGCAACGGCACCCCGGTCTACGGGCGCGGCTTCAGTTCCTCGCAGATATTGATTATGAACGGCGATGGCACCTTCGCCAACCACATCACCCTCGTCGGCGGAAGCCTCAATAGCCAGTCGTCTGTCGTTCTGGACGACACAGGTGACGAGTTGATCGCCTTCAACGCCGGCACGGTGACACGATGGAACGCGGCGACCGGGGCGCTCATTGGCACCGTCACACTCGACGGCTTTGGCACCCTCAACGGCGAAAACGATTATCCTCAGAACCGTGGCATCATCAAGCGTGCCGGCTTCTACCTCACGTACGCGGGCCCCTGCGTGCTCACCGCCTGGGATGCCGACGGCAACCGTGTGAGTTCGACGACGCTCACCGGTGCCGGCACGTCGTTCGACTCGTACTTCAGCTTGTCGTATGCCAACGGCATGGTCTTCATCGTCGACAACGCCGGCGGACTCTGGCGTGGGTACAATGTCGGGATGTAGCCCCGTACGACTGACCATTGGTTTGGCCGGAAATATGCTCGCGAAACGAGGGAGTCGGGCCATCCTTCGGTGAATACCTATACGAGCCTCTTGCAATCTGGAAAGGGACGATTCTCTTTCAGGCTTGAGGCGCAAGCAGCGCCTGTGTGTGTGCAAACGGAAGGAATGGATGCCATGAAGAAATTGCTCGGTGTTGTCGCTGTCGCGCTGATTAGCGCTGCGACTCTGGCTCAGGAGCTCGACGGCGGATGGCCCCGCGTGTACCAGTACGCGGCCAGCCTGAACACGGCGGTCGCCAAGAATGCCAAGACCGTCACATACACGGATTGCGAACGCGAGATGGATATTGACGTTTGCTACCGCGTCAAGGGCAAGGTCTCGATCAAGGGCGTGATCGTGTTCGGCTGCGCGTGCGTCGACGAGGAGGAATACAACAGCCTTCCCGATGGCTACCCGATCATCCTCATGGCGACCTCCGCCGATAATTACCGGGGGTCACGTTCGCCGAAGGCGATGTCTGGACCGCCAACCGGCTGGGCAGCCCCCTCTCCTCAAAGGCGAAGATCGCCGAGCTGGGCTTCGACACGGCCTTCCGAGCCGGGCCGACGAATGCCGGCGCCTGCGTCCGCGACCACGAGCTCCGGCATGCCGGTTTCGGCACAGCCGGACTGGTCGAGAGCGGCGACGGCTATGACATCACGACGATCTCAGGCGCGGTGATCGGCTCCGCACTCGCCCCCTACGTTGAGGGCCGTCACGTCAGGGAGCGGGCCATTCGAGCACAACGCCGGTGAATAGTTCCGGCGCGGCGAGCAGCCCCTCGTAGGCATCCCGGATCTTCTCCGGGGAAAGACGATGGGAGATCAGCGGCTCGATCACGAGGCGGCCGTCGAGGATCCAATCGAAGATGATCCGCTGCTTTTCCCAGAGCGATATGAGCGGCGGCGTCCTGCCCCCCCAGATCGACTGCACCGGATAGGCCGGAAGGAAATACTCCAACGCGCCCCGGACGACAATATTCCGGAGGTGGATTTCGCTGAATACGGCCGTCAGATTGCCCTCACAGGGGGCGCGCGGCGAACCCAGCAGAATCACCTGTCCCACATTGGCGGTCATCGCCAGCGCCTGCAAGACCACGGGGGTCAGCCCGCTGGCATCGATGCAAATGTCCGCCTGCTCCACGCCCACCAGCCGCTTGAGACCCTGCTTGATGTCGGACGTGTCGCCACCCGGCAGCGTGCGCGCAATCCCGCACCGTTCGGCCAGCTTCCGTCGCGCCGCAATCGGATCGACGGCGACCACTTTGCCGCCGAGCGCACGGAACGACTGCGCGGCGAGATTGCCCACAATCCCCAATCCCAAGACGAGCACAACTGGCTGGTGGAGGGCGCGGTCCGCGATCGCCATTGCCGAGGTTGCAATGCCGGCCATGCGCGAAGCCGCCGCCACGGCGGGATCGATACCATCGGGCACTACGACAAAGAAAGCTTCCTGACTGATTGTCACATGCGACGCATGCGCGCTGTAGCTGAAGACCCGCTGCCCCTTCGTCACCCGTGTCACCGCCGATCCCAGCGCCTCGACCACGCCCACATTGGCGTAGCCCGCGCGCCACGGATAGGCGCACCAGGAGCCCTTCTGATAGACGGCGGGCTCCTTCGCGGTATAATTCGCCAGCTCGGTCCCCGCGCTGATGAAGGTCCGTTCCGTCCTGACGCAGAACTCATCGGCGCCCAACTTCTCATCCAACTCCAGCGTCTGTAATTCGACCTGACGCTTGTCCATCATGACCACGTGTTTCATCTGCATCGTTTCAGCGCTCCTGTTCTGATTGCCTGACGCCGGAGCGGGGATGGTATCACAGGCGGGATTCCCGACTCAAGGGCAGACACGCTGTGAGCCATTGACAGGGGCATGAAAAAATGACAACCTATCCCCGATCCTGATTCTGATTCGGCGTGGCCTGTTGTTACGCAATAACTGAAGCTAGTGAGGGCTGTTCGAGGGGCCCGTGGGCTTTGACTCGGATTCCCCCATCCCGAGGCGGTGCGCATGACCCGGCAGAGGACGTTCAACCCCTGTCGGCTGCGCATGCCATCAGCGACCGAATGACCGACGCTCTGCGCGCCGCGCTTGCGGCCGTGCCGCCGGGTGTCACGACTTTATCGCTTCCCCTGCTCCCCGGCGCGTCGGCCGCGATCACCGCCCTCGCCCTGGGGCGGCTGCATCCCGCCGCGCCGATCCTGGTCATCACCGCCGGTTCGATCGAGCAGGAGTCGGTCACCGGCGATCTGCTCGCCTTCGCCCGCGAGACGGGTCAGCCGGTTGCATTGCTCCCTGCCATCGAAACCGGCGACGCCGACCGCGAACTCGAGGGCGCGCGCCTTCTGGCCATCCGCACGTTTCATGCTCAACCCTGCCCCATTCTGGTTGCCTCCGCCCACGCGCTGCAGCAACCGGTTCCCGACCCGGCCTCCGTTGCGCGCGCGACGCGGACGCTCGCTCTGAACGGCGAGACCGACTTGAACGCCCTGATCGCCGATCTGGTTGCCGCTGGCTACACCCGCGCCCCCGACGTTTCGGAAAAGGGCGAGTTCGCCGTGCGCGGCGGCATCCTCGACGTCTGGCCCGCAACCGATACCCTGCCCCTGCGCGCGGAGTTCTCGGATCATCAAATCGAATCGCTGCGCCGCTTTGACCCCGCCTCCCAAACGTCGGTTGAACGGATCACCGGTGCCGAACTCGCCCCGTGCAGCCCGCCCGGCACCATCCTGCTCACCGACCTGCTGCCGCGCGGCACGGTGATCCTGCGACTCGATCACGACCGCATCCGCCACTACGCCGAGACCCGTGCGGCCGAGTTCCCCGGTCTGCTCCTGTGGGAGGATCTCGCCCAACGCCTCGCCGCGTGCGCCCCCGCCCTCGATCTGGTCTCAGGCGATCCGCCCCCGCCCGCAGTGCCCGCGCTGCCCTTCGCCATTGCCCCGATCGCCGGTGTCTCCGGTTTCGGTGACGACCCGGCCCACCCCGATCTCCTCGCGACCGCGCGGCAGCGGCTGATCGCGCCCCTCGCCGCCTTCACCCGTGCAGGCGGCTTCGCCGTCGTCTGCGCCGACACCCCGGGCGCTTGCGAGACCCTCGCCCATGAACTCCCGGCTGGCGGTGGGATCGCTCTCCTCCGCCTGCCGCTCTCCGGCGGCTTCACCCTCGCCGAGCCGCCCGCCTGCGCGCTGACCCTCCTCGCCCAGCCCGATCTCTATGCCGTCCGCAAGCACACTCCGATTCGTCCCAAAAGCGCCCCGGCCACCGGACAGCGCCTCGACACTATCGCCGACCTGCAGCCCGGCGACCGGGTCGTCCACCTCGACCACGGCATCGGCCGTTACATCGGAACGACCGAGATCGAAATCGACGGGCGGCGTTCCGAGGTGATCACCCTCGAATACGCTGACGAAACCAAGCTTCACGTTCCGGTTTCCCACGTTCACCTCCTCAGCCGCTATGTCGGCGTCGGCGGCCACGCCGCCACGCTTCACCGCCTCGGCGGTCAGCGTTGGATGCGCGAGAAGACCGACGCCGAACGGGCCATCGCCGATCTGGCCGCCTCGCTCCTCGACACTCAGGCCAAGCGGCAGTTCAGCCCCGGCCTGAGCTTCGACACCGCGCCGCCCTGGATGCACGCCTTTGAAGCCTCGTTTCCCTATCAGGAGACCGTGGACCAGGCGCGCGTCATCGCCGAGGTCAAGGCCGACATGGCCGCGCCGCGCCCGATGGACCGACTCGTCTGCGGAGACGCCGGCTACGGCAAGACCGAGGTGGCGATCCGAGCCGCCTTCATCGCCGTGATGAACCAGCGCCAGGTCGCCGTTCTGGTGCCAACCACCGTCCTTGCCGAGCAGCACTACGAGTCCTTCCGCGAACGAATGGCCGCCTACCCGCTGCGCATCGACGTCCTCTCGCGTTTCCGGAGCCCCGCCCACATCCGCCGCACCCTGGACGATCTGGCCGCCGGCCGGATTGACATCATCATCGGCACCCACGCGCTACTCCAACCCGGCGTCGCCTTCAAGAGCCTCGGGCTGCTCGTAATTGACGAAGAGCAGCGGTTCGGCGTTCGCCACAAAGAATACCTCAAGGCCGTGCGTCAGGTGGTGGACGTGCTGACCCTTTCGGCCACGCCCATCCCGCGGACGCTGTACCTCTCCATGACCGGCGCGCGCGACCTGTCGCTGCTGCAAACGCCCCCGCGCGAACGGCTGGCGATCGACACGCGGGTGGTGCGCGACTCCGACGCCGCCATCCGCTCCGCCATCCTCCAGGAACTGGCGCGCGACGGCCAGATTTTCTTCCTCCACAACCGCGTGATGACGCTCCCCCTCGTGCAGGCGCGCCTCGAGCGGCTCGTCCCCGAGGCCCGGATCGCGGTCGCCCACGGCCAGATGCCCGCGCGCGAGCTCGCCGCAGTCATGCGCCGTTTTGAGTCCGGAGAGACCGACCTGCTCCTCTGCACAACGATCGTCGAATCGGGGCTCGACATCCCACGCGCCAACACGATCATCATCCACCGCGCCGACCGCTTCGGCATCGCCGACCTCTACCAGCTCCGAGGCCGCGTCGGCCGCGCCTCGCGCAAGGGATACGCCTGGCTGCTCCTCCCCGAACATGGCAACATTGATGACGAAGCCCGCCAGCGCATCGGCGCGCTGCGCGCCCACAGCGGACTCGGCGCCGGCTTCTCGCTCGCGCTTCGCGATCTGGAGATTCGCGGCTCAGGCTCTATCCTTGGCGCCGCGCAATCGGGGCACATCGCCGCCATCGGCTTCGGCCTCTACTGCCAGCTCCTCAAGCGGACGGTGGCCCGACTCAGGGGCGAGGCGCCGCCCATGCTCGTGGAGGTTGACATCCAGCTCGACTTTATCGACCTCTCCCCCGGCACCGGCGACCCCGACCGAGCGGCGTGTCTCCCCTATGCGTACATTGAGGACGAAGCCCATCGGATCGCCTTTCACCGGCGCGTCGCCGAGGCCTCCACGGCCGCCGACATTCGAGCCCTGCGCGACGAGATGGCCGACCGGTTTGGGCGGCTGCCGCCACCTGCGGAGCGGCTGCTGCGGATCGCCGAACTGCGCATCGTCGCAGCGGGCCGCCGCATCGCCCGGATCGAGGTTCGCGACGGCAAGGTCGGTCTTTATCGCGCCCACAGCCGTCAGACCCTGCTGATTCAGAACCGTAGTCCCCGCCTCACCGCCGCCGGCGCCGACAAAAAGATCGCCCAGCTCATCACGTGGGTGGAGCGCGTGGGGGTATAGGTGTTAAGAGGTGCTTGCACTTGGCCCAATAAGTTGACTAATACTTGACTTATTTTGGGGCGAAAACGATGAGCTACGAACCTCAATTCACGATCACGCCGCTGCTGCTCGACCGGGTGGAGCGTATCGCCGCCCTGCGGCAGCGTATCGTGTCCGCGACCGTAGATGTCGCGTGGATACCCGCACTGCAGGCGGATACGCGCGTGCGGAACGCCCACTCCTCGACCGCCATCGAAGGGAACCCCCTGACCTTGGAGCAGGTCCGGGCGGTCGAAGAGGGGCGGGAGCTTCCGGCGGCGGCTGACCGGCCGCAGCGGGAGGTACTCAACTACTTTGCGGGACTGCGCTATGTGGAGAAGCATGCGGGTCTCAAGACCGTCCGTCACGAGGATCTCTTCGAACTGCACCGGATCGTGGCGGCGCGCGTGATGGATCAGGGCGAGGCCGGGCGTTACCGCACGATCCGCGTGCGGGTGGGGCCGCACGTGCCCCCGCCGCCGGAGGAGGTGTCCGGCCTGATGTTCGAGCTGCTGACGAGTTCTATTGGGAAGACCGGCCACGCTATTACCAGGCGCTGCAGGCCGTGCGCGAGGCCGGGGACGACCTCACCGCTTGGCTGGAGTACGCGGCGGAAGGGCTGGAACTCACGCTCGATCGCGTCTGCAGGCGCATCGACCGGATGTACGCCCGAATGAACCCCGCGATGTGCATGGGCCCTCCCTACTGCCGCCGCTTCTTCTTCTTCGGCTCGATCACCAGAAACCCCGCATGGCGAACGCGATCTTCCGTAACGATCTCGACGCTCTCTTCGGTTCCAGACTCGTCCAAAATACGCGACACGCGAATGGGCTCGGCCGGCACGGGTGACACAGCGGTTGCAGGCATCGCGACGGCTTCCGGCTCCGCGATCTCGCGCCGTCCCGCGACGGGACGGATCAGCTCCCACAGTTGCGTCTTCAGCGTATCCAGCCCCCGCCCGTCAACGGTCGAGATTTGGAGAATGCGGCCACGCACCTTCTTGCGGAAAACCGCAAGATTGGCCTTCGCCTCTGGCACATCCATCTTGTTGGCGACCAGCAGCGTCGGCCGATCCAGTAGCGCCGCATCATACGCCTTGAGCTCGGCACGGAGGGTCCGATAATCCTGCCACGGTTCGCGTCCGTCGGTGCCAGCCATGTCAATCACCATCAACAGAATGCGGGAACGCGACACATGGCGGAGAAAATCAAGTCCAAGCCCAACCCCCTCGCTCGCATCCTTGATGATGCCGGGAATGTCCGCCACGCGGATCTGGCTGTAATCGGGATACGCCACGGTGCCGATGATCGGGTGGAGGGTCGTGAACGGATAGGCGGCGATCTTGGGATGCGCATCGCTGATGGAAGCCAGCAACGACGACTTGCCTGCGCTCGGGAATCCCAGCAAACCAACGTCCGCCACGGTTTTGAGTTCAAGTTGCAGATCCCGTTCGTCGGGATCCTCACCCGGTGTGTGTTCTGTGGGGGCCTGGTGGGTGGAGGTCTTGAAGTGAATGTTCCCGAGCCCGCCCTTGCCGCCCCGTGCCAAACACTCCCGCTGCCCATGCCGGATGATGTCCGCCAGCAACTCGCCCGTCCGGGCATCAAAAATCGACGTGCCACACGGCACCTTCACATCGCGGTCGGCGCCGTCCTTGCCGTGCATCTGCTTCTTCCGACCCGCGCCACCGTCTTCGGCCACCACCAGTGGCTCGAAATAGAGGCGAACCAGCGAGTCGGTGTCGTGATCGCCGACAAAAAAAATGTGGCCCCCGCGGCCGCCATCGCCGCCGTCAGGGCCACCATTATCGACGTATTTTTCGCGGAGAAAGCTTGAGCTTCCGTCGCCACCTTTTCCGGAACGCACATGCACCGTCACACGGTCTATAAAGCGACGTGACTTCACGGTGCCCCCACCTTTACGCGCGTCTTATGCGTCAGCAGCCGGAGCCGCAATCACGGTGAGGACACGCCCGTCCTTGGTAAACTTGACCGCGCCGTCAACCAATGAAAACAGCGTGAAATCGCGTCCCATCCCGACATTCTTGCCCGGGTGGCACTTGGTGCCGCATTGCCGGATCAGAATCGCGCCCGCGCGAACCACCTGTCCGTCATATCGCTTCACGCCCCTGCGTCTGCCCGCGCTGTCGCGGCCGTTTCGTGCGGAACTGGATACTGCCATTGGATACTCTCCCTGCTGCTGCGCAGCGCGTTAGGCGATCGATTCGACCTTGACCACGGTTAGCTCCTGACGGTGCCCAACCCGGCGCTCATACCCCTTACGGCGGCGTTTCTTGAAATTGATCAGTTTCGGTCCGCGCTTGTGCTCGACCACCGAAAATACGACCTTGGCTCCCGGCACAGTCGGCGCGCCGATCATCAGGGCATTGCCGTCGGAAACGGCCAAAACGGCGCCTGCATCAACGCGCTGGCCCGCCTCAACGTCCAGATGCTCGATTTCCAACGTATCCCCAGCGGCTACGCGATACTGCTTGCCACCGGTTTCAACAATTGCATACGCTTCCATGTCTGCCTCATTAACCCTTGTGAACGACGACTCATTTTGGCTCGGAGCGAGCCCAATCAGCTTTGAATTTGAGATTTAACCAAAAAAACGCCGTGCTGTCAATACGGCCTTTTTTGTTTGTTGCTTCCGGGGATTGACGCGCGGAGGTCTCCGGCGTATAGTGCCACCCTCTGACGGGCACGGTGCGCGTTGCCTGCATGGTCCAACAGCCATGACACACAACATTCAACGTATCCAGAATGCCGCCGCAGTCGCCTCCGGGGCGGCGGCTGATGCGCTTCAAAAGCGGCTGACGCGACAGATGCTGCGGGAACGGGGCGCCGATGGGGTCTGGGAGGGCCATCTCTCCTCCAGCGCCTTGGCGACGGCGGTCGCCGCCTTTGCGCTGCATCAGGTCGATCCGCAGGGGCATCGTCCGCTGATCGGGCAAGCGCTGCGCTGGATCGTCGCCCATGCGAACGCCGACGGCGGCTGGGGCGACACGCCCCAAAGCCGCAGCAACCCCAGCACCACCCTGCTGTGCCGCGCCGCGCTCACAGCGGCCGATCCCGCCGATGCCGACTGTCGCGCGGCGCGCACGGCGGCCGACGCCTGGATCGCGCGACGGGCAGGATCGCTGGCGGCCGAGGCCATCGCCGCTCTGGCGCTCACGCGCTACGGCCGGGATCGGACGTTTTCAACGCCCATCCTCGTCATGTGCGCCCGGGCCGGGCTGCTGGGCCCCGCCGTCAGCGCGTGGCGCCACGTTCCGCCGCTGCCGTTCGAGCTGGTCGCTATTCCCGCCCGTTGGTATCGCTTCGTCGGATTGCCAACCGTCAGCTATGCCCTGCCCGCGCTGATTGCCATGGGGGTCGCTCACCACCGCAACCGGCGCTCTCGCCTGCCGGGGCTGGCACCGCTGCGCGATGCCCTCGCGCCGCTGGCCCTACGCCGGCTCGCACGCATCCAACCGGCGTCGGGTGGATTTCTCGAAGCCGCCCCGCTGACCGGCTTCGTAGCCCTGTCTCTCTGCGCTGCGGGCGAATCGGATCATCCGGTGGTCGGTCGCGCCGTCGGCTTTCTCACCGCAACGGTTCGCGCCGACGGAAGCTGGCCCGTTGACACCAACCTGAAAACGTGGGTCACCACGCAAGCGGTGGAGGCGCTGACCGGGCTGCCGCAAGCAGACGTTGCGCGCCTCTCGCAGACGGGTGTCTTCGCCCCGGTCCGGGATTGGCTCTTGCGCACCCAGCACCGCGCGCCGCACCCCTACACCGGCGCCGCGCCCGGCGGCTGGGCGTGGACCGACCTGTCCGGCGGCGTTCCCGATGCCGACGACACGGCTGGCGCGCTGATCGCCATGAGCCAACTGGCCGATTCGCCCGACCCGGCCGTATCGCGCGCGGCTGAAGACGGCTTGCGCTGGCTGCTCGATCTGCAAAATCGCGACGGCGGCCTGCCGACCTTCTGTCGCGGCTGGGGACGATTGCCGTTTGACCGAAGCTGCCCCGACCTCACCGCGCACGCGGTGGCCGCTATGCAGATGTGGCTTGATGCGTCGCCCCCGAAACTCCGCGCGCGCCTGCGCACCGGCATGCGGCGAGCGCTCCGCTATCTCGGGCGGACGCAAAACCGGGACGGCAGTTGGACGCCCCTCTGGTTCGGCAACGAACACGCGGCCCACGCGGAAAATCGAACCTACGGCACCGCCAGGGTCCTCCTGGCGTTGAGACGGCTGGATGCCCCCGCTGACGCCGCCCGGCTAACCGTGATGCGTGAGGCAGCGGCCCGCTGGCTGCAAGCCAACCAGAACGACGATGGCGGCTGGGGCGGCGTCAAGGACACGCCATCGAGCATCGAGGAAACCGCCCTGGCGACCCGCGCGCTGGTCGTCTTCCGGGCCGCGCCAGATGCCACGATCCACAGGGGGATCGCGTGGCTGCAACAGAACATCCCGGAGTCGGAGGACTGGGCACCCGCGCCGATCGGCCTGTATTTTGCCAGCCTGTGGTATTGGGAACGCCTGTACCCGTTGATCTACGCACTCGGCGCTTGCGCGGCGGTAACAGCCCTCTTCCCTGCCTCAGAAACGACAGCACCTCCGCCGCGCGCGTGACGAAGCGGTTCACCTCGCAAAAGACGGACCCGGTGTTCGATCGCGATTGCATGCCCCGGCAACGGCACGGGCTAAGCCATCGTATCGAGTTGCTCACGCGTCACCGCATACCGAAGCGGGGCCCCGTTACGCCAGATGTGAAATTCTTTGATCACCGTATCGGCCATCCGGGTGACTTCATTGCCAATCGAACCCGCGATGTGACTGCTGAGGAGCACATTCGGAAGGTCGTAGAACGGCGATGCGGCAGGCGGCGGTTCGGGATCGGTGACGTCCAGAAGCGCGGTGAGATCCGGGCGCGTCCTGAGCACATCAATCAGATCCGTTTCCACAACCGTCGCACCACGACCGGTGTTGATGAAGACCGCGTTCTCGGGCATGACGCTGAAATGCTCGCGTCGCAGCAATCCCCGTGTCGCAGGCACATTGGCCAGGTGATTGGAAACAACCATGCCGCGCTGGAATGCATCCGCCAGGCTGACCTTCTCAACGCCGAGCCTATCGGCCTCCGCCTGTGACAGAAAAGGATCGAACACGATGACGCGAAGGCAAAAAGGCTTCATCAGTTCAATCACCTTCTTGCCGATCATCCCCGCTCCGAGCAGGGCCACGGTAGCGTGAAAGTTTCCGGAACCCCGGAAAGCCGTTGACCGGGTGCTAGGACTGCCACAGTCACGGATGTTGCGAAAGTAACCCTTGTTCGCCAGAAGGGTCTGAGCCAGAACAAATTCAGCAACAGGCACCCCGTTGGCCGCCCATGCGCTCACCACCACGATGCCCCGATCCAGGAAAGGGATGGCAAACGCCTTGACCGATCCGGCGGCATAAAATACCGCTCGGAGTTTCGGCATCAGCGCAATCTGGTTCTCTGTCAGACCCGGCATCCCCCACGTTGAGAAGATCACCTCAAGGTCTGCGAGCGCAGCGATTTCGGAACTGAAATTCTGCGCCGTAATCGTTCTGGGGTGAACGTCGCACACGGCCGCAATACGATCACGCCGATCACGGGGATAGACCTGCTCAAGTGATGTACTGGCATTGCCGAAAAATGCAGCTTTGGTCATAATTTTTTGATTATCGGACTTTTGACTTTTGGGGACAAGAATTCTTTTCTCAGGAACATCGCTGAAGCCGACGATATTCATATACGCCTCGGTGACCCATGGGCATTTTTCATGCTCTGCGGCGCGGCAGGGACGCCGCGCCCTACCTCGCGCTTCGCGCATTCCCGGACACAAGCCCTTTCAGTTTTCCGTTTTCAGCTTTCTGCTTTTCTCATGCG
>Ga0194125_10005006_pt1 | contig 20363 bp, 21 predicted proteins | sample TA2KigC250mmetaG_FD_148626 | JGI IMG/M metagenome (GOLD analysis project Ga0194125, IMG submission 148626) | Freshwater microbial communities from Lake Tanganyika, Tanzania - TA2015034 Kigoma Deep Cast 250m | ecosystem: Environmental > Aquatic > Freshwater > Lake | place: Tanzania: Lake...
TGCCTCATTGAAGCCATACTTGGTTGAAGAATGCTATGAGGTTTTACGAGCTCTGGAAGAAGGGACACCACAAAAACTCTGTGAGGAGCTAGGCGACCTTCTGCTTCAGATTATGCTTCATGCCCAGATTGCCGCTGAGGCCGGCCAATTCAGCATTGACGATGTTGCCCAGGGTATCAGTAGCAAGCTGGTTCATCGTCATCCCCACGTCCTCGGTGGTCACAAAGTGGAGGACGCTGGGGAGGTAGAGCTCAACTGGGAGGCGTTGAAGCAGGAGGAGCGGACAGAAGGAGAATCGCTCTTGTCTGGTGTTCCTGAGCAGATGCCAGCCTTAGCCTATAGCCAATCCGTCCAGCGGCGGGTAGCGGGAGTTGGCTTCGACTGGGAGAAGGTGGAAGAAATCATAGATAAGCTGGCTGAAGAAGTGGCGGAGATTAAGCAAGCTCCCGACCAGCAAGAGAGAGCCAAAGAGTTTGGCGATTTGCTTTTTACTCTGGCTAATGTGGCTCGCAGGTTGGATGTAGACTTGGAGATGGCGCTCCGCTCGGCCAATCAGCGCTTCTGCCGTCGCTTTGCCTATATGGAACAACTTTGCCGTGACCGTGGCATCAACTTCGCCGGTCTTTCTCTGGATGAGCAGAACGCCTTGTGGGAAGAGGCCAAACGGGCCTGCCATTAAGCTACCCGATGTTCAGTCAAGCTGAGCCACGTGGCTCTAGAGAGTTCAGTCAACAACAGTCAGTTTCGTGGAGCGGCAATTCACCCTTTAGCTAGAGTGTGAGAGAGTGCAGTCCGACAGCGCTTGACATTCTTGCCCGACAATCATAGACTTGAGCTAGGGGCAGAGCATTCTTGATGGAGTACCCAAGACGTTGATGCGATGACCATGGAGAAGTAGTAGTCTGCCAGTCGAATTAACACATACATAAAGAATAAAGGATTGGGGAGGGTGCGATGATTACTTTGCGGGGTATAAGGTTAAATCAAAGGGGTTACATTCTTTATTTGACTAGCGCCACAGTGGAAGAACTTAAAAATTGGTTTGACGCTGACCGCATATATCCAGATATTTGGAAGAGAGAAAAACCAGAAGGCTATCAGAGACAGCCTGATAAAGCGAGATTCCGAAGAATCGCTGAGTATCTAGAGAGGAAATTGCAGATTGAGGAAACTATACTTCCAAATACTGTCATCCTGAATATAAGGCAAAAAGGAACTATAGATTTTGAACCTTTCGAAAAATCCAATAGTAAAAAATCTATCGAACTTGGGAATATTCTAATTTATGATGAAGGTCTGCCTTTTTATGAAGTTGATGGGCAGCATCGTGTGCGAGGGTTACTTGAAGCATACAAAGATCTTAAGGAAAAGCAATCAAAAGATTTCGAGGAAATTAAATATTATCCGATACCGTTGACAATTATAGAAGGGCTTGACCGCCCCGAAGAAGCGATGCAGTTTGTTGTAATCAATTCCATGCAGAAAAAAGTTGACCCTGCATTGGTGTTGAGAATTCTTCATAAGCGATATAGAGATAAAAGTGAAAAGTTAGAAATCTTCCTAAAAGGTCAGCCGTGGCGGCTCTATGCGGTAGAAATATGCGACCAACTCAATTCAGATCCAAGCTCACCTTGGTGTGACAAGGTCATAGCACCAGGAGACCCACGTAAAGGACGAGTTATAAGTGAACAGAATTTTGTAAATAGCTTGGAGCCAGTATATTCTAAACTGGACGTCGATACAGTTAAGGGATTTGTCCCCCTTTATTGGAGAGCTATTGCTCATCTATGGCCAGAGTGCACTGGCGATAATGCGACGAAGTACTCCTTACAAAGAACCGGCGGAATAATCACTTTTCATTGGCTGTTTCCATTTATTTATTTTAAAGGTGTGAGCCTTGGTAATGTCAAGCTTCAAGGATTTATCACAATGCTGAAACCCATAAGCAAGAAGTTTGGTCCATCGTTTTGGAAGCGAGGAGGAGAGGCGAAAGCGTATACAAGTCAAGCTGCACAGAAAATGCTAGTCGATAGAATGGTAGCCGCTACTCTTCCCGGCGGCAAAGAATTTAAGCTAGATAAATTGGATAAAAGCCTACAGGCTACTAGAGAGGGAAAACGTTGGGAGCTCGCAGAAAAGCTCATTCCTCTGCGTTTGTATCACTTGTTTAAGCAGGAAAAAGTAAATGATATTGACGCCGGCGCTACAGGAGTATATATTTTCTATTCTTTTACGAAACAGAAATTTTATGTGGGGCGCTCCGAAAAAGCAGACTTAAAATCAAGACTGCAGCAACATTTGCAGAACAAACAAAACGAGTTCCACATTTTCAATTATCGTTTGTGCACAGAACCTAAAGAGGCACATGATTTGGAGTGTGCCTTGTTCCATTTGGTGCCCAACCACCTGTTAATGAATAAGGAACACCCTAGCGCTTTCGCCAATAGAGAATGTCCATTTTGCCCAAATCAAGTTACAGATTAGCAGGAGTCCAAAAGGTAAATTTCCTCCTAAATATTGAATCCATTCACATTGTAGAATAGGCATGAAAATCTGTCCGCTTCTCCGTTGCAGGGCGTAGTCTTTGCTGCGCGATCTGTAATTCTGTTAAGTAATACCCTTAGGACAGGCGGCTGGTTAATTGTTTGAGGAAGGCAAGCTGGGTGGCGGTTCTCTGAATGCCGAAATCGTTAATTTTCGAGTTTTTTGACTACTTCTGGTAGGGTAAGCTGTCAAACGTAATAGGAAGAAGAAATTCCTGTAGTGAGCTAAAGATTGGCCCAGCTTACTACCTTGCCCTTCCCCTGGTTATCTTTACCGGTAATAGCCGGTCCAGGTCCACATGCTCAGATGCTGCCAGGATTTCTATGCCCACCAATTTGCCCTGAGGGTCAAGGTCAAGCGTGATATCCTCATCTACTTCTTTGCATAAAACCTTCTCTGCTTCACCAATTTTCAAATAAAGAGCATCGTATTTTGGGTCATAAGTAATTCTCACAGCTCACCTCCACTTGCCAAAGTAAACCTTGACTGTAATCACTATCACTTGGTCATCTTCCTCAGTATACACCGCCTTGACCTTTTTCTGAGGATAGGACTTGCCTAACCAGTCCCTATTGTAGTCGAAAATCATCTCTTTGCTCTTTCTTCCCTTCTTCAGTTTAGTCTCTTCACCAGTGGTTAAGACGAGGCGGATTTCATCTTCGGTAGCGCCTCTTTCGTCAGCCCTTTCTCTGGCGTGTTCTGTAAGCTTAATTTGCATTCAAGCCTTTTGTTCCAGAAACAATGGGACGCAACGGTTCAGGTGTGACTTTTAATGATTTTAATAATGTAGAATATAATGGTTATAATGTGAAATTGCAAGCCAAGCATTGTTGCATCTGGCTTACGGATGTATTAGTATCGTGAGTACTGGACTGATAGACACTCAATCGGCTGAGATAAATATTCCAAGATTCCGGAGGAGCTATAAGGGGAATTTTTCACCCTCACTTAGCTTCTCCCTTCAAGGGAGAGGTAGTTGTTCGAGGTGGTCGGGGCGAGAGGGTTCGAACCTCCGACCTCAGCGTCCCGAACGCTGCGCGCTACCAGGCTGCGCTACGCCCCGATGCCACATATTATAGGCGGCTTTAACTTTTGGGGCAAGCGTTGTAAACTAGGGAGTGTCTATTCTGTCGCCTTGCCATTCGTCCAGGTGTCATCCTGAGCGAAGCGAAGGATCTCAAGGTTAATGGGTGAGATTCTTCGGTCGTCCCGATAAATCGGGACTCCCTCAGAATGACAGGAAGCGAAGGGCTCAGAATGACAGAGTGAAGGGATTAGAAGGAAGGGGGCAGAGATTGCCAGTTCGCCCCGATTTATCGGGGCTCGCAGTGACAATGGACTAAAAGAAGATGAAGTACTGTGTTCTTATAATTGATGGTGCTTCGGGCTGGGCATTGCCAGAGCGTGATGGTAAGACTTGTCTGGAGCTTGCCCACGCCCCGAATCTGGACGCAATGGCGCAGGAGGGCGTTGTCGGGCTGGTTCGCACAGTGCCACCGGGGATGGAGCCCAGCAGCGCTTGCGCCTGTATGTCAGTGCTGGGCTACGACCCAAAAGTCTATTACCGGGGGAGGAGTGGTATTGAGGCTAAGAGCATGGGCATTCCAGTTGCCGATGACGAGGTCGTTTTTCGCTGCAATTTGGTCGCCATTCGTGACAGCAAGATGTGGAGCTATAGCTCGGGGCACATCAGCACCGAGGAAGCGCATGCACTTATGTCTACTCTAAACGAAAAGCTGGGCAGCGACGAAATACGCTTTTATCCCGGTGTTCGCTATCGGCACATTTGCAAGATAAAAGGGCATGAAGACACACTTTTGGCTACCTGTACTCCACCGCACGATATTCCAGATAAGCCAATCGCTGAGTTTCTGCCTCATGGCCCGGGCAGCGACCTGTTACGAGACCTCATGGAAAGGTCTGAAGCTGTGCTTAAAGGACATCCGGTGAACCTTGAGCGGCAAGCCCGTGGTGACATCCCGGCGACTATGATTTGGCTATTCTGGGGCAGCGGGCAAATACCCGAGATGCCGCCATTCAAGCAAGTCTATGGCCTTGATGCTGCCATGACATCTGGAGTAGACCTTCTTCGCGGCCTGGCTCGAATGGCAGGGATGGAGGTATTGGATATCCCCGGTGTCACCGATGGCCTGGATAATGATTACACTGCTCAAGCGGCTGGAGCTTTGAGGGCGCTGGAGAAATATGATTTGGTGGCTATCCATGTCGAAGCACCGGATGAGGCCGCTCACGCTGGTTCGATTGATGATAAAATGGAGGCTATCCAGAGAGTTGATGAGGAGATTGTCAACCGGATACGCTCCTGGAACTTGGATGCGCTTCGGGTTCTAGTCCTGCCTGACCATCCAACGCCGATAAAAATCCAGACTCATAGTGACGAGCCTGTCCCGTTTGTCCTCTGGGGGCAAGGGTTTAAGCCTAACGGGGCAAAAAGATTTATCGAGGCCGAAGCTAAAAGCACTGGAATTTTTATTGATGATGGGTATAATATTATGAGCAGGTTGGCCCAGGTGTAGGTATAGAAAACACATAAGGATGGTTTAGAATAGCCGAGGAGGCAGTATGGCACTTATAGTTCAGAAATACGGTGGCAGCTCGGTAGCTGATGCTGAGAAGATAAAGAATGTAGCTCGGCGCATAGCTGAAACCCAAAAGAAAGGTAACGAGGTGATTGTGGTCGTCTCGGCCATGGGAGATACCACCGATGAGCTGATTCAGCTAGCCAAGCAGATTAACCCAAAACCTGAGGAGCGGGAGCTCGATGTGTTGTTGTCCACGGGTGAGATAGTCTCCAGCACTCTCTTGGCTATGGCATTGCACGGTCTAGGTTATGAGGCAGTGAGCTTGAGTGGTGCTCAGGCTGGTATTGAGACCGATGCCAGCTACAGTAAAGCTCGTATTCTTCGGATTGAGCCCAAACGCATTGTCAAGGAGCTGGAGAAAGGGAATATTGTCATTGTCGCCGGTTTCCAGGGGATAACCAGTGATAAGGATATTACGACCTTAGGTAGAGGTGGCTCGGATACTACGGCTGTAGCTCTGGCTGCCAGCCTTAAGGCAAAGATATGCCAGATATATACAGATGTTGAGGGAGTTTATACTGCTGACCCTCGTCTGGTGCCTGAAGCCCGTAAGCTGGATGAAATCGGCTATGAAGAAATGCTGGAGCTGGCAACATTAGGCGCCAAAGTCATGCATTCCAGGGCGGTGGAATTGGGCCAAATTTACAATATGCCTATACTGGTGGCTTCCAGCTTCAGTGATAAGCCTGGTACTATTATTCATGGAGGGACAGAGATGGAAGTAAGAAATAGAGTACGGGGTATTGCTCATGATACCAATGTGGCTAAAGTGACTGTGGTTGGCGTTCCTGACCGGCCGGGGATAGCTTCAGCCATCTTCGAGCCTTTGTCTAAAGCGAATATAAGCGTGGACACTGTCGTTCAAAATGCCAGCATTAATAATATTACTGACCTGACCTTTACCGTGGCTAGAGGCGATTTAGAAAAGGCGATGTCTCTGGCAAAGCCGATAGCCAAGTCTATCGGAGCTAAGGAGTGTGTCAGTGATTCGACACTGGCTAAGGTTAGCATTGTCGGCACGGGTATGCAGAATGTGCCAGGCTATGCGGCTACAATGTTTCGAACTCTTTATGAGCAGGGCATCAACATCCAGCTAATTACTACGTCCGAGATAAGGATAACCTGTATTATTGCTGAGGATAGAGTCAAGGACGCTATCAAAGCCTTACACAAGGCTTTTGAGTTAGAAAAAGCCTCAATTTGAGGCTATACCGCCACAACTTCTTTTATATCGGATATCTCTTGCTTCAGTATCCGCTCGATGCCGTTTTTCAAGGTCATAGTTGACATAGGACAACCGGCGCAGGCGCCCTTAAGCCTTAAACTGACCACGCCTTCTTTGACGTCAACGAGTTCTACATCTCCCCCGTCGGCACGCAGGCTCGGCCTGATATTATTCAGGACTTGTTCTACTTTTTCTTTCACAAATTCTCCTTCCACTGAGTTCGTATATTTCGTCACCCTTACCTTATTCCTCTTCCCTTGAGGGAGAGGTTAGGTGAGGGGTCTCGCTTGTATTTCCTGTGAAAGTAGGCTAACATAACCAACTTGATTTGTCAAAATGACCTGCTTAGAGTGTTTACGAACAATTTTTTTCCAACGTAGTGTGACCCTTTAGGGTCGCCTTTCTATAGCGAGGCTATCCCGCTTTTTGCGGGACGCACTACATTAGTAGACACTCTCCAGCTTTAGTGACTTGACATTCTTGGCTTTTTTTGCCACAGTGGCTGCGGTAAAATAGTAAGATTGCAGGGGCATGTAATAGGGGGTAATAATGCCCGACCGTGAAGAAGATAAGGCTAGACTGAGACGTAAAGCGAGCCAAGAGGCTATTGCTTTGGCGATGCAGAGTCGCTGGCAGGAAGCAGTAACCGTTAATCAGAGCATACTTGAAATCTTCCCCACCGATATCGATGCCTATAATCGGTTGGGGAGAGCATTTATGGAATTAGGTGCGTTTGCTAAAGCCAAAGGAGCCTACAATCGGACTTTGGAGCTTGACCCCAATAACTCTATCGCTCAGAAAAATCTTCAGCGGCTATCTCTGCTGCCGGATTCGCAGGTTAGGGTGAAAGAGGAACGCCGTGAGGTCGCGCCGGCCCTTTTCATCGGTGAAATGGGTAAAGCTGGGGTGGTAAATCTCCAAAACCTGGCTCCTCGAGAAGTATTAGCCAGGATGGCTGCCGGCAACAAGGTTTGTTTGAAGGTGAGGGGACAACAACTCATCGTGGAAAACGAGCAAGGGGAGTACCTGGGACTGGTTGAGCCACCGCATGGTTTCCGCCTGGCCAGATTGATAGACGGTGGCAATAAGTACACTGCAGCCATTGTTAACATTGATAGCGATAGCGCAAGGGTTATCATCCGCGAGGTATTTCAGCATCCCGGTCAGGTTGGACGGCTTTCCTTCCCAGTTAAGGCTGTGGAAGGCTTTCAACCTCATGTTAAAGATACCTTGTTGAGACATGAGGCTGTAGAAGAAGAAGCTTTGGAAGAAGCAGAATACGCCGAATTGGAGGAAGGCGAACTCATACCCGAAGGCTTCTCCATATTTGAAGGGGTTGCTCCCAACGAGGAAGTGATGGTAGAAGAAGAATTTGTGGACGAGGAGTAGTTGTTACCCCTGAAAAACGAATGAAGTAGCGAATTTTCAGGAGATGAATATATGGAAGTTGGAATAGTCAAGCCAGTTATCATTGAGGAGGAGATGAAGAGTTCCTACCTCGACTATGCCATGAGCGTTATAGTTTCTCGAGCTCTGCCAGATGTGCGTGATGGCTTGAAACCGGTACATCGCCGCATTCTCTATGCTATGGACGGGTTGGGTCTCCGCCATACAAGTTCCCATAAGAAGAGTGCTCGCATAGTTGGTGAGGTTCTGGGTAAGTATCATCCTCATGGAGATGCCCCCGTATATGAAGCTATGGTGAGAATGGCGCAAGATTTTTCTATGCGGTACAGGCTTGTTGATGGGCAGGGGAATTTCGGCAGTATGGACGATGACCCACCAGCAGCTATGCGGTATACCGAAGCCAGGCTGGCAAAAATCGCCGAAGAAGTGCTGGTTGATATTGATAAAGATACTGTTGATTTCATGCCTAATTTTGATGACAGCTTGAAGGAGCCGACGGTTTTGCCAGCCAGATTGCCGAATCTGCTGGTGAACGGCTCTTCAGGCATCGCTGTGGGCATGGCTACAAATATCCCTCCTCATAACCTCAGCGAGGTATGTGATGCTATCAATTACCTCATCGATAATCCTGATGCTGATGTTGACGAGTTGATGAAAATTGTGAAAGGCCCTGATTTTCCCACAGGCGGCATTATTCTCGGTCGGAGCGGTATTAAGGATGCCTACGCTAGTGGGCAGGGCAAAATCGTGGTTCGGGCTAAACTCAGCGAAGAAAGCCTGAGAGGCGGGCGTCAACAGATGGTAATCACCGAGCTTCCTTATCAAACCAATAAAGCGGCTTTGGTGGAGAGAATAGCTGAGCTGGTCAGAGAAAGAAGAATTGACGGCATAAGTGAGGTACGGGATGAATCTGACCGCCATGGCATGAGGATAGTCATCGGGCTGAGGAAAGATGCTCAACCTACCAAGATATGCAACAACCTCTACAAGTACACGCCCATGCAATCGTCTTTCTTTATCAACATGCTGGCTTTGGTTGATGGGCAGCCTCAAGTAATTAATCTTAAGGAAGCTTTAACTTGCTATATAGATTTTCGTCGGGTGGTCATCACTCGCCGCTCCCAGTTTGACCTCCAGAAGGCGAAGGATAGAGCTCATATTCTGGAAGGCTTCAGGATTGCTCTCGACCATCTAGACGAGGTTATTCAGACTATCCGAAAGGCGGAAACTGCCGATTCAGCTCGAACCAGTTTAATGAAGAATTTCGGTCTGTCTCAAGTCCAGGCGCAGGCGATTCTGGACATGCAGCTACGCCGCCTGGCACTTCTGGAACAAAAGAAGATAGTTGATGAGTACAGCGAGATAGTTAAGACCATAGCTTATCTTGAAGACTTATTAGCAAACCCGAAAAAAATACTCTTTCTTATTCAGCAGGATGTCACCGAGCTTAAGAAGGGGCATGGTGATGCGCGGCGTACTTTGATTAAGCGTGAGGAGGCTGAGGAATTCCAGGATGAGGACCTCATTCCGCATCAGGATGTGGTGATTACGCTGAGCGAACAGGGGTATATAAAGAGGATTCCGGCTACCACTTATCAGAAGCAGCATCGGGGAGGCCGGGGCATCACGGGGATGGTGACCCGGGAAACTGACATGGTGAAACATCTGGTGGTGGCTGATACTCATGATAACCTGCTGCTGTTTACCAATCGGGGCAAGGTTTACCGGCTCAAATGTTATGATATCCCTCAGGATATATCGCGAGCGACCAAGGGCACAGCGCTGGCGAACGTGTTGTCTTGTGACCCAAAGGAACAGATAACTGCCTTGGTGGCGATAAAAGATTTCTCTCCCGGCCTGTTTATGGTCATGGCTACGTCTAGAGGGATAGTTAAAAAGACAAGCTTTGACAATTTCGCCCAGGTTAGAAGCAGCGGGCTTATTGCCATGAAGCTTCTTGGTGATGAAGAGCTGGTCGCTGCTGATGTGGTAGCGCAAAAAGATGTAGTCATTATGGTAAGTCAAAACGGAAAGGGCATCAAATTTGCTGTTAAGGGATTGCGACCGGCCTCCCGGACCAGTGGAGGAGTGCGCGGCATAAAGCTTGTCCCGGGCGACAGAGTGGTGGCCATGGGCAAGGTCTTTACTGATGCTAATCTACTCACTGTTACTGAGAATGGCTATGGCAAGCGTAGCCGTGCGCGCAACTTTCCTCTCCAAGCTCGGGGCGGCAAGGGAGTAATTGCTCATCGGGTTTACGAGAAGACGGGTAAGGTTATGGCCGCCAGACTTGTGCCACCGGGGCAGCATGTTATCATTGTTTCGTCTAAAGGCATCATCATCCGTGTCCCTGTAGATGAAGAGATTTCGCTTCAAGGCAGAGATACCCAAGGGGTGCGGGTAAACAGACTTGACCCAGATGACAGGGTAGCCTCTATGGCCTGCGTCCACCGGGGGGAGGACAAAGAAGGAGCTAATGACACAGGCAAGTAAGAGCGCTTGTCCGATTCGTTATCTCTATGGAAAATCTAATTCGCATTTTACAACAGTTCGGCCTGACCTTTGTTCCCCTCTTTGTAGCTATGGATGCCATCGGCGTCTTGCCCATTTTAGTTCCTTTGACACAGGATATGAAGGCTAAGGAGCGCAGTCGGGTAGTGCGCCTGGCGGTAATTACTGCTTTGGGATTAGGCTTAGGCTTTGTTGCTATCGGCAAGGGCATTTTCCTGTTTTTAGGTATTGAAGTTTCTGATTTTCTGGTTGCCGGCGGCATTATCCTTTTCCTCTTAGCCGCCAAGGAATTAGTCACCGGAAAGATGATGGAAGCTCAGGCTTCGGTTGGTGCTGACATGCTGGGCGTCGTCCCTTTAGGCACGCCTCTGGTGGTCGGGCCAGCGGTACTTGCCACTCTGCTGATATTGGTTGACCTGTATCCTGTTATTATCGTGATAGTCTCTTTTATCACCAATTTAGCAATAGCCTGGCTGCTTTTTACTCAAGCCAATAGAGTGGTGGCTTTTTTGGGGCAGGGGGGAGTCAGGGCGACATCCAAAGTGGTCAGTATATTTCTGGCGGCTATTGCTATAAAGATGATTCGTCAGGGGATCTTGGAGGTTTTGGGATGAGGTTTCACCCTCACCTAGCCTCTCCCGTCAAGAGGAAGAGGGAGGCTGGGGTCTCTCCCCTGGAGGGAGAGAGTCAGAGCGAGGGGGATATCAATAAGAAAGGTAGGTTGCCTTCCGGATGAAACTAATCTTCATTCATGGTGCCGGCAACACCGGCTTTGTCTGGCATTATCAAAGTGAATACTTCGCCAGTTCCGACGCTGTCAGCCTTATTGGCCATCCTGAAGGCAAGCCCTGTACCAGCATTGATGACTATGCCGACTGGCTTCATCAATATGTTCTGGATAAAGGCTATTCGCAGCCTGTCCTTGTTGGGCATTCTATGGGTGGCGCTGTTGCCCAGGTGTATGCCCTGAAATATCCTGCGGACGTTAAGGGCATTGTCCTAGTCGGCACCGGAGCCCGGTTGAGAGTAAGGCCTGACTTTCTTAGTCTGCTGGAAGCCGGCATTGATGCCCCTGCTGAGTGGGTGAGGAATGTAATTGAACCGTTTTATATTCGGGTAGCTCATGAAGTGAGGGAAAAGGTGGTTAAAAAAGTGCTTGAGGTGGGCGCCGCTGTGCAGCTGAATGATTTCAAGTGCTGTGACAAGTTCGACATCATGGATAAAGTCCATCAGATTGAAACTCCTACCTTGGTTATCTGCGGCACCGATGACGAGATGACACCGGTCAAGTACTCTCAGTATTTAGCCAATAAAATCGCTGGCGCCAAACTGATTACCATTGAGGGCTCTCACTTCGTCTTTATGGAGAGCCACGAGAAAGTAAACCAAGCCATTGAGGAGTTTTTGCACGGCCTTTGAATTCTCCTCGCCTCGCTTCAGGAAACATTTTTATGAGAATAGGTGTGCTTTCGGATACTCATATCCACCTAGCGGAGGAAATCTCACCTGAGATTGTAAGGGCGTTTGCCAATGTGGACTTGATAGTCCATGCCGGCGATTTTGTCGGCTCCGCAGTCCTCGAAGGGTTGAAGCAACTAGGCGAGGTGAAAGCTGTCCGAGGCAATGTGGATTCGATGAAGCTGAAGAGTCTGCTGCCAGATAAAGAGCTATTGGTGGTCGGTGGCAAGAAGATTGGCATTACCCACGGCTCAGGTGGGCCAGAGGGGATAGAACATAGGGTAAGGGCACTGTTTGAAGACGTTGACATCATCATATACGGGCATAGCCATATGGCGAAAATGAAGAAAATCGGAGGTGTTCTTCTGTTCAACCCCGGGCCGGGATACCGTTCCTTCGGTATCCTGACGGTCGAAGAAGACATCAAAGGAGAGATAGTAAGGATTTGATAAGCAACGGTATTTGTCATTCTGAGCGAAGCGAAGAATCTACTGGACTTTAAGCGTTTGTTGGAATGTAGTTGCGGGACTTTAGACTCGCCATTTTAACTGTAAAGGAGACGGAAATGGTTAAACCGTGGCCTGAACTTTCAGCTTTGGACCGCCCTGAGATTCTGCAATTCATTTTCTACCCTCGCCGCGACTTCTTTGCAGGTTCGGCAGCAGCCAATGTCATTGCTGGCTCCATCCCGGTTGATGCAGGCGTTTCCATTTCCTATTGCTTCTATTTCGGCAATAAGAAACACCCCAATATATTGTTTTTCCACGGCAACGGTGAGATAGCTAGCGATTATGTAGATATTGGCTCTATCTTTAACCAGAGCGGGCTTAATCTCTTTGTGGCTGATTACAGGGGTTATGGCAGCAGCGGTGGCAGCCCCACGCTTACCAGCATGATTAAGGATGCCCATCCCATATTTGAAGGCTTCAAGCGGGTGCTAAAAGAGGAGGGTTTTTCTGGAGCTCTCTTTATCATGGGGCGCTCTCTAGGTAGCGCATCTGCTATCGAGCTTGCCTCCCACTACCAAGACCAGTGGAGCGGGCTGATTATAGAAAGCGGCTTCGCCAATATATTTAACCTGTTTTCCTATCTAGGCTTTCCCGTTGAATCCCTGGGTATTGATGTTCCGGATACGCCTTCCAGCCTGGGACTTGTTCGCCAGATTTCCATTCCCACCTTGGTTATTCATGGCGAATATGACCAGATTGTACCTCTTGCTGAAGGCAAGTCGCTTTACCAGAATATCGCCGCTAAAGACAAACGATTGCTAGTAATCCCCGGTGTCGACCACAACACCATTTTCCTCGGCGGCATGGAGCCATACCTTAAGGCACTGAAGGGCTTCGTTCGAGACCATAGCTGAGGGTGATTCCTGACGATTATTCCTGAACCAAGCCACAGAAGACATTGGAAGGTTGAAGTACATTATCTTGTCCAAATAGAAAGGCCGACCTGAAAGTTGGCCTCTACAATGTTTGTCACGTACGACTTAGGAGAGTGCTACTCCGCCTCAGCCTCTTCTGCCGCCACTTCCTCTACCTCTTCCGCAACCACGGCTTCGACTGGAGCTACCTCGACCTCTTTACGAGCCTCGACCACCTTGACCACCATCTGTTCGGCGTCGCTGAGGAGGGTTATACCATCGCCAAGTCTTATATCTTTGACGTGGATTGCACTGTCAAGCTCTTCAAGGCTTGATAGGTCAACCTCGAGGCTGTGCGGCAAGTGGTCAGGCAGGGCTTCAATATGCAGTGAGTCAATGAGGTGAAGCACGGAGGCATTTTTGATTTTGTCCAACACCGGTGCCTCGCCGACGAATACTAGAGGGACGTCCACCTTTATCTTTTCGGTCATCTTGACGTGATAGAAATCCACATGGAGGAACTCGTCGGTGAGCGGATTCCTTTGCACATCGCGAACCAGAGCCAGCACCGGGGCCTTTGAATCGGCGATTTTGAGGGAGATGAGGTCGGTTTTGCCCACATTAGCCAGCAGGTGCTTCAGACTTTTGGTGTCTACATTTACCACGGTGGAGTCGATTCCGTGTCCATAGATATTGCCGGGAGTTATGCCTTGACGGCGCAGGAATCTCACTTTCTTGCCCGTCACTTCCCGCTTTGCCACTTCCAGTTCGTATCGTTTCATTTGTTATTAACCTATCATTAGTCTAGTTAATTGACCAATGTAGTGCGACCCTTTAGGGTCGCTTTGGGCGGGGCTCCTGTCCCGACATGGCTATCCCACGGCCCAGGTTGTGGAAAAGCCCCGCAACTACATGCTTTATCAGTCCGAAAGGCACAGTTTAGTGGTTTTTTGGTTAGAAGTCAAATTTCTCGTGCTGCGCCTTCACTTTAGGGTTTTGCCTTAAGCAGTCATGATTTAGGTTGTCCTCAGAACGTGTCATATTAACCTACTCTTCACCAAACAAGCGTCGCGGGTTATCCACCATCATGGTATTAACCTTGTCATCGGTGACACCCGCCTCTTTGAGCGCCGGGATGATGTTCTTGAACACGTGGACGTATGACCAGTTAGCAAGAAGCGGTTTTGCCAGCTCCGGCAGCTCAAAAGGACGGCCCAGCCAGTAGGGCCAGTAATCCTGAGAAAGCAGGATTTTGTCAGCGTAGCCGATGCCGAGCAGACCCATAAGGCATGCCTTCCTCAGTTTGTCCGGGAAGAGCATGTCAATACCCAGTCGGTCAAAGGCTATGTAAACCCCCTTTTCCAGAACGGATAGATGGTATTGCAGGTTAGCGTTGCCGCACATGTGCCCGATTGCTATACGTCTCGGGTCTGCCCCCTCAGAAATTAGCAGGTCAGCCTGCTCCGGCCCCATGGTTCCAGCCTCAGTGTGGCTGATAATGGGCACACCTGTCTCCTTCTGTGCCCTGGCTGCTGCCTTAAGTATCTTCTCTTCATAAGAAGTTATCTTGCCATGTCCCGTAGCTACTTTGATGACACCTGCTTTAACACCCGTATTTCCGATGCCCTGGGTAATCTCCTTCACATATGTCTCATATACCTCGGCGGTGATGTCATACACCTGGCTGCGAAACTTAAGGTAGCCGGGCTTTCCATACCTCTCGGTGTACATACCGGTGGCACAGACGATGTTTATGCCCAGTCTCTCGGAGACAATTTTCTGCAGCTCTATATCTCTGCCGATGTCGCTAGCAGTAGCATCAACCAGCGTCTTCAGTCCATAAGCATTAGCCTCCTTCAAAGCCTCGACACAAGTCGTGGCGGCTGTTTCCCGGTCATAGGGTGGAGCCATCGCATCGCACTCCCACCCCAGATACCCTAAAGCCAGATGCTCATGAATTAAAGTCACACCAAGCTCATCAGCAGAAACCGACCCCAGCACCGTATTAACCTTAGGCATAAAACTACCTCTTATCTTATCGTGCTCGGCCTGAAGCAGTTACGAGGCTTTAGCCTTGCCATACCCAACCCGTTGAGCAACCTTAAAAAGTCACAGCTATATTAGCCAGAATAATGGCGAACTTTCTCACCACTGGACAAACATGGGCATGACAACATGGATGTAGTTGTTGGCGCCGACAGGGCGGATGACCCCAGGGCTGGAGGATGTGGTGGTCTCCAGACCAACCTGTTTCTGGTGTAGGACAGAGAGGACATCGGCGAGATATTTGGCATTGAAAGCAATCTTGGCCGCCTCACCATCAATCAAAGCATCTATCTCACTTACGTTATCGCCGACTTCTTCAGCTCGGGCTGAGATATTCACTTTACCCGGGGTAAGCTCAACACCAGGGGTAACGACAAGTCGGACGATACCGCTGCCATCGCGGGCGAAAATTGATGCCATCCTGACAGTCTGCAAGAACTCAGCCCGGTCAACAACAGCCCGAGTGACATAGCTCTGTGGGATAAGCTGAGAGTAGTTAGGGAAATTGCCTTGAATAAGCTGAGACACCATCTCTATGTTCTTGAGACGGAATAAAGCCTGACTCTTTTGCTGATTTACGGTGATTTCAACCGGCTCTTCCTGGTCGGTGAGGAAGCGGTTTAATTCATTTAAGGCTCGTGCCGGCACGATTATGGCAGTCTTGTCTTTGACTGGCGACAGGAGAGTGGTATTATGGACGGCTAATCTGAAACCATCGGCAGCCGCCAGAGCCAGTTTATCTCCATCGAATTCAAGCTGGACTCCGGTAAGCACGGGGCGGGATTCTTCAGTAGCTGCAGCAAAAGTGACCTGGTTGATTCCTTCTCGCAAAGCTCCAACCTCAATTTTGGTGGCTATGCCGTCGCCGACCTGAGGAATCGGTGGAAAATCTTGAGCATCAAGGCCGTTAATTCGAGCCTCATAACGGGCGCATTTAAGCTGGAGGGTGCGCTGAGTCAGGGCAATATCAATACGGTCGTTGGGGAGAGAACTGATAAATTCGGTGAGAAGCCGAGCGGGGATGGTAATAGCGCCTTCCTCTTCTATTTTGGCACCAACCCAGCAACTGATGGCTATCTCCAGATTGGTGGCAGCCAGCTTAAGACGAGACTGGTCGGTAGCTATGAGGACATTCTGGGTAATAGGTAAGGTAGTTCTGGTGGCTACAGCTCGGCTGACTATGGCCAACCCTTTATTAAGATTCTCTTGAAGGCAGGACAACTTCATATGACACCCCCCAACAGTTGTAGTGTCAAAGTATACCCCGCCCGCAAGGGTAAGTCAATCGGTCGGTCTGATTCTAATGTAATGAGTCATTTTCAACAAATAATACGATTTCCTCGGCTGCTAAATATGGCTCGCAATACTCACTGCCGAACTGCCAAAATAGTTATAGTGCTAACTATAGTATGTAGAACTAAAGATCGCATTCGGTTTATACTACAAATAGAAACCTTTATGAAGAAGGAAATTCTAGTTAGATTTGGGCAGAAAGTGCGACATGAACGGGTTAGGTTGAACCTGTCACAAGAAGAACTAGCCTCACGTGCGAACCTCCATCGGACTTATATCGGCATGATAGAAAGAGCCGAGAAAAACATAACACTCGAAAACATAGAGAAGATATGTAAAGCTCTCAATCTAAACATCAGCAATTTCTTCAAAGATTTTTAGTCTATGAATGATAATTGGCAACAAAAAGTAGAAGGATATTGCGAGAAATACAACATCCCTATTTTTTATCTCGCAGAAACACTCTATGAGCCTAAAGTTGTACCCATGATTCGGGGTAAAGCTTTTGAGTTCTCTGTGATGACAGCCTTGCAGGAAATTCTTCCTAAGAATGAGTGGAAGGTAAGTAAAGCCGGTATGGAAGAGGCAAGCTTTCATGATACAGATATCCGAGTTCTGCACAAACGCACAGGAAGGGTTATACGCGTGGAGTGTAAGTTGTCGAAGAAAGAAGGATATCGATTGTACACAGACGGCCATAACGAAATCAAGGTGAAATGTATGCGGAGCCGAACACTTGGGGCTGCCAAAGTCAAAGAAATAGCTCCAAAGCTAGGCGTTGGCGAAAAAGTGTTATCCATTCATAACGACCAATACTTACCAGCAGATTTCGATGTCGTTGTAACCTCAATTGGCAATGCCTTTTACAGAACGGATAGGAAAACTGGATTGTTTGAATGGAAACCAAAGGAGAGGGAGAAGGATTTCTTAATCAAGATAGGACCCCCAAGTCACGAAAGTCTCAAAGATTTCGCTTTCCATAGAATGTATGTAGTCAGGACTCAGGACATTGCTGCAAGACCCAATACTGGAGTCGTTTGCACCCGAGGTAAATGTAAAAACAAAACCAATTGCGGTTTTATCCCAAATTATCCTGTTATCTACTTTGATGCCAAAACAGCAAAGCCAACAAACGGCTGGGTATCAATTGAGGAATCTCCTATCCTCTTTAAGCGATTTGTCGTCTTATGATTTCGAGAAAAGAGGTAATTGCATAGAGGCTAAAGCAACAGAATTATAGTTCAGTATGAACAATTCTTTGCCCTTATACCTCGTGCCTTTACGATTAGTGCCATTTTTTTGGTCATCTGTCCTGTTAATTGTGTAGTTCCACTCTTTCTCGAGTATCTCTTGTACCCACCCATATAATTCCCTAACCTCATAGCTATTATCATAAGTAAGCAAAAACATTAGTCTATTGGCATTTTTTCTCAGTACATTGTAGAGTCTGATATGGTCATCTCGCGTGAACGTGTGCGCGTAGAACTTGTCTTGGTCTGTGTTGAAATATGGAGGATCAACAAATAGAAAGGTTCCATCCTCTGCTTCATTTATGACTTCTTCAAAGTCAAGCGACGTAAGTTTCACGTTCTGCAACTTCAGCGATGTTTGGCGAATATTCCTTGGCCAATTTGCTGGGCGCATACTGTACTTATCGCCGTAGCCCCAATAACAATTTTGCATATTCATAATACCAGAGTAAGAAGTACGGTTTAGATAAAACCACCTAACAGCTCTATCAAAATCTGTTTTTGGCCTGAATTCATTTTTATAAAAAGCATGCCTATCCTTTGTGGCCTCTTCGTCTTTCAATCTGGCGATAAGTTCTTCTGGATGGTCCCTAATTATCGCAAAGCAATTCATCAAATCCTCATCTATATCATTCAACCAATTGTTTTCGACTTTGTATTTGGCAAAGAAGATAGACGCACCGCCCGCCAATGGCTCGACATAATATGAGTGTTGAGGTATATGCTCAATAATGAGCTTGCGGGCGTAGAACTTCCCGCCTGCATATCTAAACGGTGAATTGATTTCCTGCCCCATCAAGTTACCTGCTAACTATAGTATACATCGAGCCCTACTAGAAATCAAGGGGGGTTTTGTAAATGTACACCAAAATAATCCACCATTCAAACTATTCATATGTGATAGTGCCGCTTTTGCCACCGCTTTTTTGAGTAAGGCGGATACTCTCCATACGCATCTTCTGGTCAACAGTTTTGCACATATCATAAATAGTAAGTCCGCTTATGGCTACGGCGGTTAGAGCCTCCATCTCGAAGCCAGTCTTGCCACTGCCTTTAACTATAGCTGTGACTTCTACCGCTGAGGCTCGCTCGTCTATGGAGAACTCGACATTTACATCCTCGATGAGCAGCGGGTGACATAAGGGGAGGAGGCGATGAGTTTCTTTAGCCGCCATGATGCCAGCAACGCGAGCCGCAGCCAAAACGTCCCCTTTGGGCAGCTTGCCCCGTTTCAGCAGCTTTAAAGTCGCTGCCTGCATCACCACCCTGCCCTTAGCCACAGCCTGCCTTTTGGTAACCGGTTTCCCACCGACGTCTACCATGCGGATATCCGGCGACGAAGCCATGCCTAACCTCCTACCTGAGACATAAGGCGTTTTCCAGAGACGCGCCCTTGAGATAGCTGGTGCTGCTTGGGCTTAGACTGAATAGCCTCAGTTATGATTTTCTTTAGTTTTTCAGGCGAGGCACCGCTGCGCAGTGGCTGGCGGAGGTCAATCTCTTGGTCGCTGAGCAGGCAGGGACGGAGTTTACCTTCGGCGGTAAGGCGAAGGCGGTTGCAATTAAAGCAGAAGTGCTGGCTAACCGGGGTGATGAGGCCGATACTACCACTAGTTTGGAGAAGACGGAAATACTTGGCCGGGCCATTTCCAGTAATCGGCAGGGATGGCTCCAGTTCACCCAAACTGATGAGACGTCCCTTTATCTCATCAGCCGACATAAATTGAGGCGAAAGCTCAACACTGCCACCGGTGGAGTGACCGTGGGGAGGATTATCTGCAGCAAAAGGCATCAACTCAATAAAACGGACATGCCAACCTTCGGTGATGGTCAAATTGGCAAAGTCCAGGATCTCATCATCATTTATGCCGCGCATGACTACCATGTTTATTTTCACCGGATTCAAACCACAAACTTTAGCTGCCTCGATGCCCTTGAGCACCCCGCCCAGCTTATCATAGCGGGTGATACGCTCAAACTTATCTCGATTTAAGGAATCCAGACTGACGTTAACCCGCTTTAAGCCAGCCTGCTTGAGTTCACTGGCACATTCCTTAAGGAGAACCCCATTAGTGGTCAATGAGATATCATCAATGCCACCAATTTCAGCCAGCATGGCTACCAGTTCAGGCAACTTGGCTCTGACCAATGGCTCACCGCCGGTGAGCCTGAGCTTGTTGATGCCCAGCTCAGCAGCTAGCCGGGCGATGGTAACTATCTCCTCGTAGCTGAGGATCTCGCCTTGTGGCAATAGGCCGATGCCCTCGGCAGGCATGCAGTAGACGCAACGCAGGTTGCAGCGGTCGGTCACCGAGATACGCAAATAATTAATTGGGCGATTGAAGGGGTCAGAAAGTCCAGTCATAGTTTTACTTTCTCTGCCAGCCGCTCCAGTACTCTGTACGCCTCACGTGCAGCTCTGCCACGGTGACTGATTTGATTTTTTATCTCGAAGGGTAACTCAGCCATTGTTTTGTCAAATTCTGGGAGGTAAAAAACGGGGTCATAGCCAAATCCGTTCTCGCCTCTGGGTTCAAAGGCAATCAAGCCCTGGCACTCTCCTTGACACAGGTAAATTTCTCCTTCAGGGGCAGCTATGGCAATCACGCATTTAAAGCGAGCTGTTCGTTTTTCCCAGGGAACGTCTTTCAGTCTGGCTAGAA
>Ga0194125_10005024_pt1 | contig 20301 bp, 18 predicted proteins | sample TA2KigC250mmetaG_FD_148626 | JGI IMG/M metagenome (GOLD analysis project Ga0194125, IMG submission 148626) | Freshwater microbial communities from Lake Tanganyika, Tanzania - TA2015034 Kigoma Deep Cast 250m | ecosystem: Environmental > Aquatic > Freshwater > Lake | place: Tanzania: Lake...
ACCCTTCTGAATATTTTAACGGATTCCAATGTATATGTTGAAGACAAGTTATTCGCTACGCTTGATACTTCCACACGGTTGTTAAATTTACCTTCAGACACAGGAGAAAAAACTCTTTCGAGATATCCCAAAAAAGTATTGATATCCGATACCGTGGGTTTCATTAAAAATTTACCTCACGACCTGATTGAATCATTCCGTTCAACGCTGGCCGAAGCTGTGGAGTCGGACATTTTACTTAACATAATTGATGTATCGAATCCGAATTATGAAGAACATACAGAAGTTGTAAACGAAACACTTAAAGAAATCGGAGCGGAAAATAAATTTATTATTAATGTATTTAATAAAATCGATAAACTCGAAAATTCCGAAATATTAAAAGACATAAAAGAAAAGTTTGAAAATTCGGTTTTTATCTCTGCTGCAAAAGGAATCAACATCTCCTCTTTGCTTGATATGATTGCCGGAAGGATTAAAAAAGAGCATTCCGAGAAGTTTATAAATTTAGAGCCGGACGATTACAAGAGATTAAGTTATTTGTTCGAGACTACGGAAGTAAAGGAAGTCAAGTATTTAAAAAAAGGGATTAAAATAAAAATATCAAATTAACAACAGATGAGCGCTAAGGCAAATTTCAGACATCCCGATTATTTTCTTCTGGATGAATTACTTACTGACGAAGAAAAAGCAATCAGGGACACGATAAGAGATTTTGTAACTCAGGAGGTTTTACCTGTTATTGAGGAATACAATCAGAAAATGGAATTTCCGTTTCATTTAGTATCCAAAATGGCGGACCTTGGAATTTTCGGTCCGACGCTTCCGCCCGAATACGGAGGAATGGGAATAAACAATATAACGTACGGATTGATAATGCAGGAACTCGAACGCGGCGACAGCGGAATCAGAAGTTTTGCATCGGTACAATCGGGGCTTGTTATGTATCCGATTTACACATTCGGCTCGGAAGAGCAGAAAAGGAAATGGCTGCCGCTGCTTGCTTCAGGAGAGAAAATTGGTTGTTTCGGTCTGACGGAGCCGGATTACGGAAGTAATCCGGGCGGTATGCTCACAAAAGCGGAGAAAGCAGAGGGTGGATATAAAATCAACGGTACAAAGATGTGGATAACTAACGGTACGATAGCAGATATTGCGGTCGTATGGGCAAAACTTAACGGTAAGGTTCGGGGTTTTCTTGTTGAAAAAGGAACGAAAGGATTTTCAGCACCCGAGACAAAAGGCAAATTGTCGCTGCGAGCATCAGTTACAAGCGAACTGGTTTTTGAGGATTGCATTATACCGGAGGAAAATATTTTGCCTGAGACTGCAGGATTAAAGTCTGCACTGATGTGTCTGACTCAGGCACGGTACGGAATCGCCTGGGGCGTCATCGGGCTTGCGATGGAATGTTATAATTCAGCGTTAGATTATTCGCTTTCAAGGATTCAGTTCGGAAAACCAATTGCCGCATTTCAGATTACGCAGGAAAAACTCGCATATATGATAACGGAGATAACAAAGGCACAGTTAATGAATTATCGTCTTGCTGTATTGAAAGACAACGGAAAAATGAGACCGCAGATGGTTTCGATGGCAAAAAGGAACGGCTGTGAAGTTGCAAAAAATATTGCTTCGATGGCGAGAGAAATTCTCGGTGCAAACGGAATACTCGACGAATATCCGGTGATGAGACATCTTAACAATATTGAGTCAGTTAAGACGTATGAAGGAACACATGAGATGCATACTTTGATTATAGGAGAGGATATAACCGGGTTTTCGGCATTTGAATAAGACACTTATTTAATGTTAAATGTTAAATTGCAAATGTTAAATTATAATAATTAGTGATAGGTGAAAAAAAAAGAAGTGAGAAAAGTGAAAAGTGAATATACAGTTATAAATGTTCAGTTTTCAGTTTTTAAAAATATAGAATTAAATAAGTGAGATGTGAAATGTGAGATGTGAGAAGTTAAGAGTTAAGGGAGAGGTGTGAAGTTACTTATCGTTGTTTTTTATGTATTTTTCGTAAGCATCTATGATATCCTTCACAAGTCTGTGTCTGACAACGTCGCTTTTATCAAAATAGACAAAAACTATATCTCTGATATTTTTAAGTATATGTTGTATTTCCACAAGTCCTGAATATTCTCTTTTAGGCAAATCAATTTGTGTTATATCACCTGTAATAATTGCTTTGGCATTAGCCCCGAGTCTGGTTAAAAACATTTTCATCTGCATAGAAGTAGAATTCTGGGCTTCGTCGAGAATGACATAGGCATTATTCAAAGTTCTTCCTCTCATATACGCAAGCGGAATTACTTCGATGACTTTTTTTTCGATATGAGATTGGAGTTTTTCGAGGGGAATCATATCCTCGAGTGCGTCATAAAGCGGTCTCAGGTACGGGTCAACTTTTTCAGAGAGGTCGCCGGGCAGGAAACCGAGGCTTTCACCTGCTTCGACAGCAGGACGTGTCAGAATAATTTTATTAACCAGTTTGTTTTTCAGAGCAGCAACTGCAAATGCAACAGCAAGATATGTTTTTCCCGTTCCGGCGGGTCCGATAGCAAATACGATATCATTTTCTTTAACAGCTTTATAATATTCAGACTGGTTTTTCGATTTGGGTTTAATATAACTGCTTTTCGTATAGAGAATTATATTTTCTATTTCACCGTTACTTATACCGAATTTTTTTTCAAACGCAGTACCGGAATCTTCCGTACCCAGAACCAAATCGAGTACAAGTTTAACATCGTTAGCAGTAATTTTTCCCTGTCTTTTATATAGAAAACTTAATTCGTTAAATATTTTTTCGAGTAATAAGATTTCTTCTTTATTTCCTTTCAGGAACAGTGTTTCACCCCGTAATACAATTGCGGCATCGAAATTTTCTCTTATCATTTCGATATTTTCTTCTCTCAGTCCGGTAAACTCAGGAATATTAATACCTGTAAGATTTATGATTTTTTCTGTTTTCCCCAATTTAACAAATAAAAATAAAAACCCCTTTATACGGCAGTGTACAAAGGGGTTCTATATGATTTTTTAAAATCAATTATTTCTTATCGTCTTTCTTTACGTCTTTCTTTTCATCTTTCTTTACGTCTTTCTTTACGTCTTTCTTTTCATCTTTCTTCACATCTTTCTTTTCATCTTTCTTCACATCTTTCTTTTCGTCCTTCTTTACATCTTTCTTTTCGTCCTTTTTCACATCTTTCTTTTCTTCTTTCTTTACGTCACCTTCTTCTTTTTTCACTCTTTTCTTCTTGTACATTTTCTTTGCTTTATCCAGATAAGGACTCTTCTGAGCATCGGCGAGTGCAGGAATCTTTAGAATTTGTCCGGGATAAATCAAGTTCGGGTTGTGAATAGTTTTGGGAACTTTCGGAGGTGCTGAGACTACTCCTTTTTCGTTAGCTTCCCAGATCGCGGGCCATAATTTGGCGTTGCCGTAGATTTCTTTCTTTTCTGCGATTTTGTACAGGCAATCACCTTTTACAACCGTATATCCTTTGGGCTGGACTACAACTTCTTTCATATTTGCAACCTTAGTCTTAAGGTCTAAATATCTCTTATTGTATTCCGGCAGGCAATGCATCTTGTCTTTTCCGATATCAGCCAATAATTTTTCGGCTTCATCTTTATTCTTATCATTGACTGCTTTTTCCAAGGCATCGAGTTTTTTCTTAAAATCGGCTGCACCTGATTTTGTTGTTCCGACTGCGGCATAAAGATCGTCTTCAGCTTTCTTTAATTCCGCATCTTTTTCTTTGCTGGTTTTTTGAAGTCCATCAACTTCTTTTGTTAAAGCGTCTAATTTGCCTTCTAAATCTTCTTTTTGCAATCTCAATTCATCCATTTGTTTTTGCCATTCTTCCATTGTCATTTCTTCCTGAGCGAATGAAAGTTTTGCAGCAAAAACTAAGGAGAAGGCTATGAGCAACATTAATATTTTGTTGAGTTTCATTTATTGTCTCCTTTTAAGTTTTTAATTTTTAAAAATTTTTAAAAATTTAAGTTACAGTTATTTCATTTCGGATACGCATTTCTTTGCAGCATCGGTGTCTTTTTGCAGCTGCTTTATCTTTGCGTCTTTATCTGAAATTTCTTTCTGCAACTTAGCTTTTTCGGACTCCTTCGTATTAACAGTTGTTTGGAGTACTTCCACTGCAGCTCTCAGATCGTTCAGTTGTTTTAATTCCTCTTCACCCGCATAGCTTGTGCAACCGGTTATAACTGCCGAACCGGACAACAATGAGACGGCAAGAAGAATGAATAATAAATTTTTTAATTTTGCCATTGTTCTAATACCTCCTGTATTTTTTGGCGTTTATTAAAAAAAAGTTAATTAAAAAAGATAAGCAAATATATGCTTAAAATTTTGTGTTGTCAAGTCAGTTTCTAAAAAAGTATACATTGATTTTTATGTTTTTGTATAAAAAAATAGACACTCTAACTATGTCTGTTTTTGTAAACAATTATTGCACCTTTTGCAGGTTCATATACAGGTTTTTCAATATTTAATCTGTTCTTGTATTTTTTATTAATTTCATCCTTTAGTTTATCCGAGAGAATATTTTTACTTTCCAGAATACTTCCGCACAATACGAGCTTGAGAGGAAATTCGATTTCAGGTTTTCTGATGAAAATTTTTATATGATTTATCAAACAAGTGACCGCATTTTCAACAATTTTGATGCATTGAGTATTATGTTTTTCTGCATATCTAATTATTGTTTTTGCAATATCTTGGATAGGGTAATTCGTTCTATAAATTTTTTCAATAAGGTTTTCAGGGATTAATCCATGTTCTTTTTTTAAAATTCTGCAAAAAGTTCTAAATTTCACATTATCATCTATTTCTTTAACAGCATTCTTTAATGCCTGAATTCCTATCCAATAACCGCTTCCCTCATCACCGAGTATTTTTCCCCAGCCGCCGATTCTATAATATTTCCCTTTACAGAAACCCAGCAGTACAGAACCTGTTCCGCTTATCAATATAATCCCGTCTTTTCCCCCTAAAGCACCGAAAAGAGAAATAACAGCATCGCTTTCAACAATAATTTTATCGAAATTCAATTGTTTATTTAATTCTTTGTATATTGCATTTTTATCATTTGGAGACCTTGCACCTGCTATTCCGATTCCAATACCGCAGCAATGATTAATCTTAAGTCCGGATTTTTTCAATACGAACAATATCTTATCATTAATAAATCCGGAAAACACTTTTGCACCAACCTGTGTATAGTGTATTGATTTAAAATTAAATTTCGATTTAATATTAAGCAACTTATCAGTTACTATTATTTTAGAGTTTGTGCCTCCGGAATCAATTCCGATAAAATAATTTTTCATTATGATTTTTTCTTAATTTATCAATTTTAAAAATTTTTAAAAAGGTCTTTATAAAATAACAAAGCATGAAATCGCAAAAAAGAAGTATCAGCTAAAAAAAACACTTGAATTTATTAATTCAGTAGTTTATATTTGTTTTAGTATATGAAAGTTTACCTGAAATATGCATTAATATTTGCAATTTTATCGATATCGATTATTGCATACGCAGAGTTCGGACTTGAGTTTTTCACTGCAAAAACAGGCAGCGACGGAATTTTTATTGAATGGAAATCGCAGGATGAAGACGGGGTTGTTTACTATGAAATCGAGAGAAGCGCCGACAACCCCAACAGTTACTTATATTTAAAAACAATAAATGCAACAGGAAACAACTCGTATTATTCCTACCTTGACAACAATGTTATGATGAAAAGTTCCTCGACAATATACTATTACAGGTTAAAATGTGTCAGAGGCAACAATTCTTATTTCTATACAAATCATATAACAGTTGTCCATTCTGTTTCGGGTATTAAAGAAACATGGGGCAGCATAAAAGCAATTTTTAGATAAAACATCTCCGTGAATTTTTCCTCATTTTTTAAATCCGGATTTTTATTAAATTACCCGTTATTTTATTAACAAAACAAAAATTATATGGAACAACAACCCTACGGACCGCCGGCTTCACCTCCCAAAGACTGGTTGACAACTTTACTGCTTTGCTTATTTCTCGGAGGACTTGGTATTCACCGCTTTTATACCGGACATACATTAATCGGTGTCATACAGCTGTTAACCCTTGGTGCATGCGGAGTCTGGTCACTCATTGACCTTATAATAATCATAATGGGAAATTTCCGGGATGCCGACGGAAATTTATTACAAAAAAACTAATTGACCGATAAAAACAAAATTTTTAAAAGAAAAAAGGTTAAATCTGCTGGAATACTTATTATCGCAGTTTTAACTTTTTCTGTTCTTTATTTTTTCAACAATTCCGAATTACAATCCGCATTGATATTTTACCCGCTTTGTCTGTTTAACACAGTAACGGGACTTTATTGTCCCGGCTGCGGAGGGTTAAGAAGTTTTCATTATTTTTTTCACGGGGACTTTTGGCTATCACTGCGTTATAATTTATTGCTTATTCCCGTGTTAATGCTTACAGCATACTATCTTTTTTCTGAATTCATATTTTTATTTTTTTCAAAAAAACTTCCGAAATTTCAATTTCCTGTCTGGCTGATTATTACCATTTTTATTGTTGTAATCTTTTACTGGATTATCAGAAATCTGCCCGGATATCCTTTTTGTTATCTTCGTCCTTAAGGGTATAGAAAAGAATTTATTTAAATATAGTTTTGTTTTTATTAATTTATATAAATCTGTTTTTCCGATTTAAACATTTATAATATCATTTTTGACTTTTGAATTTATAGTTTTTAGCATATTTTCAACCAAATAACAGTATTATGAAGAGAGTTTTTATATTAATATTTCTGTTAATTATAACACAATATACTTTTCCACAAAAAAAAACAGAAGTCAGAGGTGATTATAATTACCAAAAAAACTCTGCAAACATATTTATTCAGACAAATAATCAGATAAGAATATACCACACGGAATTTGCAAGTTTTACCATATACCCGGAAACAAGAATATTCCCGAGCAGCATAAATCAAAGTGAGATTTCCGCAGGTGTTTATCTGAACTCACCAAATATAATATTTGCGGGTGCAAATACAGACAAAGGACAGGGATATTATTACACTCTCGACGGCGGGCTTAACTGGAGCGGCAGCGATAGTCTACCCGGCTCGGTATATTACTCTTCTAATCCCTCGGTTGCTTATGATAATTCCGGTTTACTGTTTTTTAATTATCTGGACGATTATAATGTTGTAGACAAATCTTCAGATAACGGTGCAACCTGGTCAGGAAGGGTTATAGTACCGTCATCCGGCAATTTTGATAAAAGTTTTCTTACCGTTGATAATTTTCCTTCGAGTCCTTACACCGGAAGGATTTACAATGCATGGTCAAATTTCAATTTATCACAACCCGCAATTTACTTTTCTTATTCGAACAACAGCGGAGTATCATTTGTAACATCTCAACAGATTGGAAATCCCCTTTCCGGACATTACGAGCAGGGAGTATCTATGGCGACAGGCACAGCAGGCGAGGTTTACTGTATATGGGCTGCACCAACTTTGATATATCCATATACAGAGGATTATTTAGTTTTTTCAAAATCAACAAACGGAGGTATTAACTGGACAGTTCCGGTTACGGCAATTGACATTAACGGGATAAGAGGACCGATTCTTTCAACAAACATTAACGCAAACGGTTTTCCTTCAATTGCAGTCGACAGAAGCGGGGGTATCAGAAACGGATATATCTACGTAACTTGGGCACAACGAAATCTTTCTCCGGCGGGAAGCGATGCGGATATTTGTTTCGCATATTCGTCAAACAGCGGTTCGACATGGAGTACAGTTAAGAGAGTGAATGATGATGCTCTTAATAACGGAAAACAACAATTCCATCCTTATATTACCGTCGACCAGAGCAACGGATTGATAGCAATTGTTTTTTATGACACAAGAGACGTTATTTCAGAGGACTCCTGTAATACTTACATCGCTTTATCAAATGACGGAGGAAACAATTTCATCAACATAAAAGTCAGCAATACCGCACAAAAACCTGTGCCCCTTCAGGGATACTCCGAGGGTTATTACGGAAATTACATCGGAATAACAGCACAAAACGGATTAATACTGCCGTTCTGGACTGACAACAGAACAGGAAAAGCACAGATTTTTACATCAAGAATAACACCGGGACCATACATCCGTCATACTCAATTGCCAAATACAGAAAACACAACAGGACCTTATTCAATTAACGCATCTATTTTCACATTCGGCAGCGGACTTGTACCGGGCAGCACAAAAGTGTTTTGGGGACGGGGAGCAATAAACGACAGTATAGTAATGACATCATCTGGCGGAAACAACTGGACTGCCGGCATACCCGGCAGCGGAAATCCTGCTGTCTACAAATATTACATAAAATCAATTGATTCGCTCGGCAGAACAGCTTTACTTCCATACAATGCCCCAACAGGATATTTTACTTTTTATGCAGGTCCGGATACGATAAAACCTGTTATCACTCATACTCCTATTACAGATTATCCGAGACTTTACTGGCCGGCTACAGTAAATTGCGTGGTTACCGACAATATCGGAATAGATTCTGTTTGGGTCAGGTGGTACAAGAATAATCCAACCGAAATAAAACATTTCGCTCTGATGAATACCGCAGGCAGCATATATTCTGCATCGTTTAATTCAACAATACCCGAAATCAATTTTAATGATTTAATTTTTTACAGAATTTTTGCTCAGGACAATTCTTCAAATCACAATACGGATTCTTCCGATTTGTACAGTTTCAGAATAACCGAAAGGAATTGTTATCCCAAAACCACACCGCCAAAAGCAATTTACGATTATCAATATACTTACGATACAATAACAGTAACCGGCGGTACGGAATTTACCGTAGATGTTAATGTAAAGTTAATAAACATTCAGCATACGCACATAAGCGATTTGTACATATACCTTTTCAAGGGCAGTGACAGCTGTAAATTATCCTTAAACAACGGAGGAGGCGGACAGAATATAATCAATTGTAAACTTGATGATTCGTCTTCCGTATCCATAAAGAACGCCGTTGCTCCGATGACGGGGACATGGAAGCCTGAATCACCGTTGAGCATATTTGACAACAAACCATGCGCCGGAAACTGGATTCTGCGAATCTACGACGGTTTTGTTTTTGACGAAGGCACATTGGTTGACTGGTGCATTGAAATTACTTATTCAACGGTTTCGGGTACTGTGAATAAAATCGAAATACCTAATAAATATAGATTATCGCAGAACTTTCCGAATCCTTTCAATCCGAAGACACGAATAGAGTTTTCCGTCCCAAAACAAAACTACGTCACTTTGAAAATTTATGATATACTCGGGAGGGAGGTGAAAACGTTGGTGAATGAATTAAAGAGTCCCGGAATATACATTGCGGATTTCGACGGTTCGGAGTTTTCGAGCGGAGTATATTTTTACAGGATAGAAGCAGGAGATTTTACAGACGTGAAGAAGATGATTTTAATTAAATAGAAATTGTTAAGAATACAGAAGTGAAAAGTGAAAAGTGAAAAGTGAAAAACTAAAGTCAAGAAAATTCAGAAATTAATAAATTAAAAAAATACTGAAAGGCAGGTATGATGAAGAAGTTATTTTATTTTCTGGTTATTGCAGGATTCGTTTTTTCATTTTCTTTTGCTTTTGCACAAACCGCACAAGATTATTTTAACAGCGGAAACGCAGAGTTAAAAGTCCAGAACTATGACAAAGCGATAGAATTTTTTACAAAAGCAATTGAATTAAATCCGAAGTATGACAGTGCGTTCTGTAACCGCGGAACCGCATACTATAACAAAGCAATGCTTCATACGAATGATAAAGAAGATTTGAATCTTGCGATTAAAGATTATACTTCGGCAATAGAGCTGAATAAATACGACCCTGATTATTATTTGTTCAGGGGTTCTGTTTACGAAAAACTCGGGGATTATTTCAAGGCGTTGAACGATTACGACCTTGCAATTACGTTGAATCCGCAGGATGAATATTATTATCTGATTCGCAGTCAGGCGTTAAGAAATTCGGGTAATTATGAAAAAGCATTATATGATATATATAAAGCTATTGACCTCGACCCATCACTAAAAGGAGATTATAATATTCAGAAGGAAATTAAAGATTTGAAATTTATGATTAAATAAATATCTCCCGGATATATAGTTAAGAGTTAAACTAAAAAGTCAGGACTGAAAGTCAGGAAGAAAAAATAAAAAAAGATAAATAATGCTGTTAAGCAAACCGAATATAAAAGCAGTAAGTATACTTATATTTATATTAATAATATTATTAAGTTCCTGCTCAAAATCAAACAAGGATAAATTAACAGGGGTATGGGAACGCATCCCGCAATCACAAAATGATAAATATATTGCATATTCCTTTGAAGAAGACGGAAGCGTATTAAAAGTATTCGAAGACGGAAAAAAACAACAATTCGGATTGGGAGCGAGTTTTGACCCCAATACAGAGCCGATAAAAATGGAAGTAAAAATGACGCCTGACCACACATCGAAATTCATTGTAAATTTTATAGATGATAACAGAATTTGCATCCGAAGTGAAAATCCGTCGGATATTGAAGTCATATTTACAAGGAAAAACAGATGAGTTTTAAAAAACAACTGAAAGTCAGGAACGTATTAAAACTGTTTTTCAAATTTTTCAAACCGAGCAATCAACTAAAACTCCGGCAAGAAAAATCAGTATAAATAAAACAATTATCCGCAGTAAAAAGTGAGAAGTGAAAAGCTAAAGACTGGCTAAAGACTGGTCTAAAGACAGGTCTGAAATTCATTTAAAATAAAATTGAAGTTTAATATATTGAACTTTCTTTAAAAGCGAATTTTTTAAAAATTACAGTTAATAATGTACAACTCAATAGTATTAGTAAAACAAGTACCGGATACTGCAAATATTACGGGAAAAGTAATGAAAGACGACGGAACTGTCAATCGAGCCATGCTTCCTGCAATTTTCAATTACGAAGATAAAGTAGCCCTTGAACTTGCTCTTGAGGTTAAGGAAAAATTCGGCGGAAAAGTAACTGCCATTACAATGGGTCCGCCGCGTGCTGCAGAAATTCTGAGAGAATGTCTTTATATGGGTGCGGATGAAGTTTACTGCATAAGCGACAGAAAGTTTGCCGGAGCAGATACACTGGCTACATCTTACGTGTTGGCAGCGGCAATAAGAAAAATAGGAAATTACGATTTTATTTTTTCCGGAAGGCAGGCAATTGACGGAGATACTGCTCAGGTTGGTCCGCAAACAGCGGAAAAACTTGGTATACCTCAAATTACATACACAGAAAAAATAATAGAAATAAAAGAAAATACCGTCAAAGTAAAAAAAAGAATTGACGGGGGATACGAAATTTTAGAATCTGAATTACCTGTATTACTTACCATTATTAAAGATGCCGCAGAGCCTCGTCCATTTAAAGCAAAAAGAGTTATGGCATACAAAGGAGCTAGGTCCCTTATCGAGCTGGAAAAACTCACGGAAGGAAATTCCCTCCTTTATATAGATACTTTAATTCACGAATATTCCCAAAAAGGATTATTCATAAAAACATTCACTGCAGACGATATTGATGTTGAAGCAGATAGATGCGGGATTAAGGGTTCACCTACAAAAGTACACAAAATTGAATCGGTAGTACTCGCAGGCGGTGAACACACAAAGATACCGGCTACAAAGGAAGGAGTATCAAAATTGATAACGGAACTGATAACTGACAGAATATTCGGATAAATTTAAAAATAAACAAAAAATATATTATGAATGAAGTCTGGGTTTTTATCGAACAAAGAAACAGCAAACCTGCTGATGTAAGTTTTGAACTTTTAAGCAAAGGGAGAAAGCTTGCAAACGCAACGAACGGTTTCTTAAAGTCGATTGTCATAGGAAAAAACGTCAGAAGTTTAGCAGAAGAAACTTTCAAGTATGGAGTAAACGAATCCATTTTAATTCAGCACAATGATTTAGAAGAATACAAAACCATACCTTACAGCAGAATTTTAAACGAACTTGTACATCAAAGAAAACCGAGAGTAGTTTTATTCGGGGCAACAGTAACAGGCAGAGATTTAGCTCCAAGAGTTGCTTCAAATACAAAAAGCGGACTTACTGCAGATTGTACCGATTTAAAAATTTCAGATGTAAAATATTTAAACAAAGATTACAAGAATTTATTATTACAGGTAAGACCTGCATTCGGAGGAAACATAATTGCAACGATTATAACACCGGAAACACCCGTTCAGATGGCAACGGTAAGAGAAGGTGTAATGGAAAAGCATCTTTATGAAACACCATTTGACATAAAAATCGAAGAAATCAGATATGAACCATCAGAAAACGATAAGATAATAAGAATCATCGAACAGTACCGCGAGGAGAGCAAGGTAAATCTAAAGTCTGCACCGATTATAGTTGCCGGCGGGTACGGATTAGGTTCAAAGGCAAATTTCTCATTTCTCTACGAACTTGCACATTTAATAGGCGGAGAGGTAGCAGGAAGCCGGGCTGCGGTAGATGCGGGCTTTGTTCCGGCTGAAAGACAGGTAGGACAAACGGGTGTTACGGTCAGACCTAAATTATATATTGCAATCGGGATATCGGGTGCTATACAACACCGTGCGGGAATGCAGGAATCAAACAAAATTATTGCTGTAAACAATGACTCGGATGCTCCGATTTTCGATATTGCACATTACGGAATTGTCGGAGATGCTATGGAAGTAATTCCGCTTTTTATCGAAGAATACAAAAATAAACTCAAATAACTTTAATAATAAACAAACTGAAAGTCAGGACCGAATATGCCAAATTATTTCACAGAGAATCCGGATATACAATATCATTTCAATAAATTAGATATTAAGGAAATCGTAGAGATAATCGAGGACAATTACGAACAGTCAATAACATACAATTATGCTCCTGTAAACTACGAAGACGCCGTTGAAAATTACAAAAAAGTGCTGGAAGTAATCGGAGATATAGCCGGCAACTTTATCGCTCCCCGTTCAACGGGAGTTGATGAAGAAGGGGCACAGTTTACAGAAGGAAAGGTAACTTACGCTAAAGGAACGCAGGAAAATTTAGAAATGCTGTCAAAAGCGGATTTGATGGGTGCAATTTTACCGAGAGAATACGGGGGGTTGAATTTTCCTTTTACAATTTATTCAATGGCAACGGAGATAGTTTCAAGAGCTGATGCATCCTTAATGAATATATTCGGATTACAGGACATAGCGGAAATGATAAGAAAATTCGGCAATGAAAGTCAGAAAAACAAATATCTGCCGGGGTTCAGCAGCGGCAATTATACGGGAGCAATGGCTTTAACCGAACCGGATGCCGGTTCGGATTTACAGGCAGTAAAACTTCACGCTTATCAGAATGATGAAGGAAAGTGGTTTTTAAGAGGCGTGAAGCGGTTCATAACAAACGGAAACGCCGAGGTACTGTTAGTACTAGCACGTTCAGAAGCCGGAACAAAAGACGGAAGAGGATTAAGCATGTTCGTTTGTATGGGTGATGATACCGTAATAGTCAGGAGAATCGAAAATAAACTCGGAATTCATGGTTCTCCGACCTGTGAACTTCAGTTCAACGATACACCTGCAGAACTGGTCGGGAGCAGAAAATTCGGACTTATCAAATACGTTTTTGAACTGATGTACAGGGCAAGAGTAGGAGTTTCCGCACAGGCGCTTGGAATCTCGGAATCTGCATATGAAGTTGCTTTAAAATACGCAAAAGAAAGAGAACAATTCGGAAAAAGCATTTACAATATACCTGTGGTATCGAATATGTTAATTGATATGAGGGTCATGATAGAAAGCAACAGAACACTATTTTATAACACGACATATTATGTCGATTTAAAGGAAGCACTTGAACAAAAAATTGAAAAGCTGAAAGGCAAAGGTAAATCGTTTACAGACGAAAACTTAAGATTGAAACAAGTTACAAAAATTGTAAATTTTCTTACTCCCCTGACAAAGTATTTTATCACGGAGTCATCAAACAAAATAACATACGATTCTTTACAAATACACGGCGGTACGGGATACATGCGTGAATTTAAGGTTGAGCAGCTTGCAAGGGATGCAAGAATCACAAACATTTACGAAGGTACTTCGCAAATGCAGGTTGTAGCCGCAATAAGCGGTGTACTTAATGACGTATTCAAAGAATACTTTAATAAGAAAGAAACAAAAGAATATACGGGAGGATTAAGTAAACTTTCTAATATCCTGAAAGAAATAAGAGAAATATTTTATGATGCCTTGAAATATGTTACAGAAAAAAAAGATACGGCTTTTCAGGACATTGCCGCAAAAGAACTGGTGGAAATATACGGAAATCTTTACACAGGATATTTACTGTTAGACGAAGCAGAAAACGACCAGCGAAAAATATTTGTTGCAAACAGATTTATAGTGTGTGCTTTATCTTTAACAAAGAAGAACTTCGAAAATATTAAAAATGAGTTATTTTCAGATATTATGCATACAGATAAAATACTTTTATAAACCAACGATTGAATATTTATTTTTCAGACCAAACTCCAATAACATTATTATCATAATCTTTTATCAGAGCAAAATATCCCGCCGATTCGCTTATAAGAGTTTTTGGTGTTTCTGTTTTTCCGCCGAGTTTAATCGCCTTATTAATAGTTTCCTCGATGCTATCAACCTCAACATATAAGATTACGGATTGCCCTTCATGTTTGATTTAGACTTTTTTGCAAATCCTCCTTTCAGAGATCCATTACCCGTATTGATATTCCAATACAGGGTTCTGGAACCCTGAGACAGTTGAAATTCCCATCCGAAAAGTTCTCCGTAAAAATTTTTTGCCCTTTCAAAGTCATTTATATATATCTCGAACCAGCCAATCGGTTTAATTTTTTTCATATTTTTTTAACTCCTTTATTATTAATATGTATACTACGTGATTTAACAAAAAAACAGTTATTTTAAGTTCAATATAATGTTCAGATACATAAGCATATTGGTAATAATTTTTGTTCTTTTTTCACACACGAATGCCGAAGCACAGACAGAAAAATCAAATAAATTTAAAATAGCAAGGCTCAAATATTCCGGCGGCGGCGACTGGTACAACGACCCGACTGCAGAGGTCAATATGATGGAATATTTAAAAAAAAATACGACAATAGATGTTGACATTCCGAAATTTTATACTGCAGACGTTTCGACAAACGAGATTTTCAGTTATCCTTTTATAACTATTACAGGACACGGAAACATTCAGTTTTCAATAAATGAAATCATAAGATTGAGGAAATATTGCGAGGGGGGCGGTTTTATTTATGCAGACGATGATTACGGTATGGATGAAGCATTCAGGAGAGAGATAAAAAAAATATTTCCGGACACAGAATTAAAAGAACTACCATTCAATCACAAAATTTACAATTCACATTACATATTTCCTTCCGGACTGCCAAAGATACACGAACATGACGGAAAACCTCCGCAGGGATTCGGCATTTTTATTAACGGAAGGCTCTGTGTCTATTACACATACGAAACTAATCTTCTGGACGGATGGGCAGACCCGGGTGAACACAATGACCCGCCGGAAAAAAGAGAGGAATCTTTAAAGATGGGAACCAATATTATTGTTTATGCACTGACAAACTAAATTATTTCCCGCCCAATATTTTTTCATAAAAATTCTCATACAGCGGTATAACAACGTCCTCGCTAAATTGCAAAGCTCTTTTCCTTGCATTTGCACCGAAGGATTCTAATTTCGGCATATCCGAGAGCAGTTCAACTGAATATTCAGCCATCACTTTTATATCACCTGTTTCGGCAGTATATCCTGTTTCGCCGTGAATATTAAGTTCGGGTAAACCGCCCACATTTGAAGATATTACAGGCACAGAACAGCTCATTGCCTCAAGGGCGGATAAGCCGAAACTTTCCGATTCAGAAGGTATCAAAAATAAATCTGCCAGTGATAATAACTCAACAAGCGAATCCTGTTTTCCCATAAACTTTACGCAATCAAATATATTTAATTCCCTGCATAATCTTTCACAATCGCTTCGTTCAGGACCATCACCGACCAAAATCAATTTTGAGGGAATTTTTTTCTTTACATCATTAAATATCCTGATAACGTCCTGTACTCTTTTCAAAGGTCTGAAGTTCGATATATGCATTAATATCTTTTCATTTCCGGAACAGAATCCGAGCAGGCAACCTGCGGATTTTTCTTTATCTTCTTTTTTAAATTTTTTTATCTCAATAAAATTAGGTATAACCTCAATATTTTTTTTCACTTTATATGCCGACAGTGTTTTTTCTTTTAAAAAACTTGAAACGGCCGTAACACCATCCGACTGTTCAATACTAAATTTCAAAGTCGGCTGAAAACTCGGCTCAAGACCTATTAAAGTAATATCCGTACCATGAAGAGTCGTAATTACTTTAATTTCTTTTTTATATTCACATTCAGATTTTAAAATTTCTCTCGCGAGGTAGGCGCTTGTTGCATGCGGTATTGCATAGTGTGCATGAAGAATATCCAGATTATGCGATTCTGCAACTTCCACCATTTTGCTTGTCAGGGCTATAGCATATAAAGGAAATTCAAAAAGAGGATATTTATACATTTCCACTTCGTGATAGAAAATGTTTTCAATAAAATGACTCAACCTTGAGGGAATTGCATAAGTTATAAAATGGACTTCGTGTCCCTTCAGCGCCAGAACCTTACCGAGTTCTGTTGCAACAACACCGCTTCCTCCGTAAGTCGGATAGCAAGTAATACCTATTTTCATATAAATAAACTAAAAGTTTCCGATTTAAAAATATTTAAAATATCTTAACCTGGAGCTTAAATGACTCTTCAAACAACCCTTTACGCATATTTGCTCCCCAAATTTCAAGAACAGGACTGATATTGTTAACAGTAACAGTTTTTACCGTAAATATATTATTTTTTATAAACAGCTCAATATCTTTTACAACTGCGTTATGTCCCCTGTCCAAACCGTCTGAAATCCTTAAAATCCCGGCAAGCTTATTTACTTTGTCCCTGCTTTCAAAAGTCAATCTGCTGTATCCTTCATGTTTTAATTTGGGGTGTGATTTCCTGTGATACCTTGCAATATTTGCTATTATTTCAATTTCCTCATCATTAAATCCAAGCAATTCCGAGTTACGAATCAAATAGTACGAATGTCTGTGATGCATAGTGTGCGAGATATTGTGTCCAATGTCATGAAGCAAGACAGCCGCTTCGAGATACTCTTTATCTTTTTCTTCCAGATAACTATGATTTTTTAAGAAGTCAAAAATTTTTTCCGAGAGTTTCAGCACATGTTCTGTATGGAGTTTATCATAATTACAGTTTTCTGCAAGATTTATTATACTACGGTATCTGATATTATCAAGATTTCCGATTTGTATTCCGTCGTGTTCCTTATTTATTGTATCCAAAATAATACCTTCTCTCAATGCATAACTTGACAATGCAATCTCACTGATTTTCAATTCGGATAATATCTGTTCCAGAATTATCGCTCCTGCTGTAATTATATCTGCTCTTCTCGGGTCAAGTCCGGGTATGCTGCTGATTTTTGAAACTGTTTCCGCTTTAATTATTTTTTTCAGCAGAAATTGAAACTGTTTATTATCATATTTAAAATTATTAAAGTTGAAAGTGTCCGGGTCGTATATATTTTCTTCAGCATATATCATTGTCCCTACATTTACAATTGTACCGGAAGTACCTACAACCATTGAATAATTATGTTTTGAAATATCCCTGATTACAGGATTCAGCAAGCTTTTAACATAAAGCCGGGTTTCTTCAATTTGCGTATCTTTAAATTTTTTGTTTCTAAAAAACTTCTGAGTAAGACGAACTGAACCGATTTTAATGCTATCCACAAAATTTATCTGACCTTTACATCCTACTAAAAATTCTGTAGAGCCACCGCCGATATCAACCAGTAATATCCTTTTTTTAAACACAGGCAATGCCTGTAAAACCCCGAGATAGATGAGTCGTCCTTCCTCAAAGCCTGAAACAATTTCTATTTTTAAACCAACTTCTTTTTCTGCTCTTTCAAGAAAGGTCTTATTATTTAATGCTTCTCTGATTGCGGAAGTGGCGACCGCGCGAATTTTTTCAGCTTTTACGGAATCACATATTAATTTAAATCTTTTTAATGCCGAAATACCTCTGTCTACAGCCTCAGGCGACAAATATTTCATATCGTTAGATAATTCTCCCAATCTTACCACTTCTTTTTCTTTTAACAAGATTTTAAACATACCTTTATCATTCACCTTTGCAATGACAAGATGGAATGAATTAGTACCAAGATCTATTGCGGCTAATATTTTGCTTTTCATGTTTTTTAAAATCTTATAGACTAAAAGTCAGGACTGAAAGTCAGGCAGGATTAATTAATTCCAAACTTTTAGCCAGAACAATATTTTCATCAATGTCATTTATTTTTTTTGTAGGGGATTTAATATTGTGACAATTAGATTTCAGCGGGCACCAAAGTTCCGGTTCAGTAGGACCAAAAAGTGCCAAGACCGGTGTATTTACATAAGCAGCAACATGCATTGTACCGGTGTCATTTGTAACATACAACTTAATCTTTGACAATATTGCAGTTACATTTCTTATATTCTCACGCTGTAAAACTTTGCATGGCAAATCCCATTTCTTCAACAGCGAACATAATTGAATAATAATTTCTTTATCATATTTTCCGGCAGTTATTAATATTTGCATACTATAGTCTTTATATAATTTCCCGATAACATATGCAAATTTGTTAACACTCCATATATTTTGTGATTTTCCCGCGCCCGGGTGAAACCCAACAATGTTATGATATTGAGTGCCGAAATTTCTGATTAAATAATCTTCGGCAAATTTAAGTTCATCCTTATTCAAACGAAGAATAACCGATTCAATTTCATTCTTCGTCAAATCCGCACCGATTAATTTACCAAAATCCAGAAATCTCCGTGTTTGATGCAAAAATTCATCATCCCAATAAAAGTCATTCTTAATATTAAGCAGAAAGCCGGATTTATTTTTTTTCCCGTCGGCACTATTAACGCCTGCTTTATACTTTGCACCCGAAAAATAAGCAATTATATGTGAAGTTCTCGAAAAAGACACGGTTGACGGAACTACGGCGAGATCGAATCTGTATTTTCTCAGTCTGGCTATAAATTTCAACAAACCCATATAATCGAATTTATCATACACGAGTATTTCATCGAACAGGTAATCCGATTTTTGTTCTTTTTCGGTTTTTATTTCACCTGAAACCACTTCATAATTTTCAGGGGAGGCAACAAGGACAATAAATGAATCGGAAAATTTTTTTCTAATTGCCCAGAACAACGGCAGTGAGCACAACAGATCACCAAGCTGATTATGTTGTCTGACTATTAAAATACTTTTTATTTCTTCGATTTTCAAATCAGATATAAATTCCGGGTTCATTCCTGACTTTCAGTAAAATATAGAGGGAAAACTATCCGGCCTGACTTTCAGTATATACCGGGATTATTGTGCGGCTTTTTTAAAAGACGGTTCATAATACTCTATCGAATCGTGTTTGGGTTTAATAATTTCCTGCAGAAGGTTTTCAAAATCGTTTTCATTATTTACAAAATCAATATCCGTAGCGTTCACAATAATAATTTTTGTAGCTCTGTATCTGTAAAAAAAGTAATTATATCCGTCATTCAGATTTTTAATATAATCTTCTTTCATTTCTTTTTCATACGAACGGCTGCGGTGTTTGATATTAAACATCAGTCTTTCCACGGTTGACTGCAAATATATTACAAGATCGGGTTTTCTTATGTTTTTTTCAATAAAAGAGGCAATTTTTTCATACAATTGAAGTTCATCATTCTGAAGATTAAGATATGCAAAGATTTTATCTTTTTCAAAGATATAATCGGCTATAAGATAATCATAAAACAATTCATCCTGACCCAATTCCTGAAGTTGTTTGTATCTGCTCAGCAAAAAATAGATTTGAGTCTGAAAAGCATAGTATGAAGGATTCTGATAGAATTTATCAAGAAAAGGATTATCATCAAAGTTTTCCAAAATCAGTTTAGCGTTTAATCTCTCGGCAATTTTTTTGGCGAGAGACGTCTTACCGGCACCTATT
>Ga0194125_10005028_pt1 | contig 20295 bp, 22 predicted proteins | sample TA2KigC250mmetaG_FD_148626 | JGI IMG/M metagenome (GOLD analysis project Ga0194125, IMG submission 148626) | Freshwater microbial communities from Lake Tanganyika, Tanzania - TA2015034 Kigoma Deep Cast 250m | ecosystem: Environmental > Aquatic > Freshwater > Lake | place: Tanzania: Lake...
ACGTCGGGACAGGATCAGAGCTACAGTGACGAATAACTCCGACGATAAGTCGGGGGGAAGTGAAACGAGCAATCTCTACGCGGAGCAAAGCCAAATAGTTCTGACGCCCAGATTGGATAAGATGGCCCATCTGAATTACTTTTCAAGTAAGCGTCAGAAGGGTAGGCTGCTAGAGTTCCGACGGCGACGTCGGGATCGAGAGAAATGGCCATCAATGAGCACATAATTTATGAAGTCCGCCAAAGTGTTATGGCGGACGGCATAAATTATAAGTGCGAATTGACCCCCACCGCTTTGCTTCGCAAAGCGAAGCAGTGGGGGTGAATTCGGCCAAACAACTTATGTCCTTTTTTTAATTTCTATTCCATAAGTTGTGGCCTCATTCACAGAACTCGGCTTATCGCTTGCTCGAATGAAGCCCAGACTTACGGAGTCCGCCAATGTTTCGTGGCGGACGAACGTAAGTTTGTGGCTGAATTCGATCCCCCACCACTTTTAGAAATAACCGCGGGATTAGAAATGGTGGGTTTGAAAAGAAAATAAAAGTTTTATGTAAAAAGTACCCTATTACTAAAAGTGGTGGGGGATTTAATTCCGACATATAATTTACGTCGTCTTGCGACTCCGTAAATTATGTCGTCATTAAAGGAGGAAATAATGTCAGGTCATTCAAAATGGGCAAGTATCAAACATAAAAAAGCCGCCACAGACGCAAAAAGAGGCGCGCTTTTTACCAAATTAATTAAAGAGTTAACTGCAGCGGCCAGGCAAGGCGGCGGGAATCCCGATACAAATATAGCCCTGCGCGCCGCGATGACTAAAGCCAAAGAATCAAACATGCCTTCGGATAACGTCGACAGAGCGATAAAGCGCGGCACCGGCGAGCTTCCCGGTGTAACTTATGAATCCGTGGTTTACGAAGGCTATGCCCCTGGCGGAGTTGCCATTATGGTCGAGGCGTTAACCGATAATAAAAATCGCACCAGCGCGGAACTGCGAAATCTTCTTGCCAAAAAGGGCGGCAATCTCGCCGGAGCAGGAAGCACAAGTTGGCAGTTTACTAAAAAAGGCTACATCCTGATTGATAAAACTAAAATCGAAGAAGATAAATTAATGGAAATGGTTTTAGATGCCGGGGCCGAAGACTTAAAGTCCGAAGGCAAAAACTACGAAATCACCACGGCTCCCGCGGATCTGGAAAAAGTAAAAGAAGTCTTAAAAAAGAATAATATAGAAACGCAGTCGGCTGAGATTACAATGATTCCGGCGTCGCTGGTGAAAGTCACCGGCGAAAATGCCAAGGCGGTTTTGGCGCTAGTCGAAGAGTTAGAAGAACACGAAGACGTCCAGGCCGTGCACGCAAACTTCGATATACCGGATGATATTTTAGAACAGTTAGCTTCTTCAAAATAAAATGAAGATTTTAGGCGTTGATCCCGGATTGAATATTACCGGCTACGCAGTAGTAGAAAAGACAAATAAAGGCTTAAAGATTCTCGAGGCCGGATTTATCCAGACCTCCAGCAAAGAAAAACTACAAAAACGATTAGATAAGATTCATAGATCTTTATTAGAGATAATTCGAACATTTAAACCGGAAGCGCTAGCTTTAGAAAAGTTGTACGCGCATTATCGTCATCCGGTAACCGCATCTTTGTTGGGACATGCCCGGGGAGTAATATCTTTATTAGCAGCCGAGGAGAAAATCCCTCTTTTTGAATATGCCAGCACGCGCGTGAAAAAATCGATTACGGGAAAAGGTCACGCTTCCAAGGATCAGATCCAGAGGATGATCGCCCATATTCTGGGGATAAAAGCGCAAATAAAACAAGATACCGCCGATGCCTTGGCCATTGCGCTTACGCATATAAATATTTTGGAAAGAGAATTATGATCGCACGGATTAAAGGAAAAATTATTCAAAGAGGAAAAAATAATATCATCATTGATATGGGAGGATTATCTTACGAAATTTTAATCCCTTCCATAATTATGCGCCAGCTCGACGAGAATTTAGCCCAAGACGGCTCGGTTAGTTTAGTCACTTATTATTATTTACAGATGGAGCCTTCTAAAAGCATCCCGGTCTTGATTGGTTTTTTAAATGAAATAGAAAAAGAATTCTTCGAGCAGTTTATCACGGTTTCCGGGATCGGGCCGCGCGCGGCGCTAAAGGCGTTTAACCGGCCGATTTCAGAAATTGTAACTGCGATTGATGAAGGTAACCACAGCCTATTGACTACGCTTCCGGGAATCGGCATGCAAAGGGCAAAAGAGATAATCGCAAAACTCCAGGGAAAAGTGGGGAAGTTCGGCCTTATCCAAGATAAAAAGTTTAAGAAGGAATTTATCGAAAAAGGAAATTGGCAGGAGGAGGCCTTGCAGCTATTGCTTAAGCTTCAATATAAGAAAGTAGAAGCTAAAGAAATGATTAATAAGGCCTTGGAAAGGAATGCGGCAATCAATTCAGCCGAAGAATTATTAAACGAAGTCTATCGACAAAGGAAAAATAAATAAATATGGCAACTAACCAGCAGATAAAATCAATTATTGAATCGCTGCTTTTTGTCAGTGAAAAACCGCTGCTCTTAGAGCAGATAAAAGAAGTTTTAGAAGGCGTAGATACTGTAGAAATCCGCGCGTTAATAAACGAATTAAGATCCGAATATGAACAAAGAGACAGCGGCGTAAATATCGTCGAGATTGCCGGCGGTTTTCAGATGTGCACTTCGGGAAGCAGCGCTCCGTATCTAAAGAAATTTTACAAGATAAAGCACGCCGAGAGACTCACCGGCGCGACGCTTGAGACATTGGCAATCATTGCCTATAAACAGCCGGTTACGCGTCTAGATATCGAATCCTTAAGAGGCGTAAATGTCGACGGAGTAATGAGAAATCTCTTGGATAAAAGCCTGGTAAGGATCGCAGGCAGAAAAAATTCTCCCGGCCGGCCTTTTGTCTATGGCACAACCCGGCAGTTTTTAGAATATTTCGGCCTTAAGTCGCTGGATGAATTGCCTAAGATTGAAGAATTTGTTAAAGTTGCAAACCAGAAAGAAAAAGAATTGATAGAGGAAAAGAAAGAGGAAGAAAATGAGCCTGAAAAAACTACGCAAGAAAATAGATAAAATTGATTCGCAGGTCATCAGATTGTTGAATCAAAGGGCGGATATCACTTTAGAAATCGGAGAAATAAAATCCCGCCAAAATAAGGGGGTTTATTCTCCGGAGAGAGAAAGAGAGATTATCCAGAGAATCGCTAAATTAAATAAAGGGCCGTTGACCATTTCCGCTCTAGAGGCGGTTTACCGTGAGATAATGTCAGGATCTTTAGCGCTGGAAAAACCTTTAAAAATCGCTTACTTGGGCCCTCAGGCGACATTCACTAATTTGGCTGCGATAAAAAAATTCGGCTCCCAGGTTGAATATCTTCCTTGTAATACTATTACGGACATCTTCGCCGAGGTCGAGAAATTAAATGCCGATTACGGCGTCGTGCCGATTGAAAATTCTATCGAGGGCGCGGTAAGTCATACTTTGGATATGTTCGTAGATTCGGACTTAAAGATCTGCGCGCAGATTATATTGGAGGTATCGCATAATCTTTTGGCAAATTGCGCCAGAAAAAATATAAAGAAAATTTATTCAAATCCTCAGGTCTTCGGACAATGTCGTATTTGGCTGGAAAGCAATTTGCCTAAGGCGGAGCTCGTCGAAGTTACCAGCACCACGCGCGCAGCGCAGATTGCCGCCAAATCAAAAAACTCTGCCTGCATCGCATCGATCTTAGCGGCAAAACAATACGGGCTTAAAATGATTGCTAAAGACATCGAAGACAATCCGCATAATATTACGCGCTTTTTGGTAATCGGTCAGAGCGACGTAACTCAGACCGGCGCGGACAGGACATCGATTATGTTTTCGATTAAAGATAGAGTAGGCGCTCTGCACGATATGCTGGTGCCATTCAAGAAAAATAGAATAAATTTGACTAAGATTGAATCGCGGCCTTCTAAGAAAAAAGCCTGGGATTATTATTTTTACGTGGATTTAGCCGGCCACAGGCTGGATGCAAAGGTCAAGCGCGCATTAAAAGAATTAGAAGATAAATGCAAATATCTAAAAATCTTAGGTTCTTATCCGGTGGGAGAATGAAAAATTTAATTAATAAAAATATTTTAAAGATAACGCCTTATCAGCCGGGAAGGCCCATCGAAGAGGTGGAAAGGCAATTCGGACTAAAGAATGTCATTAAACTTGCCTCCAATGAAAATCCTTTAGGGACTTCTTCCAAGGCAATCCTAGCGATTAAGAAAAGTTTAGCTAATCTTAATCGCTATCCCGACGGAAACTGTTTCTATCTTAAGAAAAGATTGGCGGAAAAACTAAGGCTTAAGCCCCAGAATTTGATTTTCGGAAACGGCTCGGATGAGATAATCGACATAATCATCAAGACTTTTGTCGATTCAGGCGAAGAAGTCTTGACCTCAAAGGTAAGTTTCCTGGAATACGAGATTGTTTCCAAGGCAAACAACCGAAAATTCAGGGAAATTGCCTTAAAAGATTTTGAATACGATTTAAAGGCGATAAAAAATGCGGTTAAAAATAATACCAAAGTTATTTTTATCGCCAATCCCAATAACCCGACGGGAACTTACGTAAATAAAAAAGAAGTGGAAGCTTTCCTAAGAAATTTGCCGAAGGATATTATTGTGGTTTTTGATGAGGCCTATAACGAATTTGTGGATAAAAATGATTTTCCAAAAACTTTAAATTATATCAACAGAAATGTAATCGTGATGCGCACGTTTTCCAAGACTTTTGGTTTGGCGGGCCTGCGTATCGGTTATGCCGTGGCAAAACCGAGATTTATTGAATGCATGAATCGTATCCGGCAGCCCTTTAATGTCAATATTCTGGCGCAGGCTGCGGCATTAAACGCAATAACTGATGATAATTTTTTGAAGCGTTCTAAAAAAACCATTTTATCCGGGAAAAGATACCTTTATAGGGAATTGGACAAATTAGGGCTTTGTTATATTCCGTCGGTAGCAAATTTTATTTTGGTTGATCTCAACAAAGACAGCCGCATTGTATTTAATAAATTGTTGCGGCAAGGAGTTATCGTACGCGATATGAAAGCCTATAAATTAAATAATTTTATTCGTGTAACCGTAGGAACAAAAAAAGAAAATCATAGGTTTATAAAGGCATTGAGGAGGATCTTATGATAATTGTCTTAAGGCCAGATGCGACGACAAAACAGATTGATTACATCATTAAACGTGTAAAAAAACTCGGGCTAAAACCGCATGTCTCCAGGGGAACCGAAAGGACAATCATCGGGCTTATCGGTCCGGAGGATGTTTTAAGGGTTACCCCGCTTGAGGTTTTCCCCGGCGTAGAAAAGGTTATGCCGGTCTTAAAGCCGTATAAACTGGTCTCCCGCGACTTCAAAAAGGAAGATTCGGTTATCAAATTAGACGGCGGCATAAAAATCGGAACCAAAAGAATTATAGTCATGGCTGGGCCCTGCGCAGTTGAGAAAAAAGATTTGTTGTTAGACATCGCCAGGAAAGTTAAAGATGCCGGCGCAACGGTCTTGCGCGGCGGAGCTTTTAAACCCAGGACCTCGCCTTACAGTTTTCAGGGTTTAGGCGAGAAAGGCCTTAAATATTTGCAAGAGGTAGGAAAAAAAGTCGGTTTGGCAACAATCACAGAAGTAATGGATCCTCGCGATGTAGGTCTGGTGGCAAAATACGCTGATATTCTGCAGATCGGCGCAAGGAATATGCAGAATTTCAATTTATTAAAAGAAGTGGGACAGACCAAAAAGCCAGTTGTGCTAAAACGCGGGATGAGCTCGACGATAAAAGAATGGTTTATGTCAGCAGAATATATTTTATCCGAGGGGAATTTCGACGTTATCTTATGCGAGCGAGGGATCAGGACTTTCGAAGATATGGTAAGAAATACCTTAGACGTGACTGCCATTCCGTTAGTTAAGCAACTGTCGCATCTTCCGATTATCGTGGATCCGTCTCACGCCACAGGCAAATGGGGATTGGTCGCGCCTGTTTCCAAGGCAGCAGTGGCGGCCGGTGCCGACGGTTTGTTAATTGAAGTCCATACCAAACCCGAAGAGGCACTTTCCGACGGAGCGCAATCTTTAATGCCGCAGAATTTCCAGGAATTGATGCAGCAGTTAAGAGTAATCAGTAATGCAATCGGAAGAAGCATGTAAATTATGAAGAAAAATAATTTTATATTTAATCAGGTTACGATTATCGGCGTAGGTTTGATCGGCGGCTCGCTGGGTTTAGCGATAAAGAAAAAAAGACTTGCCAGGCAAGTTATCGGTTTTTCCCGACGGCAAAAAACTATAAGCCAAGCCCTGAAATTAAAAGCCATCGATAAAGGGACGCTGGATTTAAATAAGGCCATAAAAGGTTCTGATTTGATAGTTCTTGCCACGCCCGCCGAGACAATAATCAAATTAGCTAAGTTAATCGCTAAGATAGTTAAAGAAGATTGCATCGTTACCGACGTGGGCAGTTGCAAAGCAAAGATTATTGCTTCCCTTGAAAAAAATTTTCCTAAAAATATTAAATTTATCGGAGGCCATCCGTTAGCCGGTTCCGAAAAGAAAGGCGTAGTTTTCGCCTGCCCGGATATGTTTGTAAAATCTTTATGCATATTGACTCCTACGAAAAAAACCGACTTGTTAGCATTTAAAAAGATTAAAACGCTTTGGCAAAGATTAGGTGCAGATATAAAAATATTGTCTCCCTTAGAACACGACAAGATCCTTGCTTTTGTAAGCCACCTTCCACATTTTATTTCTTTTAGCCTTATCCAGTCGGTCCCTGATAAATTTTTAAAATTCGCCCCACAAGGACTAAAAGATATGACGCGTATCGCCTCATCCGATCCCATTATCTGGAGAGATATCTTTTCTGAAAATAAAAAGCAACTGCTAAGTTCCATAGATAAGTTTGAAACAACTCTAAAAAAAATAAGAAAATTGATCCGCTCTAGTAATGGCGCCAAATTGGTAAAAGTCCTCGCCGATATAAAAAACAAAAGAGATAATTTAAAATAAGATTATGCCTAAGATTATCACGATAGACGGACCAGCTGGCTCAGGCAAAAGTACTGTTGCCAAAGGCCTGGCAAAAACCTTGGGTTTTACTTATTTGGATACAGGCGCGATGTACCGGGCGCTGACCGTAAAGGCAATTCATGAAAAAATAGATTTAAAAAATTCAAAAAAGCTTATTCAGTTAATCAAAAAGGCAAAGATAAATATTATCCCCAAGAAAGACGGAAGCCTAAAGGTAATTCTCGACGGAAAAGACGTCTCTGTAAATATAAGGAAGCCGCAAGTGACCAAAAAAGTTTCTTTTATCGCCAGAGTTCCGGGAGTAAGAAAAGAAATGGTAAAACTTCAAAGAGCATTTGGCAAGAAAAATAATATCGTGGTGGAAGGCCGCGACATCGGTACAGTTGTATTTCCTAATGCATATAAGAAATTTTATTTGGATGCGGCGGTCGAAGTGCGTATTAAAAGGCGCTTGAATGATTTCAAAAAACTTTGCAAAAATATATCGGTTAAAGAAGTAGAAGAAGATTTAATAAAAAGAGATAAAGCGGATTTAACCAGAAAAGTCGGTCCGCTAAAACAGGCAAAGGACGCGATTTACATAGACACCACGAATTTTGATATCGAAGAAACTATCCAGGAACTCCTCAAATACATAAATTAGATGCAACAGTCGTTAATCAGAAATTTTTCCATAATCGCCCATATTGACCACGGCAAATCTACTTTGGCCGATAGGCTGCTTCAGTTGACCGGTTCCGTCGACAAAAGGAATTTCCGCGAGCAACTTTTAGATGATATGGATTTAGAGCGGGAAAGAGGGATTACAATCAAGGCCTCGGCGGTAAAAATCAATTATAAAGCCAAAGATTCTAAAGAATATATTTTGAACTTGATCGACACGCCGGGCCACGTAGATTTTAGTTACGAAGTAACCAAATCTCTGGCTGCCTGCGAAGGCGCAATATTGGTTGTAGATGCCACTCAAGGCATTGAGGCCCAGACTTTGGCTAACTTTCACATGGCGAAAGAAAATGGCTTAGTTATCATTCCGGTGATAAACAAAATTGATTTATCTAATGCCGATATCGAAAGAGTAAAACTTCAGCTGATGGAAGTATTAAAGTTTAAAGAAGACGATATTATTTTGGCTTCGGCAAAAGAAGGCACCGGTATTGAAGAAATTCTGGAAAAGGTTGTCAGGGATATCCCCGCGCCGGCTGGCAGCGTTGATAATCCTCTGCAAGCTTTAGTATTTGATTCAGCCTTTGATAAATTTAAAGGCGTTATAGTTTACGTCAGAATAAAAAACGGACAGATTCTTCCCCACGCCTCAATCAAGATGATGAATTCCGGCAAGGAATATAAAATCGAAGAGATCGGAATTTTTAAGCCCAAAGCTGAAAAGATCGACGAGCTTCTCTGCGGAGAAGTCGGTTATATCACTTGCAATATCCGCGATACGCACGAGGTTATCATCGGCGATACTGTCACAGAGATGAAAAATCCGGCTTCCCAGGCGCTTCCCGGATATAAACAAATGCAGCCTTTGGTATTCTCTGGGATATATCCTGTGAACACCAAAGATTTTCTTAATCTGCGCGAGGCGATAGAAAAATTGCGCTTGAATGATTCCTCGTTTATTTTTGAGCCGGAGAGTTCGCAATCATTTGGGCACGGCTTTCGCTGCGGATTCCTCGGGCTTTTGCATATGGAGATTATCCAGGAAAGGCTTGAGCGCGAATACGACTTAAATCTAATCCTTACGACTCCCAACGTAGTTTATAAAGTAAAAAAAAGAGACGGCGAGATCATCGAAGTGCATAATCCGGCAGGTCTGCCGGAGCCTCAGGATATCGCTTCGGTGGAAGAGCCGTTTATTTTTGCTAATGTAATGGTGCCTTTAGATTCCATGGAAAATATTGTTGATATGGTTAAACAGCGTCGAGGAATATATAAAAGCAGCGAATATTTATCGGATAGGATAAGGATCGTTTTTGAGATGCCGCTTTCCGAGGTAATAGTGGATTTCTACGATAAACTTAAATCCTTAACGCGGGGCTACGGTTCTTTAGATTATGAATTTAAAGGTTATAATCCCACAAAAATTTCAAAATTGGATATTTTATTAAACGGAAAATTATGCGATGCGTTTTCTTGCTTAGTACATAAAGACAAGGCATATCAAAAAGCGCGCTCGATGGTGGAAAAGTTAAAAGAGTTGATTCCCCGCCAACTTTTCGAAATTGCTGTTCAGGCAACCGAGGATAATAAAATTATCGCCGCGGAGAAAATCAGGTCCGTAGGAAAGCGCGTCACGGCTAAATGTTATGGCGGAGATATTACCCGAAAACGAAAACTTTGGGAAATACAGAAAAAAGGCAAGAAGCGCATGAAGCAATTCGGCAATGTGCAAATTCCACAGGAAGCGTTTCTGGCAGTATTGAGGATTTAGAAAAGGAAGAAAATGCAAAAAATAATACAGAAAAAATCAGCGTTAAGAGAATGGGTTGAATCGATTATCGTTGCGGTAATTTTAGCGATGTTTGTCAGGACCTTTATCGTCCAGGCGTTTAAAATTCCCACGGGTTCAATGCGCACTACTCTTTTAGAAGGAGACAGGATTCTGGTAAATAAATTTATTTACGGTGCGCGTATCCCTTTAGTTAAGATTAAACTTCCTGCCTTTCGCGAACCCCAGCGTTTAGATGTGATAGTTTTTGTTTATCCTGAGGACGAGAAGAGGGATTTTATCAAACGCCTGATTGCCAAGGCCGGCGAGACCGTTGAGATTAAAAACGGCAAGGTTTTCATCGACGGAAAAATGCTGGATGACCCTATAATAAGAAAGATTTATTATTACAACCGCGGAGATTACGGGCAAGAAGGTAAAAAAATATTGGTGCCAGAAAATCAGTATTTTGTTCTGGGCGATAACTCGGCTTCCAGCCGCGACAGCCGATATTGGGGCTTTGTGGATAAAAATTTGCTCATCGGAAAAGCGCTGGTAATTTATTGGCCGCTTAATCGCATCAGATTAATTAAATAGGATCATTGAACTCTAGTTATATTGACAAGTTCGTTTAAAAATATTATAATCTTTTAGAATTTAGGAGGTGAGAAATGAGATTAATAACTGTCTTTTTAATTTTGGTTTTTGCTGTAGCGCTATTTAGTTGCACCAGCACGCAGAAAGGCGCGGTTATCGGAGGAGGCGCCGGCGCAGGTTTAGGCGCGATTATCGGCCATCAGTCAGGCCATACCGGCGAAGGCGCGGCGATCGGCGCGGCAGTAGGCGGAATTTCCGGGGCTATTATCGGCGAAAAGATGGATAAAAAATTCTGTCCCGTATGCGGAAAGCGTTATACTGCAGGAGAAGAATTCTGCACGGAAGACGGAACAAAATTAGAGTTGATTAAATAATTGATGTCCTTAACTTTTGCTAATAAAGTTACTATTTTCAGGATTTTGGCTGTTCCGGTCTTTATCGCCACAGTCGTTTACTATAATCCCCAGAGGGATTTTTTAAGATTTGTCTCTCTGGGGATTTTTTCTTTGGCAGTGATATCTGATGTCATCGACGGTTATATCGCTAGAAGATGGAGAGAAAAAACCAAGGCCGGCGCGATTCTTGATCCCTTGGCCGACAAGTTGCTTCTTATCAGCGCTTTCATCTGTCTTTATCTGGTAAAAGATTTTCCCGACGGAGTCAGATTTCCTTTGTGGTTTGTTTTAATCGTAGTCAGCCGAGATTTTTTTATTCTTTTAGGTTGCGGCCTGCTTTATGTGGTACACGGCGATTTAAAGATTATTCCCACAAAATGGGGAAAGGCCACAACTTTTTTTCAGGTTTCGTCGGTAATCGCGTTCCTGCTTCAATTCCAATTTTCATTTTTGATTTGGTTCGTGACGGTTTTCTTCACTTTTGTCTCGGGAATCGGGTATCTACGCAAAGGAGTCAAGATCTTAAATGTTAGTAGCGCTTAAGTTTATTTTAGGTTCGTTAATAAGTTATTGTTTGGGTTCGATTCCTACTGCTTATATTCTTACTAAACTGTTTAAGAAAATCGATATCCGGAACGTCGGTTCCGGAAATGTGGGGGCAACCAATGCTTTTAGGGTGTTGGGAAAATTGCCGGGAATTTTGGTTTTGATTATTGATATATCAAAAGGAATAATCGCAACCGCAGTTCTACCGGATTTTTTGGGTTTGAGCAAAATTATCTATAGAGTGATTTTTGCCTTGCTTGCTGTCGTAGGCCATATCTGGACAGTATTCCTAAAATTTAAAGGAGGCAAAGGAGTAGCCACAACTCTGGGGATATTGCTGGGGTTAGCGATAAAAATCGCCTCTTTGCGATTAGTTGTTTTTTTAAGCCTGCTGACATGGATCATAGTTTTTGTTTTAAGCGGTTTTGTTTCTTTAGCTTCAATAATGACTGCAGTTTTAACTCCGATTTATATGTTAATCTTCTATCAAGGCATAGAAATAGTAAGCCTGGGAATTATCCTTTGCCTTATCATTATCTGCCGCCACAGCTCCAATATAAGAAGACTCCTTGCCCGGGAAGAGTCCCGCGTTAATATCTTATTCCGAAAAAGACCCTAGTGTTTAGGGCTTTTTAGGCTCGCCTTTTTCAAAGAAAACGCTTTCTCCAAAACCCCTTGCGTACCTTGATTTTACAACTTTTTACAGTTATACTTCCAGTAGATAAACTTAATTGATCTTAAGTTTTTAAAAAATTTTAAAAAGTGTCAAATTAGGAAACTATGGAGACGTCCCCACCAGCCATGGATGCGGGATAGCCGGGCTAATGGCAGTGAAAAAAGGAGATATTAAAAATCAGCCTTAGCCCGGCTTTCAAACAGCTAACAAAGAACAGAGGCTGCTAAAATGAGAGAGTTATTGCTGAAAAACTTAACGTCGTTGGAGAAAAAGAGAAAGATTCTCTGCTGGGCCGAGGTCTCGCGCAATAACGGAATCCTGACCAAGGTTAACCGGAGATTCATCTATGTTGTCAGGGAACATCCCAAGATGGATCAAGTCTCGGAGCAGCCGGAATTCTTTATCTTTAAGAAACACGACACCAAATCAAAAACAGAGAAGTTTATCTTAAGAATCAAAGGTAATTTTTATGTCACCTGCGAGGAGAAGATATATCTGGTGACTTATTGTCATTCTTTAAAGATTAGACTGGCAGAGCAGGCCGAAGACGTCTGTTCGGAAAAACTATAATTTTTGCCTTTCATCATTAAGGGGTCTTTTTTTCAAAAGAAAAAAAGACCCCTTTTTATTTCCTATATATACTGGATTATACGAATATATTGACACATTCGGCGTTTTGTGTTAATTTAAAACGAAATGGTCAAGGACAATATCGCGCGCGTACGAGAAAAAATTCATCTTACGTGCGAAAAGCTCTCAAGATCCCCCGAAGAAATTACTTTAGTTTGCGTAACTAAAGGCGCAGAGATAGATAAGATAAGCCAGGCGATTGATTGCGGAATAAGCCATATTGGCGAGAATCGTATTCAAGAAGCAACTGATAAGTACCTGAAATTAAAGCAATTATATAAAGAGCCCGATAAATTCTCCAAAATCAGATGGCATATGGTTGGTCATTTGCAGACCAACAAAGTAGATAAGGCTGTAGAAATATTCGATCTGATTCAATCAGTTGACAGTCTTCGCTTGGCAAAAAAAATCGATTCTGAAGCTAAGAAAAACCATAAAACCTGCGACATATTGATTGAAATTAATACTTCCGGAGAGTCCTCAAAGTTCGGCCTAAAAGAAGAAGAGTCGCTCGGTTTAATTGAAGAGATTTCCAAATTAAAGAACATCCGATTGTTAGGATTGATGACCATTGGTCCTTTAAGCGCGGATGAAAATAAGATACGACAATCTTTTCGCAGCTTAAGAGAGCTTAAAGAGAAAATCGCCAAAGAAATGTCTTTTCCCAATGTTAAAATGCAATATCTTTCTATGGGAATGACTGACGATTACCGGATTGCCATCGAAGAAGGCTCGAATATGATACGCCTCGGGAGGGCGATATTTCACGATGCATAATATAGGAATAATCGGTTGCGGAAATATGGGTAGCGCAATTTGCCAAAGGCTAAAAAATAGTTATTCGCTATTTGTTTTTGATAAAGATTCTGCTAAGACAAAGAATTTATCTGGCGTAAATGTCGCAGAAAATATTCTAGATTTATTGAATAAATCAGAAGCGGTTATCCTGGCAGTAAAGCCGCAGGATTTTGATAACCTGTTAAATGAAATTAAAACTAATATTAAGGGTGAGTTAGTCATTTCAATTGCCGCAGGCGTAACTACAGGTTATATCGAGAAGATTTTAGGTAGAGTTAAAGTCATTCGCGTAATGCCGAACTTGCCGGCAAGAATCGGAAAAGGAATGAGTTGCCTTTGCAGAGGAAAATTCGCCAGCGATAAGGATTTAAATTTCGCCAAAGAATTATTCGATCGGTTGGGACAAACTTTGATTATAAACGAAGATATGATGGACGCGGCAACCGCTATCTCCGGCAGCGGCCCGGGATATTTCTATAATTTTATCGAAAAGAAAGACCGTGAAGAAATTAAACAGTCCGCCGATAAATTTGTCGAATCCTTATCAGCTTCGGCGAAGAGTATCGGTTTTTCTAACGAACAGGCGAATATATTGGCAAAGGCAACGGTGGGCGGTAGTCTCGCTTTACTTCAAGAAACAAAATTATCTCCTTTAGAATTAAAAAAACAAATAACGTCCAAAGGCGGAACTACCGAAGCCGCATTAGAAGTTTTGCATAACAGCGGTTCTTTAAGGGATGCGGTAAAGGCCGCTTTAAAACGCGCAAAAGAATTATCGAAAGGATAATAATGGCAAAAATCGGAATAATAGGTGGAAGCGGGCTTTATCAAATCGAAGGTTTAAAAAATGCAAAAGAAGTTGAAATTAAAACTCCTTTTGGCGAGCCCTCGGATAAATATGTTATCGGTAGCTTAGAAAATACGGAAATAGCATTCTTGCCGCGCCACGGCAAAGGACACCGAATTTCTCCTTCGGAATTAAATTTCCGCGCAAATATCTTCGGGATGAAGAAACTCGGCGTAGAAAGGATTATTTCCGTTACTGCCTGCGGAAGTTTGAAACAAGAATTTAAGCCGTTAGATTTCGTCATCCCAGATCAATTTGTCGATAGAACGCATAAAGCCCGTCCCGACACATTTTTTGAAAAAGGAATCGTGGCGCATGTAGTTTTTGCCGATCCGGTTTGCAGCGATTTATCCAAAACTTTATACAATTGCGCAAAAGAATTAGGAATCACAGTTCATTACGGCGGTACTTACCTTAATATGGAAGGCCCGGCATTTTCTACGCGCGCAGAATCAGAGCTTTATCGTAAATGGGGAATGGATATAATCGGAATGACAAACTTACAGGAGGCAAAATTAGCGCGCGAGGCGGAGATCTGCTACGCGACTTTGGCTGCGGTCACGGACTTTGATTGCTGGCATCAGACCGAAGAAGAAGTCAGCATCGATATGATTATTCAGAATCTACAAAAAAATATTGAGAACGCCAAAAAGATTTTAAAATCAGCGATTAAACGTTTAGGTAAAGACAGAACTTGCGATTGTAAAGACGCCTTAAAATACGCGATTATTACGTCAAAAGAACTTATTCCCGCGCAAATCAAGAAAGATCTTTCCATCATTATCGGAAAATATATTAACCCCGTTAGATAGAAACAAAATGTTTTATACATATATCTTACAGAGCGAGAAAGACAGGAAATTTTATACTGGTTCAACGAATAATTTGGAACGTCGAATTGAGGAACATAATACAGGCAAGGTATTTTCGACTAGAAAACGAATGCCGTTAACGCTAATATATTATGAAGCTTGTAAGAATGAAGTTGACGCTCGAAAAAGAGAGAAGTATCTTAAGACATCTTGGGGAAAACGTTACATTAAAAATCGTCTCAAATTTTATCTAACGGGGTGAAATGAAACTTCTTGTATTGGGAACTGTTGCTTTAGATTCGGTTAAAACTCCGGCTGGCGAGAGAAAAGATATTCTTGGTGGTTCGGCAGTTCATTTTGCCATGGCAGCCAGATTTTTTGCGGATGTTAATCTGGTTTCGGTGATCGGAGAAGATTTTCCCTGCCGGCATTTGGATTTTTTGCGCAAAAAAAGAATTGATATAACTTCAATTGCAAGACAACAAGGACGAAGTTTCAGGTGGAGCGGTCGCTACGAAGGCGACTTAAACCAAGCCTTAACTTTAGATACGCATTTAGGAGTTTTGAGTAATTTTTCTGCGCGTATTACAGGCGCTCAGAGAAAGATAAAAAATATTTTTCTGGCAAATGTCGATCCCGATATCCAGATGCAGCTTTTAAAATCCATCAGAGCGCCTCGGTTAGTAGCATTGGACACGATGAATTATTGGATACAGCATAAACATAAATCGCTAATGCGCATTTTAAAAAAATCAGATATATTTTTGGCCAATGACGCTGAAGCGAGAGCGCTATCCGGAGAAAGATTTCTTATAAATGCCGCCAAGGTGCTTGGCAAATTAGGGCCTAAATTGGTTTTGATCAAAAAAGGAGAACACGGAGTTATATCCTATTTTAATAATTCGATATTTTCTCTGCCGGCTTTTCCCGTGGATAATGTGGTAGATCCCACGGGCGCGGGCGATTCATTTGCCGGCGGATTTATGGGTTATTTGACAAAAGCAAACAAATTCAATAAAGAAACAGTTAAGAAGGCAATGGTTTATGGTATAATTATCGCCTCATTTAATGTAGAGAAGTTCGGAGCCGACGGCACATCAAGCCTTAGATTAAAAGATATCAACGCAAGAATCAAAGAATTTAGAAAAATAATTCAGTTTAAATAAAATGGATTACAGAAACACATTAAATTTACCCAAGACCGATTTTCCTATGAAGGCGGGGCTGGCTCAAAAAGAACCGCTGATTTTATCCGAATGGGAAACCAAAGATATTTACGGACTGATTAGAAGTCATTCCAAAGCTAGGCCAAGATATATCCTGCACGACGGACCGCCTTACGCCAACGGCGATATCCATATCGGCCACGTATTAAATAAAACATTAAAGGACATTATCGTAAAATTTAAAACTATGCAGGGATTTGACGCTGCGTTTATTCCTGGATGGGATTGTCATGGGCTTCCTGTGGAGCATCAGTTGTTGAAAGAATTAGGAATTCATAAGTCGCAGATTCCTCAAGTTGAGTTCAGAAAGAAAGCCTATGACTATGCGCTAAAATACGTGGGAATCCAAAAAGAACAATTCAAGCGCCTGGGAGTATTCGCGGATTGGAAAAATCCTTACCTTACCTTGACACACGATTACGAATATTGGATTGTCAAGTCATTTGCGGATTTAGTCGCCAAAGGATATATCTATCGCGGGCTAAAACCCGTGAACTGGTGTTATAAATGCGAGACCGCTTTAGCTGAGGCAGAGGTAGAATATGAAAACCACAGTTCACCTTCGATTTATGTCGAATTTAAATTAATCTCGCCGGAGAAAATCGATAATTCATTAAAAAATAAAAATGTATCTTTAGTAATCTGGACGACGACTCCCTGGACGCTGGTAGCTAATGTTGCGGCGGCGGCGCATCCTGATTTTAGATATTCTTTGATTCAGGCTCGAGAAAAATTCTTAATAATTGAAAAAAGTTTAGCCGATTCGGTTTTGGAAAAATGCAATGTAAAAGATTATAAGTCGATTAAAGATTTATCAGGCAAAGATTTGGACGGATTGATTTATCTTCATCCTTTGAATTTAAGAGAGAATTGCCGGGTGGTTTTAGCCGATTACGTCACCAAAGAAGAAGGCACCGGATTGGTGCACACTGCGCCCGGACACGGACAAGAAGACCATGTAACCGGCCAGCGATATAACCTGGAAATTGTCATGCCCGTCGACGATAAAGGCAAATTTACTAAGCAGGCAGCAGAGTTTACCGGGCTTCACGTCTTCGATGCCAACGAAAAAATCATCGCCAGTTTAAATGAAAAAGGAATTTTGCTTTTGTCAGAAAAACTAACTCATTCCTATCCGCATTGCTGGCGCTGTAAAAGTCCGATTATATTCCGGGCAACCGAGCAGTGGTTCTTGAAGATCGACCACAAGAATTTACGGGATAAATTAATTTCGGTAGTGAAAAAAAATGTAAGATGGATTCCCGCATCCGGAATGGAAAGAATTGCGGCAATGATTGGTTTGAGGCCGGATTGGTGCCTTTCTCGTCAGAGATATTGGGGAGTTCCGATTCCGGCGATAAAATGTTCTGATTGCGAAAAATGGATTTTGGATGAAAAAAACATCAATCATTTTGCTGATGTTGTTTTAAAGGAAGGCACTGACGCTTGGTTTGCCAAGGATATAAAGGAATTGCTGCCCGCGGATTATAAATGCCCGCACTGCAAAAAGAGTAATTTCCAGAAAGGTTTGGATATTATCGATGTTTGGTTTGATTCCGGCGTAAGCCATCAGGCAGTATTAAAACCGGCCAAACAACTTCCCGCAGATCTTTATCTTGAAGGTTCGGATCAGCACCGCGGTTGGTTTCAATCTTCATTAATTCCTTCGATGGCTATTGACGGAAACGCGCCGTTCAAATCAGTGCTGACGCACGGTTTTGTCGTCGACGGAGAAGGCCGCAAAATGTCTAAATCTTTAGGCAATGTCGTTTCGCCGCACGATGTAATCAAGGATTACGGCGCGGATATTTTAAGGCTCTGGGTGGCATCAAGCGATTATAACGAAGACATCAGAATCTCTAAAGAGATATTGTCGCGTTTAGTCGAGGCCTATCGCAAGATTAGAAACACCTTAAGATTTCTTTTAAGTAATCTCTATGATTTTGATCCCGACAAAGACAAAGTAGCTTATGAAAAATTATTCGATATTGATAAATGGTGTTTGAATAAATTGAGTTTGACGCTGACTGAAGTAGAAGAAGATTACGGCAGAAACACAAAAGAGAAATTTAATTTTGCCAAAGTCTATCGTGTAATCTATAGTTTTTGCAACGAAGACCTTTCCTCGGTTTATTTGGATATTTTAAAAGACAGGCTTTATACCTTTGCCCAAAATTCTCTCGGTCGCCGCGCAGCCCAAACCGTAATGTATGAAGTTTTAAATATTCTGGTGAGGATTTTGGCTCCCATATTGGTTTTTACTTGCGAGGAAACATTCAAATTTATGCCAAAAGAAAAAAAAGACAAAACTAGAGACAGCGTCCATCTTTTGGATTGGCCGGCCAGAGACATTAAATGGCAAAACAAAAATATCGAAGAGACTTTCAAGGATTTAATCCGCTTGAGGCCGCTGGTTTTAAAGAAACTGGAAGATTATAGGACTAAAGACCAAATCGGAAGTTCGCTGGAGGCGCAAATAATAATCAACACCGATGATCAAAAGATGTTTGATTATTTGGATCGCCTTCAGGAGCAGCTGTCAGCGTTTTTTATTGTGTCCGCTGTAAAGGTTAACAAAGTTAAAAACATAAATAAAGACTTGACTGAAAGCGATTTTTCTGGTTTATTTATTGAGATTAAAAAGGCTAGCGGAAGTAAATGCTTGCGCTGCTGGAATTATTCTGATAAATTAGGTGAAGATAAATCGCATCCCAATATATGTCCCAGGTGTTTAAGGGCAATCAGCGGAGGTAATCACAAATGAAGACAAAAATGTCTAAAAAAGATTTGAAACTTTATAAGCAGCTGCTTACACAAATCAAAGATAAGTTAATCGATCAGATAAAACACATTTCTGAAGATACTCAAAAGACGCAGCGCGATGCCTCAGGGGATATATCCGGTTATTCTTTTCATATGGCCGATGTGGCTACCGATACCTACGATAGAGAATTTTCTTTAGGCCTTGCCTCTAACGATAGAGAGTTGCTTTATGAAATTGACGAAGCGTTAAAAAGAATAGAAGAGGACAAATTTGGGGTTTGCGAAGACTGCGAAAAACCAATCACGAAATCTCGACTAAAAGCCATTCCTTATACGAAACTTTGTCTTAAGTGTCAATCTAAACGGGAAAGTAAATAGGGTTTGCTTCTTTAGGCTACGTTGTAAGCTTTGGCCTTGTTATTTAATCGCTTTAGATTAAAAATAAATTACATGATTAATATAGTTGTTTTTCTTTTAATTCTTATATCAGACCAGCTTTCCAAGCATCTCCTCTTAAATAATTTTTCTTTCGGCGAGTCTATCCCGGTTATAAAAAATATATTTCATATTACTGTTGTGTTTAATCCTGGGATAGCCTTCGGATTATTTAAAAGTTACACAGTAGTCTTTAGCGTCCTTTCCTCAGTTGTCATTATCTTAATCAGTTTTAATATTATTAAACAAATAAAACAAAAACAAATTGATAAAGTAGAGAATTTTGCTTTGTATCTGATACTGGCGGGGGCGATAGGGAATCTAATCGACAGATTGCGATTTGGCTTTGTAGTTGATTTTTTGGATTTCCGTGTTTGGCCGGTTTTTAATATCGCAGATTCCGCCATAACCATTGGTTTAATTTTGATTTTAATAAGATGCATCAGATTATTTGCCAAATAGGTCCTTTCACGGTTTATTCATATGGCTTGATGATGGCCTTGGCCTTTCTGGTTTGTGTCTTTTTGGCCAGGAGGCATGCTCGTCGAGAAAATATAAATCCTGATAAAATCTACGATTTATCGTTTCTAATCTTTATAAGCGGAATAATCGGCGGTAGGCTTTTATACATTATTCTTAATCTTTCTTATTTTTTGGAGAATCCTTCAGAAATAATTATGCTTCATCACGGCGGACTAGCCTGGTTCGGCGCTTTAATCTTTGCCACTTTCGCAGGGATAATATTTTTTAAAAGAAATAAATTGCCGGTTTTAAAAACTATGGATTTTTTCGCACCCTATATAGCACTTGGACATGCCATAGGAAGAATCGGATGTTTTTTAAACGGGTGCTGTTACGGAAAAGAAGCTTCCTGGGGAATATATTTCCCGGTCCACCAAGCAAGATTAATCCCTACGCAACTTTTTTCTTCGTTTTACCTAATAATAATATTTTTAATTTTAAGATTTCTTCAAGAAAAGCCTCATCGCTCGGGAGAAATTTTCTTTTCTTACCTT
>Ga0194125_10005029_pt1 | contig 20294 bp, 3 predicted proteins | sample TA2KigC250mmetaG_FD_148626 | JGI IMG/M metagenome (GOLD analysis project Ga0194125, IMG submission 148626) | Freshwater microbial communities from Lake Tanganyika, Tanzania - TA2015034 Kigoma Deep Cast 250m | ecosystem: Environmental > Aquatic > Freshwater > Lake | place: Tanzania: Lake...
CACGAGGACGGCTGCGAGCTTCGCCTCTCCGGTCTCCCCGACGGTTGGGGCGGGACGACGTCATTCCCCCTCCAGATGGGGGCGTTCGAGGAGCGCCCCCAGGACATCGTGCTCGTTCCCGACGGGTGCGCGCTGGCCGGCGACTACCAGCTCACGATGGAGCTCTTCTCCCCGGCGGGCCGCCTCGAGTCCCATTTCCTGACGGTGACCGTCGGGCGGCACTCCGACCTTCGGCTGATGTGCCCCGAGCCGTCGAGATCCGTCGACGAGGGCTCCGACGTCGATTTCCTCGTCTCGGTCGGGGGCTACTCGAACTTCCCGGAGGAGGCGGACATCTCCGTGGGGAGGCTGCCCGAGGGCTGGGGGTGGTTCCCGGCGCCGGGCCTGCCGGTCGTGGAGCCGTTCTCCTCGGCCGGGGCCGCCGTGGTCGTCCAGGTGCCCTCCCCCTGCCCCGCCGGCACCTACACGATCGACCTCGTCGCCTCCACTGCCGGCTGGAGGGCGGAGACGAGCGTCAAGGTCGAGGTTCGACGGCACCGGGCGTTCTCGGCACGGCTGGATGAGACGCAGGCGGCCCTCCCTCACGGCGGTGAGCGGGCGTTCACCGTGAGCCTGGAGAACACCGGCAACTGCCCCGACACCTACCTGCTATCGGCGGACGGGGCCCTGCCGGTCGACATCCGCGAGAACCTCCAAAGCCTCGAAGGCGGCTCGTCCCGGGACCTCTCGCTCGTTCTCTCCGTGCCCCCGAACGCGCCCTCGGGCGTCCACGAGCTCTCCGTCCGCGTCTCGTCGGTCGCTGACCCGACCATCGTCCGGCAGCTCGCCCTCAGGGTGCGCGTGGAGGGGCTCTCCGACGTGGATGTCCGGATAGAGCGGCGCTCCGGGGCCTCCCCCGGAACGACCGGGGTGTTCTGGCTGACCGCCGAGAACCGCGGCTCGGATGAGGAGACCGTGACGCTCCACGCGCCGGGGCTCTCCGCATGGAACCTGGAGCTTCCCGGGCTCTCGGTCCCTGCGGGCACGACCGTCCGGGCGCCAGTGTTCTACACGGTCCCCGATGGCATCGACGGCGGGAGCTACGAGCTGTCCCTGGTCGCCGACAGCGGTGGAAGGCCCCGCCACCTCGTCCACGAGGTCGATGTCCCGGCCCAGGACATCGCCGCTGCACCGGGAGGCGCCTCCCGGACGGGCCCGTCACCGCTCTTGCCCCTGGCCGCCGGGGTCATCGTCCTCGCCGTCGTTTCCGTGGGCACCCTCACCTGGAGGGCGAGGAGGAAGAGGGGACCGACCGCGGTCATCGCCCCGGCCGCCGCCGCGGGGCCCGCGCCGCCACCTCAGTGATCGTGGTGGTGCTCGCCCCTCTCGTGCGAGAGCATGTGGTAGTACTGGTCCACCGGCATCAGGGACGCAACCGCCCTCTCCACGACCTCGCTCAGGGCCGGGTGGATGTGCATCCCATCCTTGATGGCCGAGGCGCTCCCGCCGGCGTACATGAGCGTCACGATCTCCTGGATGAGCACCGACGCCTGCGGGCCGACTATGTGGGCGCCGAGGATGTTCTCTTCCTCCATGCCCGCCACGACCTTGACCAGCCCCCGGGCGGCCATCGCCTCTCCCTTGGCGGTGTCCTCGAAGCGGGCCCTGCCCAGGAGCAGGCGGTCCTTGCCGTGTGCCTGGACCGCCTCCCCCTCCCTCATACCGACGCTCGCTATCTCAGGGTGCGTGAAGACCGCGTGGGGCACCGCCCGGTAGTCGACGGCGACGCTCCGCTTCTTCACGGCGTTCTTGTAGACCACGACCGACTCGTAGTTGGCGACGTGCTTGAACATGTGCCTGCCGAGGGCGTCCCCGAAGGCCCAGATGCCCGGTGCCGCGGTCTCCAGGTGCTCGTCGGTGCCAATCCAGCCGTGCTGGTCGACCAGGATGCCGCTCCGCTCGGGGTGGAGGAGGTCGGCATTGGAGGCGCGGCCGGTGGCCACCAGTAGCTCGTCCACAGGCACCTGGAACTTCTCCCCCGTCGTCCGGTCGACGCCGATGATGGTCTTTCCGCCCAGGAGGGAGTGCTCCACCTCGACGACCTGGGTGTTGGTGAGGATGGTCATGTGCTTCGACATCTCGGAGCGGGCGAGGTCGGCGATCTCGGGGTCCTCGCGCGGGAGGAACTGCGGCTGGCGGCCAAGAATCGTGACGCAGGAGCCCATCGAGGCGAAGAAGTGGCCGTACTCGGCCGCGATGTAGCCCCCGCCGATGATGCCCACGGCCGCCGGGAGCTTCTTCAGACCGAGCACCGTGTCGCTCGTGTGGTAGCCGGCCCTGTCCAGCCCCTTGATGGCGGGCACCAGGGGGCGCGAGCCGGTGCACAGGAATATCATCGGCGCCTTGACGGTCTCGCTGCCCACCCTCATCGTGTAGGGCCCGACGAACTCGGCCGCGGCGTGGTAGTAGGTCAGGTTGGGGGCGTGCGAGAGCCCGTGGCGGATCTGTTCGATGTCGCGGCCGATGAGCTTGCGCATCCGCTCCATCACCTGCTCGAAGTGCACAGCCTTGAGCGGCGCCTCGATGCCGAACTGCCCGGCCTCCCGGACCGTGCGCGCGACCTCCGCGGGATAGAGGAGCAGCTTGCTGGGGATGCAACCCCTAGTCAGGCAGATGCCGCCCGGATCGTCCTTGTCGATGACCGCCACCCTAAGGTCGGGGTCCCGCTCCATCATGGCGCTCACGATGTTCATGCCCGAGCCGGTGCCCACGAGGATGACGTCGAAATCCTTCACTGTCTTCACCCCGTTTCATCAAGGTGCAAGGCGCAAGGCGCAAGGCGCAGGGCGCAAGGCTTGAGGGGCAAGGCGCATGGGGGAAGGCGCAAGGTTGGTGGAAAAGATTGTCCCTCTCTTCCCCCTTGCCCCCCGGTCCCGAAACCCGTCCTGTTATATGCGTCATGTCATGTATTTATAGTTGTGGCAGCGGCCCCTGCCCCGCATCCTCCGCCAATTCACTGGCGGGACCGGAGAACCAGCTCCTCCCACCCGGTGTCCGCAGCCAGCCCGGTCCCGTTGTAGGCGTCGTCGAAACCGCTCTCCGGGCAGTATATGGCCAGCCCGCAGGCCCGGGACACGTCCATCGACCCGGCCGGGTTGTTCCACCTTCCGAGTTTCACCACCGTCCTGTTGACCATCCTGGACACGTTCCCGTCCGCAACGACGCTCAGCAAATCGGCGAACCCGGCCTGCTCGAACCTCAGCGCCCCGGAACCGTCCGCCGTCCCGTTCCCGGCCGCAAACCCCGAAAACGCCTCCGAAAGGCCGGTCCCCGTCTTCAGGAGCGACATCACGATGGAGAACTTCTCCGGGTCCTTCGCCTTCGTCTCGTAGGCCTTCATGTACCCGGCCAGAATCGTCTTCCCGGCCTCGCAGGGGGCCTTCCCGGGCATCCTCCCCAGAATCTCCCCGTACGGCCACCCCGCCGTCGGCACGGTCTTCTCCGACGCGATGATGTACCGCGCCGCCGTCCCGACCTCGTAATAGACCTCCATCGTCGCCATCGCGCAGGCGTCGAACGCCAGTATGTCGAGCTCGAATCCGGACAGGGCGGTCCTAAGGTCCGCCAGCGAGAGCAGGTCCTCACCGTCGCCGGCCGCGCCCTTCCAGCCGTTTCCGTGGCCCCATATGACGAGCATCCGATGGTCCGCAGGGTAGTTCTTGACGCTGAAGTTCAGAAACGACTGGAGCGTCTGCGGCCGGCCCGTCTCCAGCTCGTTGGGCCTCTTGATCCATATCTCCCTAAGCGACAGGTCCTCCAGCTCGCCCTTCCTGACGAGGTACATCCCGGCGTCGCCCTCCCCGAGGCGGTCGGCCAGCACGACGACTTTCAGGTTCCCGGATGAGCCGACCTTCATCATCTCCTCGAGGTTCTTGTCGACGAACGGGGAGAGGCTCGAATCCCCGGCCATGTAGACCATGACCGTCCAGGAATGGCGCCCGGCGGGCTCCCGGACCGCGCATCCCGGGACGAAGGATGCCAGCAGGAGCAGCGCGACCAGCAGGCCCGGGAACCTCATCGCCGATGAATGCCCTGAGGTGTATTTAGCTGTTCCCGCATCCGCCCGCCGACCGCAAGGTGAAAGCCGCATGCCGGGCTCATGTCATCCCATCCACTGCCGGAAATCCCCGTCGGGGGACATCCGCATCCGGCCCGCCGGAGCCTGCCCGCGCCTTTCACTTTCTTTCCATTCCCTTTTCAGTGTACAACATCCCCCGGCGCCCCGGGCGCACGCAAGTCCAGCCGGAAAGGCGCATCGAAGCGCCCAACCGTCTGAACCAGGGGTAACCCCCGGCGGATTCAAATGGTTATATTTTCCATTATTATTATATGATGAAATCACCCTGTTTCCGATGGTAACCGACTAATTCTCACGATAAAGGGCTGAGCCTGCGCGGGAAAAAATGCCGCCCCACCGACAGGTTTAAACGGTGACACGTTCATGGGGGTCGGGGTGATTTCATCTTCCGCCACTTCCCCAAGGACATCAGGATATTGACCGTCATCATCTCGGTACTCTGCGCCATCCTCATGGTGACCATCACCTGGTACGGCGCAGTGCAGAAGGCGTACACGCCCGACGCCCGACCGAGGGAGCTTTCGCCGTACGTCAGCTACCGCGTCGAGGCCGACGAGGATGCCGTACAGGATGCAGTCAACATGACGATCCAGGGTTCCGTCATCGTCGAGGACGGCGGAAGGCTCACCATACGCAACTCGGTCTTCCGGATAGACTCCGAGGAGGACGGCCTGCAGCGCATCACCGTCGAGGAGGGCGCAGAACTGATCGTCGAGAACTCCACCATCCAGGCAAAGGACCCCGAGTTGCGCTACGAGTTCGTCGTGATGGGCACGCTGCTCATCGACAACTCCACCATCCAGGACATGTACGGCGAGGGCCGCGTCGGCGGCATCCAGCTCTACACGGGCCGGCCGAAGGAGATACGCAACTCGGTCGTCAGGGATGCCCGCACCACCGGCATCTATGTCTTCAACAGCACGCCGGTGCTCGACAACGTCACGATAATGAATTGCCCCACGGGCCTGTACATATTTTCCCCGACAGAATCCGGTGGCGGCCCGGTCGCTGCGATATCCGAGACGGAAGACATCCAACGGTCCAACGAATCCTTCTCGTTCATCGGCACGGGGTCCACCGGAAACATCACCCGCTGGTACTGGGACTTCGGCGATGGGTACATCGGGACCGGCTCCCAGCTCAGCCACACCTACACCCTCGAGGGCATCTACAAGTGCAAGCTCACCGTCACCGACGACATGGGCCGCGTAGATTCGGCAGAGCGCGTCATCCATGTGCTCAACGCGCGCCCTCTCGCCCTGGCCAGTGCCTCTCCGCCGGAGGGCGGGATAAACAGCACGATAAAGTTCTTCGGCCACAAGTCCACGGACAGCGACGGCTACATCGCCGAGTACAGGTGGTGCTTCGATGACAATACCACGCTCCTCGGCTCCGTCGTCCGGCACTCCTTCAACACCAGCGGGACGCACATGGCGACGCTCACGGTGACCGACAACGACGGCGACAGCGCCAACGCTTCGGTCTACGTGGACATCAGCTCGAACTTTGCCCCGGTGGCGGACGCCGGCGGCGACCAGCTGACATTCCTGGGGCGCCCTGCTTACTTCAACCCGATGGATTCGTACGACATCGACGGAACCATAACCGGCATCCACTGGGACTACGGCGACGGAACCACGGGCACGAGCGCGTTCCACGAGTACGCGAACCAGGGCATATACATCGCCACGCTGACGGTCACCGACGATACCGGCTACACGGATGAGGACACCGCCATCGTCGAGGTGAAGCGATCGGACTGGCTCCAGTTCAGAAAGGATTCCTCGAGGCTTGCGACCGGTGTCGGCGACGGCCCGGACATCCCCTGCTGGAGCGGCGGATTCTCCACGAACGAACCGAGCCCCGGCTCCATCGAGTTCGATTCCGGGTTCGCCGTGAACGGCTCGTTCGCCTTCGTCGGGACGGGCGACACCTTCGGCGGGTACAACACCACGACCCTATTGCAGAACTGGTCGTTCTCGCCGACCGGCACAACGGAGAGGTTCATCACCACGCCGGCGGTATCCGGCGATTATGTCATAACGGTCTCCCAGGTGATGGTCGACCAGGAGGTCACCGGCGTGACCGTCTACTGCTTCGAGGCGACGCCGGGCGATCCTTCCCCCTATGTAAATGACGGATACCAGCACCCGAATGCGACCTACGACATCATTTGGAAGCGGACCTTCAGCGGTTTCAAGACCGGGGCCTCGCCGCTCATTTATGGTGGGAAGGCATACATAGTCATGAACAACCAGACGGGCAACATCGTGATCTACGCGATGGACGTCGACGGCCTGATGGACGGGATAGACGGGCAATTCTTCGAACCCCAGGACTACTGGGACGAGCTGTCGTGCACCGTGGTCTCCGGCTACTACGGGGGCTTCATCACACGGACCCCGGCGCTCGATTCCGGCACGCTTGTGGTCCCGATCGAGGAAGGCAACAAAACGTCCTACCTGTTCTTCGACGTGAGCGGCCTTGCGGGCACCGGGACCGAAGCCCTCCTCTTCGGAACATATCCGGTTTCTACCGGCGCTTCGCTGGCATTCCCTCCAGCGATATGCGGCGACCGCGTTGCGGCGACCCTCTCCAACGGGACGGTCGCTATCCTCAACCGCTGGAACGCCACGGTCCTCAAGCAGTGCAACCTCGGAAACAACATCAAGGACACGGGCTCCATGCTTTTCGACGGGTCCAAGGTCTACATCTCTGGCGTCCAGGACTTCGGCCTTTACTGCCTGGATGCCTCGGACATGAACGGGACGCTATGGATCTACAACTTCACGGATGGCAACTACGCCTCCGGGGAAATGGCGCTCTTCGGGCAGTACCTGTACGTTCCGGTCTCGAACGCCACGAACGGCACGGTCCTGATAATCCACAGGGACAACGGCACGGTGAAGTCCTCATTCAAGATGGAGGGCCGGACATGCGCCCCGGTCGGCGGCGCCGCGGGAAGCCTGTTCATCCACGACGAGGACGGTGCACTCTACAGGCTGTCCAGGAACGACGCCATTCCCTGGACAATCGACTACTCGGCGACCACGGTGACCGGCATCATCGGCGAGGTCGGCCGGCTGACTAATATCACGAGCACCGAGCAGACCGTCACCTTGACGAACTTCTACACCAATCCGGTCGTGATTGCCCAGCCGCTGTCGTGCAACGGCACGGACCCGAGCCACGTGCGTATCAGGGACGCTGCGGGCGACCAGTTCAAGATAACGATCGAGGAGCGCATCAACGAGACGACGAACCATACCGAGGCCGAGAACGTTTCGTACATAGTCCTAGAGGCAGGCCGTTACCGCCTTCCCGGCGGGGGTGCCATCGAGGCCGGGACGTCAATGGTCACGCAGGAATGGAAGACCGTCACCTTCTCCTCGCCGTTGCCGGCGATGCCGACAGTGCTCGCGCAGGCCCAGACCAGGAACGAGGCCGACGCCGTCTTCACGCGCCACAAGAACATCGACAACACCACATTCGACGTGCGGCTCCAGGAGAAGGAATCCGGGGGCCTCGTGAACGGCGCGAACCACGCCGAGGAGAAGGTCGGCTACATTGCCTGGACGCAGGGCCGCGGGAGCAACAATGGGATTGGCTACGAGGTCCGCAACAGCACGATGCACGTGACCGACGCCTGGTTTCCGCTCCTTTTCTTCGGGAACTACTCCGGGCCGCCTTTGTTCATCGCCTGGTCCCAGACGACGAACGACACAGACCCCGCCGCCGTCCGCTACCAGTCGCTGACCAACCTCGCTGTCCAGGTCAGGATGGAGGAGGACGAGACGACCACTGACGGCGAGACCGCCCACAATCCGGAGGTGGTGGGCTTCTTCGCCTTCTCCAACGCCACCGACCTGCTGGCGGAGATGTCGCTTGCGGCCTACCTGGGCACGAAAACCCCCGAGCCGTTTGCCTTATATCCCGGCTTCGAGCAGTCCATGAGGATGGCCAGCTCCCACATCCAGACCTGGCGCAAGAGCACCGGGCCGTCCGGAGTCGACACCGCCCAGCGGTACCTGCGCGATGCGATAACCGAGATGTCCGCCGCAGACTACGCCGATGCGGTCGCCAACGCCAGGAACGGCCTCCAGAGCCTGGTCAACTCCTCGGAGACCTGGGACGGGAACGCCGACGCCCTGTTCGCGGCGATGATAGTAGCCAACGCCTCCAAGAACGCGACGCTCGAGAAGCTGGACTACGCCGCCTACACCGCCGGCTACGGCGACCCGGACTACCTCAACGGTTCCGCGGACTACGCCCAGGGACTGTCCAACCTCCAAGACGGCAAGTACGTGTTCGCCGTCACCGACTTCCACTATGCCATGCAGCACGCCGTCGCCGCCCTGAGGTGCCTCAAGCCCGACCTTGCGCTGAAGATGAACTACTTCACGATATCCAAGTACGACCCGAGCACCGAGGAATCCGTCAACATAACCGCCACCGTCCACAACCTGGCGCTCGGCCGGTCCAGCCAATCAACCCTGCGCTTCTACCTGGGCAACCCGAATGAGGAGGGCGCCGAGCAGATCGGCGGCAACATGACGGTCCCGGAGCTCGATTACCTCTGCTCCTACACCCCCGCCACGGCCGTCACGTTCACCTGCTCCACCAAGGGCCGCTACTACATATACGCCATCATTGACGAGCCGGAGGTGGTGAACGAGACCAACGAGGACAACAACATGATCTCGAAGGCACTTCGGGTGACCGACGGATACCCGTTCCCCGACATGAAGAAGCTGATATTCGACAACAACAGCGTCGCGATGGCCGTGGACGGCAACATCAACGGCTACTCGGTCAGGATATTCGAAAGCTTCTTCAAAAACAGCACCGCCCATGATATCCAGGCCTTCAACTCCTCAGCCGTCGAGACCTACGACACCTGCTTCTGCCGCGAGCTCGTGGACGTCCAAGACGATTCCACCCTGGACAAGTACTGGTCGCTGCTGATGTACACCTGGAACTATAACCGCACCGCCTCGCCGGACACGGACGTCTCCTACACGCCATACGGTGAATCACAGGTCGTTTCGGAATCGGATTCCATCGGCACCTACTCGACCTACCTCAAGGAAGCCGGCTTCACCAGCTCCGGGGTCACGTTCACGACACCGCATCTTCTGGAGATCGACCCGTCCGGCGGCGGCAACAGCAAGGCGACTGTCGTGATGGACGGCCCGCGCTCCTTGGACATCTTCGAGCGGGAGGCCGGCGCCTCTGACGGCGACGCCGACCTGGACGGCCTTCCGGACGAGACCGAGAACGGCTTCGAGGGCTACTGGATGGAGGCCGAGAACCACATGTTCTCGGACCGGCAGGCCGTGAGCGACTACTCCGCCTACCCCGTGGGGCTCAACGGCACCGCCGTGAAGGCCATCACGCACGACGACCGGCGCGTCATAAACAAGGACACCTTCATGGACCTCCCGTCCGGGACATACTACATCTACGTCCGCGCCCGCTACGAGTCGCCCAACCCGAACACCGAGACCGTCACGATGCTCTTCGAGACGGACGGCTACGGGGAGAACTTCGAGCTCTCCAAGTACTACCGCTGGTTCCACCTGGGGGACATCGACCACGACCAGAACGGCCCCCTCTGGGTGAACATCACCGTGACGGGGACCTTCCTGCCGCACATCGAGGTCCTAGTCGACCGCCTGCTGTTCCAGCGGTGGAAGTCGGACCCGTCGACCGAGGTCAGCGGGCTCGGCCAGGCCTGCGACCCGGCGAACCCGGATGTCGACAACGACCGCGCGCCGGACGGCTTCGAGGTCCGCACGGCCTCCTACTGGTACGAGGCGGAGGACTTCACCACCGACGCCGGAGGCATCCAGAACAACGCGGACGCCGGGAACGGCCGCGAATCGAGGCCGTTCTATCCGGAGGTCCCCGACTTCGTGAGCATCACCGTCCCCAAGACGGGCGACACGCAGATCGCGTACGTGCGCGCCCGGAGCACCGGCGGCGTCGTGGGGCTCGAGATGACCGCCGACAACCAGGATGTGGACTCGATAACCATATCCGACACCTCCTACAAGTGGTACCCGTTCACGTTCGCGCTCCAGAGCGGCCCGCCGACGCACACCATCGGCTTCCACTCGCTCTCCACGGCCTCACTGGCGATAGACACGATCCACTACGACTGCAAGGAGAAATCCCGCACGACCAACATCACCAACTCGTTCGCGCAGCCGGTCACGCAGTTCACGTTCAACTCGGGCGCCAACAAGCAGTACTTCCTGAGGACGCCCAAGGACGGCTACATAATGAACTCGTCCATGACGTTCAGCCAGATCAACATGAACACCCCCTCCTACGACCTGCCGTCGAACACGAACGGCAACGACCCCGCGATGGACGGCGACATCCTGGTCTACGTCAACTCCTCCAACGGCAACAAGCTCTACGCCGTCAACCTGAGCCGGGACCCCGACTGCGACGGCCTCCCGGCGGTCTTCGACAGCAACGATGCGAAGAACTACTACCAGCTCACCTCCGAGGCCGGCTCCAACCCGTCCGTGTCGGGCCATTATGTCGTCTACCAGACATCGACCGCCGTGAAGCTCCTCGACTTCGACACCAACGGGAACGGCGTGCCGGACTTCCAGGAGAGCATCTCCATGACCACCTACACGATCAATTCGTCGGCCGCCGCGCCCTTTCCGGGCGAGCCGGACATCTCCGGGACGAACATCGTGTGGAAGAAGGGCGTCGACATCTACGCCTACGACATGAACAAGGGCCTCCCGCCCGGCGACGACGCCTGGGTGAAGGTGACCAACTCCACCGCCACCGGAAAGTCCTACGGCAACCCGCGGGTGAGCGGCGACAAGGTCGCCTACAACAGCAGCGGCACCTCTTCTGTTTTCCTTTCCGACCTCTCCTCGTGGGGGGCGGGATACAACGACCCCAGGGTCACGACCTCGAACACGAGCCGCAAGGAAAACAGCACCATGTACGTCGAGCAGAGCATCGCCACCGGCAAGCTTCCCGACATCCACGGCCGGTACCTGGTCTGGAACGGCTCCCAGTCGGTGAAGCTGCGGGCGCTGGACCAGTCCGAGAGCGACATCACCCTCTACTCGTCCGGCGGGGCGATATGGGACCTGAGGGTCCAGGGCGACAAGGTGGCCTGGTCCGAGCACCTCAGCGGCTCGTGGTACATAAAGATGTACGACCTTGCCGACGACTCGGACGCCGACGGCATCCCCAACTACCTGGAGGCGTCCGTCGGCTCCCCCGTCACGATATACACCTCGCAGTCCACGCTCGCCAACACCGAGCCCTGCGGCGACTACATCGCCTGGAACTACGGCACGACCGCCAAGGTGCGGGTGGCCCGGGCGTACCTGGGCATCGACGTCGGCAACCCGGTGTTCAACTACACCTCGGCCGACTTCACGCTCCGGAGGGCCAGCGAGAGCCCCTGCAACACGAGGAACCTGGCCGACGTCATCAACGCCTACGTCAAGACGCATTCCGGCGCCCCCTGGTACGTCGACGTGCCGCTCGTCTTCCGCACGGAGAGCAGCAGCACGGTCACCGTGAGCATCAGCGGGGTCGAGCAGTACTCCGGCTTCGCCTGCAACCCGCTGAACAACGACACTGACGGCGACGGCCTCCCGGACGGCGACGAGCTCATCGACTACTTCGGGGCCGGAATAATCGAGTGCGAGGACGTGCTGTTCTTCAAGGAATGGAAGAACCCGTTCGCGGACTCGGGCGCCGTCCGCACCAAGGACCCCACCTTCATCTCCCAGACGGGCGTGACGCTCACCTCGACCCGGAACTACCGCGACAGCGAGGGGACGCGGAGCAGCTACATCACCCTGCCCTTCCGCTCCCCGGCGACCGGCTCCTACAAGTTGAAGATAACCCCCAACTACGACGTGGCGATCGTGACCGACACGCTCTGGTTCCCCCAGTACATCACCAACAGCGCCGAGCTTTCGAACGAGAGCTCGATGTCCATCGGCGGCTACAGCCCGGTCGAGCTCCGGGGGGACGACGTCAGCGGCATAGGCAACGCCTCCGGCTTCCTCGATGAATCGCTCCAGAAGGCCATAAACGTGACAGTGAGGGCCTCCGGGGGCCCGATCATCTACCCGGTCAACGAGACCTACGACCCGGTCATAGAGCGCATTTCCAGGGGCGTCCTGGTCGGAAAGGGCGAGGGGGCCGGTAAAGGGACGGTATACGTCTCCATGGGTTACAAGGGCAAGTTCGACTTCGTGAAGAACACCAACTACGAGATCACGATCAGCGTCGACCTCGGCCGGCTCTCCTCCTATCAGCCGCCGGGCGGCAACCCCTTTACAGACCTTGCCATGATAAGGCTTCTCAACCTGGACTTCATAAGGGTCGAGAAGCAGGCCCTGAACCCCCTCACGACCGACGCGGACGGCGACGGCCTCAGCGACGGCCAGGAATCCGGCTGGGACGGCTTCCCGAACACCAACGATGCCGACAGTGACGGCCTGACGGACTCCCAGGAGCTCGCCGCCGGCACCAATCCCCAGAGGCGCGACACGGACGGTGATGGCGTCCGCGACGGCGTCGAGCTGGGCAAGACCTCCGGTTTCTTCCTGGGCCAGGGCACCCCGAACGAGACCTTCGGCTCCTGGACCGAGCGCCTGGCCCGCTACGGAACCCCGTTCAGGTACGACTTCATCCCCAACTGGGACGCGGACACGCAGACCACGACCGACCCCAAGGCCATCGACAGCGACGGCGACGGCCTCCCGGACGGCTGGATAGACGGCTGGACCTACCAGAGCTCCCCGGTGGACCCGCGCACCCAGCGCACCTACTCGGATTCCCAGTCCCTGAACAGGCTGGAGACCCGATACGACGCCACCAGGTGGCTGAACGGCGGCGCCCCGGACAACCTCGTCCAGGTCTACGAGGGCGAGGACCTGACCTGCGACGGCGCCCAGCCGGCCTCCGGCACCTGGAACTTCACGAACGACACCAGGGAGCGCACGCCCGGCTTCATGGAGACGCGCCCGACCGCCCCATCCAGCGAGCCCGGGGACGCCGATCCCGACGACGGAATACCGGACGGCTACGAGGTATGGTACTCCTCGATGACCGACCCCGCCAAGATGCAGAACGGCTCGCTCTTCTTCAGCCCCCTGACGGGCGACGAGTACCGGGACAACGACACCTACAACGCCATAGCGTCCCAGCCGGGGACATCGGCCACCGCGGGGCCGTCCTGGATCGGGCCGAACAACACGCGCATGGCCGTGGCGCAGCGCCTGTGGTTCGGCACCGACAGCGTCTTCGGCCCGGCGGGCAACATGACGAAGATAAAGCAGATCCAGCTCCAGCTCAACATGTCGCTCGGGACCGACCTCAAGGTCACGCTGGAGCTCTGGGACAGCCGCCTGGACTTCATAAGCGGCGGCTCCGGCTCCTCGCCCGGGCCGGACGTGAAGCCGCTGGCCGAGGGCATCGTCTGCACCGGCTCCGGCGACGGCTGGTACCCGTTCGACATCCCGACCAATGTCTTCACGAACAACCCCTCCGGGAACACCGTCCTATATATAGTCCTCCGCTACCATTCCGGCAACCCGGTGGACGTAGGCTGGTACAGCCACTCCAGCGGGGGGACCGGGTTCAAGAGCTTCTACCAGGGCTACGACAGCAAGTGGCACCAGGATGCCACCCAGATCCGCTACAACATCCGCCTCATCGTCCCGGGCGGCGACTCAGGCGACCGCCTGCCCCTTATAGGCGAGTTCATCGCCGGCACCAACCCCAAGAACCCGAATTCAGACTATCTGGTCACCGGCACGCTGGACAAGAAGGGCGCGGTCAACGACTACCTGGACGACGGCATCGAGGCCGGGTGGGACGAGGGCGAGTACAAGCTCATCGGCGGCGTCAACTACCCCGACCCGAAGGGCGGAGTGATCTTCCGGACCACCGTGGCGGGCGGCGCCATAAGCGGTGACGGGTACACCGGCGCCTCCGGGGAGAAGATCTGGTACGACCCGGACGCCGGCAGCTCGACCACCTGGGAGACCTGCAGGTTCACCGGGCACGGCAACGTCACCGACCCGCCATCGTCCGACGAGGCCCTCTTCTCCGAAAACGTCCTGATACTGACCCTGGAGGACGGCACGCAGATATACATGAAGCCCAACGCCTCGGGCGCCAAGATCTCCTCCGACCTCTACATCTTCCCGGGCGGCCTCAACCGCGACTGGAAGTACACCGACGGGAACGGGATCGAGCGCGTGATGGGCTTCATGGTGCACTTCCAGTTCAGCGCCATCCTGTCCGCAACCGGGGACATCAACCACCTCGGCTCCGCCCCCGTGAACGTGAAGGACGCGCTCAACAATTCCGGCAATTATTATATCGACCAACAGCTATATCTGGCCGACCCGAACGACCCCGACACCGACCGCGACGGCATCCCCGACGGCCTCGAGACCATGAAGAACCTGACCTCCGGCTGGGACTGCGAGATAAACAGCGCCGAGTTCGACCACAACGGCTGGAGGAACGACACGGAGCGCTTCTTCCCCAACACCGTCTACGACGACGGCATGGTGAACGCCCGGGACGGCGACTCGGACGGCGACGGCCTGCTCGACAGCCAGGAGCAGCCCTTCTTCCTCGACGCCGACGGCGACGGCTACGTGAACTACGCCGACCCCGACTCGGACGGCGACGGGGTCTTGGACGGCCAGGAGGTCAAGCCGCAGGAGGACTCCGACGGCCAGGGCGGCGGCGACCTCATCGCCACGCTGTACCTCGGCGGCACGACGGACGTCTCCCAGAACCTCTACAACTTCAGGGTCGCCTTCAGCCCCGGGGCGAACCTCTTCGACCCGGACAGCGACGACGACGGCGTGAGCGACGGCGCCGAGCTGGACCCGTTCCTGCTCATCGACAGCAGGTTCGACCAGTCCCAGCCTGTCCTGGACACCTCCGGGGTATTCCTCGGCTACCCGGACAACCTCGACCACCCGGTCAGGCTGGCCATCGGAGGCACCCGGGCCATCTACTACTCGATCGACGGCAACCTCCGGGCCCTGGAGAACTTCGACCGCTTCAACCGGCCCGGGAGCAACGAGGACAAGCACTACTCGCTCGCCACGGGCTACGGCGAGATAACGGACATCGCCGCCTCCGGCTCATCGTACGTCTACTTCGCCAACGCGAGCGACTTCGTCGTCCAGTACAGCCTCGGCGGCCGCACCACCCGCTCCATCGACCTCTCAGAGCAGGGCGACGTGAAGGCCATCACGGTCGACAGCGAGGGCTACGTCTACGCGGCGATCAACAAGGACGGCGCCGGCTCCATTTACGAGGTCGACTTCACCTACCAGAAGATCAACAAGACCAAGGTCAACAGCGGCTCCGCCCTGCCGTTAATCAACGACCTCGTCATCGACAAGAACAAGAACATTATGATCACGAGCTCGACATACCTCTACCAGCTCGCGTCCCCGGCCTACAACTACGACGCGAAATTCACGCTCGTGGAATCGGCCAACGCGCTGGGCCTCGTCACCTGCGACGCCAACGGCGGCATCTACTACGCCGAGACCAAGTACTCCAACCAGACGGTGAAGTACCTGCGGCCCGACTACACGCACGCCTGGGGCAAGAACAAGTACATGGTCCAGGACGTCCTGAAGGCCAAGCTCGTGTCCCTCGACGTCGGAGCCCAGTACGACCTTGCCATCTCGGACATAAACAACAACACCATCCGCGGCTTCACCGGCTCCCGCTCCGACCCGGCCAAGACCGACTCGGACTCGGACGGCCGCCTGGACGGCTACGGCGACCCGGACGACCCCTACGACGGTGAGCTGGACTACGGGTTCACCTTCACGGTCAACAGGGTCGGCATGTCCTCGACCACGTTGTACCCGAAGCCGACCTTCCCGACCATGGCAGACTCGGACTCGGACGGCTGCCCGGACGGCATCGAGACCGTCCAGGCCTACAATGTCAAGGTCAAGACCCTGACCGGCTCGTCCACGATACAAAACATCCGCTCCGACCCGTCAAGGTACGACACGGACTCGGACGGCCTGAGCGACGGCATCGAGCGCAACTTCACGGACGCGCTCAACCGCGACACCGACCAGGACGGCCTGAACGACAGCACCGAAGATTCCAATTGCGACGGCCGCATATACTCCACCGAAACCTCTCCGGTCACGGCCGACAGCGACGGCGACGGATTGGCCGACGGCTGGAAGGACTACGGCAACGACGGCGTGTTCGGCACCCACGACCCCGGCGAGATGAACGCCATCCGCGACCTCGGCGAGTACCCCGAGGCCGTTGGCGAGGACTTCAACTTCAGCGGCACGAACGACGCCAACGAACCATCCCCTCTCAGGTGGGATTCGGACGGGGACACCCTCTCGGACGGCACCGAGGTCACCTACCTCCTCAGCATCCCCTACGTCCACTACCACGATGCCGACGGAGACGGCGTCGTGGACGTCCTCGAGCGCGACGCCGACGCCGACGGCCTGGCCGACAACGTCGAGAACAGCGACGGCGACGGGACCTACGACGCCACGGAATCCAACCCCTATCTCTACGACAGCGACCTGGACGGCCTGCCGGACGGCGTGGAGCCGTCGCCCTTCAAGGACATCGACATCGATGAGGATATCGATATCAATGCCCGTGACCAGGACTCCAACGACGACGAGACGAACGACTTCTACCAGACATTCGTCCTCTTCAGGACGACGGCCGTGGACTCCAACAGCGACGGCAAGCTCGACTTCGGGGCCGACACGGATATTGCGACGTTCAACTACGACGACCCGGACATCTACTACCTCAACGGTTCCCTGACCAAATACTGTTATCAACAAACAACAACGCTGCCGGATGGCTGCACCGACATCAGCGTCCACTTCAACGGCGGGAATCCGGTCGTCCTCCGCACCCCGGACAACCGCAGCTTGTACCTCAAAGCCGGTTCCCCGTACAAGATCTACATCCACAGCTCCGGAGACCAGTACTTCGAGTATGTGGGTAATGGTGCCCTGTCCATCTCCAACAGTCTCCATGTCTACTGGGTAAACGCCCACGACAACGAGGTCGCCAACCGCCAGATAGCGATCGACACCCGCCTCGCAACCGGCGAAGACACCGACTGCGACGGGCTCAGGAACTCGATAGATCCCAATGGAACCGACCGCGACACCGACGACGACGGCATTCCCGACGGGACGGACCCGAACATCACGAACGCGGACTGCGACGGCGACGGCCTCCCGGACGGCCTTGAGACGGGCGTCACAAGCACCGTTCCGGGCATCGGAACGGCGGTGGACGGGACGAACATCTCGTCGACATTCACCTGGACCGTGAACGGCTTCAATGTCGTCGTCCACAACTTCACAATCGATGCCGACCCGACAACGGTCACCGACCCGTTAAACGCAGACACCGACTGGGACGATATCAATGACGGCGTCGAAGACTGCGACATGACCAACCTCTCGACGGGGGACCATACCCTTGTTTCAACCGACCTCAACGGCAAATTTGACGGTTTCGCCAAGAGCGAGACGAATCCGCTCGACATCGACTCCGACGACGACGGAATCACCGACGGCACCGAAGACACAAACCACAATGGCATGTGGGACTGGAACAACCAGACCTTCACGGGCGACACATGCGCCTGGCGTTTCGACAGCGACGGAGACAACCTCGGCGACGGCTTGGAGATCGGAAAGCACCTGTGGAACATCACCCTCGACACCAACACATCAATCTTCAGACCGGACGCACTCTTCACGACCACCACCAATCCATTGGCCGTCGACACGGATTGCGACGGCGTCCCGGACGGCTACATTGATGGCTGGACCATGACATCCTCCGGTTCCCTGGGCAAATACAACGTACCGGACATGGAGTTCCAGTTCGGAGAGGGCGAGGACAGGAACCTGAATGGAATGTACGATGCCGGAGAGACCGACCCGGAATCCAAAGACTCCGACGGCGACCGTCTCGCCGACGGCTGGGACATCCTCTCCTCGGACCCGATAAGCGGCCTGTTCACGCTGGACACCAGCGGTGTCCGCCGCTACTGGGGCGAGCTCAACTCCTCGACGCACCTTCTCGGAACGAGGAGCGGTGCGAACGTCTATCAGACCAACACGACGGATCCGACGAACCGAGATTCCGACGGCGACGGCCTCGTGGACGGCAACATCGAACTCAATGGCCTCCCATGCGAGCTGGTCACCAGCCACAACAACATCTCGCAAACAATGTTCACGGACCCGTCGATGATGGACACCGATTCGGACGGCCTCAGCGACGGTCTCGAGATCAGCGGCTGGGAGGTGCATATCCTCAAGGAATCCACCAAGCAGGAAGTCATCAACTGGACCGTCCACTCAAACCCGACCGTCATCGACACCGATTCGGACGGCCTGAAGGACTATTACGAGTTCGAGAACCAGTCGGACCCGTTCAAGACCGATACCGATGGAGATTATATCCTCGATATCGACGAATCCCAAGGCGAGCTCACCCAGATCGACGGAAAGCCGCCAACATACATCAAGTGGGACGGGTCCTATGTACATGTCTCGATCTTCAACACATACGGTAGCGAATACGAGGGCATCATATCCACGTCGGGCACGGTGACCGTCACCGTCCAGGTCAAGGACGGCGCCGGAATCAATTACGTCGAGGCGTGTCTCCAAGGCGAGCCGAAGCAAAAACGCTTCCTTGGAGGCGCCACATGTCAAGAGGTCGTTTTTGCTTTCGAATGCGATAAGGATAGATACCTGGCCACCGGATGGGACCTCTGGGTCAACGCGACTGACAGGAACGGCAACGGAAACAGAACGAAGACAATGCATGTGGATTCAGTCTGGCAAACGATCCAAAAAATGGCTGAAGCTGGATTCATGGCTTTCGTAAATGCTATTGGTAAATTTATAAGCGCATTGTGTGATTGGATATGGAATCTTATCAAACAAATGATTGACGCTATCGTTAGTCCCATTCTGGAAATAATTCAATTATTATTTAATCCGGTGTTCCAAGAATTAAATAACATTATTGATTCAATTGGTACCTGTGAAAAAGGTAGACATTATGATGATGAATTTAATACGCCTGGGCATGCAGGATTAGAACATAAGGCATGGAAAATATTCTTTAATAAATTGTTCTTAATCTTTTCAATGTTAAGTATAATTACAACGATCATGGTAGTGTTAGAAGTTTTGTTGTCTGCTATTGGCATAGGCATTGCAATCGGTATAATTGCGGGGATAATTGTTGGGGCAATATTGATATCTGCGGTAGTTCAATTCGCAATTGACGTAACTTCAATCAATAAACAACATCTGCCCGGAGAATGTGGAACTGAACCAGATGATCGGTTAGAAAAATATCTAGATAATACTGAAAAGAATGAAGATGCTTTGCTTGGAATGATACTAAGTGCTATTGGATATCAGGTCGAACTCTTTATAACTAATGTTTTTTCACCGCGCGGATTAGTATTGGTAATGCTTTCCGTGTTGGTACTTATGGCCACTGATGTATTTGGAATAACCGGATTAGCATTAACAGCATGCAATATTCTATCCGCGATTCTTTTAGCAATTGGTCTGTGGAACTTAGTATTCAATTCATGGGACATCGTTTTTAGAACGATGAGCCGATTCTATCTAATAACCTCTGTCTTTGCAACGGTTTGTGCTGGTATAGCTCTTACCTTTGAAGTTTATAGCAATGCTGAATTGGATAAATATTAAAATGATGATTCTATGATTCAAAATCTGGAAAAAAAGAATAAAACGATAAAGAGGATACTTACCTTGTTTATTATTTTTATATTGATCATAATTATATCAAGCACAATTTATCATTCAATTTATAATTATTTTTTATCAATTGGATTAACATACCTATTTATTGCTCTATTATTTTCTATTTTATTTATTATTGTAAAATATTTAAGTATACGAAATGAGGAAGCAGACCAATTATGCGATTATTTAATAATGCTGTGTTGCATAATCTTCCGGGTAAATAGGATATCCGTGGAAAGGGCTCACACTTCTCCATACCTCTTTATGATGCGATATGCCCAGACCTTGCTTTTTGCCTCCTGAACAAGGCCGACCTCGCT
>Ga0194125_10005031_pt1 | contig 20291 bp, 12 predicted proteins | sample TA2KigC250mmetaG_FD_148626 | JGI IMG/M metagenome (GOLD analysis project Ga0194125, IMG submission 148626) | Freshwater microbial communities from Lake Tanganyika, Tanzania - TA2015034 Kigoma Deep Cast 250m | ecosystem: Environmental > Aquatic > Freshwater > Lake | place: Tanzania: Lake...
GAAGTAGGGAAAGATCAGTTCCTCCAGCACGCTGGGGCTGCAGAAGAGGCGGTCCTTGTATCCGAGATCCTCGTAGATCCAAATGCCGTCGGGCAGCCCGGCCTCGGCGAAGAGGATCGTGTAGCACTGTTTGTACAGGTCGGTCATCGTGCGGCAGAAGTCGTGGATCCAGTCCGGATCCTCCACCAGCGCCATGTACATGGCGTAGTCACCCATGCTGGCCCGCATGTTCTCCCACACGAGCGTACCGCCAAAGAAAGTCCACTTGCCCTGTGCGCGCCACCTGGCGAGATTCTCGCGCTGCGCCTTCACGTCGCCCACGCGCTCGCGGTCAAAGGGAAAGAGCAGCGGCTTGTACTCCCGGTCCCAGATCGCGCGGGTGGTCATATGGAAATCCACGTGCTCCGGCGTCCCGGACTTGTCCTTCCAGTACTTGAGCACGGCTCCGGCGCCGTTGCGCGTGGTCTTCCACTCCGCGGTCTCCTCTACTGTCTCGCTGAATCCCCGCCGGGGCATCCAGTCGAACCACCCGCCGCATCCGGCCATGTCGTAACCGAAATGGTCTGCAGGGTTGGCGGGCTCGCCCTTCTCGTTGGCCGGCATGCCCTGGGTCACCCACTTCTTCACGGTGTCGCCCCACGGGCTGTCCGTCTGCGGGACGTGATCCGCCGGCTGCTTGTGGATCAGTTGGTTGATCGCGTCGCGTCCTGTCTGCATGGCGTGTCCTTTTGTCGAGAGGTCTTCATTGCCACTTTCCCGGGATTGGCCCGGCCTCTGCCGGGCGGTCCCAGTTTACAAAATGCCGGACCAGCGCCTTGGCCGCCGTCCTCGGACGCGAATCCACATGTTCCGGCAGATGATCGTAGATGCCGTAGACCCGCCGCCAATAGCGATCGTGCAGCGCGTCGTAGTCCGGCGCCGGGGCCGACAAATCGGCAAACAGGCGCGCGAAGAAAAGCAGTTCCCCACGCCACGCCGCGGGCGAGGGGAAGAGGGGATAGGTGTCGGTTTCCCTGCCCGCCGCGCTTTCGAGAATCTCCCGCATGGCGCACAGCTTGGCATGGTACTCGTCGCGGGGCATCTTGATCTCGATGTAGTTGCCCCAGTCGCGGATGACCTCGAACAGCGGCAGGAACGGCACAAGTTCGCGACCTGCCGGACCGAGCATGGCGGAAAGAAATTCTGCGGCCACGGCGTTCGGTTCCGCGTCGGGCTTCAGGAACGACTGCGCGGCCATGAAAAGCGTGAGTTGGTTCAGCTTCGGCGTCATGGTGAAGCAGATGCCGCCCTGGTACGGCCCCGCGTCCCGCTCCTCGCGCCGGCGCTGGAACAGCCGCTCGAACCGCCAATGCGGAACGATGGCGTTCTCCCCTTCGGTCAGGCTGAAGTCCCAGGTGTAAACGGCATTCGTGCGCGCGATCTCCCGGATCCACGGCCGGGCGTCCTGATCGCCCGCCGGGTTGCCATCGCTGTTGAACCCCATGTTGAGCGAGACGGATGTGTTGTCAGGGAAGTCGGGCAGCCGCTTCACCAGGTGGCGCATGGACTCGTCGGCCCGCTGCTTGTCGAAATCCCAGGCAGTATGCTGCCAGGCCTGGATGAACTCGCCTTTCCATCCTTCCGGCCCGCGGAGATTGCCCCAGCCGAAGAAGGGCGGCCCCCAGGTGCTCAACTCAATTTCGGCCCGCGGCAGGACGCCGCGCGCCAGCTCCGCGATCTCGCAGCACTTGTCAATGTAGGTCAGCGCGGTGCAGCCGTTCCGCGAGCAGGCGCCGGGATCGCCGGGGAAGAGTCCGACGATATCAGCCTGCGGCAGCCGCCGCAGCCACTGCTCCCACAGGAACCGCAACTCGCGCCATTCGTTAGCGACGTTCGGGCAGTAGGTGTGCCAGGCGCTGCCCACCGTGGCCAGAGCGCACATGACCTCCAGCTTCATCCCGCGCCGGTGGGCATGCTCGCCCGCCAGGTTCATCTGGCGGGCAAACCCGCGGCCGAAATCGCTTTCCAGCCCTTCGCGACAGAAGAGACGCGGCACGAGCCAGAACTCGAACACGTTGAAGCCGAACGAGGCGAGCATGTCAATGCAGGCCCGCCAGTCGTCGTCCGACCACCGGTGCGGCAGGCCGGGGTAGGTCATGTTCGGGTTGTACGCGTTGAGCAGATGTTCGGCGAAGTTGTTGTAGCAAACCCGCCGCGCGCCAAATCCGGTCGGTATGGAGGAAGGTGTCATCTCGGAAAAGTCCTTGACGCTGACATAATTGAACTCGGCGTTCAGATACTTGGGCGGATTGTTGCCGTTGTATTCCGTGTTGCCGACCGCCTTGAGCGGCACGTTGGTCGAGTCGGTACCGGTCCCCTCATCCCGCAGACCGGGAAACTTTCCGGCCTTAACCGCCGCCCAATACTCATCCTTGACTCGCGCATAGATCCCCACCAACCCGCGTGGCTCGGCGTCACGGTCCACGGTGATCCAGTGATCCACAGCCGGCCGCCCCGGCGCCGCATAGCGCGCATACGCGGCCGTGAACATCCCCAGGTCCGGATTGCCTGCATAGGCACCCCCGTAGGCTTCCGGCTCCATCAGATCGAGCGACCGGAACGCGTGGAAATCGTACGGCTCCCTCGGATCCTCCACCGGATTGCCGGCCCAGCACATGCGAAAACTTATCAGATGATGGGGGTCTATCCCCTTGATTGAATCGCGCCTCCCGCGGGCAGCGTCGCCTCTGGCACCAGTGCCTGCTTCTGATTGACCCTGACGGAGGCGCAATTCGTGACGGGATAGAGCCTGAACCTGGGGCCAAGCCCATCCATGGCGATCTCACGGGCCGGCGGGGACAACACTTCCTGGCCCGCCATTCGCTCGAGCCATATCCTTCAGCATGAAATCACCTCCTGACGGTCGAATCAGTAATCATGTGCGCGTCGCCGAGGTAGTTGTGCAGGTAGTATGGCATCCAGCCGTGCACCTGGCAGGGCAGCCGGTCCGGCCGCCCGTTGTTGAGCGCCGTCAGCATTCGTTCACGGGAAGTCATGATCCCTGGCCCCCTGTCGAATGAATCGATGGAATCGACTAATTCGAATCATTCGATTCCTTCGCTCCCGTCTCCTTCTTCGCCTCTCCAATCTCCCGCACGCCTTTACATGCCGGATAGCCCGTGCAGCCCCAGAACGCTTTGCCCGCGTTCCTTCCACTGCGGGCCTGGCGGCGGGTCATGGGCTTGCCGCACTCGGGGCACGAAGGCGCGTCCTCCTGCTTCGATCGAGCTTCCACCCGGATGTGGGTCAGCTTCTCCCGGAAACCGCCCTCCTGCGCGAACACCTCACCCTGCGTTTCCATCTGGTGGTTCAGCATGTTGATCACCCGCGCAATCAGAATCAGCAGGGCATTCGCCATCACCTCGTCATCGCCGGACTCCAGCCACTTCGCGAACTTCCTCTTCTGCGCCAGAATATGAGCGCAGGCATCATGCACGACATCCGTGCCGTAGTCGGCCTTGTCCAACCGCACGGCGTACACCGCCCGCGCCTCCGGACTGTCCTTGGCCCAGGGCACCTTCTCCTGCCGCAACAACCAGTTCAGATAATCGCCCGACAACTCCGCCAGGCTGGACCGCGCCACGTCCGTGAGCTTCATCTCGGTCTCCTTGGACGTCGCCCGCCGCGCCGATCCCTCCGCGTTGTTGGCGCATCCCGACCGGGCCGCCTGTGTCATCTGGTCGAATTGCCGTCCGCAGGGGTCGTTACTGCGGTTGAGAAACGATCCGCAGAACTTCTGCGTGCCAAGCTGCACGATGTTGCCCAGGATCCAGGAATCCAACCAGAAATAGCCGTCGGTGCCGCCGAACATGCCAAGACTCCTTTCTTTCCTGTCGAATGAGTCGAAAGAATCGACTCATTCGAATCAATCGATTTCCTCGACTCTATCGCCCGACAAACCGCACCCCCGCCACATGGCTGTTCGTCCGCAATCCCATTCCCGCCGCATCCGTGACCGGCTTGTCGCCGTAGCGCAGGTTCTCGATCGAGACCTGCTCGATGCGCTTGTCCGCCGCATACCCGGTGAACTCGCTGCGCGGCCCGTCCTTTTGGTGCAGCACAGTGACGTTCCGGATGGTGACGTTCGAGATCCCGCCGGGAAAGCTCTGGTCGCCCGGGATCCCCCAGATACTATCGAGGAAGCGGAAGCAGAACAACTGCTCCTCGCAGTGCTCGACGCGGATGTTCTCATACACAATGCCGCTGATCTCCGTGCCGTGCAGGGGGACAATCCCGAACACGCCAAGGCCCTCGTGGGCGTAGTGGAAGAGCACGTCGCAGTCGCTGATCCGGATGCTGCGGATGTGCCGGGCCCGGGTCTCGCAGCCGATGGCAATCACTTCATTGTGGTCGCTCCAGAAGACGCAGTTGCGAATAAGGATGTTCTCCACAGGCGGCTGGGAACGCGGCGGAATGTGCGGAAGCGTCAGAACGTTCCCACCGGTATTGCCCTTGATCGCGATGCTGTCGTCGCCGGACCGGATGAAACTGCGCTCCAGGGTGACGTCCCGGCTGTTGCAGGGGTTGAAGCCGTCGGCGGACCATACCACGGACGCCAGGACATGGTAGTCCTGCAGCCGGACGCGGTCGCAGTTGGAGAGCATGCTGCACCAGCCGCCGACACCGCGCGTCTCGACAATGCCGCTGATGGAAACATCCTGGCAATCGCTCAACACAATCCCGGCCGGCGCGCTGGCCCCGCCGGCATAGTCCTTGTTTCCGGGCCGGCGCTGGGCCAGCACGCCGCGCCCCATGATCCGGATGTTGCGGGCGCCGTGCGCGCGGATCACGCCCTCGACCCAGGCGCCCGGCGCCAGGTAGAGGGTCTGGCCGTTGGTCAGGGTGATCGGCTTTTCGTAGCCCAGGTCGTGGAACCCCGGCTCGAAGACAATGGCGTCGCGCGGCGGGGTCTCCACGGGCGGCGAGAAGAACAGGTGCAGGGGGCGGGTGCGATGGTCGCCATTCACCACCAGCGTCACGGTCCCGGGCTGGTCCACGGTGAAGAAGACGCGCATCCCGTCGCGTTTCACTTCGATGCGGCGCGACAGCGGATGGGCCGTCACGGTGTGGATCTCGCCGGCCGCGAGGCAACCCATACTTACCGATACAGGAACGGGTCCAGGAATGTCGGCGCAGGCGAAGTACATCGGCTGGGTCCACGGCTTGCCGCCGTAAACCGGCATCGGTTGTCCATTGTGAAAGGGCATGCCGTACCGCGTGGGCATTATATATACAGGCACGGAGGCACCGTTCACCCGGACCTGGTAGTCCGAGGTCAGGGGGATGCAGCTTGCCGCAACGGAAGGCACGGCCGCGTCAGCACTGGTTCCGACTCCGCCGGGGTTGTTGTTATCCAGACTCATTTCGCCAGTCCTCGCTGAATGGGTTTCTTCCGCACCGCGGCTGACCGCCGGCCACGCCAGCAAATACGCTGCTGACATGGCAGCTCGGACTGCTCTCTTCACGTCCGCCGCCCCAGGAAAACCTCGTTCACGCGCCGCAGCCGGTCGGGATATTCATGCCAAACGGGATCTTCCGGGCCCGAATTGGTCCGGGCCATGCAACCCCAGAGGCCGTGCGCGCGATAGGCGCGCGCCGCATGCTCGACGACCTCCCAGTACGCGTCGGAGCGCTCCTCCCAGCGCATGTCCGCGTGGGCGCAATACGTCACGCCCTCTCCCAGCACGAGGGGCACGCCGGGATAGTGCAGGTCCCGCAGCTTCACGGCCTGCGCCACCCCGTCTTCCGCCTGCCGCTTGAAATGCGCCAGGTTCTTCTGCAGGTTCTCCTCCAACATCCGGTCCACCTCCGGCATCGCGGCCGGGTCCAGGTTGCGATAGAGCCAGACCCGATGATACCAGTCGTCAATGATCGGCGGCCGGCTGCCGCGACACTCGCGCACGACGCGATAGGGCACCGGATCGCGCCGCAGGAAGCGCCGGATGGATTCGCCGACCACCGGTTCCGCCAGCGGGGAACTCCAGTCCCAGGTGACCGCGCGTTCGAGCACCTCATAGACCGACCACATGTAGTAGCTGTGGAAGTTCCAGACCTGCATGTTCCGCGGCACGTGTTCCGGGTTGACCCACGGCGTGTAAGTGTCCAGCGCGAACCGGATTCCGGGATGGCGCGCCTTCACGAACTCCAGGGCGTCCTCGTGCCAGCTCCGCCACAGGTTCAACTGTTCCTTCGGCTGCGTCTTCTCCCCGTAGAACCCGACAAAATCGAGGCCGTCGGCCTCGTTGAAGATCTCCGCAAAGGCGATGGTCTCCTGCAAGCCCCGCTGTTCCAGTTCGCGCAGGATGTAGTCCAGCGCCCGTGCAAAGTAGATGAACCGTTCCGCCGGCGGAAGCCCGAGCAGTTCCGCGTTGATGGCCTCGTCCGTCTGCCAGAAGGTGTGCAGGTAGTACCAGCTCGACAGGATGACCTTGACCTCATACCGCTTGGCCAGCGTGCAGAGCTCGATCAGGCGCTTGAGCGGATCGCACCGCCCCGCCATGATCCGGTCCGCCCCGCCGCGGAACATCCGCATGTGTTCGCCCGGCATCGTCTCCTGGAAGGTCAGTTCCCCGCGCGGACGGCCGTCCTTGTCATGACACAGCCCCGCGCCCGCCTCCAGCCGGATGCAATTGAACCCGCGCTCCTTGAGTTCCCTCATGCGGGCCTCAAGATCGTCGTAATAGGGATTGCTCTTCGTGTTGAAGATGCCCCAGATCCAGAAGGAAATCGTCAGTCGGTCGTTCATGTTCATCCTTTTTCTACCAGCGCCGCGAAGCGCCAGGTGGGGCAGAGAAGCCGGAGTTCAAGCGAGCCGCCGGGACCCGGTGTTAGCGCATGCTGCTGGCCGGAAATCAGGTCCGTGAGCCGGTCGCTCTTGAAGAAGCCCGCCTTGAAGCGGAGATGCGCCTGGGCGTGCTGCTCCTGGAAGAACACGTACACCATGCGCCGCCCCTGGCTGGCGCCGTGCTTGGTGTAGAGGAAGGCGGTATCGGTCGGCAACGGCTCGACGATCTCAACCTCCATCTGAACCCCAGCCGTGCGCGCCACCCAGGCCACGAAATCCTCGAAGCCCTGAGTGTTCTTTGCCCGGTACGCTTCGCCGAGATAGGCGCCCGCCAGCACAACCCTGCCCTTGCCAACCGGCACCTCCAGCAGCAGCGCGCCGTCCGCATGATCGGCCAGCACCCGCCCGCGCCCCCGCTCCAGCGGCGTGACCCATTGCGCCAGCCCCATCGCGCACGGCGCGCCATCCAGTTCGGCCGCAACCTGCTCGCCGGGTAACTGACGCCGGCCGACCTCGGCGACGCCGGTCAGTCGCGCCAGCATCCGCTCGGACGGGTAGCGGTAGATCCCCTGCGGAATGAACGCCCCGCATTCGGATTCCGCAACCAGCGTGCCGCCCTGTTCCACAAATTGCGCCAGCGCCTGCTCCGCATCCGGCGAGAAAACCAGCGTGCGCGGCAGGAAGAGCACCTGCAGCCCGTCCAGCGCGTCGAGATGCTCCTCTTCCAGGGCGACAAACGGGATGGATTTCCGGACCAGTGCGCGACAGTAACCGTGAAAGGCAGCCGCGACCGCGCCGGTCTGTCCGTTCTGGGCATGCTGCAGGTAATAGGACTGAGGGCTGAACCAAACCCCGACCTCGACCGCCGATGGTTGATAGCCGTTCAGCAGCGTCTGGTTGCGCGCGATCACCTCGCCAGTCATCCGCATGCCCGCCAGGCGCTCTTCGGCCAGGCCGTCGAGCCCGATAATCCCGTAGCCGCCCGACTCGGGGCCGAACACCTCGTCGCGCCAGCACCAGAACAGGATGGTGTCCGCGCCCGAGGCGAGGCCGTTCCAGACCCAGCGCTGTTGCGACAGCGCGTCCACGGGCTTGTGGACGGCGAACCCCTGCGAGGCCCGTCCGCCCTGCAGTTCGCTGAGCCAGACCTTCCTGCCGCGTGCGGCGCTCTTGACCAGGTCAATGCGCAGCCCGAAATCCGCGTCGTCCACGCCAAACCACTTCGGGAAGCTCGAACAGCCTACCCCGTCCAGGTGATCCGCGAAGGCCCAGTCATTGCCACGGTCCAGGGGTGTCGGCGTCCAGGCCAGTTCGCTGCACGGGCAGGGGCCGTGCAGGGTCACCGGATGCTGCGAGTCAATGGCCCGGATGACATCGAACCGTTTCGCGCCATGGCGGTTGGCCCGCACCGTCAGAAAGTGCGAGAACGCCATCATTTCCGTGTAGGGATGGGCGGCCGCCTTGCCCGGCAGAACTTCGTCCCAGCATCCGTAGCGGCGCTTCCATGCCCGGTTGAGCCCGTCGAGGCTGCCATACTTCTCTTCGAGCCACGCATGAAACGCGCGGCGCGTATGCGCACAGTGGCAGACGATGCCGTCGGCGTCGACGTTCCAGCGCGTCTCGTTCCAGCAGTCCCAGCCGCGCAAGTTAGGCAGTTTCGCATAGCGCGTGGCGGTGGCCGCGAGAAACGCGGCCATGCGTTCCCACACGCCCGGATTGTCCGTGCAGCCGCCCGGCGTAATACCGAAATGACATTCGCACCTGTTCTGGCTGACCTGCGTGTGGCCGTACTGGTTGATCATCTCGCTGCCGGGCACTTCCCGGTGGATCCAGCAGGGCTGGATCTCGGCGATGGTGCTGAGCACCACGCCCAGCCCGTGCTTGCCGGCCAATTCGACGAGCCGGTCGTAGTCGCCAAACTCGAAACGGCCGGGCCGCGCCTCAACCCATGCCCACAGCACCCAGAGCTGCACCGTATTCAGCCCTGCGTCCTTCATCCGCCGCAGGTCGTCCTCCCAAAAGCGGTCTTCCGGAAACGGGGCCCGATAGTATTGCACGCCGAAGTTGATCATATTGTTGCTCCCTTCTCCCCGAACACATTCTTCACCGCCCGCAGGTAGCGGTACCCCCAGCGCATGTCCGGCAGCAGGTAGCTGCCCTCGGTCCGCGGCGCCAGGCGGGGCGAAGGCGGAAGGCGGCTACCGGTGCTGCGCGTGCCCGAACTGTTCTTGTTTTGGCTGCCGTTACTTCGCCAGGACGAACCGCGGGTAGAGCGCCGTTCGCCAGGGATATTCGATCCCGGGGCCGGGCCGGAGCCAGTATCGGACAGACTTGCCGTCGTCGCTGTCGAGGATCAGGATATTGAAGGCAAATTCATCGCCGGTTTTCAGACCGATAGAAGCCAGCGGCAGTCGCATCCCGTAACGCATGATCCCCGCCTCGTTCCGCGTCACGGCACACTCCACGGTCTCGATCAGCGCATTGCCGGCGCCGGCATACTGGTGGAAAGCCACGCCGTTGGTGGTCAACGCCAATGCCGCATTCCAGTGTATGCCTTGGGCATTGACCAAGCCGATTTGGATGGCATCGCCCGCAGGGATCCCATCGTAGTTCTGTGTATTGATGTGGCGGTCATCGCTCACCGTCGCCGCGATGTGGAGGGCTTCCTTGTCCGCCGCCATGTACACCGTCGCGCTAAGATCCTGCGGTCCCTGCCAGGGGGGCTTGATCCCGTAGAAGTCATAGGGAACGAAGCGGAAGTAGACCGGGAACATGCTCGCGGGGGTGTTCATAACCGCCACGGGTTCGCCCCAGCCGTCCGGCGCTCCGTCGAGGCGCGGAGGTTGTGTCACCGATGTAACCCGGTGCACGATTCCGGGGTCAAAAAGCTTGGTGACCTGGATGGCGGATTCCGCCGGCGCGGTGCGGGCCGCGCGCCAGCCGCAAATGGGGTTCCGGATCATCTGCATGTCGAGCGCCAGGACGCGACCCGACGTCAGCAAGTGGGTGATGGTGGGGTAACGGCGCTCGGGGAGTTTGCCCCGGAACAGGAAGCTGTTCATTTCCGTCGGCCAGTCGCCGGGCAGGCTTGTCGTGCCCTGACCGTGCGTACCCGTAAACTTCCGCCCCTGGGCGTGGCTGGCCGAGACCAGACGCTCCAGATTCCCCATATTTGCATCGGCGAGACCCCAGTACGACGGATTGACTTCATTGAGAAGAGGCGCATCGGCCCCGCGGATGGCTTTCTCGTATTCCAGCTCTGTCATCGGCCGCAATCCCGCCCAGGCCGCAAAGGTTGCGCCGTCCAACCAGCCAAGCCAGGGGCAGGGTTGGTGGGGCGTCGCGGTCGCATAGATCGGGTCCGGAGGGGTACCGGTACCAGCGATGAGTTCGCCAAAAAAACCCGGGTAGGACAGGCGACGAGCATCGGCCTCTGCGATGGTGCTCAGGAAGCTCGCATATTGGCCCAGGGTGATATGGGAGAACTTCATCGCATAGAAGGCCCGATAGCCGTTGGGGAATGCGGCGGGAATCTCGCCGCCATCCTCCGGTACGATGCCCGAGGCCCAAAGCTTGTCCTTCTGGCGCCCGGTTGGTATCGCGCCGGCGCTGGCCACGCGATAGGGTTTGCTATTCTGTTCGCCGTCGGTCCACTGGTAGAAGCGGTTGAGTTCGTCGCCCCCCGAGCCCAGGTAGAAGGCGCCTTCGTTCACATACACCATCTCGATGGCGCAGCCGTGGATATCAGTGTTCAGTGTTCGGTGTTCAGTGTTCAGTAGTGGTAGCGCGTCGCACAGGAGCGTGACCCCTTTGGCGGCGACCCGGCCGTTGCCGTCCTGGGCCAGACGCACGAAGGCGCCGAGCCGATCGGATGGGACGACGGCCGTCAGCGGAGTTCCTTCGCCCGTGGAGAATCCGGCGGGATTCACGGGTTGATCGGCGATCAGCCGGGCGTGTTGCCAGGCGCCGGCGTCGGTCGGTCTGACCTTGAAGAACACCCAGGCGGCATCGTGGAAGTCCCCCCAGCGCCAGGCGTTCGTCCAGGAGATGTCAAACTTCACGATCGCGGTCTTTGCATCGCGCGGGGCGATGGTCACATTTTCGAGGGTCAGGTTGTCCGCGCGCGCGGCGGCGACGAGGGAAAACGCCAGACTGAGAAATACTGAAAACGGCTTCATAATCAACATGCTTCCTTTCGCTCGATTGCTCCCGATTGCTCCCGATTGCAGTCGATCTCTTTGGCGCTTCATGGCGCGGTCCTCGCACAGCGGAAGCCCTGGGCTTGTTTGCGCGCATCATGCATGGCATAGATGCCATAACTGCGGTCCGACACACGATGCGGAGCGGCAAGCGTGGCGGCATTCCCGCTGCGCGTACACCCGCTGCCGCGCACGCAAAACCCCTTTTCGCTCCAGGGGAAGGCGCTGCCATTGCCATGTGTGCCATTGAACGCGCGACCCGCCGGGTTCCCGAGCGTGATGCACCGCTCGATGACATTACCGCTCAAATCCAGGATGCCCCAGTAGGAGGCGCCGGCGCTCACGCGATCACTCGCAGGGGTGGCAAAGATGCCCGCGCGCAACGGCCCGAAATCCTGCTTCTGAGTCGCTTCCACCCAGACCGCCGCGAGAGCCGCGTTGCCATGCGTCGCGTCCGGGCCGCCGTCTCCTTCCCAGGCGGCGGTTTCGTCGGGCTTTCCGATGTTCCGGAGTCGGTACGCGCCATTGGATGCGCTCATGCCGGCGATCTGGGCCGTGCCCCACGCAAACTCGTTTGGCACGGGTTTCAGGGGGCCGCGGCAGGCCTTTTCGAATTCCAACTCGCTCAGGGGGCGGAGCCCGGCCCAGGCGGCGTAATGCGAGCCGTCAATATGCGATATGAAGTTACAGGCCACATCGGGCTCATCCGCCGCGTATACGGCCGGCTTTCCGGGGTTCTCTCTTGATCGGGACACCACGAACGACCCTCGGTTGATGATCACGGGATCAGGCGCATTCGCTACGCCGGATCCGGCGATCTTGACACCGAGACGACCGCTTCCCCAGTCGGGATTGTTGGCTCTTATGCCCGGAGTGCCGGGTGGCGCATTCACTTGTTTGCCCGAACGCGCCGACTGCGCCGCGTACGGGATCATGTTAAGGAAATCCGCATACTGTTGCTGGGTGATCTCGTTTCGCATGCAGTAGAACGCACGGAATCCCTTGGGAAAGGCCTCCGGAAGTGTCTGGATCGCGTTAGGGTCGAAATCTTCAAGATTTGAGGGATTTCGTCCGCCGATCTCGCGACAGAGCAATGCATCGTCCGCGTCCCCGCCCAGTGTGATTGGCTGTTCGCTCGCGATGCGAAAGGGGTGGATCGTAAGGCCAGCGGAAAACTGACCCATCACACCGTTCGTCGAGCCGTCACCGGCCCAGAAGGCGCACTCCGGCACACGCACCATCTGGATGGCGAAGACGCGGACTTCCGCCTTAGCCGGATCAAAGGGGGTTTCACCGAGCAGGATCGGGTGCTGCCAGCGGAGTGATACGTCTTTGAAGTCGTTCGGCCCGCTGCCTTGTTTCTTGCGATAGACAAACACGCCGGCGCCTTGCCGGCCGCCGCTCTCCCCGACGGCCGACGAGGTAAGTCCGATCGCGGGAACGCCGGTCGAGGGGCCGGCCGAGGGGGCATCGTTCAGGCCGACGTCCAGTGCCACCCCGGCAGGAACTCCGTGATCGGCGCGATTCGTGGCCAGCATCGCATGGTACCACAGTCCATCGCTCCCCTCGCGGAACTTGACGAAGACCCAGGCGGCATCCCAGTTCTCGAGTTTGAGCGTCCCTTTGCCGCCGTGCTGCTCCGCGTCTACGTTCCATGCCGCGCGCCAGGAGTGGTCCCAGGCGAGGTCGCATGTGACCGTGCCCTGTCTTGTGGCCGGACCTTGCGTGAGCCGCACATTCTCGACCCGGATCGGGTCGGCCTTGCCCGTGCCCCGGAAGCGAGCATCCGCCGCCTCGTCCGCCAGGGCGGTCGAGGCCAGCGAACTGGCGGCCAAGAACGCGAATGCACGCCAAACAAGAGCCTCGTGGCTGGTTGTCATTTTCTTCATCGTTTTCTCCGGTGTGTCGGTTGCGGTCGATTGCTTCCGACTGCTGCCGACGGCTGTCGAGCACTGTCTCCTGCCCCCTGTCTCCTGCTTCCCGCTCACAATCCCACCCCCTTCGGTGCCGAGCGTACTCCGCGCCAACTGTGCGTTGCTTCCGTGTCCACCAAGGCCGCAGCCCGGCGATACGAAGGGTTGCCGCTTATGCCAAAGCCGCCGCGAATCCCGGCGCCGACCGCGTCCGCCCGCGGCCAGTCCGCCGGCAAGACCGGCGTGCCGAGTCCGTGCGAGCCCTTGAAGCCCCGTCCGGTGGCATTGGCAACGGTCACGGTCCGTTCGATAGGATTCCGCCAACCGTTCATGTTGGTCACGAGCCAATAGGAGGGGTGGTCCAAGCTCTCATCCGTGTCCCATCCCGGCATCCTCGGCCCGCGTGTAATCTTTTCGTACTCCAACTCGGTCATCGGCCGCAGGCCGGCCCAGGCCGCGAAGGATACGCCGTTTACCCAAGCCAGGCCGTTAATCAGGAGACGGCCGTCCGCGTCGGTGGTTCCCCTGTACATGACGTCCGTGCCGGTTCCGGAACGGCCAACCGGAGCCTTGGGCGGGAACAGGGTTTCCGCCTGCGCCGGAGGCAGCGTGTTGAGGAAATCCGCGTATTGAACACCGGTGATGGGCTTCTTCATGCAATAGATGGCCGCATAGCCGTTCGGAAAGGCCGCCGGTATCTCGCCGCCGTCTTCCGGCTGGCTGTCCCGATTTGCCCAGAGCCTACCCGGCTTCCGGCCGGTCGGAATGGCGCCGGGGCCGGTCACCAGATAGGGGAGTGTTTGCTCGGTGTCGTTCGTGTACATGTAGAAGTGATACGTGGCGGTGCCGCCCCCGAGAACGTACGGCCCCTCGGGAATGAACACCATCTCGATGCCGAACGCGCGCACCTCGACCTTTGTGTCTTTCGTGATCCCCCTGGCGGCCGTGAGATCCCAGACGACCGTGACGCCGGTCGCGGCGACCTTGCCGGCGCCGTACTCCGCGCGTCGCACAAACAGCCCCGTGAAACCGTCCGCCCCGTCCGGCACGAATAGCTCCAGCGGGGTTCCCGACCCCGAACGGTAGCCGGTCGGATTCATCGTTTTATCCGCCGCGAGCCGGACGTGCTGCCAGTCGGTCGAGCCTTCGGGGCGAGCCTTGAAGAACACCCAGGCCGCGTCGTGGTTCCCCTCGTGGCGCCAGGAGCTTTCCCAGGCGATGTTGAAGGCGATTGCTGCGGTTGCGTCATCGCGCGGTATGATCGCTGCGTTCTCCAGCCGCAAGGTGCTGGGTAAGTCCGGCGCGCCCGCGTAAGCCCTCCCGCCGCCCAGCAGCAGGCCGCAGGCGACGGCGAGCATCCGCCCCCCGGCGAACATGGATCCGTTGCATAGCCGACTCATGAGTTCCTCCTTCCTCCGGCACACTTGTACCTAGATTAGCCCATCGCGGGGCGAATTCGCAACCCCGCACTTCGACGCAGGGAAATGGGTCAGTTACGCGGTGGACACGGCTGGTAGGGCGGGGTCTCCGGACCCGCCCCGGCGGACCGGGACGGTCCGCCCTACCTCGCCTCCCCGCATAACTGACCGGCTTCGACGCAGGACGTTCCGTGTTCGCCTTTCTCCTCCCAGCCCTTGCCGGCGCCCGCGCGGAGCGGCGGGCGGCGGATCGTCTCCCCGCTCGTCTCGATGTTCTCCGCCCGGTGCGGGTGTCATGCCTTGACCCCGTTGACGATGTTGGGCAGTTTCTCGCCGCGCAGCGCCATGGCAGCCAGGTTGGCCACCGTGGTGCGCAGCGTCAGGCCCGACTGCGGCGTGGCCGAGGCGTCGTGCGGCGTGATCACCACGTTGCCGAGCTTCAGGAGCGGGTGGTCCGCACCCGGCGGCTCCGGATCGGTCACGTCCAGCGCCGCGGCGGAGAGCCGGCCGCTCTGCAGCGCCGCCACCAGCGCGGGCGTATCCACCAGCGTGCCGCGCGAGGCGTTCACCAGGATCGCGCCCTTCTTCATCTTCGCGATGGCCGTCGCGTTGATCATGTACTTCGTCTTCTCGGTGCTCGGGCAGTGCAGGCTCACGAGATCGCTCCGCGCCAGCACGTCGTCCAGCGTCGCGGGTTCGCAGCCGGCGCCCTTGATCTCGGCCGCGGGCACGCCGGGGTCGAAGACCAGGATCCGGCACTTGAACGGCTTGAGCCGCGCGGCCACTTCGCGCCCGATGCGGCCGAAGGCCACCAGTCCGACGGTCATGTACTTGAGCGCGCGCAAGGCGGCGACGGGCACCGGCAACTTCCACTGGCCGGACTTGATGACGCTGTCGCACGGCACGATCTGCCGCGTCGCGGCCAGGATCAGCGCCAGCGTGTGGTCCGCCACCTCGTCGATGCAGTAGCCGGGCACGTTGCAGACCGGAATGTTCTTCGCGGCCGCCGCCTCGAGGTCCACGTTGTCCACGCCGATCCCGTAGCGGACGATGACCTTCGCCTTCTGCATCGCGCCGATGATCGCGGCGTTGACCGGCGCGAACTGCGTGAGGACCGCGTCCGCGTCCCTCACCAGCGCCGCCAGCGCCGCCGGATCCTTGCCGGACTTCTGCCCCACCACCGCATGGCCCTGCGGCTCCAGGATGCCCTTCTCGACGTCAATCTCGTCAAACGCGTAGTCCGTGATAACCACCTTTTTCATGCGCCGTACTCCCCGTCTTGGTTTGTTGTGTGCAGGTTGTCTCCCGAAGCAAAGTCCGCCCCGCTATTGCCGCCGGCTCAGCCACACCAGCATTTCCCGGCCCGGCGCGCGGTTGCCCCAGACACAGTACGGCACCGCCGTGACGGAAACCCTGACGCGGGCGCTGGGGGTTGTCCGATACAGCGCCTGATCGTCCCCGGCCCAGTCCCGCGGCGACCGACGCCACGCCCGGGCGCGCAGCACGGCGACGCCCCCCAGCAGGTTCTTGCGAAAAACCGGCTTGAAAGCCGATGCGGGCGGAATCGTGATGTCGCGCAGTTCGCGCCCGTTGTCCGCCTGTTCGAGGCAGTACACCAGCGGGCCGCGTTGCAGCGCCACCCGGCCGCAGTCCATGCGCACCCGGGGATTCGCCTCCGCCTGCAGGACCGGCATGGCCAGCACGAGCTTGACTGTATCCCCGGCCTGCCAGCGGCGGCGGATCCGCGCGTAGCCGCCCCGGGCCGCGGCGCGCACGGCTTTCCCGTTCACGCTGAGGGCGAACTTCGCACACCAGCCGGGGATGCGCAATGCCAGGGTGAAGGCCGTCGGCCGTTCCGGCGTCAGGCGCATCCGGACCGCGCCGTCCCACGGGTAGCGCGTCGTCATCCGCAGCCCCGCCCTCCGGCCCGCCACATGCAGTTCCACGTCGCCCTGCGCGTAGAGGTGGACCGCGGCGGCATCGTCGCTTTCCGAACAGACGTACTGGCCGACCGAAGCGATCAGGCGCGCGATGTTCGGCGGACAGCAGGCGCAGCCGAACCATTCCCGGCGCTCGGCGGCCACATTCTCCGCCGCCCCCTTGCCGGCGGCGGGATAGGCCGCCAGCGGGTTGGCGTAGAAGAACCGGCGTCCGTCCAGGCTTACGCCGCTCAAGACGCCGTTGTACAGGGCACGTTCCATGACGTCGGCGTACTCGCCCCGGCCCGTCAGCTGCAGCATCCGATGCGCCCAGAAGACCAGGCCGACCGAGGCGCAGGTTTCGCAGTAGGCCGTTTCGTTGGGCAGGTCGTAGTCGAACGTGAAGCCTTCGTTATGGCGCGACGAACCGATGCCGCCGGTCACGTACATCCGCTTGCGCGTGACGTGCGCCCAGAGCTTGCGCAGCGGCGGCAGCAGCGTGGCGTCGCCCGTTTCCCGGGCGACGTCGGCCATGCCGCAGTACAGGTACATGGCGCGCACGGCATGCCCGACCACCTCGTCCTGCTCGCGCACCGGCTTGTGCGCCTGGAAAACGCTGTATTCGCCGCCGCCCCAGCCGTACTTCCTCCAGCCTTTCCGCTTCAAGGCTTCCGCCTCGGCGACGAAATACGGCGGCTCCGTGCCGCGCTCGTCGATGAAGTATTTCGCCAAGTCAAGATAGCGGCGCTCGCCGGTGGCGCGGTATAGTTTGACCAGCGCCAACTCGATTTCCTCGTGGCCGCAGTAGCCGCGTTTCTGCCCCGGGCCTCGGCCGAAAACCTGGCCGATGTGGTCGGCGTAGCGGCGCATGACATCGAGCAACGCGCGCTTGCCGGTGGCCTCGAAATAGGCGACCGCACCTTCCATGAGATGCCCGGCGCAGTAGAGTTCGTGCCATTCCGCCAGGTTGGCCCAGCGCTTCTCCGGCTCGACCACCGTGAAGTGCGTATTCAGATAGCCGTCCGGCTGCTGGGCTCCGGCCACGAGCGCCACCACGTCGTCCACCAGCCGCTCGAGCTTCCTGTCGGGATGCGTCTTGAGGCTGTAGGCCGCCGCTTCGATCCACTTGCCGACATCGGAATCCCAGAAGATGTGCGGCTCGTTGGGCATTCCCGGCTTCCACGCGAGCTTGAAGGCGTCGATCCGTCCGGTCTTCCGGCACTGCTCGTATTCGGTCGGCAGCGTCACCTCGCGGTTCACAGCCTGGCGTGGCGCCCAGAACGGGTCGTCGAGCGCGACGCGGGTGAACGGCACCGCGCTGAAGACGCAATCGGCGGCCATGGCTCTCTCCCTTCCGCTCACTGCTCCGCGACCACCGGGTTGCGCAACACTCCCACCCCTTCCGCCTCCACCTCGAACACGTCGCCGCCCTCTTCGACGTGCGCCTTGTAGTTCTGCCCGATGCACAGCACGTTCACCGGCTCGACCGGGGCCAGGAGCCTGACGCTTTTCAACGCCGCCCGCCGGGCGCCGGGCTTGAGCCCGCGGAGCGGCTCGCCCCGGGCCGCCGCAATCTCCTCGCCCTCGCCCTGTAGAACACCAACCCGCTCTCCGGCGCTTTCTCAAGCTCCACGTGCACGCCCTTCTCCGCCAGGTTCCGCCCTTTCGCGCGCCGCTTCCGGCCGGTGTCGGCGTCGGTCAGTTCGTAGGTCGCCGCGGGGTCGAGCGCGCGCAGCCGGAAGTCCGCCGACACGAACGGCGAATCCTTGCGCCGGAAGGCCAGCAGCATCCCCTCGCCCAGGTCCGGCCGGTGCATCTGGAACGCGGCCCAGGCGTCGTTCCCGGCGGCATTGTCCGTCAGCGGATAGTAGTCGCCATGAAACAGCGGCCGCGCGCGCCGGTAGTCGGCCATCATGCGCTTGTGCCACGCCCACGGGTACTCCGGATCGATCGGGAAGCTCTCGTACGGGAAGATCGCGAACTGGATCGCCGCGCTCAGGCTGCTGCGGAAGTTGTACGTGTCGCCCGCCCGACGACAGGCCGCCAGCACGCCGGTGCCGCTCAGCGGCACCCAGTAGCTGAGCCCCATGGTGTGGGTCTGACCCGGCGTGCCGTCGTTGATCCAGCCGCACTGCCAGTCGCTGCGCCACAGCGGAATGCTCCGGCTGATCGTCTCGAGATCGATGCGCCGCCCGCCGCTGGCGCAGTTGTCAATCACCATGCCGGGCTGGCTCTTCAGAATGGCGTCCCAGTACGCGTACAGTCCTTCGATATGACGGATCTCGGTCATCCCCTGCCGGTCCGGCGCATCGGCCGCGCGCCAGTAGGGCAGCGGGTCGAAGTTGAAGTCCTGCCGATAGAGCAGGACGCCCTGATCCTTCATGAACTTCGTGATGTACCCCGTCAGCCACTTCCGCGCCCCGGGAAGACCGAGATTGAAACACAGGTGCGCCCCGGGGCGCTTGTCGCCCAGGAACCACTCCGGGTGCTCGACCGTCAGCGGCGTGCCGTTGACGGCGCGTTCGGGCTCGAACCAGAGCAGGAACTTCATCCCGGCGGCCTTGGCGGCGTCGCTGATGGGGCGCAGCCCGTCCGGGTGCGCCGCCGGATTGATGCTCCAGTTCCCCACGTGGATCGCCCAATCGCCGGTGAATTCGTCCGGCGAGTAACTGCTGGCCGGGCCGTACCAGCCGGCGTCAATCCAGTAGTACTCGTAGCCGAGCTTCTGCTTACGGTAGGCCTCGATCCGCGCCAGGTGCTCCGCCGTCTTCATGCCGCCCCAGTGCGCGACCGTGAGCGGCCCCTGCAACGGCTTCCCCTTGGGCCGTGGCGTGTGGTGCTTGAGGATGAACCGTCGCAGGAGGTTGTGCCCCGCCAGCGGCTCGCCGTTCCAGAAGATCAGCAGGATACGCGGCGTGCGGATATCCTCGCCGGGGTGCAGCGTGAGCTTCGTCAACTCCTGGCCGGCGCGAATCTGCACCTGGTTGGGCGCCGGACGGGCGAACTCGGCCGCCCATTGCCCGCTCCAGCCGATGCCGACCATGACACCGGCCTTTCCGGTCTGCAGATTGAAGAACGGCAGCCAGGCATTGGAAGAGCGCCCGCCGCCCGCCGCCATGGCAATCGTATTGCCGCTGGTCAGCGGTTCCACCCGGTACTGGAAATCGGCCGGTGTGCACGGCGAGCCCACGGAACGGCGCAGCAAGGTCTGCTCGTCCGCCACCCACTCGATGTCCAACGGTCGGATGTTCTCGAGCAGCGGCGTGTCTTTCTTGCCTGTGTTGCGGAAGCGCATGACCCACTCGGCGGCCGGAAACTTCGCGAACGTCTGCATCTCCAGGACGCATTCTAGTCCCGTCTCCGAGTCGCGCCAGGTGAGCTCCTGCGTGGTCACACCGGCCGCGCTCTTGCGCGTCCGAGTTTTCTTCCAGTCCGCCAGCAATTCCGCCGCGGCGCGGCCGCCGTACTGGAACGAGAACGGCACGATCGAATCGGTCAATAGCTCGTTTGAGAAGGCGCCGCCTCCCGTCAACCGCACCTTCGAACCGTCGGCAAGCTCAACTTCCGCTTCCGCCCAGTCGGCATGGGCATAGCCGATATCGCCCTTCACTTCGCGCACCTTGAGCAGCAGTTCCGTCGCGCCGCCAACCTTCACGTCCACACGGGCCGGCTGACTGTTGACACCCAGCAGTGGGCTGCGCCACACCTCGCGCCCCTTGGCTTCGACCGAGAAGGTCAACCGTTCCGGCGCGCCCTGATTGCCGTACGCCCGGGCCTGTCCGTTGTTGTCCAACCCCACCCAAGCGCGAAACGCGCGGATCGGCTGGTTGGCGCGGATCCGGATGTCGCTGTCGGCGTGCGTGCCCAGGCCGGTCTCGTAGACCTTGTCGGCGAGCTTCAGCGGCTCGTTCACGATCGAGCGGTCATACCGAAGCTGTCCCCACCCTTGCCGCAGACAGCGAACGAAGACACCGCGCGGATCAACATCCTTTGTGCCCGTGACGGCCGCCACCCACTCC
>Ga0194125_10005035_pt1 | contig 20288 bp, 19 predicted proteins | sample TA2KigC250mmetaG_FD_148626 | JGI IMG/M metagenome (GOLD analysis project Ga0194125, IMG submission 148626) | Freshwater microbial communities from Lake Tanganyika, Tanzania - TA2015034 Kigoma Deep Cast 250m | ecosystem: Environmental > Aquatic > Freshwater > Lake | place: Tanzania: Lake...
CGCTCTGGGGAGTCTCGCCCTGCCGAACGTTGTTGTTTATAAAGATAAAGCTCACGTAATTACTTTGGGCAAACTGCAACTGCAGGCCGACTCTCCAGACATACTGATTAGGAGGGCCGGCTTTTTTTGTTATACCAAACGCACGTGGGTAGTCTCCCCCTTTGCCCATTCGTAAAGCATAAAACCTAGCGCGGCATAGCCGCAACCAAACCCTGCTGTCATTGCGAGGGCGCGCCGTTTGCGCCCGAAGCAATCCCCGCGTCACCAGGAGATTGCTTCGCAAACTGCGCTCGCAATGACAGTCCCGCAACATTCTCGCGGACAATGCAAATGTTGCGGAGTAACATTGTAAAAACGGGTTACGTTTTACGCATTACGTTTCACGCCCTCATGGGAGTGTCCCACGTTGGTATACTCAAAACTCATTCAGGAGGTACTGAAATGGTCGAATGTCCCGAATGTGCCGCCGAACTGGAACTGGCCCCCGACGTGGAGGTGGGGGAAATCGTGGTCTGTCCCGACTGCGGCGTCGAGCTGGAGGTGATGGGCGTGAATCCCATCGTCCTGGAACTGGCTCCGGAAGAGGAGGAGGATTGGGGGGAATGATAGCATGAGGGTCGGTGTTCTCTGCTCTCGCGTGCGCGTCGAGGAGAAGTTGATCTTCCAGGCCCTGCAGGACCGGGGGGTGGACGGCGAAAGGATTGACGACGACGCCGTCACCCTCGACCTCACCGGCGGCCTCGACGGCTACGACGTGCTGCTCATCCGCTGCCTGAGCCATTCGCGCGCCCTGTACGCCAGCAAGCTCTTGGGCGACAACGGGCTGCGCACAGTCAATACCTACCAGGTCATCGCCACCAGCGGCGACAAGCTGTTGACCAGCCTGGCCCTGGCCAAGCGTGGCGTCCCCACGCCGCGCACCAGGGTGGCCTTCACCCCGCAGGCAGCCCTGGAGGCCATCGAGGAAATGGGCTACCCGGTGGTGTTGAAGCCCCTGAACGGCTCGTGGGGACGGCTGCTGGCCAAGATCAACGACCGCGATGCGGCGGAGACGATTCTGGAACACAAGCACACCCTCGGTGGTTATCAGCACTCCATTTTCTACATCCAGGAGTACATTGAGAAGCCCGGACGCGATATCCGCAGCTTCGTCGTCGGTGGCGAGGTCATCGCCGCTATCTATCGCCACGCACCCCACTGGATCACCAACACGGCGCGGGGAGGGGAGGCCATGGCCTGTCCTATCACCCCTGAAATCGTGTGGATTTCCCGCGCCGCAGCGGAGACGGTGGGAGGTGGGGTGGTGGCCATTGACATCCTGGAGGCTCCAGATGGACGCCTGCTGGTGTCCGAGGTCAACCACACGCCGGAGTTTCGCAACAGCATCGCTCCCACAGGGGTGGATATCGCCGCTCGCATCGTTGATTATGTCCTTCGACACGGCTCAGGACAAGCCTTGGAGGTGGCTAGTATGGAACCGGGAAGGTAAAGCTGGGCATCCTCTGTTCTCGCATCCGTCTGGAAGAGAAGCTCATTTTCAAAGCCTTGCAGGAGCGAGGGGTCGAGTACGACCGGCTGGACGAGCGCGATCTGGCCCTCTGGTTGCAGGCCAACGGCCTGGGCAAAGAGTATGACCTGATCTGGTGCCGTGCCATCAGCCACAGCCAGGCCGCCTACGCCCTCAGCATTTTCAACGGCTGGGGGATCAGGACGGTAAACAGTTGCCAGGTGGTCAACGTCTGTGGCGACAAGGTTCTGACCAGCATGGCTCTGATCCAACACAACGTTCCCACGCCGCGCACGGTGGTGGCCCTCAGCGTTGAAGCAGCTCTGCAAGTCATCCAGGAGATGGGCTACCCGGTGGTACTGAAGCCGGCCGTGGGTTCGTGGGGACGGTTACTGAGCAAGGTCAACGACCGGGAGACGGCCGAGGCGGTTCTGAACCACAAGGCCACCCTGGGTGGGCCGGCGCACAACGTGTTCTACATCCAGGAGTACGTGGACAAGCCCAGCCGGGATATCCGTACGCTGGTGGTCGGCGAGGAGGTGGTGTACGCCATGTACCGCCGTTCGGCTCACTGGATCACCAACACCGCCCGCGGCGGGGAGGCGCTACCTTGCCCTCTCAGCCGCAAGATCAGGGAGCTGTCGTCGGCAGCGGCCCAGGCAGTGGGTGGGGGCATCCTGGCCGTGGACCTCATGGAGACCGCCGACGGCCGCCTGCTGGTCAACGAAGTGAACCACACGCCCGAGTTCCACGGCGCCGCAACGGCGGTGGACGTGGACATCGCGGGCAAAATGGCCGATTACGTGTTGCAACAAATGTAAGGGCTTAGACCCTTAGGGTTTTACCGAAACCCTAAGGGTCTCAAAAGATAAAGGCGCGAACCCAAGCGGCAGTGTCGCTGCTGAATGCCCCGATGTGGGGGCTGTAGCGAACTGCCCACGGGGGAGCGCCTTTTTGTTAAGCAGGAGAGGACGATGTTGAAAGCATCCATCGTGGGTGCATCCGGATACGTCGGAGGGGAGTTGTTGCGGCTGTTGCTGGATCATCCAGAGGTAGAGGTGAAGCAGGCCACCTCGGAACGATTCGCCGGCCAGCCGGCCCATTTTCTGCACCCCAACCTCAGGGGGCGGACGGACCTCCGCCTGGTGAGCCTGCAGGAACTGGGGTCGTGCGACGTGCTCTTCGTCGCCCTTCCCCACGGCCAGGTGGCGCCCCGCATCGAGGAATTCGCGGCCCTCGCCGGGCGCATCGTGGACCTGAGCGCCGATTTCCGCCTCCACGACCCGGCCGATTACCCGCGCTGGTACGGCTGGGAGCACCCGGCCCCTGAGTGGCTGCCCCGCTTCGTCTACGGCCTGGCGGAGTTCCATCGGGAGGCGCTCCGCGAGGCCCGCTACGCCAGCGGCGTGGGCTGCAACGCGACGGTCATCAACCTGGCCCTGTGGCCGCTCTACCGCACCGGCGTCGTCGGCAAGACGGTGGTGGAGGTCAAGGTCGGCTCCTCGGAGGGAGGAGCCGAACCCACCCCCGCCTCGCATCACGCGGAGCGCAGCCACGTCGTCCGCTCCTACGCCCCCACCGGCCACCGCCACCTGGCCGAGCTGCTACAGGAACTGACCTTCGACGGGCGACGGCCGGACATCCATATATCGGTAACATCGGTGGAGTTGGTGCGCGGCGCGCTGGCCACGGCGCACTGCTTCCTCACCGAGGACCTGAGCGAAAAGGACGTCTGGCAACTGTACCGGCAGACCTATGAGGACGAGCCCTTCATCCGTATCGTCAAAGTCCGCAAGGGGTTCTATCGCTACCCGGAGCCAAAGATCCTGGCCGGCTCCAACTACTGCGATATCGGCTTCGAGAGGGAGGAGGGGAGCGACCGACTGGTGGTCATCTCCGCCCTGGATAATCTGATGAAGGGAGCGGCCGGTACGGCAGTGCAGGCCATGAACGTGATGTGCGGCCTTCCGGAGACGGCGGGGCTGGAATTTCCGGGATTGCATCCGATATAACATATTCTAAGGCAGCACAAGCAAACCCTGGAGGAAGAAGATGAAGATACCGAAGTGTATGAGCACTCAGCATCCTGACAATGTGACCATCCCCTTTTTCGCCACCAATTTTGAACTTGGTGGGGAGGACGAGGTTCAAGAGGCCTACTATGCCTTCTCTCACCTGGGTTGCGATGAGCAGATGTGGGATTGCGAAGGTAAAGAGGTAGATAGCTTCGTGGTCAGGAAGCTACTCACTAAGTATGAAACTTTCTTCCGGGAGAGAAGGCTGGGAAGAGACCTCTTCCTCACCCTGCGAGTCCCCAACCCATTGTTTGAGAAGGCGGAAGCGAAGGCCTTAGTGGAGGCTTTGGATGGTATTCCCCGCTCTTTCGATGCAACCGGCCTCTTCTATGGCGACGACCTGCCGCCTATCTTCGAGGTCATCCTCCCAATGACCACCTCCGCCCGCAGCCTGAACCACCTTTACGAATACTACCGCCTCTTCGTTGCCGGAAAGCAATACCAGCACCTTGGGGAGGGAAGTGATATCACCGTTGCAGAGTGGGTCGGGGAGTTTAAGCCCGAACGAATCAACGTTATCCCCCTCATCGAGGATATGGAACACATGCCGGATGCCCACCGGATAGTGGGAGATTACCTGAAGGGGAAAAAACTCACCTACCAACGAGTCTTCCTGGCCCGCTCCGACCCCGCTTTAAACTACGGGTTGGTGAGCGCGGTGCTGCTTAACAAAATTGCCCTGCAGAGGCTCTATCGTCTATCCCAGGAAATAGGGGTGAAGATCTATCCCATCGTCGGTGTGGGCGCTGCCCCCTTCCGGGGAAACCTGCGTCCCCCGAGTGTGGAGAGAGTGCTTCAAGAATACCCCAGCGTCCACACCTTCACCGTCCAATCGGCTTTTAAATATGACTATCCTACCGAGGAGGTGAGGATGGCTATCGAGAAGCTCAAGCGGAGGGAGGCCACCGCGCCTCAGGAAGTGGACGAAGAGGGAGCTTTAGAGCTCATTAGAAGGTATGCCGCTGAGTACCAGAAACAGGTTACCGCCCTGGTATCCCTCATCAACTCAGTAGCCAAATATGTTCCCAGTCGGAGGAAGAGGAAGCTCCATATCGGCCTTTTTGGCTATCCACGGAACTTTGGGGGGGTAAAACTGCCTCGGGCCATTGGATTCACCGCATCCCTCTACTCCATCGGGCTTCCGCCCGAGCTCCTGGGCCTGAACGCCCTCACGCCGGAGGATAGGGGTTTCCTGAAGGAGATCTACGTAAACTTCGAGGAAGATTTGAGGGATGCCCTTCGCTACTTCAACCCTCGCAGCCTCTCTCTGCTCCGCAATCGCTTGACCCCTTCGTTCCATGGCGTGGCATGCTCACATCTGGGCTTGGAGCCAGACGATGTGGACGAAGAGCATCGGGAGATGACCGATTACACCATTGAGAAGCTCCGGGAGGGGGAGAACGAGAGCATCACCGAGCCCCTCTTGAGGGCGGCATACCGAAGGAGGTTTCTTGGCTGATAGGGAAGGGTGTGTAGCCATGTTGGTGGTCAAGATCGGCGGGGTGGAGGGGTTGGGCATCGAGCCGCTTTGTGCCGATGTCGCCCATCTGATAAGAAATGGCCAGCAGGTCGTGCTCGTCCACGGTGGCTCCCACCAGACCAACGTCATCTCCGAGAAGCTGGGCAAGCCGCCCCGCTTCGTCACCTCGGTCTCAGGCCACGTCAGCCGCTACACCGACCGCGAGACGCTGGAGATGTTCGCCATGGTCACGGCAGGACAGATCAACAAGCTGCTGGTGGAGCGGCTGCAGCGGCTGGGGGTCAACGCTGTAGGGCTTTCGGGGCCTGATGGACGGCTGCTGGTGGGGCAACGAAAGTCAACGCTGAAGATCATGGAGAACGGCAAGCGGAAGGTGCTGCACGGTGAGTGGAGCGGCGTCATCGAGCGGGTTAACGTCCCCCTGTTAAGGCTGCTCCTCGACCAGGGCTACACGCCGGTCGTCGCCCCGTTGGCCATCAGCCACGGGGGGGAGATGATCAACGTGGACGGCGACCGGGCGGCGGCGGCGGTGGCCGCGGCGCTGCGGGCCGAAGCCCTGGTCTTGCTGTCCAACGTCCCCGGTCTGTTGCGGGACTTCCCCGATGAGAGCACGCTCATCCACCGCATCGGGCGCGGTGAGGTGAAAGCTTATCTTCCCTACGCCCAGGGGCGGATGAAGAAGAAGCTGCTGGGGGCCAGCGAGGCTCTGGAAGGCGGGGTGGGCCGGGTGATCCTCGGCGACGGACGGATCGAAGCGCCGCTCAGCCAGGCGCTGGCGGGCAGAGGGACGGTGCTTCAATGACCAACCGGCAAATCAGCAAATCGGCAAATCAACAAATCAGCACATGGATTGAATTGGAAGACCGCTACACGAGTGGGGTCTACACCAAGCGGCCCCTGGTCATTGTGCGGGGGGAAGGGGCCAGGGTGTGGGACGCCCAGGGGCGGGCGTACATTGACTGCGTGGGCGGGCACGGGGTGGCGAACGTCGGCCACTGTCATCCCAGGGTGGTGGCAGCTATCAGGGAGCAGGCCGAGAAGCTGATCACCTGTCCGGAGAGCCTCTACAACGACCGCCGGGCGGAGCTGCAGGCCGAGTTGGTGCGCATCGCACCGCCGGGGCTGGAGCGGGTGTTCCTGTGCAACTCCGGGACCGAGGCGGTGGAGGCGGCCATCAAGCTCGCCCGCCTGAGCACAGGACGCCCGGGCATCGTCGCTGCCAGGAACGGCTTTCACGGTCGGACGATGGGCGCGCTGTCAGCCACCTGGCAACCCCAGTACCGCCAGCCCTTCGAGCCGTTGCTGCCGGGCTTCGTCCACGTACCATACAACGATCTCGCGGCGATGGAGGAGGTCCTTGACGAGAATGTTGCCGCCGTCATTTTGGAGGTGGTGCAGGGGGAGGGTGGTGTCATCGTTGGCGACGGCGATTACCTGCGGGGCGTGCAGGCGCTGTGCCGCGAGCGGGGCGCGCTGTTCATCGTGGACGAGGTGCAGACGGGGTTCGGGCGCACGGGCCGCCTGTTCGCCTGCCAGCATCACGGCCTGCAGCCCGATGTGCTGTGCCTGGCCAAGGCCATCGCCGGCGGGATACCGATGGGTGCGGTGTTGCTCGGTCCCCGCGTGGGGGAGTTGCCGAGCAGAGTGCACGGCTCGACTTTCGGAGGCAATCCGCTGGCTTGCGCTGCCGCCCTGGCCGTCGTCCATGTTACTGAGGAAGAGGCCCTCCCCCGACGAACGGCGGAGCTAGGGGCATACTTTCTCTACCGCCTGCGGGAGGTGGACTCGCCCCTCATCCGGGAGGTGCGAGGGCTGGGGCTGATGGTGGGCATCGAGTTGAAACGCAAGGCCCAGCCTTATCTGGCGGCACTGATGGAACGAGGGGTGCTGGCCCTCTCGGCCGGGCCGATCGTGATGCGCTTTTTGCCGCCGCTGGTCATCAATCGGATGGAGTTGGAAACGGTAGCCGAGGCGGTGGAAGAGGTGCTCTCATCAGCGAGTAAACAAGTAAACAAGTAGACAAGGCAACCAGACGAGTACTCACATCGGCCCTTGTGTACTTGTCTACTTGTGTACTTGTTTCCTTTGTCAAGGAGGAAGCAGAAATGGACGAATTAGCATTACTGCGGGAGATGCTGGAAATCTACAGCCCTTCGGGGCAAGAGGGGGAGATGGCGGCCTACCTGGTGACGCAGATGAGGGCCCTGGGCTTCCGCGCTTACCAGGACGCGGTGGGCAACGCCATCGGCGTGCTGGGCGAAGGCGAGAGGGAGATCGTGCTGCTGGGGCATATAGACACCGTCGAGGGGTTCATTCCCATCCACTTGCAGGATGGCCGGCTCTACGGGCGAGGAGCGGTGGACGCCAAGGGAGCGCTGGCTACCTTCATCCTGGCGGCGGCGCGGGTGGGACCCTTACCAGACAAGCGCATCGTGGTGGTGGGCGCCGTCGAAGAGGAGGCGCACTCGAAAGGGGCACGTTACCTGCTGGACAGCTTCTCCCCCCAGATGGTGATCATCGGCGAGCCAAGCGGCTGGCAGCACGTGACCCTGGGCTACAAAGGCCGCCTGCTGGTGACCTATCGCCTGGCCGCGCCTACGCGGCACAGCACCGCCCAGGGACCGTCGGCCTCGGAGCGAGCTATCGGGTTCTGGAACCGCCTGACCGAGTACGCCCGAGAGTTCAACCGGGGTGAGCGCTTTCGCTTCCACACGCTGGATCATTCGCTGCACCGCATCACCACCCATAATGGCGGCTTCGAGGAGGAAGTCACTATGGACATGACCCTGCGCATACCCTTCGGCCTGGACGTGCCCTCGCTGAAGAAACACATGCGAGGGTGGGCCAACGGCGCCGCCGTCGGCTTCAGCGGCGAGGACGTTCCCTACAAGGCGGACAAGAACAATCCCCTGGTGAGGGCCTTCCTGCGGGCCATCCGCGCCCGGGGCGGGCGTCCCGCCTTCAAGCTGAAGCTGGGCACCTCCGACCTGAATACCGTCGGCCCGGTGTGGAATTGCCCCATCGTGGCCTACGGCCCCGGCGACTCTTCTCTCGACCACACGCCGCAGGAGCACGTTCAGGTGGAGGAGTTCTACCGGGCGATAGAGGTGATGGAGGAAGTGATACGTGATGCGTGATGCGTGATGCGTGATGCGTGATGCGTATTGCGTATTGCGTATTGCGTGAAACGTCAAACGTCAAACGTGAAAAGGAGGGAAATGAACGATGAAGAAGGTCGTTTTGGCCTATTCGGGCGGACTGGACACTTCGGTCATTCTGGTCTGGTTGAAGGAACGCTACGGTTGCGAGGTGGTCACCTTCACCGCCGACCTGGGCCAGGGGGAGGAGCTGGAGGGGCTGGAGGAGAAGGCTCTCTCCACGGGAGCCAGCAAAGCCTACATTGAGGACCTGCGCGAGGAGTTCCTGATGGAGTACGCCTTCCCCACCATGATGGCCGGGGCCATCTACGAGCGACAGTATCTGCTGGGCACGTCCTTCGCCCGCCCGATCATCGCCAAACGACAGGTGGAGATTGCCGAGTTGGAGGGAGCCGACGCCGTGGCTCACGGCTGCACCGGCAAGGGCAACGACCAGGTGCGCTTCGAGCTGACCTACAAGGCCCTCAACCCCCGCCTGCAGGTCATCGCCCCCTGGCGGGAATGGGACATCCGCTCGCGGGAGGACGCGCTGGCCTACGCCGCAGCCCACAACGTGCCGGTGGCAGCCACCGAGCGCTCCATCTACAGCCGCGACCGCAACATCTGGCACCTGAGCCACGAGGGTGGCATCCTGGAGGACCCCTGGCAGGAGCCGGAGGAGGACATGTTTGTGCTCACCGTGGCCCCCGAGGCCGCGCCCGACGAGCCGCTCTACCTGGAGATTGACTTCAAGGAGGGCATACCCAAGCGCATTGATGGCGTGGCCTATGGCCCGGCGGAGCTACTGACCCGGCTGAACGAGCTGGGCGGCGCGCACGGCGTGGGGCGGGCAGACCTGGTGGAAAACCGCCTGGTGGGGGTGAAGTCGCGCGGGGTGTACGAGACCCCCGGCGGCACCATCCTCTACACCGCCCACCGCGCCCTGGAGAGCATCTGCCTCGATCGGGAGACGCTGCACTACAAAGACGTGGTCGCCCAGCGCTACGCCGAGCTGGTCTACTACGGCCAGTGGTTCACGCCGCTGCGGGAGGCCCTGGACGCCTTCGTGCGCCAGACGCAGGAGACCGTCACCGGCACGGTGCGGGTCAAGCTGTATAAGGGAAGCTGCACCGTAGTTGGTCGCAAGTCCCCCTACAGCCTCTACCGCGAGGACTACGCCACCTTCGGCGAGGAAGACGTCTACGACCAGGCCGATGCCGAGGGGTTCATCAACCTCTTCGGTCTGCCGCTCAAGGTCAAGGCACTGCTGGACATCGAGGGGTTGGGGATCTCTGGCTATCGGGCGCCCAATTACAGCAAGTTTAAGCGGGACTGACTTGAGGTTGGAAGTTGGAGATTGGATGTTGGAAATCAGCTTCCAGCATCCAACTTCCAACCTCTAACTTCCAGCATGTGGGGAATGACAAGGGGGAAGGATGAAGTTATGGGGCGGACGATTCGAGGGAACTCCTGATGAGCTGATGGAACGCTTCAACACCTCCATCGGCTTCGATTGGCGGCTGTGGGCGGCGGACATCGAGGGCAGCATGGCCTACGCCAGGGCATTGGAACGCGCTGGGCTTCTCACCGCCGACGAGCGGGATCGGCTCATCCAGGGGTTGGAGGCGGTGGCGCGGGAGTTCGAGGCCGGCGAGTTCGAGATCAAGCCGTCGGACGAGGACATCCACACCGCCGTCGAGCGGCGGCTGGGGGAACTGATCGGTGAAGTGGCAGGCAAGCTGCACACCGGGCGCAGCCGCAACGATCAGGTGGCTACCGACCTGCGGCTCTACCTGATGTGGGAGATTCCGGGCCTGCGCCAGCAGCTTATCGGGCTGCAAGAGGCCATCGTCACCAAGGCGGAGCAGCATCTGGAGGTCATCATGCCCGGCTACACGCACTTGCAGCGGGCGCAGCCGGTGCTGTTCAGCCACTGGCTGATGAGCTACTTCTGGATGCTGCGGCGGGATCGGGAGCGGCTGGACGATTTGGAGAAACGGGTCGCCGTGCTGCCGCTGGGTGCGGGGGCGCTGGCCGGCCACGCCCTGGGCATTGACCGCCACTTCCTGGCCGATGAGCTGGGGTTTCGGACGATCTGCGAGAATAGCATGGACGCCGTATCGGACCGCGATTTCGTGGCCGAGTTCCTGTTCTGGGCCGCGCTGCTACAAACCCACCTCAGCCGCCTGGCCGAGGACCTGATCTTATGGTCGTCGGCGGAGTTCGGCTTCGTGGAGCTGGACGACGCCTACGCCACCGGCTCCAGCCTGATGCCGCAGAAGAAGAACCCCGACTCGCTGGAACTGCTGCGGGGCAAGGCCGGGCGGATGGTGGGGCACCTGGTGGCCTTGCTGACCACCCTCAAGGGGTTGCCGACGACGTACAACAAGGACCTGCAAGAAGACAAGGAGCCACTGTTCGACGCCCTGGACACGTTGAAGCTGGCGCTGCCGGTGGCCGCAGGCGTGGTACGCACCCTGAAGGTCAACGCCGGGGCCATGGCCGCCGCCCTCGACGATGCCCTGCTGGCCACCGACCTGGCCGACTACCTGGTGCGGCGCGGCGTTCCCTTCCGCCAGAGCCACGAGTTGGTGGGCCGCGCCGTGCGGCGGGCCGAAGCGCTGGGCCTCCCGCTGCGCGAGCTGCCCCTGGCCGAGTTCCAGGCCATCTCCGACGCCTTTGAATCCGACCTCTACGCCGTGTTCGACCACCGGCATTCGGTGGAGGCCAGGGACTCCTACGGCGGCACAGCCACGGCTGCCGTGCGGCAACAAATCGAACGCGCTCGTGCAGTACTGCATGAGCAGGCATAAGCGGGTCCTCCACTGACAGCCACGTGCAACATACTGCGCGACTTGGGTTCGATGGCGACAACCCACATCCCGTAATCCCTTGGGAAATCAGAAGAGGCTGGTCATGCATTGACCAGCCCCTCTTTTTTCGCCATCGTAACCGAACTATGTGGACAAGTATGGCCGTAGCCTGAGGCGAAACTCGAATGACAGTGCCCCTACGCACCTGAGGATCATCCACTCTTTAATTATAGAAGCTCAATATTCTTTATGTCTGAGGAGCAATCTTAATAACTCCCATTCTTCCCCAAGAAGTTGGTGTTGTTCTTCCATGAGGTCAGACAACTGAGTGTTTAACCGTTCCAGCAACAGGACTATCTCTCGATAGCGGGTCAGCAGGCGGATTTCTTCGGCTTGCTGCCGTTTGCGTAAGCGGTAAGCCACCAGCGGGGGACGATTAAGACGAAGGCGTTTCAGTGTAAAAGCACCTACTGTCGTCAAGGGATGCAGTGTTCCATCATCCAGTTCCAGAAAATGTTGAGAGGCTGACTCGCGGCGCGGATTCCACAGTAATGGATCGTCAGGCTGGGTCGGCCAATAATCAAGCTTGTACTGGTTGCAACGAGGGCAGCAATAAAGCAGATTCTCCAGGCTATCGTCGCCGCCTTTGGCTCTCGGTTGATAATGGTCAACCGTAAGTTCACTGCCTGCATCTGTTTCTGTGACGCCGCAAAACTCGCAAGCGAAGTTAGCCCGCTGCCGTACTTGCTTTCGAATATCATCGTTAATGGTCATCCTGGTTGCGTCTCAAGCAGATAAACCAGTTGGTGGCGCAGGTTAGCTATTTCGCGCCGCAAGGTTTCGTTCTCGGAAGCAATCTCCTGGATGCGTTTGGCGACCGTCATTAACTGAGCCAACGCGGCGTCAACTTGAGCTTGGAGGGTGGCCAATGTTTTTTCGCCAGTAGCCAAACCCAATGCCTTACTCTCAGCAATATCTTGACTCGCATACCAGTTTTCTAACTGTCTCTGTTCTTCTGCCAAGAGCGTCTGGCCCCGTGTAGCCCTATCATGTAATTGTTTGGCAAGGTCATTAGAAACCATCTTTAGACTCCTTTCAGAGGGATGTCGCCACACTCTTCGAGAATGACCGTAAATTCCATAGGGGTCTCCTCCTTTCCGCTTTCAGCAGGACGCGAGTTTGTCGTCATCCCACTCCTTCCTCCTCGTTATGGCTCATCTAAATTCTATCACACAACACTTATTCTAGCAAGCTCACGAAAAGCCAAAAGGTGCCTTTTGGGGTCACACTCGGAACTCGATTCCCTTCGCTCCTATATTACAGCCGAGTTTCGCCCGCCTGTTTCTCGGAAAGTCAGCCCCATCACCGTCGGTCTGGGGGGAGTCGTTCGGCGTCTGGATGAGCGTTGCGACCTCACCGCCACGATAGATGGGCTGGAATTCGACATGATGGCCTACGTCGTTAAGGACCTGGGCGAGACCGAATACGGACGCTTAGATGCCATTGTGGGGGCTCTGATCATGGAGGAGTGGTACATCAAGTTACACCCCCGCAGAGGTGAACTGGACCTGTCAGAGCCCAGGAAGCGGGAGTTCACCGAGTATTGAAGCTCTCATTGCTTCTCTGAAGTTGTAGGCAATATAGCCCAAAAGCCAAACAGGGGCTGGCCGTGCGTTGACCAGCCCCTCTTATTGGAGAAGCAACCATCATCCGAGTGATATACCTGTCTCAGCCCTTACCCAAAGGCACGACAATACTTGATAACCTGTGTCAGGTCATAAGCAATCGGGGCCTTGCCCTACGGCCAGCTTGGCATTCCCGCGTACTTTCTCACGGCTGCAGCCAGAGGCTGTAACAGCCTACCTGCGGAATAGTGAGGTTGCTGACCAGAACGTAATAGTCCTGACCTTGTTCTAGCCAAACCCCGAGTTGCCCCAGCCCGTAGGACTCACCCCAACCTATGGGCACCAGCGAGTCCCCACTGGCTTGAGAGACCAATAGCCAGATGCGGAGACTGCCGGGATCCAGATTCTGTGTCCATAACCAGTGGGTGCCGGTCCAGTCTACTCTCCACTTGAACCAGTCGGGGTCATTGCCTTCTTGGCCTTCTGGCTGGGTGAGGGACCAGAAGGTTCGATCTACGAAGAACCCTGACCCGTAGGGAACATCAGGGCTTTTCCAGGAGTCGTTGCCAGGCTCATTACTATCAGGGTCGTTCCAGCCACAGGAAGGGCCTGAGGAGTAGTTCTTCAGGATGAGGGGGAGGTAGACTTGCCGCCACCCTGTGATCGGCGTTGATGTCGGCGTCGGGGTGCGGGTCGGGGTGCGAGTGGGAGTCCGCGTTGGCGTTAGCGTCGGTGTAGGCCACAGACCTGTAGGGGTGGGCGTCGGCGATGCGGTTGGCGTGTAGGTCGGCGGCGTGATGGCTTCCATCTGCACCCGCGCTCCCCAGATGTCAAAGTCCTGGGCCGGCTGGCGCGGCGCGTGCTTGCCGTACGCCACCAAATAGTCACTCGTACTTGTCCCACCCTGCGAGTTCACCGCTATCGCCATGGAAATCTGGTCATCATTATCGTAGTCTACTGAGCTACCGACCCCTGCCTCGCTCTTCACTGATCCATCCAGGTTCAGCAACTGCCCGCCCTCTGTCACTCGCTGAATGAGGGCAAAGGAAATGTATCCCCACACTGATTCGAGATAGCTTGTCAGGCCAACCAAGTACTCTTGGACGGAGTTGTTATAAGCCGCCGCCAGGAAGCCGGCCGGCGCCCGGCCCGGATGGCGTTGGGCAAAGGTCATCCGAGCAATTAGGAATGCCGTTCCAGGTGAACCGCTACCCGGAACTAACCGCCCAATAACCGACCAGATCACAGCTTCGCCTTGTGCTTCGCGGGCAAACCAGGTGGCCAGGAAATTAGTGCTGCCTCCCGCCACAGCAGGCCGCGGGGTCCAAGTAGCAGAAGTGTCCTCGTTGGTGTAATCGCCGCCCGTAGCCAAGGCGACATGGCTTCCCACAGCAGTCATGTCGGCGGCTATCTGTTGAGCGTAGACGTCAAACCTATAGGCCTGGCCACCGGCGTTGCGCCGATCTTCCCAGGCCACTAGATATTGATTCAGGCTAGCGCTGTAGGCCAGGCGAGGTCGAAACCCACCACCATTCACATCCGAAACGGTGAGCTGGGTGTCTACCACCGGGTTCTCCCCGCTAACATGGAACTCGAGAGCCTTAACCCGACTGGTGCTTGAAGCGTTGTTGCCGCAATCAGCCGTGAGGGCACCGAAGAGGGTGGGTGGGAGATAATCGTCCCCTTCGACGAAAGCCAGTGCGTAGCGCTGTCGCCCTGGATTATAGGCCAAACTTGGGGAGTGGTTGTGGCTTGCACTAGATACAAGGACCCAATCATAACGTGCAGAGGCATCGGTTACTCGCTGCCCGTAGACCTTGCAAGCGCCCTCCTGGGCTGCCCAGGCGACGACAAACTCGCCGTTTCCACCGACAACGGCGGGGGAGCCGCTCCGGGCCGCCGTGTTGCGATCCGAGATGCGGAACTCGTTCCCAATAGGCTGGCCATTAGCGTTGAGAAACACGCCGTAGACGTCGAAGCCGTCAGAGCTTGATTGGGCATTGCGCGCTGTCACCCACACTGCCAGGTATCGGCCACTAATCGAATCATAGGCCACGGCCGGGTAGATATCGACTGCCCGCTGGTCGCTACCTGATGCACCGCCGATGCGATTAGGCGGCAGAATGCTGGCCTGCCCACTCTCAGGCGAGACCAACCCGATCCCATGACCGGCCAAGGTTATCATTACCACCAAAATCCCCAGTATTGTTCCCCACCCCCTCAAATGGGTATGGTAATTACCTTCACTGAAGTGAAACCCACTCATTGATGGCCTCCTCTGCTCAGCTCCGTTCTTGGAGCCAAAGTTTTCAAGCTCTCTGTTAATGAAGAGATGAGAGTCTCTTCAAGGCGTGACCTCACTTGCCCGGAATCGCTCTCATCTCATAGCCATTGGGTATAGTATCTAATGGCGGTTGTTGTTACCTGTGCAGCCCTATGGGTTGTTGATGCGCTTCCAGGCTTCTTCAAAGGTCATGCCAGCTAGTCCTTGTAGATCCACACGCTTCATCTCCTGTTCGATGGCCTGGGCTAGTGGCCCACCCTTGTCAGCCTCCGCCAGCCGTTTCAGGAAGATAGTTACCTCAGTCACCACTTCGTGCGTGATCAGCGTCTGTTCTCCCTTTCCATCCAGAAGTTGATTCAGCCCAGGTGTCACCTCATGCAGAATCCGCTGTCCCATCGCCCGCAATTCGGCATCGCGCAGTACCAGATAAGTAATGCGCCCGGTGTGGCGATAATATAGTGTCCGGTAGTGCTGACCAGCCGATGTCGTATTCAGCAACTGGTCACGGGTACGAGATAGGGTGGTTACTACCTGCAGTGCAGCTAGCCGGTCAGGGTAAGCCTTCTCTAGCAAGGTAGTTCTGGCGGCGCAGACGCAATCATTGGGTGGCGGCTGCCACACCCCATCCAGCCCAACTGCGTTGAAACCATCCCGCACGGCGTTGTACTCCGTGCTGTTGCTACCGTAGAGATCCTGAGTTGACCGAAGAGCAGCCGCCCGTGCATCTTTCAGGCTCGACGTGGACTGCAAGTAGATTACCAGCGTGCGGTAGAAGATGCGCTCCGCTTTGTCCTTGCCGATGGCCGTGGCGATGTTGTAATAGGCCTTATTCGGGATGCCGCTGTTCGTGTGAACGCCCTCGTTATCGGAGCAGGTGCTTACCCAGTCGCTGGTATGATCAGGCTGCCCGAAGCGTGGCGGATTCGACAGATCTCGAATAGCCTCCCTGCCTCCCAGACAGTTTGGAGGCAAACCCTCGCCCATCAACCAGTCATCACGGTCCACCATCGCGCCAAAGATGTCAGAGAAGCTTTCATTCAGCGCTCCTGACTGCCACCGGTACTCCAGGTTGGCGGAGTGTTGGGTCACCGCATGGGTCCATTCGTGGGCGACCACATCTTTTACTGGGAATCCGTCACCATACACCGTTTGCCCTCGGTCAGAGGTCCAGAAAGCGTTACAGTAGCTGCGCCCGTAGTGGACGGTGGAGATCATTGTAGCGCCCCGGCCATCGTAGCTATCTCGACCGTGAGTGTTGCGGTAGTAATCATAGGTAGCACCGGCGAAGTCGTGGGCATTGTCGCAGTCTTGATCTCCACTTGATGGATCCCCTTCACGCCGGCACAGTCGGCCTGGCAGGCTTGTCCCGTGATCGGCAGTGTAAGTCCGACGATCGCGTCCTTCGTACAAGCGATCCAAAACGTCAAGGATGACCCTGTCGGTGGCATCCACCACGTATACATTGTCAACTGGTGGCCAGTCATCCCACAGTTCCACTAGCCAAGCCAATCTTGCCAAGGCCCCGGACCGTCCGCCAGTTGCCCCAGCGTAGACCACAATTTTCGGGTCAGTTGTGAGTTCTCCCTCCGGCATGGCCATCTTGGCTGTAGTCAGCGCCTGCTCTGCATTCACTTGAGGCTTGACGCTGGGCAGGGCAATGCCGGGCACAAACCCGCTACTGATCGCCACTACCTCCTTGCCATCAGCACTCAGGTGCACCTTCATCACAGCATTGTACACCTCTACGCCCTGATACACTTGGCGCAAGGTCACGTGGGTCATCCCTAGTTCGTCGGTGACAAACCCTACTGCCTCCAGTTCGGCTTTAGGGTCCTCCAACTCAAAGACATCTATGTAGCGTCCTAAGAAGGTCAGCGCCGCCATTGCAGGATCGGCCTTTTCTTTCAAGTCCGATGGCAGCAGTGGGATGTGACCACGGATGAAACTGGGGTTGCCCGATTCCTGATCCCAGGTGATGTCCACTTCGCCGCCAGTATCTTGCCTGAGTTTTTCGACCCCAGGCGGGGTGGGCGGTTGGGAGAAGCCTGGGCTGCTGGAAACAAACGTGGCTAACACCACCAGAACAACAGTTAGCAGTACAACGATTCGCCTTTTCATGACACACCTCCTGTATTGAGATAGATTGTCCAGTTCTTCCTGGATTTTTTGATAATATCGCCCCTTCTTGCGACGGGGCAGGCGGCTACGGTTTCCCTCCGCTCTCGATGATCTGGTTCAGCAACTCAAGCACAGGCCAGAGTGCCTCCGGGACTGCGGTGTCCATTGTTCGCACTGTATGCCCGTTGTATGTTACCACGTATTCGAAAAGATCGCTTCCTTGACGAGGAGGTAAGTACTCCCTACGGAGTTTCGAAAACTCCGCATCGTCGAAAAGAGCCTGAAGCTGGTTCATAGTATCGCGGTCGAGGACGAACTCATAGTGCTCAGCCTTGCGGGTCAGTGTCGCTTGACCGTTCACTTGGATGACCACGCGGTCATCCAAGCCAGCGAAGCCGCCGCTGCGACGATACTCGACGAGCATCCCCGAGGAACTTGTTCCCGTGCAACTGGCCAGCCACCCTGCCAGAACCGCAATGACGATAATGTGGATTTGGTGTTTCACAACGACCACTCCTTTCTTGATGAGCCTGGGCGCAGCGTTAAAAATGCGAATTCAAACCTATCCATTTGCGAGCCGATAAAATGACCTCAGCCCCTCCGCGGTCCAGGGCAGAGAGCAAATCGGCGCGCCGTGGCTCCCAAGCTAGCCTGGGAGCCACCTGAGAGTAGCCAGGCAATAGGAGACCCGACGCAATCGTGATGAAGGAGGCAAAACCGGGGCGCTTCATAAGCATCCCTCGACCGTCCTATGAACGTTAATGCAAAACCGGTCAGGGATCTTTCACTTTCATTGACACGATCTCTAACTTGGAGCTGATCGTTCGCTCATTTCTTGCGCAAAAAGTGAAATTGGGGTAAGCTTCTGCCACTATGGCAGAAGTAGAGATTTACACAGAACGAATAGATGACGTGCCTCTACTGGTGCATCAGCAACAGAGGATGGGTATCCCTGAAGTGTTGGACGAAGTGATCCACCCGCACGGTAATCGGGAAGGATTGAGCGTGGGTTGGTTGACCACCACTTGGCTGAGCTACATCCTCTCCGAAGCCGACCACCGGATGAGCGAGGTTGAGCCCTGGGCGGAGAAGCAAATCCAGACCTTGTCGGCGCTGCTTCCTGAGCCTGTGGGGGTGAAGGACTTCACCGATGATCGGCTGGCCGATGTGGTGCGTTGGCTGAGCCATGACGAGACATGGGAGGAGGTGGAAACACGACTGGGCCAGCGTCTGATACGGGTGTATGATCTCCAGCCTGGGCCAGTGCGCTTGGACAGCACCACGGCAGCCGTCTATCACGACACCGAAGGGAACACCCTGTTCCAGCACGGGCATAGTAAAGATCACCGCCCTGACTTGCCTCAGTTCAAAGTGATGCTGGGTGCCCTGGACCCGCTGGGGATGCCTCTGGCGACCCTGGTGGTAGCTGGCAACGAGGCGGATGACGGGCTGTATGTGCCGACCATCACCAGAGCGCGCCGGGTGGTGGGCCAAGGCGGCCGATTGTACATCGGGGACGTCAAGATGAGCGCTCTGGCCACCCGTGCCTTCGTGCAAGATGGTAGGGACTACTATCTGATGCCGTTGGCCCAGACGGGGGAAGTCCCAAAGTTGCTGGCTGCGCTGCTGGAGCCGGTGTGGGACAAGCGACAATCGCTGCAACGGATTTACGCCCCCAGTGGTGAAGATACAGGCGAAGAAACTGAGGTCAAGGGAGAACTGTTGGCCTTGGGCTATGAGGTGCCCCGCCCTCAGAAAGCCAAGGTGAACGGTAAATGGGTACTCTGGGAAGAGCGCCTCTTGGTAGTATACTCGCCCTCGCTGGCCAAGAGAGCTCGGCGGGGCTTGGCTCAACGACTGGATCGGGCGAAGCGGGAATTGCAGGCTTTGACCCCACCTCGAGGACGAGGAAAGCGGCAGTGGGATGATCTGGAGGCCTTGCAGCGTGCCGTACAAAGTATCCTGAAGAAGCGGCGCGTCGAGGGCCTGTTGGAAGTCACCTACCTTCGAGAGGTAGAACAACGGCACATCCGCCGGTACGGGGATCGTTCGGCCCGCACAGAGGAACAGGTGCGCTATGTGGTCCAGGTTCAGCGCAATGCGGAAGCCATCGCTGCGACCCGTCGTTTGTTGGGTTGGCGCCTGTACGCCACCAATGCCCCCGGCGAAGAGCTTCCGTTGGCCAAAGGGGTGTGGGCTTACCGTGGTGCGCCACGGATTGAGCGCGACTTCCAACGATTTAAGGGGCGCCCCTTGGGCATCCGCCCATTGTACGTGCAGCGGGAAGACCATGCGAAGGGGATGGTGCGTTTGTTGTCGTTGGGCTTGCGCGTGCTGACCGTGGTGGAGCACGTAGTGCGGGAGGCCCTGCAAGCGATTGGTGAGACACTGAGTGGCCTGTATGCGGGCAATCCCAAGCGGCAGACGGCGCGGCCCACGACGGAACGGCTGTTGAAAGCCTTCCGTGGGATCACGTTGACTGTGGTGCATCTGCCCGATCGAACGATTCACCATGTCACCCCTTTGTCTGAACTGCAGCGACGCATTCTGGCCCTGATGGGCCTGTCTGCGTCAATCTATGAGAACCTGGTTCTGTCCATCGAACCGATTCCACCATAGTGCTCACAAAATGAGCGAACGATGGGTTGGAGCGGAACGCTCGGTGCTATAAGTCACCAACTGCTATCGCTCCACGTAGAGGGTGCGCTTGCAGCTACTGCAGAGGGTCAATTCTCAGATCAGCCTGCCGAAACCAAAAAGCGCCAACAGCAGGCACAAAGCTATCCCTGCGTTGGCGCTCGTTCCGGACCACCAATTACCACTTGCACTTTAGCTTGAGGATTCGTCGAGGGGTCAATGCCAGGCTGCATCGCTATGCCCTCCCATGCTATGTCATCTCAATATTCGTCAGCCTCGTGAAGTTGATGTGGGTGATGAAATACGACCATATTGTATCACCAAAATCGCCCAGACGCAAACTCGGGCTGGCGACGGTCATGATTTTGGGACAAGGCTCTGAGCTGTCTTTACAGGGCAGGCAAAGCTGAAGCCGGCCCAGATGTTTTCCCAGGCTACGACTCAGGCGTCGGATCGGGGGCTAAAGCAATCTATAACCGGCGCCCATCTTTCAGATCATTGCTCAGCCCTCGGCAACCCCCACCGGAGGACCGAACGTTACCAACAACTCCCCAATGACCCGCTCGATGAGGCCGGGCACAGTCTGCTTCTGACGCCTGGCCAGTTCTTCCA
>Ga0194125_10005036_pt1 | contig 20288 bp, 12 predicted proteins | sample TA2KigC250mmetaG_FD_148626 | JGI IMG/M metagenome (GOLD analysis project Ga0194125, IMG submission 148626) | Freshwater microbial communities from Lake Tanganyika, Tanzania - TA2015034 Kigoma Deep Cast 250m | ecosystem: Environmental > Aquatic > Freshwater > Lake | place: Tanzania: Lake...
GTCGACCCCGATCTCCTGCATCGCTTCGGCCGAGGCTCTGTTCAGCCGGCGCATCGTCGCCGTCGCGATCGAGAGTCCCTCGGCGCTCAGACGGCCTCGCTTCAGCGCCGTCGCGAGGATCCCGGTGCCGATCGGCTTGGTGAGAAAGAGGATGTCTCCTGGCCTGGCGCCCCGGTTCGTCACCACCCGATCGGGATGGATCGTCCCGGTGACGGAGAGGCCGAAGAAGATCTCTGGGGACTTCACCGAGTGGCCCCCGACCAGGACGGCGCCCGCTTCATGCACGACTTCGTGCGCGCCCTCCAGGATGGACCTGAGGACGTCCCAGGGTTGCTCGCCCTGCGACCAGCCGACCAGGTTCATGGCGGTGCGTGGGACGCCGCCCATCGCGTAGACGTCCGAGAAGGCGTTCGCCGCCGCGATCGCGCCGAAGTCGCGCGGGTCATCGACGATCGGCGTGAAATAGTCGACCGTCTGGATGAGGGCGAGGTCAGGCGAGACGCGATAGACCCCCGCATCGTCGTGGGTCTCCATCCCCACGAGAAGATCCGGATGGGTGATCCGGGGCAATCCGGCGAGCACCTGCTCCAGGTCCCCTGGAGCGATCTTGGATGCTCAGCCGGCGCAGGCGGCCATCTCGGTCAGCCGCTTCATCCGTTCCTTGTCCACCGCTTCTCCTTCTCGGGGCGTCGCTTGTCGCGCCTGCGCGCTCCTCGACCGCAGTCGAGCCTGTCCACCCACCGTAGCAGGACCGGCCGCGGCGCTCAACGCGGGCCGGAGGCGCCCGCCAGGAACATCCCGTCCAGGCGTCTCAGGAGATCCTGGACCCTGAACTGGCGCGCGCGCGCGCCCAACGCATCCTCCACGACCCGCCGGGTCTCGGGCCCCGAGCCGGTGAGGTAGAAGAAGGCCGCCGCTCTGCAGAGTTGCGCCTCCGCGAGAGATCGGAGCGGCTCCCCCGGATCCTGAGCCGCGACGAAGTTCAGATCGTCCTTGGCCCGCTGGAGCCATCGGCCGTGGCTATGCGCATCGTAGTAGGGCTCGTAGCCGCCGTCCTCGGCCACCCGGAGGAGAACGGGGAACCGGCAGCAGCCCGGGCAATCGTTGCTGCCTCGGATCGCGAGAAGAGAGACGAAGCGGCACTCTTCCAGGTAGTCGGGCGCGACGCGGAGGATCGGCCGCGCCGGATCGCTGCCGGGAATCAGCTCGAGAAGCGTGACTCTTCCGAGCGACAATCCGCGGGAGAGCGCGGATGGGTCGATGATCTCCGGTCCGGATGCGCTCAGCTCGACGATCTCCAACCCGGCGCACGCGCTTGCCGGACAGCTGCAGAATCTGCGCAGCGCGATCTCGGGGATGCCGTCCCGATCCAGATCGAGCGAGCCGGTCGCGTCCAGGATCGAGAGGTTGCAGACGTTCGGCCAGCGGCCGAGGGGATCCTCGATCAGCTCGAGCGGCACGGCATCCAGTCGAGGATCCCGGGGGGAGAGGATGGAGATCTCCCGGTTCCCCGTCGGGATGATCACCGCGACGGTCGATGTGTCGTCGCCATCAAGCCGCCTGAACTCGACGCGAGGAAAGGTCACGTCCTGATCCGCCCTTCCGCCGATGATCATCCCGAGCCTGCGCGAGGAGATCCCGATCCGCCAGGTCCCATGCCGCTCCGTCCGGACCAAGGACCCCTCGATAGCCTCCCAATCGCCAGGGGCAGGGATCCATGCGGTCGGGAAGCTCGCCGCGCTGTCGGGCGGAATCAGGCCGTCGATCCCCTCCCGGGCAAAGCCGGGAGCGGCGGCGACGAGAAAGGCCAGCAGGAGGGCCGGTGAAGCGAACGCGCTCATGCGCCCATGATCCGGTCTTCGGGCGGCCCGGTCAAACCCGTCCCGGAGCGGAGCGGATGCTCTCGGCGCAAAGCCGCTGGATCGCCGGCCGCCTCTGGTAGCAGAATCGGGCGATGTCCGTCCGGATGATCGCGCGGTTGGTCGCCGCGATTCCCCCACAGGGGGCCGCCATCGCCGGCTCGATCGCCGGCCCGATGATGGCGCTCCTGGCTCCATCCCGGGCGCGCGCCTGGAGGTCGAACCACGGCCTCACCGGCGCCGATCGGTCCGGGAGAAGGCTGCCGTCGGCGACGCCCTTTCGCCACCACATCCTCCTCCAGTACGAGTCCCTCGCTATGCTCGGAGGGCGCGCTTTTCCGATCGAGGTGGAGGGGAGCGATCACGCGCGCGAGGCGCTCACGAGAGCCCGCGGCCTTCTCGTGGCCACGGCGCACGTGGGCAACTGGCACCTCGGGGGAGAGGCGCTTCATCGTCTATGCGGCCGCCCCATCCATTCTGTCGCCGGCGCGCAGATGCTCCGCTCATGGACCGAGGAGCTGCGCTCGCTCTATGGCGCTCGAGGGATCCAGATCCACGACCGCTCCGGGGCGGTCGGGCGACTCCTGCGGATCCTGAGGACCGGGGGGATCGTGGCGCTCCATCTCGACGGGGATCAGCACGAGGGACGCGGGCTCGCGACCCGGGGCATCTCCCTCCTGTCCCGCCGCAGCGGCGCGCCGGTCCTGCCCGTCCTCTGCATCCGGAGCGCGGCGGGAAGGATGGTCCTTCGCATCTGGCCGCCTCTTGGAGGCGGCTCGACGGCGCCAAGTCCCGATCGTCTGGCCGACCTCCTTGTCGAGCTCGTGCGGGGGAGGGAAGGGCAATGGACTCTCTTCCGGGCGCTCGGAGACGCTGCATGAGCGGGATGAGGATCCTGATCGTCAGCCAGTCGTATCATCCCCATCACGGCGGCATCGGGGAGCATGTGCGCCATCTCGGGCTCGCCCTCAAGGAGCGCGGGCACGCGGTCCGGATTCTGACGGCGGGCCCGCCGCCCATCGGCGGCGAGCTTCCGGGCCTTCCGATCATCCGGCTGGGAAGGCGCTTCACGGTCTCGTCGAACGGGAGCAAGGCGTCCGTCGCGTGGAGCCCGCTCTACCGGGCTTCCGTCCGTCGCGCTCTGGCAATCGGGTTCGATCTGATCCATGTCCACTCTCCCCTCGAGCCGTTCCTTCCCTGGGCGGTTCTGCGCGAGGCGGGGCTTCCCTGCGTGGGGACTTTCCACAACGCCGGCCGGCCGCACGTCGGGCTTCGCCTCCTTTCGCCCTTCCTCGCACCGATGGCCATGAAGCTGCATCCGAGGATCGCCGTTTCCCGCACGGCGGCCCTCTATGCGGGAAGGCACTTTCCGGGGGAGTACCTCCTCATCCCGAATGGGGTGGACCTGGCACGGTTCCGACCGTCAGAGAACGGCCGCGATCCCGGGCCTCTGTCGATCCTGTTCGTCGGCCGCCTGGAGCCGAGGAAGGGGCTGGATGTCCTGATCGATGGGGTCGCGATCGCGGGAAGGAGGGCGGGCCGCCCCCTGAGGCTGATCGTCGTCGGCGACGGATCGCTGCGCGGCAGAGTCCTGCGGAGGGCGGCGAGGGCCGGCGTCGATCTCCGCCTGCTGGGCGAAGTCGACCCCGCGGCGATTCCCTCGATCTACCGCGACGCGGACCTCTTCGTCGCTCCCGCGCTCCATGGAGAGTCCTTCGGCATCGTCCTGCTCGAGGCCCTTGCGTCCGGGCTGCCTGTCATCGCTTCCCGCATCGATGGTTTTTCGGAGGTCCTCGACGGATGCCCGGCGGCGGCGCTCTTCTCCCCGGGGGATCCTCGCGCGCTGGCTTCGGCGATCAAGGATGCGATCGGGCGCGCGCAGGAGGGAGCGCTTCGGGACGCGGCGCGCGCTCACGCGAGGGGATTCTCATGGGGCAAGGTTTCGCTCCTCGTCGAGGGGGCCTATCGAGAGGCCTTGGGCCGCGGGGCGGCGATGGGGGAGCGGATCGTCGTCGCGGATCATGGGCGCGAGCCGCGCGCGCGCCGCGAGGAGGATGAACCCCGACGGCTCCCTTCGCCCCGCTAGGTTCGCGTTCGCGGCGCGGGGCTTCGGGAACCGGTCGGGGTCCCGGACGCTCCAGGTGGAGCGCTGCTGGCCCGCGCAGCTCGCGCCCTGTCACTCAGCGAGCGGAGCGGGTCACAGCGCGACACCAGGGTTAGCGGATCTGCAGCGAGGAGGATGGACCCCGACGGCTCCCTTCGCCCCGCTAGGTTCGCGTTCGCGGCGCGGGGCTTCGGGAACCGGTCGGGGTCCCGAATCGCGCCGCGAGGGGGGTCTCAGGCGCGATCGAACGGCCCTAGAGCCTCGCCTCCAGGCGGAGAGAGACGGTGATCTCGTCGTCCGACCCGCTCTTGCTCCTGGTCAGCTTGGGCGCCTGGCCGGGACTGACCTCCCGAGAGACCAGGTAGATGTCCTCGCTGATCGACCGCAGGGATAGATCGAGGACGCCCCTCAGGGTCTTCGTGCAGGCGCGCGAGACGCCGAGCATGAGGACGTTTTCGGACGGCCGCAGGGCGGCGAGCAACCGCTCCGCCGCTCTCGCGGCGACCTCGAGCCCCTCGGCATCGGTGTCGTAGTCGACGATATCGTAGCGGCCGAACAGCTCGATCCGGTCGGTGACATAGAAGCGACCCAGGATGCTGATGACGTCGGAGGAGTGCTCTTTGAGCGTCATCGTTGTGTCGGGCATCCCGTCGACGTGGGCGATCTCGAAGGTGGGCGTCTTCCTCGCGCGGAGGTCGTACTGGACCCCGCCGTTGAGCTTCTCGGACATGTAGAAGGCATGCGCGCCGAACCAGAGCGTCCTCTTCTCCGAGGACTTGAGCTCTAGATCGTCGGGGCCGCCGGAGGCGATCTGCGCGTATCCCCCGACCCCGAACCCCTTCGCCGGACCTTCCCGGAACGGAGTCACATAGGCTCTCCCCCCGAAGATCTTGTGCTTCGGATTGGCGGTGCCGGTCGCGACGCTGTCGACTGTCCCTCCGGTGGCCCAGACCCTGGGGTTGGCGGCGCCGCTCGCGACATCCTGGTTGAACGGGGCGCGGTTCGCGACGACCAGGTCGGTCTCCACCAGGCCGCCGAGCCAGCTCTTCGTGAGTCCGGCGCACAGGTAGGTCGTGCTGATCCCCAGGTAGCGATCGGGCACGGTTCGGGAGACGATCCGATACCCCCAGGGTTTCTCGTACCAGACGCTCGCGATTCCCTCCGTCTGTCCGAAGCGGAGCTTCGAAGCCTTGAGCCCGAGCGGATCGGAGACCACGACCTCCGCCGTCTTGAGGAACACCCTGCTCGCGCCGTCGTTCTGGTTCTCCGCCTCGAGCCGGATCCGGCCAATGTGCTTCTCGCCGAGCTGGCTCGACATCGTGAGGTAGACCCGGTCGATCGCGAAGCCGTTCCGGTCGATGGAGGCGTTCTCCTCGCTCAGGTCTTCGAGCAGGTAGCTGTACCGGCCCCAGAACGTCCCCTCGAGCGAGAGCCTGTTGTTCTTCCCCTCCACGGACTCTCCCGCCCGCGCGATGACTCCCGGCAGGCAGAGGCCGATGATGAGGCAGAGCGCCGCCGCGGCACGATTCAAGGTCATCCGATTCCTCCTCTCGACAGTCGGTAGATCTTCTTCAAGCGAGGTTAGCCGCGGCCCCGGGAGGGTCAAGGCGAAAGAGGGCCGGCGCGCCTTGGGGGCGCGGGCCTGCGAGCCGGCAGCGATCCCCCGGAGCGTCTCAGGGCCCCCGCGGTTCCCTGCGCCCCGCTATGTTCGCTTTCGCGGCGCGGGGCGCAGGGAACCGCGGGGGCCCTCGACGACAACCCCGGCGCGCTCTGCTCCGGCGCCGTCGGATCCGCCTACTTGACCTCCCAGGTCTCGCCGGCGGCGATGAGCTTCTCGATGGAGCCCTGCCCCTTCTTCCCGCGAACCTCGCGCATCTGCTCATGCACGAGCGTCTCGAGGGTCGGATGGCTTACCGCCCGGAAGACGCCGATGGGCAGGGGATTCCCCTTGCCGGCTCCGAACTGGGCGAGCTCGAACGCCATGGCAGGGTCTTCGCGAGTCTCGTCGTGGCGCAAGAGGTCTTCTTCCGCGCAATCGTCTCCGAGATCGACGATCCGTAACTCGCATTGGGCCCGCATGACTCCGCGCTTCCGGTCCTTGCCGAAGAGCAGGGGCTGGCCCTGCACGAGATGGAGCGACCTCTCGTCGCGGGACTCCCGGGCGGTCCACTCCTCGAAGGCCCCGTCGTTGAAGATGACGCAGTTCTGCAGGATCTCGATGAAGGCGCTCCCGCGATGGGCCGCCGCGCGGCGCACGATCTCCTTCATGTGCGGAACGAGGACATCGACGGTCCGGGCGACGAAGGTGGCCCCCGACCCGAGCGCGAGTGAGATCGGCTCGAACGGCGGGTCGATCGATCCGTACGGAGTCGACTTCGTCTTCTTGAACTGCTCGCTGGTGGGGGAGTACTGCCCCTTCGTGAGACCGTAGATCCTGTTGTTGAAGAGAAGGACCTTGATGTCGATGTTGCGCCGCATGGCGTGGATGATGTGGTTGCCGCCGATGGAGAGGGCATCGCCGTCGCCCGTCACGACCCAGACGGAGAGGTCGGGATTCGCGATCTTGATTCCCGTGGCCACAGCCGGGGCCCGTCCATGAATCGTGTGGAATCCGAAGGTGTTCATGTAGTAGGGGAAGCGGCTCGAGCACCCGATGCCCGAGACGAAGACGAACTTCTCGCGCGGAATGCCCAGCTCGGCGAAGACCGACTGCACGGCGCTCAGGATGGCGTAGTCCCCGCAGCCAGGACACCAGCGGACCTCCTGGTCGCTCTGGAAGCTCTTCTTGGTGAGAGCGGCCGTCCCCGTGGTCTCGCTCATGCGCGGCTCCTTCCCGTGATCTCCTCGATCTTCGTGACGATCTCCCCCTCCGTGAAGGGACGGCCCTGGACCTTGTTCAGGCCGACCGCATCGACGAGATAGCGCGCCCGAATGATCCATCGGAGCTGCCCCGAGTTCAGCTCGGGGACGAGAATCCTCTCGAAGCGCCCGAGGATCTCGCCCAGATTCGCCGGCAGAGGATGGATGTGGCGCAGGTGCGCGTGGCCCACGCGAACGCTCCCCCGCGCCCGCAGCTCGCGGATGGCGCCGTGGATGGCGCCGTAGGTCGATCCCCAGGCGACCACCAGGATCTCCCCCTCCTGATCCCCCTCCACGACCTGGGGCGGAATGTGGGAGGCGATCCCCGCGACCTTCCGCGCGCGCAGATCGACCATCCGCTCGTGATTCCCGGGATCGTAGCTGACGTTGCCCGTCACGTTCTGCTTCTCCAGGCCCCCGATTCGATGCTCCAGACCCGCCGTTCCCGGAATCGCCCAGGGCCTGCTCAATGTCTCAGGATCGCGCGCGTACGGCTCGAACCCGTCCGGTCTCTCGATGAACCCCCGGGGGATCGGCGGGAGCTTCCCGAGGTCGGGTAGGAGCCACGGCTCCGCCCCGTTCGCCAGATAGCCGTCCGAGAGGAGGAAGACGGGCGTCATGAAGACGACCGCCAACCGGCAGGCCTCATACGCCATCGCGAAGCAGTCCGATGACGTCGCCGCGGCAAGAACCGGGACGGGAGCCTCGCTGTTGCGGCCGAAGAGGGCCTGCAGCAGATCGGCCTGCTCCGTCTTGGTGGGAAGACCGGTCGAGGGGCCGCCGCGCTGGACATTGCAGATGACAAGCGGGAGTTCCGCCATTACGGCGAGCCCGATCATCTCGCTCTTGAGCGCGATCCCCGGTCCGCTCGTGGCCGTGACTCCCAGGTGGCCCGCAAAGGAGGCGCCGAGGGCCGCTCCGATCGCGGCGATCTCGTCCTCGGCCTGGAAGGTGATCACTCCGAAGTTCTTCAGATGCGATAGCTCATGCAGGATCTCGCTGGCCGGAGTGATCGGGTAGCTTCCGAAGAAGATCGGGATGCCTGAGCGCTCGCCGGCCGCCGTGAGCCCCAGCGCGAGGGCGCTGTTTCCCGAGATGTTGCGGTAGCGGCCGGGCGCGAGCCGCGCGGGAGGGACGGTGTAGCTCATCTCGAACAGCTCGGTCGCCTCCGCGAAGGTGTGCCCCGCCTTGAGGGCGAGGACGTTCGCCTCGAGGAGCGCGGGCTGCTTCTCGAACTTCTCCTCGATCCAGCGCAGCGTCGGGTCCAGCGGCCGGTTGTAGAGCCAGTACATCATCCCCAGGGCGAGGAGGTTCTTGCAGCGGTCGACGGTCCTGGTGTCGAGCCCCGTCTTCTCGAGGGCCAAGCGTGTCAGTCTCGTGAGCTCGACCTTGAGGACCCTATGGCCGTCGAGGGAATGGTCGTCGAGGGGACTGGCATCGTAGCCCGCCTTCTTGAGATCGTTCTGCGTGAAGGAGTTCGTGTTGACGATGATCACGCCGTTTCGCTTCAAGTCGGGCAGGTTGACCTTGAGAGCGGCGGGGTTCATCGCGACCAGCACATCCGGGGCGTCGCCCGGCGTCGAGATGTCGTGGGAAGAGAAGTGGACCTGGAAGCCGCTGACGCCCGGGACGGTCCCCGCCGGCGCCCTGATCTCGGCGGGGTAGTCGGGGAAGGTCGCCAGGTCGTTTCCGACGACGGCGGAGGTCGCGGTGAACTGCGATCCCGTCAGCTGCATTCCGTCGCCGGAGTCGCCCGCGAAGCGGATCACGACCCCGTCGAGAACCGCGTTCGGCTTCGGGCGCTGAAGGGTCTTGGCGTCAGCGTCCATCTTGTTTGATCCCCTTCCCTTTCGCCGGAGCAAGGTGTCCCCCCGCTCCGCTGAACGTTCAGTATTACTGTATCATCGCATTTGATCTTCTTCAATGTGCGGGGCCGGCGCCGTCCGCCGCCCGGCCCGGCCAAGTTCCGCAATTCAACCCAAGACCGAACGGGAGTATAATTTATCTTGGCTTGAAATGGATCCCGGCCGCCGCCCGGGAAGAGTCGCCAACATCCTCGAAAGGAACCTGCGATGAGACTCGCCCACCCTCTTCTTCTGGCCCTCCTCCTGCTCGGAATCGTCCTCGGTTCGGCCGCCGCCGATGTGAGAGAGATCCCGGTGCGCGGGGGGGACTCCCGCCTGACGCTCCTCGAGCGGCAGGATGATGCGCTCATCTACTCCGTCCAGATCGGCCGGCTTGTCGCCATGGACGTCGAGACGCCCGAGGGGCCCTTCACGCGCCTGATGATCCCCGAGTTCCACTGCTCGAAGAACGAGGGCTCTCCCGAGCTTCCCATGATGAACCGCTTGATCGAGATCCCGCACGGCGCGAGGGCGAGCGTGGAGGTCGTCGGGGTCTCCAGCCGGAGCATCGATCTGGGCCTGTTCGGGATCGAGAACAGGCTCCTGCCGGCGCAGCCGAGCATGCCGAAGAGCGCCGATCCGGCCGCCTGGCCGTTCGTCTATGACCGGCAGGCCTACAACGCGCCTCGCGTCGCCCAGGATCTCGTTGCGATCGCATCCCTCGGACGGCTGAGGGCGGTCGATGTCGGACGCCTGGAAGTCTCGCCCGTCGAGTATTTTCCGGCTGAGAATAGGATCGTGGTCTACGACGCGATCGAGTTTCGCGTTCGCTTCGAGGGTGCGGACCACGCGGGCGGCGACGATCTGAAGGCCCGTACGAACAGCCCCTTCTTCGAGGTCGTCTACGAGCGGCTCGACGGCTATCGGGGCATCCACGAGAACTACCCCGATCGCGTGGCCGACGTGGTGACCATGGTGATTCTCACGCCGCCCGAGTTCGAAGCGCAGATCCAGAGCTTCGTGGACTGGAAGGTGAGGCGCGGGTTCCACGTCGTCGTCGGGGTGCTCGGCACGCCCGAGGTGGGGACGACGACCGCCTCGATCCAGGCCTATATCCGCAACCTCTATCAGAACGGCACCCCGGAGCTGCCGGCGCCGAGCTTCGTTCTCTTCATCGGCGATGTCGCGCAGATGCCGACATGGACCCTGAGCGGGGATCCCTCGGATCGACCTTACTGCGCCATCGACGCCGATCTGGTGCCGGAGATCTACTACGGCCGCTGGTCGGCGACGAACCCGAGCCAGCTCCAGGCGATCCTCGACAAGACGATGATGTACGACCAGTTCACCATGCCCGATCCGAGCTATCTGGGAGAAGTGCTCATGATCGCGGGCATGGACGCGAGCCACGGATCCACCTGGGCGAACGGTCAGATCAACTACGGCACGACCTACTACTTCAACCAGGCGCACGGCATCCTGAGCCACACCTACCTCTACCCGCAGTCGGGAGGGATGGCCGCTCAGATCATCGCGGATGTGAGCCACGGAGTCGGCTACGCAAACTACACTGCCCACGGCAGCGAGACGTCATGGGCGGATCCCTACTTCGGGCAGAGCGATGTCAACAACCTGACGAACTACGGCAAGTACCCCCTCGTGGTCGGCAACTGCTGCTCGACGAGCGACTACGCATACGGAGAGTGCTTCGCCGAGACCTGGCTGCGCGCGCCCAACAAGGGAGCGATCGGTTACATCGGCGGAAGCAACTCCACATACTGGGACGAGGACTACTGGTGGGGCGTCGGCTACAAGGCGGTCTCGGCGAATCCCCCGTTCGACCCCGCCCACATGGGGACCTACGACGGCCTCTTCCACGATCACGGCGAGGCCATGGCCCAGTGGTACGTCACGAGCGACGCGCTGATCTTCTGCGGCAACCTGGCCGTGATGGAATCCGGATCGAGCAGGATCACCTACTACTGGAACATCTACAACCTGATGGGCGATCCGAGCCTGACGACCTACCTGGGCGTGCCGGAGCCGAATTCGGTCCTGCATCCCGCCACGATCTTCACGACCTGGGCCACGGTCCCGATCGAGGCCGTCCCGGGCAGCTACGTGGGTCTCACCAAGGATGGAGAGCTGATCGGCGCAGGGACGGTCGGCGAGACGGGCGCGATCGATCTTCCCATCCTTGCCGATCCGCTGACTCCCGGAACCGCGCATCTGGTCGTCATGATGCAGAACCGCGAGCCGTACCAGACCGACATCAACGTGATCGTCCCTGCGACGGTCTATATCGACCCCGATGTCATCGACGCCAACGTCGAGACTCCGATCAGCGTGGGCGTGTTCGAGTACGACGGATCGACGCCCAAGCCGGGGATCGAAGTCTGGGCGGAAGGGCTGGATTACGAATCGGGCCACGCCTTCACGGAGACCGACGGCTACTGCGAGATCACGGTCGACTACCCGTACGGGCCGACCCTCGACATCGTCGGCAAGGATCCGGCCGAGCCGTGGGAGCTTTTCCGCGTGCCGATCCAGGTCAACGCCCTGAGCCTCACCAGTCCGGATCTCTGGGTGACGACATCGATCGGACTGGTCGACTCCTTCGCCTTGAACCTCCCGGGCACTCTTCACGCCCAGCTAGGGGAAGCGGGCGCCACCCTCTGGGCATTCCAGAACGGCGCTTCCATCGCCAGCACGACGGACGACCACCTCGATCTGACCCCCGGAGCCCTCGGCGTCATCCGCGGCCTGATCGCCCTGAGCGGCTATGACCTCTATGCCGAGGAGTTCCCCGTGATCGAGGCCTTCGGCACGCTGTCCGGCCATGTCGACGCGGGCGGCTCGCCCGCCGTCGGCGCGGTCGTCAAGGGGTATGACGGACTCGGCGATCTGAGCTTCCAGGCGACGACGAACGCGCAGGGGAACTACGCCGTAGGGGACGAGATCCTGTGCGCCCTCTATACGGTCGAGGTCGACTTCTTCGGGTTCGAGCACTGGGAGGAGCCCTTCTTCGTGAACTACGGAGCGAACGTTCTCGACATCGCGCTCGTCCCCGCCCCGAGCGGCGTTCTGAGCGGAACGGTCCTCGAGGACGAGACCGACCTGCCGCTGGCGGCCACGATCAAGGTCTACCGCAGCGACACGATGGGGCTATACGCCGAGGCCGCCACCGATCCTCTCGACGGGACCTACACGACGCCCGCGCTTCCCTACTTCGACTACGTCGTGATCGCCAGGTCCTGGCATCACATTCCGGAGACGGTGAATGTAACGGTCGCGCAGCCTGTGACCGAGAGGAACTTCTGGCTCGATGTGACGAACGGCGATTTCCTCGTCATCAACGACCAGACGAGCAAGGAGTTCTCGGTCCCGGCGAAGCTCGACGAGAAGACGGGCGAGGTCCTCGCCGAGGGGCTCATCGTCCGCGAGTCGAAGGGGATCGCCGATCTTCTCACAGATCTGGAGAACATCGGATATACGTCGACTGTCGAGACGATGAGCGCCACGAACCCGGCCACCTGGTCGAACTACGATCTGCTGATCGTCTCGAGCGGCGGGCGAATCGATCCACTGGCCAATGCGGCATTTCGATCCAGCCTGATCAGCTTTGTGGATGGAGGCGGCCATCTGCTCATCGAGGGGGGAGAGGTCGGGTATGACTTCTACTCCGACTCCCAGTTCGCTCCGAGGGTGCTTCACATCAACGACTGGGACGCCGACCAGAGCGGGAACGTGACGGTGGCCGCGCCCGCCCACTACATCGTGAGCGTGCCCAACACGATTACCGGCCCGATCGCGATGAGCTACGTCCAGTACGGCGACCAGGACGCCCTCGATCCGACTCCCGACGCGGTGAAGGTCTGCTCCTGGACGTCCTACGCGGCCAACGCGAGCGTCATCGCCTATGACCCGAATCCCGCGCCGCAGGGGGGGCAGATCGCCTTCTACGCCTTCAACTACTCGACGATGGATGCGCAGGTCAGACCGCTCCTCCTGCAAAACACTCTGACCTGGCTGATGGAGCCGGAGGCGGGCGATTGCTCGGTCTCGGGGCGCGTCTTCCTGGCCGGCCAGAGCGACTTCTCGGGCGTGAGGGTCGAGGCGACTCCGAACGGCGGATCGGTCGTCACGGGACCGACAGGCGAGTATTCTCTGCCCGGGCTCTTCGCGGGCCCCTACACGATCAGGGCGAGCAAGGATGGTTTCACTGTGGCGACCGAGGCGGTCGTCCTGGCGGAAGCGCAGCAGATGGAGGGCGTGAACTTCGTCCTGCTTCCCGTTCAGACGAACCAGTTCTGCCGCCTGCCGAATCTCTCGATTCCCGACAGCTACCCGACAGGAGTGACCGATCCCATGCCTGTCCTTCTGGGCGGAGGGACGGTGAGCGGCCTGCAGGTCTATGTCCGCATCACGCACACCTACATCGGCGATCTGATCGTGCGCGTCCAGTCGCCTTCCGGCACCACGGTCACGCTGCACAACAGGACCGGCGGAACGACGGACAATCTGGTCGGATGGTATCCGAGCCAGCTTACGCCGGCCGAGAGTCTGGACCGGTTCATTGGCGAGCCGATCGATGGCGTATGGAAGCTCTTCGTCAGCGACAATGCGGGGGCCGATGTCGGGACGCTGAACGAGTGGTGCCTGCGGCTCACGTACGGTTCTCCGGCGGATGCCGGCGCGGATCTGCTTCCCCTCGAGCTGGATCTCGCGGCGATCCGGCCGAATCCGACGACATCGAGCGCCGTGATCCGCTATGCCCTTCCGGCGGCCGGGCCGGTCGATCTCGGGATCTTCGACGTCTCGGGCAGGAGAGTGGCCACTCTGGCCGCGAAGCCCATGACGCCGGGCCGCCACGACGCGATCTGGGACGGGCGCGACGACGCCGGTCGCTTCGTGGCCAGCGGTCTCTACTTCTGCAGGCTCGAGGCGGGCGGACGTGTCCTGACGCGCAAGCTGCTCTGGATCGAGTAGCGGCGCGAGACGTCTCGAAGGTGGAGCGGCCGCTGTCGCGTTGACGGCAGCGGCCGCTCAGACGATGGTCCCGGCCTCCTGTGGATCGGTCCCGCCCTATTCGACGATGACTAGCCTATCGGCTTCCGTGAAGCCGTTCGACTTCAGGCGGACCAGATAGACTCCCGACCCGACCTTTCGGCCAGCGTCGTCGCGGCCGTCCCATCGGATCTGCCCCGTAGGCGACTCGCTTCGGCCGTCGAACAGGGCGCGCACCCGGCGCCCGGCAACATCGAAGATCTCCAGCCGCACACTCGCCGGCCCTCCGACCCTGTAGGTCACGAGGGCCGCGCCCGAGGCAGGGCTCGGGGAAACCTGGAGAGATCGCCCCCTCTCGCCCGGATCCCAATCGCCGGCAAGAGCCGGATTGCATGGATTCGGCAGACAGCCATGAAGATCGGCGTGGAATTCCCCCGTGTTGTAGGCGCAGTCCATCGGGATCATGAGGCCGCACTCGGTCTCCATGCAGCAGACGGCCAACGCCGGCGGGGTGAGGGTCGCGGCCCAGACATTGTCGACATAGACGCAGCCCTGGAGGTTCGGGTCGTTGCCGGTTCCGATGATGACGGACCCGATCCCCCGTCCCACGATGCCGTGAGCCCTGTCGTCCGCGCGCAACAGGCCATCGATCCAGACGTCGAACGTTCCCGCGTCCAGATTGTGGATGATCATGATCGGGATGGATCGTCCGGAGACATACGGGCAGAGCCACTCAACGTGGCCGCTGCCGTCCACAAGGCCGATCAAGGCCGAGCTGCTGAAGAAGAGGTCCGTGAACTCCTCGGCGGCGCCGCCGTGCTCCCGCACGGAGAACCAGTACTCGTCTACGACACCGAACCTCAGCTCGGCTGCGATGACGAGGACCCCGCTCAACACCTCAGCGTCGTAGAGAAATCCAAACAACGCATGGCCCGCGGCGTATTCATCGATGTCGCAGATCTCGAGACTCGGCGTGTAGGTGGGCTCATCTCTGATCATGGCGGTTATCACGATCGGGCTCACGAAGACGGGCTCCCCGACTTCGGGTCCGCCGACTCCCACCGGCATGTCGATCGGTTTGTAGTTGAAGTTGGCCCGCAGATGGTGGACCGAGGGATAGTAGTCGGTCACGCTGAGATCGTCGACGTAGAAGCGGCCGTCGCGATCGGTGTCATAGCTGCATCCCAGGAGAACCGCGCCCACCCCGCGGTCCGTGACGCCGTGATCCTCCGAAATGATCGCCGGCGCGCCGTCCAGGTAGACGCTGTAGAGGCCGGTGTCCATCGCGAAGAAGATCCAGACGCGGTAGTGCCTCCCGGTCTCGTAGCTGCCGATGACGCCGTTGTCACCGTTGGCATCGCTGCAGGAGACAGCGCCCGATTCGGCGAAGCGGAGATTCAAGAAGCTCCTTGCGGAAGTCCCTTGCTCGCGGATGTAGATGAAGAACTGCTCATAGGCCGGAAACCAGAGGTTCATGGAGATGACGAGACCGCCGGCCGTGACCTCTTGGCTCTCGAGGAACTCGAACCGGAGGTTGCCAGCGCTTGTCGTGCTGTTGTCCATGATGTCGAGGCACGGGGTCGGCATGGCGCCTCCGCGGACCGTGTCCGCGACACCGATTCTCGACACCGGCTCGCCGAGGGCGGCTCCTCCCATTCCGATATGGAGGCCCACGAGCTTGTCGTCGAAGTCAGCCTTGAGATAGACAGTGGCGCTCGCGGCAGGGGCGAGCAGGGCTGCAGCAGTCAGGAGCAGGACAACAAGAACGAGGGGGGATCTCATGGCGGCTCTCCTTCGCTCCCAGCTTGGTGGGCTCGGTTGTGTCAGGGTTCGGACGGGACCTTGTTGAACCGAGTATGATTGGTGCCTTTCGACATCGGGAGTCACCTGAGCAGTACGATGCGATGACTGACGTAACGGCCTCCCACGCCACCTCTTACGAAGTAGACTCCCGAAGCAAGAGGCAGCCCGTCGTCGCTTCTACGGTCCCAGTGTATGACGTGAACTCCCTCTCGCAGCGTTCTTTGGCCAAGCAACCGCACCCTGCGACCGGCGGCGTCGAGGATATCGATCTCGGCGGAGATCGGTCGGACAACGGACACGAGAATCTCCACCGCTCCCGCCGAAGGCGTCGGATAGACGGCAAGGGCCAAACCAGGCAGGGGAAAAGTCCCCTCGTCCACGCTGCCCGCAGGTGCGGGAAAAGCCTGATATCCCAGCAGTGCCGCCACGCCGAACCCCGCGACGTTCGGGTACTTTTCGCTGGCCGGATCCGCTGTGTCACGAATCCCGCCGTCCCCATCCAGGGTGTTATTGATGAGCCAGTCCACCGACTGCGTTGGAAACGGCTTACTCAGGCCGGTGGCAGACATGGCGTACATCAACACGCTCATACTGAAACGAGGATCCCCAGGGTAGCAGACGAGGCTTCCGTCGGCTTGCACGCAAGCCGACAGCCAATCGAACGCATCAAGATTGTATTGGTTTGCTCCAAAAACCCATGGCAGATAGCCCTGGGGGAAGACGCCGTCGAAGCCATCCAGCTCGGAAGCGAGGCTGCCATCCTCATACATGCCAACAGCGTACCTTCCGTCCGAGGCAAGGAAAAACGTCCCCGGCACTTGCTCTTCCAGGTGGCCGGCGGCATCGCGATAGCGCGTGTCGCCGTAAAGCTCCCAGCCAGCCCGCATGCCCAAGTACACATCGGCCTGGTCGGCAGCATAGCAGAAGGGCCAGAGATGCCATTGGCCGTCTGCGACCCATCGCTGCCATGAGCTGTAGAAGAACCCGTCGGGGCTTTGGTTTCCTGCGAGGACGAAATCCAATGCAGCACGGGCGTTCGCGTCGTACTCTTGGGCAAGTGCATCCGAGCCGGAGAGCACCGAATGCAGGTACAGCAGGTAGACGAACAGCGCGCTGGTGGCGTCCACGCCACGCACGTCCATGATCGCCGGGTCATCCGGCGATGTTGGCACAGGTTGGTAAGGAGGCGCGGATGAATAGGCATAGAACCAACTGCCGCGCCATTGAGCGTCGGTCATTTCCTCGGCGGCGGCGAGCCATCGGATGCCCAGTTCCAACGCGGACAGATAGGCTGGGGAACCCGCATAGTGGAACGCTGCGGCGAAGCCTATGAGTGCGTATTCCATGTTGGAGTCAATGTTCACGGTCTCGCCGTTCGGTACATCCGGAATCGCGCCGTTGGCGTCTTGCTGATTGAGCAGATAGTCGACGATGAGCAGGGCTGTGGCCGGGTCGTACGGAGGTGCGGCAGGAGCTGGTGCTCCTGTAGCAAGACAAGACCACAGGAGAATCCCCGCCAAGCAGCAGGAGAACTTGGCATGACGAGTGCTGACGTTTGGCATCATACCTGACCCTCCGCAGAGAGGGGTGCCGGTCCAACCCTGGGATGATAGCAGATTCCTCGCCTGTCTTCAGCATCCCGCATCTACCCTTCTCCTGGACACCGGGCGAGGATCCGGCTAAGAAGAGTGTGTCGACAAGGGAGGAGCCATCGAATGCGCTTGGGACTTGAAGGGAAGGGAGCCCTCGTGACGGGCGCGAGCGCGGGACTCGGCCTCGGGGCGGCCCACGCGTTGGTCGAGGAGGGGGCGAGTGTCGTCCTCTGCGCGCGCGGCGAGTCGCGGCTCTCAGCCGCGGTCGAAGCCCTCTCCCGGATGGGTCGGGGCAAGGTCTCGGGAATCGTGGGGGATGTCGCGGTGCCAGCAGAGCCGGCGCGGATCTTTCGCGACGCCGAGCGGGCCGCGGGGCCGATCTCGATCCTCGTCGCGAACGCCGGCGGCCCAAAGCCGGGCTTCCTCGGGGATCTGTCGGAGTCGGACTGGGAGGCGGCCTTCCATCTCACCCTGATGAGCGCCGTCCGCCTGGCCAAGGCCGCCCTTCCGGGGATGGTCGAACGGGGGTGGGGGAGGATCGTCTTCATCACGTCGGTCTCTGTCAAGCAGCCGATCGATGGGCTCCTCCTCAGCAACACACTCCGTCCCGGGGTCGTCGGCTTCGCCAAGTCGCTCGCGCGCGAAGTGGGGCCGCGCGGCGTGACGGTCAACTGCGTCTGTCCCGGGCCATACAACACGGAGCGTATCGTCGAGGTTCTTGAGAGGCGCGCGGAGAAGGCGGGGATCGATCTCGAGGAGTCGAGGCGCCGCTATCTGGAAGATGTGCCGGCCGGCCGGTTCGGCGAGCCGATCGAGCTGGGGCGCGCGATCGCGTTCCTGGCGTCGACGGAGGCCGCGTTCGTCAACGGCGTGGCGCTCTCGGTCGATGGCGGGAGCGTGAAGGGGCTCTTCGGATGATGTCGAGGAAGTGGTGACCATGGGATGGTTCGCGGCCCTGAGGAGCGAGGCGGATCCGATCTGGAGGGGGATCCACGGCCACCCGTTTCTCGCGGAGCTATCGGCCGGCTCTCTGTCGCTCGATCGCTTCCGCTTCCTCATCCGGCAGGACTATCCCTACCTGGCGGAGTTCAGCAGGGTCCTCGCGCTGGCGGTCTCCCGGGGCGGACGGCTTGCGGAGATGGCCTTCTTCGACGATCTGCTCCACGCGACGCTCTCGAGCGAGATGGAGCTGCATCGAAGCTTCTGCGCCGAGCTCGGGATCGCGCCCGAGGATCTCGAGTCGGCGCGCCTCGCCCCGACGGCCTTCGCCTACACGCGCCACATGCTCGCCGTGGGCGCGCTCGGGACGCAGGCGGAGATCGCGGTCGCCCTCCTGCCCTGCACGGTGAGCTATGCGGAAATCGGCGCGCGACTGGGCCGGAACCCTCCGGCGGGGGCTCCGCACTTCGCGCGCTGGGTCGCGGCGTATGCCTCCGAGGAGTACCAGGCGATCGCGAGCCGCTTGATCGCCCTCGTCGACGGTCTCGACGGGCGTGTATCGACCGAGGAGCGGGCGCGATGCAGGGAGCACTTCCTCGTGGGCTCCCGCTACGAGTGGCTCTTCTGGGACATGGCCTACCGGATGGAGGACTGGCCTACCTTCTGAACCTCTCCCGCTGGCCGAGGAGATACGGATCCTCTGGAGCGATCCGGATCGCGCGCTCGATCGTCGAGAGCGCCTCCTCCCGGCGTCCCATCCGGAAGTAGACCTCCGCCAGAGTGTCGATGATCTCCGCGCTCTCCGGCTCGAGCTCGACGGCGAGCTGCGCTGCCCGCAGGGCCTCTTCCATGTGGACATTCCCGAGGGCGCAGAACCAGGCGAGCGAGTTGAGCTCCTGGGCGTCCCGGCGGGGCCCCGAGAGGTAGCCGCTCAGCGTCTCGCCGATTCGCTCGCGCTCCCGCCGCGCGTTCTCCTGCTGGCCCAGCGAGTCATAGAGGGCCGCATAGCGAGTGTGCGCCTGCAGCAGATCGCTCACCTGATGGATGCGGAAGATCCGCTCCAGCTCGTCGATCGGCGCGGGGTGGTCCTCGACGCGGAGATCGACGTAGCGCGTCCGGTACTCGGGGTAGAGATCGCTCGGCCGGACGACGAGCAGCGCGGCGGACTGCTGTCCGCGGCGATCTCCGCCGGCCGCCTGTCCGGCCTTCAGCGTCGCGATCAACCTCTCGGCCAGCTCGCCCCTCGTCTCGCGGAAGGCGCGCAGCATGGCGCTCACGACCTCGGGTCCCGCCAGGATGTTCCCCTGGATCGCGATTCCCGGCGCCGTCGTGTCTCCCGCCCAGGGGGAGCAACCCGTGCCGGTGTGGGAGATCGATCCGCCCTTCGCGTCGACGATGCCGACCTGCCGGCTCTCGCGACCCGCGTCCGGCGCGAGAAGCTCGCGAAGCGTCTGCCCGGCGTCTCGTCCGGCGCGCATGAGGTCGAGTCCCCGCGGACCGAACGACTCGTTCGTCTGCGACTGCGTCGCGATCGCTCCGACTCCCGCCTCGGCCCAGGAGACGGCCGAGCCGACACTGAAGGCCCGGGACTCGACCGCGACGCCGATCTCTCCCGTTTCGGGATCGAGGGCCACGATCGAGAAGGTGCCGGCTTCCTCGATGGCTCCGCAGGGAGCAGCGATCATCATCGCGCCCGCGAGGAGGACGAGAACGAGGCGGCGCGACTGTCGCGGGGCGGACGGTGCCCCTCTGTTCCTCCGGCCTTCCATCTCGCTGGCCGGTCGCTCGAATGCGGTCATGCCAGTCTAGCCCTCCCCAGCGACTTGCCGCGGGAATCTCCCTTCCCTCGCTTCCCTCATGATCGCCTTGAGCGGCTCCGGGAAGTCGTTGGCTAGAACCCATGTGATGTAGTCCGGATCCGACTCCATGACGTCCCGCACGGACCTTCCCTGGTGCCGGCCGAACGCGAAGCAGGCGTTCCCGTCCCGCCACTCGAGCTTGCGATCCGGATCCACATATCGGTCGGCGGCGCGCCTCGACGCCGCCGCGAGTCCCGCGATCGTGACGTCCAGATCAGGATAATGGCCGAGCTGCGCGAGCAGGACATCGAGCGTCGCTTCCGCGTCGGCCTCCGCTCCGTGGGCGCCCCCATGGTCCTTGCCGAGGTAGAAGCGGACGGCCGCGCTCAGATCGCGCGGCTCCTTCTTGTGGAAGATCGTCTGGACGTCGACGACCGCCCGACTCTCCATCGGGAAAGGCTGCCCGCAGCGCGAGAACTCGA
>Ga0194125_10005040_pt1 | contig 20286 bp, 15 predicted proteins | sample TA2KigC250mmetaG_FD_148626 | JGI IMG/M metagenome (GOLD analysis project Ga0194125, IMG submission 148626) | Freshwater microbial communities from Lake Tanganyika, Tanzania - TA2015034 Kigoma Deep Cast 250m | ecosystem: Environmental > Aquatic > Freshwater > Lake | place: Tanzania: Lake...
TTGCCTGCGGGAGGTCGCTGACCATGGGCAGGACCGACGGCTTCGTCAAGCTCATCGGGGACAGGTCCAACGGCGAGCTCCTAGGCGCACAGATGGTGGGTCCTGGGGTCTCGGAGCTGATAGGCGAGTGCGCCGTTGCGCTTACCGCATCCCTGACGCTGAAGGAGATCGCCGAGGGCGTCCACCCGCACCCAACCCTGAGCGAGGCGGTTGTGGAGGCTGCGAAGATCGCCCTCGGCAGGCCCGTTCACTACTCCTCCAAGGGCGCCTGATCGTTCAGGTGTTCACCGGAAGTACCCTCGACTTGCCATCCTCCTTCTGGACCCTGAATATGTGATCCGCCGCCCCCTCCAGCTCCCTCTCGTGGGAGACTATGATCGCCTGGACGAGGTTCAGCTCCCTCAGGAGGTCGCCTATCTTCCCTATCTGATCCTTGCTGAAGCCGTCGGTGGGCTCGTCGAGTATGAGCAGCCCAGACTCAACGCCGGACCTCCGCTGAACGGTCTTGTTTAGCGCGAGCCTGTATGCGAGGGCGAGTGCGGTCCTCTCACCGCCGCTCAGGTTCGAGACCTCCTGCTCGTAGGCGTCCTGCGTTATAAGCGGCGTAAAGTCCTCGTCGATCCTGACGCTCTTGGTCGGGTCCTCTACCATGAAGGAGAACCACCTCCCGAACTCCTCGTCGAACTCCCTGTTTGCGGCGGTCAGTATGGAGATCTCGATCCTCTCGAGGGCAAGGCTGAAGTACTCCTCAAGCCAGTTCGCGTACTCCTTCAGGCTCTCCGCCCTTGCCATGTTGGCCTCGATCCCCGCCCTCTCCTCCCTCAGAGCCTCAATCTGCGTTTGGATGTTCCTCAGGTCTGATTCCCTGCCCGTCTTTCTGGCCTTAAGATCCTCCTCCCTCCCCTCCAGCGCCTCTATCTCGCCCTCGTTCTTGTCGAACCTCGCCTTTACAGCCTTGTACCCCTCGGCAGCCTCCGCCGACTCCCTTACCTTCCTCTCCAGCCCCTCCTGCTGAACCTTGGCCGCCCTCAGCTCCTCCTCGTCCTTGGAGATCTGCTCCTCGGTGTCATAGAGCCTGTCCTCAAGGCCTGTGAGGCTGTTCGTCTCGTTATTGTAATTTACCGCCGCCTGCCTCCTTCCCTCCAGATCCCTCACCACTCCCTCCAGCTTGCTCCTCTCGGCGTTCGCCTTGTCCAGCTCGCTCCTTGAGGCCTCCAGTTTTGACCTGAACTCCTCCGTGTCAACCCTCTGGCTGCATGTGGGGCAGACCCTCTTCTCAACGAGCGTGGAGTAGCTGCTGAAGATATGGCTGATGGTGCCAAGCGACCTCGTGCACCTGTTGAGCTCCTCCCTTGCCTCGGCGAGCCTCCCCTCAGCCTCCTCAAGCGTCATGTCCGGTCTCCTCAGTGTTTTTGTGATCTCCCCTATCCTTTGCCTTAGCCCTGCCGCCCTTTCCTTGTTGGATGAGATGCCCGTGGTGAGCGAGGAGATCCTCCTTGTGGCCTCCTGCAACGAGGAGGCGAGCTCCGCCCCCTTCCTAGCCTCGCCGGCCAGGGCCTCGAGCCTGCCCCGCAGCTCCTCCCTCTCCAGCTTGTGCCCCTTTATCTCGACCTCGACGTCGGTGATCGATTCCTCAATCTCCTCAATCTCCTCCCTTATCTTCGGCATCGCGCCCTCCAGATCCTTCAGCTCCCCCTCAATCTCCGGGAGCTTCCTTGCCCCCTCCATCAGGAACCCCGCCCTTTTAACAAGGTCCCTCGCAACGGTGTGGGCGTTGTCCCTCGCCACCTTGTAATCCTCCAGCTTCAGTGCCTTCCTTATCGTCTGGAGCCTCTGCTCCGGCGCCTGCGCCAGGATCTCCTTCATCTCCTCCTGGGGGGTGTAGACCGCGTACCTGAAGATGACGCTCTTTGCCTTCGGATCCACCGGCTCGTTGTACCCAAGGATCTTGAGCACAGCCTCCTTCATCTCCCTCGGCGAGTAGCTGACCGTCCTCTCGCCGTCGTCGATCCAGCACTCCTCCTGCTTGACCCCGCCGGCCACCAGCGCCCCCTGGTTCACCCCCGCCCCCCTTCTGGTCCTGACGAGGGACCTGTGCACCCTCACCTCCCGTCCCCTCGCCTCGAGGAGGAGCTCCACCTCGCCCTCGTTCTTGCCCAGGCTGAGGAGCGTGGTCCCCCTCTCGTTGCCGAGCCCGAAGAGCGCGAACTCCACGGCGAGCAGGAGCGTCGACTTGCCGGAGCCTATCCCTCCCTCGAAGAGGATAACCCCCCTCGGGAAGGTGACCTCCCCGTCCTCGTAGGTCCTGATGTTTCTGAGCCTGAGCCTCTTCAGCAGCATGCCATCAGCCCTCCATCAGCCTCTTGATGCCAAGGACCTCCACAGCGGCGCTGCTCGTCCTCGCCTCATAGTCCCCCTCGGTCTCCCCCTCCCTCTTGGCTACCCTCAGCTGGGCGAGCAGGTCCTTTGCCAGGGTCACGGAGCCCTCCCTGAGCCTTGGTTCCTTCAGCCTCACGGTTCCGGCCAGCTCCTTCAGGACCCTCTCCTCGATCTCCGAGGACTCCTCCCCGCCGACCGTGACCGCCGCCACCTCCCTTGCCCTCAGCTGGTTCCTGCTCAGGTGCAGGTAGATGGCGCCCTTCCTCGTCAGCGCGTCCCTGAATGATGCAAAGTCCACCTCGCTGGTCCTGCCGCTCGCCAGCTCTCCGAAGACCTTGACCACCAATACCTTGTCCCTTGCGTCCAACCTCTGAACCAACGCCTTCAGCCTTTCGTTGACGGACGATGAGGAAAGACCCGTCGCGTCGATCTCCTCGTACACCCCCTCGAAGGCGGTCAGATCCACAAACCTCGTCCTCACCTCCCTCCCGCCCTCAACGATGTAGAACCCCCTCCTCTCGCCCTTCACCGTGGCCTCCATGTCCGCCCCCCATCCAGTGAAGAGCGGTCCAGGATAGACTACCCTCGCCCCCTTTACAACCTCCACCCTCCTGTGGATGTGCCCTCCTGCGTAGTAGTCGAAGCCCCTCGGCAGGTCTGTGGAGGCGATGCCCTCGAACCTCTCGTTCTCCCTCCTCACCTCGTCGAGCCCGGTGTGAAAAACGAAGATCTTGAACCCCTCCAGCGATGAGAGGTACTCCCTGTCCAGATTCTCGAAGGCCTCCCTCTCAAGCGAGGCCCTCCTTCCAGAGATCCCCGTAAGGAGCGCCCCGCTCCGCTCGTCCTTGACCACGCCCGGCCTCAGCCTACCCTCGACCGAGGATGGCCTCCCGACCCGCACGATCACCCCCGCCTCATCCAATATGTCTATGATGGATGCTGCGTTGGGCGAGAAGTCATGGCTGCCGTACACAACGTAGATCCTCCTCCCGGTCGCCACGAACTTCACGAAGATCCGAACGGAGTCCCTGACCACAGCCAGATCGGGCACGTTCACGTGGAAGAGATCCCCTGCCACTACGACAAAGTCTACGCCCTCCTCCACGCACCTATCGAAGGCCCTCTCCAGCGTCTTGAGTTCCAGCTCCCTCAGCCTGGGATCCGAGGTAGCCCCAAGGTGCAGGTCCGCCATGTGTGCAAACTTCAAGGGTCTATCACCATATCATTAATCTCACCATATCATTAATCTCAGAAGAAGGCCTTCTCCGACCTCTTCTCTGTCTCGACCTCCTTAACGAGGTTCTCGAAGAGCGGCGTGTATATGGGAACCGGGAACTTGGAGAATATGGAGCTTACTATCGCCTCCCCCTTGTCGAGCCCGGCTATCAGCTGGTCGTACGCCGATAGGTCCTGCGACGCACTTTCTATGAGCTTCCTCCTCTCCTGCGCCATCTCGTTGCCCATGATGATCTTTGTCCCGATGTTCGCCAGTATGTCGTCCGGGATTATTGAGACCATCTGGCTCACGGCTATGAGCCCTATCCTGAACTTCCTTCCCTCCCTGGCGATCTTCCCGAAGATGTTATCGCCGTAGGCCTCCCCCAGAACCCTCGGGGCCTCCTCCAGCACGACACCCACCTGCGGCCTGTCCTTCAGGGTCCCCTCGTCCTTGTAGCTCTCGTACCTGTGGAATATGTCCTTCATCACCGCGTTCGTTATTATCAATCCCGTGTCGTCGGAGATGGACGAGCCGTCGATGATGACGACCTTTCCCTGCTCGATGCAGTCCGCGATGTCCTTCACGGTGCTCTCCCCCATGCTCTCCATGTCGAAGACCTCGTCCTCGCAGTACGGCGCGCCGCCCTCCTTAGCCGTCCTGATCTTGAAGAGGTTGCCGAGCTTCCGCCTCAGCGTGTGGATGGTGACCGGCTGCACCCCCCTCCTCTCGTACTCCTTCTCCCTGACCGCATCCTCGGTCATCAGCTCCCTTATCCAGTCCCTGCCGTGCTCCCTGTAGTAGAACTCCAGCGCCCCCTCCTGCGCCTCGGTAAGCTCAACTACCCCTATCAGATACGACGGGTACAGCGCCCTGAGGTTGATCCTGAGCCTCCTCTGACCCGGAGGGGGGCTCTTGGAGTAGTAGACGAGGGACCTGTCGGCGTTGGGGTGGTTCTTGAGACCCTTGTTGCTCCCGACCCCGAAGTACTCGTTGTGTATGTCCATGACTAACACGCCGAACCTGTTGTGCCTCATAGCCTCCCAAAGCATCACCTTGACCAGATTTGACTTGCCCCTGCCGGTCTGGGCTGAGATCAGCGTGTGGTGCGAGAGCATGTCCTCACCGTTGAGGTGGTAGTCGAGGTCGAGCACCTTTGTCCCGCTCCTTATCCTCCCCAGGAAGATCTCCGTCTCCGGCTTCTGCAGGAATGAGAAGTCCTCCCTTGTGATCTCCCTCGCCTTGGAAAGAAAAGTCGGTATGGCGCGGGGCGACCTCGGTACCGGACGTCCTCCCTCCCCCTTCCCCTCGTACCTCACCTCCAGGAGCGGGCTGACGTGCACCTTCCTGAAGAGGCGGAGGTCCCTCTCCGGTATCTCCACGTTCGGCTTTGTTCCTTCAAGCATGCTCCCAGAACTGGTGAACAGCCTGTCCTCCTCCACGAGGGAGCCGTACTCGAGCGCCGACACCATGTAGAGGTACCTCCTCGAGCCGTCCTCCACCGCGACGAGGTCCCCGAGCTCGAGCCCCACGCCCTTCTTCTCCCTTATTATGAGTTCCGTATTTCCTCCGCCTACGATCTGTCCGACTATCATATTCATATCGTATTCCCACCACTTCGTGATCCATCAACCCAACTCGTCAAGGACATCGTGGCCCATCAGGGCCCTCTCCGCCTGTTCCAGCCTGCTCGCATCCTCCAAATCTAATTTATCGAGGATCAGGTCTCTTATGTGCATTGCCTCCTCCTTTCCAACCCTCGCATAGGCGTGGGCGTCGATCAGCGCGTACGGGTAGCCGGGGTACGCGAAGTATCTGGAGTTTGCCTGCAGCGACCTCACGAGCCTCGCGACCTCCGCCTCCCCGGCCCTCTCAAAGACGTCGAGCCTGAATGCCCGATCCGCGCCCTCGTGCAGCCTCACAAAGTAGACCTCGGCCCTGGGCGCCCACTCCTCAGACCTGCCCACCCTTGCCATCCACCTAGAGAGCCCGCCCCTCCCCGCCATCATGTTCAGGAAGCCCACAAGCGGGTACCCCTCGTTGGTGTAGATCATGGAGCTCTTCGAGAGCCCGGCCACAACCGCCCCCCTTGAGCCGGCCTCCTCGTAAGCCCTGTTCGCAAGCTCGGACTCCCCGGGAAAGGCCGTCTGCAGGGAGCCGTCCATGACAATGAACCCGGCGCCGGATCCCAGAGCCCTGCTGACAAAGCTCCACTCGCAGAACCTCCTCGCCATGGAGATCGCCCTATCAAGATCCCCCCTCATCCTGCCGATCCTCATCTCCGGGTCATTCGTGTCCACCTTGGGCATCTCCAAGGGACAGGCGCCCTGCTGCGGGTAGACCTCCGTCTCAAAGAGGACCCTGTCCCCGTCTGTGACGACCCTTGTGCTGGACACGAATGTCGAGAGCTCAACGAAATCGAGTTTTTTCATCCTGTCGAACTTGTTGCAGTATACCCTGTTCAGGACAAGGGCGAGGGTGGGCGTCTTTATGATCGTATTTGACCCGCCGTCTATTGCGGATAGCGCCAAATCCTCAGACGGATCCTCCTCATACGTTATCTCGGCAACAGAGCCTTCGTCCAGCGCCCCGTCAAACCCGTGGGCGACGGTTCTCTCCGGGAAGCTCAGGCTCCTCTTTATGGACTGTGAGATGCGGTCGAGGTAATCCTCCAACAAAGCCACCTCTGATCACTCATTAGCATGTGAACTACCCCACCCTATCGGGTGGGGCTTCCTGCTTCAATGATGGAGCTTGCGGGGATATAAGTTAGTCCCCGTAGAGGCTCCATCTCCACAGGCTCTGAGGGCTGTCCCAGCCCCGAGTGAAGGATCCTGCATGCCGAAATATAATCTCTATATGGATCTTCGTAGGTCAGACCCTTGCTCGTCCCCTTGGGGTCTACCCTCTCGAGCCGCCTACCAGCCTTTTCAGCTTTGTAGTCGAGCATTTGGAGGAACTTCCCCCAAGAGGCATCCAGGATCTTCTTCCCTAGATAGGAGTTCTTGACCATGTTGCCTATGGGCAGTCCTTCCACACAGATGAGGTCGTGGTTATTCACGTAGAAGCGGGAGAGCTTGTGGAGGAAGTTGTCCCTCTGGTTTGTAAGTTTCTCGTAGGCTCTTGCGAGTTTTGTTCTAGCTTTTTCCCTGTTCTTTGAGCCTTTCTTTTTCCTTGAGAGGTCTTTGTGGAGGACCCTTATCTTATCAAGCGTCCTCTCGTAGAACCTCGCGTTCTCGATCTGCCTCCCATCGCTGTCTGTAAGTAAATAGTTTGTTCCGAGGTCTATGCCTATGGCTCTCCAAGTCTTAGGCAGTGGATCAGGCTTATCTTCAACACCGTCTTCAACCTGAAAGATCGCGAACCATTTCCCTGAATTTTCGCGTTTTATGATTACACCCTTCACTTTGCCGTTGATTGGTCTGTGCAACTTGATGTTTATTGCTCCAACTTTGGAGAGGACGAGTTTCTTCCCCTCCAGCCCGAAGCCTGACTGGTTATAATTTAGGGTCTTGAACCATCTCCCCTTGAACCTCAGCCTGCCAACCTTTTTGCCTTTCTTCTTCAGCTCCGCTAAGGCTTTAATGTTGCTCCAGAGCTGATGGCTCACCATCTGCAACACCTTTGAGTAGACGAGCTTTAGCCCAGGATTTTCGGACTTCAGCCTCACTATCAGTGCCTGCGTGTCTTTTGGTGAGAGTCTTCGCCCCTCCGCTCTGGCCCTGTTTAGTTCTCCGAGCAAACGGTTGTAGAGCCACCTGCAAAGCTCAAGATGCCTAAGCAATTCAGCTTCAACAGCTTTGGAAGGGTATAGGCGAAACCTGTAGCTAAGCACTCTTTTCCTCCACCCTTTCTCTTATCATTTCGACGATTGCCTCATTGATGGTTTTGTCTTTAGTAACGGTTCGCTTGAACTTCTTCCAAAGGTCGTCGTCAACCACAATGGTATATTTAGTCATCACAATAGTTTACTACAAAAAACTGTGACGTCCTCCACCGATTAAAATCGGTGGCTTCCCGCTTCAACGCTCGGACTTACCATCCCTCTCAGGGACGGCAGAAGCCTCAGCTCAGCGGGTGACGACCCTCCGTCCGAGGGCGGGCGTCTTAAAGCAAGGATGCCAAGCCTCTTTATGAGTCTGGCAGAGTTCAAGTCTCTGGGCAGTTTGACGCCACAGTTAGGGCAGATGTGCTCTCTATCCGAGAGCTCCTTGGGAACCCAATGTAAGCACCTGAAGCAGAACTGGGTAGTACCCCAGGCATCAACGAATACAGAATGCTTGCCGAGCGCATCAGTCTTATGTATACACCTGCCTGCGAACCTGCCGAAGGATGCGTCTGCGATCGACTTGGCAAGGTTGTGGTTCTTCAGTATGTTCTGGATGGAGAGCCTCTCCAAGACGATTACGTCTGCCTCTTTGAATATCTTTGAGACAATCTTGTTCTGCCAATCCTCCCTCTGCCTCGCAGTATGAAGGTGAAGCTTTGCAAGCTGGAATGCTAACTGATTGTATCTCTTCGACACTCTCTTCTTCCGTGATATACTTCTCTGGAGCATTCTGATCTTCTCTTCTGATCGTCTCAGGAATTCTGGGTACCCTTCTGATTCTGAGTTGTCGAGTGTTATGAACCTCTCCAGTCCGAGGTCCGCACCGCGTATCCTCTCTTTGGGTATGCTCTCGATATGAGGCTTCTCCGGCCTTTTTTGCCCTGTTATGAGGCAGGCGTACCACTCTCCAGCTTCATACTTTACCGTGAGGCGCTCGATCTCCCCTTCTATTGGTCTATGGAGGAATATCCTCACTTCCCCCATCTTCGAAATGAAGAGCCTTCCTCTCAGCTCTGTCTTCTTTCCTCTCTTTGTGACTTCTCCTTGAAGCCTGAAGCCTGACTGTGGGTACGTCAATGATCTGTACTTTTTGTAGTTCTTCGCCCTTGGGAACCTTGCCCTTCCCTCGAGGAAGTTCCTAAAGGCTATGTGCACCCTGTCGGCTGCGTTCTGAACAACTTGGCTGTATACTTCCTGAAGCTCATCACTGCCCCTCCTTGCTTGGAGTGCCAGGGCTCTGAGGTCCGTCTTTGTAAGGCTCTTCCCCTCTTCCTTGTATCTTCTTATCTTCTCGCCCCTCAGCCAATTGTACAGGTCGCATAGAGAGCGAAGGGTGCGCTTCAACCGCACTCCCTGCTCTTCATTGGGGTACAGCCTGTACTTGTAGGCCGAGAGCATAGTTAGTCCCTCCCTCTCGATATTAAGGCAGTATTTAAAAAGCCGCAATTCATCCACCCATTAAAATGGGTGGTCTTCTTGCCTAATTTTTATAAATGTTTTTCGGCTTTCATCCCCTCCCTTACGGAAGGGGACTTCCCGCCGAAGAAGTTAAAAAGAATATAAGTGATGAGGCGGCCGGCGGGGCAGGACATTGGTTTCAGCCCTGGTGCCAAGGGCAGATCAAAACGGCTGATCCAGACACCATCCGTGTCGAGATGAGCCGAGCTAAAATTCTATACATCGGCAACGGTCTACGGCACCCGCCCCTGGCACTCATCCGACCCAAATTCCGGCTGAGGCGCTCCCTTTTCAAACGCCCCCCTCGCCCTCACGCTCGAGGTACCTCGCAATTGCCTCCTGAACTTCCCTGTCTCTTGCATGATCCAGAAAGATGACCTCGGATCGGTCAATTTTTTCGGTCCTGAGCACACCCAATCTTACCAAGTCCTCTACGTCTGCCTTTACCGAATCAGCCGTCCTTCCTATCCTACGCGCCAAACCATCCAGGCTGTCGATCAGTCCAGGGTTCTTGTGGAAAAGGACAAGCAGGTCTCCCTTTACCTCTGAGGCAAGAAGCCTTCTGATCAACTCTGAAGGTTCGCTTATGCTCGGCAATCCTTCCATAGCTTAACATTTTCGCCCTTTGTTATTAAGCTCTTTGCCAGCTCGCAGTACTGTATAAAGTCGAACTGCGCCGTCTCCACGTACGGCAGATCTATCCTGCTGTACATCTCCTTGACTATGATCCTCTCAATGGTAATGGCCCCCTCCTTGAATACCTTAACAAGCTTCTCGTGAAACTCCTGTGGGGACGTATATCGAGTGAACCGAAGATGGTAGAGGGCCGCCCTCATGCACTCCTCACCAAGAAGATTTCGCATGCCTTCCAGGATTGAGTAGTATAGAATGTCCTCAAAGGCTTCAGGCGCCCTCCTGAGCTCCCTGCTTGCCATCATCTCCATATCGAGCACCTTTGGTGAGTGTTTATATGTACAACAAAAATACAGTTTTTGCAAAGCGTATATCCGCAAACTCGCTTTTATATGTTTCGATATGTGATGGTAATTTCAGAGCCTGAATTTCGAGGAGATGCTCAGAATTTTGCCGTTTTCTTCTTAATTATGGAGTTATATAACTTGATTATGGCTACCGCACACGCTGGAATACCTGCCATCCCAAATTAATGGCGGTTTAAAAAACGTTATTAGATGGTTTATGGTATACATAATATGGTGACCGTATTGCCGGTAAAGACGACCCTGCTGTTGAAGGAGGAGGTATACGAGCGCCTCATAAAGAAGGCGGGGCGGCGCAGGATGTCCCAGGCGGTAAATGAGATCCTCGAGAAGGAGCTCTTCAAGTCAAAGCGGAGCATGTTTGGAGCGGACCCCTGGTTGAGCACGGAAGGCTTGAGGGACGAGGATGAGCCGCATGAGCAGTAATGTAAGGGTCTTTGATTCCTTTGCATGGATCGAGTATTTTAAGGGAGGGGAGAGGGCGAGGGCAATAAAAGGCTACGTGGACGGAGGGGCACCGATCTACACGCCCTCAATTTGCCTGACCGAGATTGCCTTTAAGTATTTGAGGGAGGGCAGGAATCCCAAGGAGAGGATCGAATTCGTCCTTGACAGGAGCCAGGTGATCGAGACCAATGCCGAGATAGCCTTAGATGCGGCCACAGCAAAGCAGAAATACAGCCTTCACACGGTCGATGCGATTGTTTACGCCTCCTCGCAATCCAAGCAAAGGATGCTGGTGACAGGCGATATCCACTTCAAGAACCTGCCCAGCGTTGAGACGATATGACAAATGACACGCTCAGCAAAGGTTTTCTTAGACCCCGAACCTTCTGGCAATGAACTCCGGCCTCGGGGGTCATAAACGTCGGCATAGGCATCGCCACCTCGTTCAACGCGATGGTAGAGCTCCTCAACAGGGAACTCGGCACTGCAATTGAGCTCACCTACACCCCCAACCCCCTAAAGAACTACGTTCGTCATACCCAAGCAGATGCGACCAAAGTCCAATAACTCCTTAACTTCCGGGCTAAAACCCCCCTCATCGAGGGAATCCGGAAAACAATCCAGTACTACCGTCACCAACAGTAATACGGGCACCACGCTTCTGCCACATTACCACTAATTCCACAAATCCCAATCCTGTTCCTAATCCTACGCCATTCTTACTCCCTATTCCTGCCGCCTTATTCGCCATCACCATTTTTCAACACCAACGCCAATCCAGCGGCTCTTCCGGCACAGTATTTAACATTATGGTCAGGCAGAGGAGACGAACCGGCGAGCTTGGGGTCGAGTCATAGTCCCGAACGAGTTCCCCCTCCGTCTCGTCGAGTTGCGGGCAGACGTGGTGATGGTTATCAAGATCGCAGTGGGTATTCTGTTACGTTATTTGCTGTATCGTAGCAATTTAACACATTATGTAACAATTTCATGTTATGGGCGTGGACCTTAGCTTGGTTCACTTTCCTGCTATGCGTTCATTACGCGCTTGCTACAGCGCCGCGTGCCCTTATCCATCATTAGGGGCAGGTGCGAATCATGCCGGTCCTCCAGCAATTCAAGTTTACTTGGTTACAGGTCTAACTTGGTTAGAGGTGGGTAACCACGATTCAATGATAGGTTGATATCTTAGTATCTAAGCATATATATATCACTTGATATTATGTGATCAAGTATGGTCAGAGAAGAGGATATGGTTCTGCAGAATCCATGGTGGAGGAGCCCGGACGCAATAACTCAGGACGCGAAGATCGTGGAGGTCTTCAAGAGGGCAGCCAGAACACCCTTCAGTTTTGAGGAGACCAACACCCTGATGGTCGGTCCGAGGCAGGTCGGGAAGACAACTTTTTTGAAGATGGCGATAAAGGCGCTTCTGGAACGCGGGACAGACCCGAGGAGGCTAATGTACTTTGCTTGCGACATGCTGAGGGACAAGGCAGAGATCGTTGAGGTGCTGAGACTGTTCGATCAGCTTTACGGCGGACGGAAGTATGTGTTCTTGGACGAGGTCACCTTCGTGCACAGGTGGGAGGACGCCGTCAAGTTCGTTCTTGACTCCCCCCTAAAGGAGGACAAGATACTCTACGTAACTGGCTCCTCGACGATCGGGCTGAAAAGGGAGCGTTTCCCGGGGAGAGCGATGAGGATAAGGGAGTTCCTGCCGCTGGATTTCAAGGCATTCGCCCGCATGTTTGGCTCCCAGGAGCTGAGAAAGGGGATGGAGGAGGCGGGGGGTGAAGCAAACCTGCTGGACGTGAAGGGCACGTTTGAAGCCGCCAGTTCGCTTTTCCGGTTTATAGACGAGCTGAATGCCATGCTGTACAGCTACCTCAAATGCGGGGGCTACCCGAGACCTATGTTTGAGCTCATGGAAGATGGCAGGGTTAGCGAAGAGACTTACGAGGCATACTACAATGCCATAATGTTTGATGTCGTGAAGTTGGAGCGGAAGGATACCATTGCACTCTCGGTGATCCTATCCCTCATCAGGAATTATGGCACACGGTTCTCCTTGAATGCCGTCACAAAGTACGTGGAGCTTGGCTCGCACAGGACTGTAGGCGAGTATCTTGAACTCTTTGAGGATCTTATGATAAGCAGGAATTACTATCAGGCGATGCCGGGGAAAGAAATCCCCCTCATCAAAAAGGAGAGGAAGGTCTTCTTTACGGACCCGTTTGTCTTCATGATGTTTTCCAAGCGGTTTAACCTGGCAGTAGAGGAGAAGGTGCCAGCCGTCGTCGAGGGTGTTGTTGGAGAGGCGTTGCGCAGGAGGTATAGGGCGGTCCACTTCATCGGGGGGAGCAGGGAGCTCGATTTCTATACGGGGAACCTGGGCATAGAAGTGAAATGGCAACAAAGAGTGCGGGCGGGAGACTTCCCGCGGATACCTACGAAGTGCAGGTACTTGCTCAGTAAAGTGGACATTGCTGAGGTGGGGCGCGTTGCAGTGATACCTGCCAGCATATTCCTGTTGATGCTGTGACGGTTAGGGAGCAGGACTTGATCTACAATTGGAAGGGGGATACTATGACGGTGCGGTTGCATTCCACCGGTTACAGCAATCGAGGTCGGTCAGGCGCCACCTTATTATGGTTCGGCTACATCGGCTCGGCTCGGCTCGGCACACGGGGTTCTGCCGGTGAGGGAGGGATGCGGTAAAGAGAAAGGTATCGGCCTTCATCCCGTGTGTGTGGACTTCCAGCCGAAAGTTAACGCCGAGCGCATCAGCCATAATTATGGCGTTAATAACCATTTCCACAGAGGCAAAAATTTAATCCCTTTTCCCTTATATTCAGCCTCGTCTTCCAGATCCCAAGTTATCACCAACAGGTTCTTGGATCTTAACTCTTCACCGGCCTTGACCAGAGCTTCAAACTCTTTCTTCTCGATTTCGTCTCTTGCTGAAGCATGAGTTACTTGAATAAGTTGAGGCACCCCCTCTTTTTCCTTAACAACAAAATCTACCTCACGCTGCTGATAGTCCTTCCAGTAAAAGATCTCCCAGTCATTGAACTCGTAGCTCTTCCTCCTAGTCAGCTCTACAGCCACCGTGTTTTCCATCAGCTTACCCATGCTCTCAGAGAGTTTAAATCCGATCGCGTTGGCTATTCCTGCATCCACGCAGTAAATCTTTTTTGGAGCGATGAATGATTGTTTTAATTTGGTGGAGAACCTTTCAACAACGAGCAGAAGGTAGGCCTCTCTCATGTATTCTACATAATTTTTGACCGTGTGCACGTCCTTGATGCCAAAGATTCTTTTTAGCTTGCTGAAGGTGAACTCCGATGAAAAGTTTGAAACAAGGTGCTTTGCGATCTCTTTGAACGTCGTTTCCTTCTTTATGTTATGCCTCTTTATTATGTCCTTCTCGAGGATGTCCGAATAAACGGTTAGCAGCATTCTTGCCCCAAACTTGCTTGTCTCAGGAAAACCTCCTATTTTCAAAAACCTCTCCAAATTCTTTTTCACGACAGAAATTTGTCTGGTGGAGTAGGCCCAATCATCTGTTAATTCAATACCGTTGATCTTCAGAAATTCTCTGAAGTTAAATGGATAGAGCTCAAGATCCATATGCCTTCCGGTCAGAGATGTGGATAACTCCCCTGAAAGTAGTTGTGAGCTGCTACCAGTAATGATAATTTTTTTCGATGTCCTTAATCTGCTAATGAACCTTTCCCATCCATTCACGTGCTGAATTTCATCGAAGAGGAGGAATTCAATGCCGGGCGAATAAAGCTCGTAAAAGGCCTGGAGAACATTCTCCAGGTCTTTAGCGGTCAAGCCCGCAAGCCTTTCATCGAAGAAGTTGATGTACCCTGAGGTTTCATTCCGGAGAAGCATGTAAGAGAGCACTGATTTGCCGCATCTCCTGACCCCTAAAATCGCTAGGACGTTTGGATGCTTCAGAAAGTTTCTAAGCGATTCTTTGTTGACCTCTCTTTCTATTATCCTCTCACTTCTGAAGAGATCTTCAATATCTTCCCTTTGCGAGGTGATAATTCGCTTTATGCTTTCAATGTCCATGTTTTTTTATTTTCACAAACTTCTTTAAAAAGTTTGTTGTTTTTAACTGCAAACTTTGGAAGTATTGCCCAAGCTCTTTGGCCCGTTTGCCGTGAGCGCGGACGCACTGAATTGTTCTTTCATGAAGATCTAATCTGCATACATGCTATTGGCTGTGGCCTTCCTTCTCCTTAATCTCTGCGACTGTCCCGCCTGTCAGGCCTTCATCTTGACCTGACTTCTGGGCATCGACTCCGAGGATTGCCTCCGTCTTTACTGGAAGAGGGTTCCCCCTCATGGCTTCAGCTGCCCCGCCTTTCGTCTTATTATCATAAGGCAGGGAACTGCCGAACCTCAGCGGTCCCTTCGGGGAGAGGTTCTTTACGGCAACTATGTCCCGGTCGGGGCGCCACCTCAAAACCTGAGCAGATCTATGCCCGCAGGCGGATCAAATTTTCGGCGCCACCCTTATCCGGGTTGGACACCTCTCCTCCACATGCGGAATAGGGCAGGCTCGAAGAATCCATGCGCCGGCTTTAATGCCCCTAAAAATTCAGTGCATGCTCCGGCCTGAATAGGGTAAGCTGGGAGTTATCGCCATATCTGGCAAAGACTACTCGTCGTTATAATTAAGAAAAAAAGGAGAATTGTTTGGTTGGCTGGTGCGATTTGCTGTTACTTGCTGTGGACGACGAGGTTTCCGCCGCCGAGTGCAGACGTTCCTATCTCTCGATAGACGGTTCCATCTGTGGGGTTCCAGACCTTAAGGGCAAAAGTATCGGATGTGCGTGTTGTGCCATCCTTGATCTCTACTGTAAACCTGTAGTTCCCGAAAGATTCTACCACTAATCCGGTGGTTCTATCGATTTTCTGAATATTGCACCTGCCTGTGAAGAAAGCGGTGTTTGTGCCCGTGAAGGATAGACCTCCGTCCTGCCAGCTGTTGCTTTTGATGAGGTAGTTGTAGCCGTCATCGCCACGGAAGAGGTAGATAAAGTTACCTTTTGGCGCTCCTTTCTTCTGATACTGTACCGTAAAACCGAAGTTGCCTTTTCCATTGATGCTTTGAGGGTCGGAAATCCATCCACCGCCTGTTACCATCTGATTACCTGTGCCACCTTCAACATACAACGTATCTATGCCAGCTGTACTTTGTCTCCAGTACTGGTTGCTCGATTCAACGGTGACTGTAACAAGCCAAAGACCCACAGGAACGTTCTTGGTAGTGAGAGCATATCCTGAGGAATTAACTGGGACGTCGTGGACTATTATAGTGGAGGCAGGTGGACTGTCTAGAGACGTAAGTGTAAATTCTACTCGTGCAAGGGTGATATCGCCAGAATTCCCATCGGCTTCTTGAACAAGCTGCGCTGCAAGTCGAACTGGTGCAGTAGCGACTGTAGGTCCAGCTGTAATTACATAAGTGTCTCCAGTGTAAGTTATGACTACAGTCTCCTTTTCTATGGTGAACGGGTCAGAGTCGCTGCTCGGCAGACAATCGGTGTCGCCTGCAAAGGATGCAATAACCGTGTATGATCCCGACGGCTGGGTTAATGTTAGGGATGCCGTTGCGATTCCTGAGCCATCCGTTGTGGCCGTGACTGACTGGCTTCCCAGGGTGAAGGTGACTGTTTTGCCTGGAATTGGATCTCCACTTCCTGCATAGCTGAGAGTAGCCCTAAGGGAAATGGGGTCGGAATACTGGCCTGACGTATCTCCAGAGTAGGCAATGCTTGTGAAGAACTGCTCATGCCAGCTGAAGACTATGGTGTGAGCGGCACCGACGGCAGTGAAGGTGTAGCTTGTGCCAGCCGTGGACGAGCCTCCGTCGATGGCGTAGCCAGTGCAAACCCATTGATCACTCGCAGTTATATCGGCTGGACTGGTTACAGAGGCAGTGAAGTCGTCGCCTTGGTCAACCCAGGTTGAGGCCGTTGGCGTGTCATGATCGCTGGTGACGGTGATATAGAACTGCTCGGTCCAAGAGAAGAGTATCGTGTGAGCTGCATGCACATGATCATAGCTCACCGTGTCACTCAGAGTCTGAGGAGTACCGTCAACCGTCAAACCAGTAAGAACCCACTGGTGTTCATCAGCCGTAACCACGTCCGGAGTCGTCACTGAAACAGAGAATGGGTCGTCGTCATTAACCCACTGCGATGACTGCGTAGGACTGCCATGGGCACTTGTAATAGTGATGTACCACTGATGAGTCCAAGAGGCCGTCTCGGTGACCGGACCGTTCATAGTAACTGCATCTGTAGCAGGGTTATCAGCACCAGCGTAGCAGCCAGTGCCAGAACCTGCCCAGCCGTTCCAGACGTACTGCTCTCCAGAGCCTGCCGTTGGAGCAGTGGCGGATATCGTTACAGTTGAACCAGCATCATACCAATGATCTCCAACAGACGGGGACGTCGTCCCAAAGTTCGTGGCCATAGTCAACTGGTACTGAGTCTGCCAGTTGGCTGTTGCGGTCTTTGGTTCATTCATTAAAATGCCGTCGCTCGTAAGTCCTGTTCCAGAGGCGTCGCCACTCCATCCCGTGAAGACGTACCTGGTTCCAGCGCCGCCTGAGACGGTTCCAGTATCAAGGGTTGCATAAGCCGTCACGCCGCCGTCATACCATTCCATGCCACCAGGAGTGTCATAGTCCGAGGTTACAGTCAGGTAGTACTGGGTCTTCCAATCGGCGGTTGCTGTCTTTGCTCCATCCATAGTGATGCCGTCGCTCGTAAGTCCTGTTCCAGAAGCATCACCAGACCATCCCGTGAAGACGTACCTGGTTCCTCCGTCGGTCACGGTTCCAGTGTCAAGGGTTGCGTAGGCTGTATCCCCGCTGTCATACCATCCCTCTCCGCCAGGAGTGTCATAAGCCGAGGTGACGGTCAGGTAGTACTGGGTCTTGTAGTTGCCAGTCACTGTTCCAGAGCCTGTAACCTCAAAGTTAGGATCGCCTTGCGCAGACGAGAGACCACCTGTGCTCGTCCAGACGTACTGTTTGTCACTGTCTACCGCCAGAGGAGAACTAAACGAGAAGCTGTGAGTGCTCTGATCATCCCACCAGAAGGATGCAGACAGCCCGCTGACACCGTAACCCGTTCCGTCTATGGTAACCACCGTGCCAGTGAAGTCAGAGCCAACACCAGACTGATCAAAGGCTACGCAGTACTGAGTCACGTAGTTTGCCGTTGCAGTCTTAGCAGAGTCCATGACGACGGTGGCGTCTGCGTATGTTCCACTAGCGCCAGTCCAGGAGTCAAAGCGGTACCTTGAACTCCCTGAAACAATGTCCACGTACTGGGCTGTGGAAACGTGAGCGGTATCACCAGAGTCATACCAGTCCTCCCCAGTCGGACCGTCAAGGCCAGCTGGGTTTGTACCAACCGTTAGGTAGTATTGGGCCATCCAGTTCCAAGTCAAAGTTGAAGGCGCACCAATGTCAAAACCGACCGAAGTCCCAGAACCGGACGAGAGGCTTCCAGTCCCGGTGTAGCCCGTGCACCTGTACCTTGTCCCTCCAGACTCGTCAGCCGGCGAGGTCACGGAGGCATCAATGTGAGTGCCAGTGTCGTACCAGTGATCCCCAACACCTGGAACGGGCGAGTCATGATCTGAAGCCACAGTAAACTTGTACTGGGCTATCCAGTTGAATGTTATGGTGTGAGCTGCTTGTACATTGGTGAAGCCGTAAGTTGTGCTCCCGTCCGTTACGGGCGCGTCGCTGTCCAGTGTGTAGCCTGTGCAGTTGTACCTTGTCCCTCCAGACTCGTCAGCCGGCGAGGTCACGCTGACCGTTAGGCTGCCGCCTTGGTCAACCCACTGCGAGGCCGTGGGCGAGTCATGGCCACTGTTGACCTGTATCCAGAACTGCTCATTCCAGTTGAAGGTTATGGTGTGAGCTGCTTGTACATTGGTGAAGCCGTAAGTTGTGCTCCCGTCCGTTACGGGCGAATTGCTGTCCAGCGTGTAGCCAGTACAGACCCATTGATGATCGCCCGCAACGATATCGGCCGGACTTGTTACGGAGGCGGTAAAGCTTTCGCCTGCGTTAACCCAAGTTGAAGCCGTAGGAGTGTCATGGGCGCTGGTAACGGTGATGTACCACTGGTGGGTCAAAGAGGCCGTCTCGGTGACCGGGCTATTCATGGTCACTGAGGTCTGGTTGACGGCACCAGTGTATGAGATGGTTCCTGTTCCAGTCCAGCCGTTCCAGACGTACCGTTCCCCTGCAACGACTGAGGGAGAGTACGCCTCAATACTCACGACTGAGCCAGCATTATACCAGTGATCCCCGGCACTTGGCGATGTTGTTCCAAAGTTTGTTGCCATAGTCAACTGGTACTGGGTTGTGTAGGTTATGCTCTGGGATGTCTGAGAAGGAACACTCATCGTTCCAGATGATGTGGAGGCCACATATTGAGTTCCTGCACTTCCTGATATGGTAGTTGATACGTTCCATGAGTAGCTCCCTGCCGATATGCCGGTGAATGTTATCGTACTGGACGTATTGGAAAGTGTTACGCTGTTGAACGTTGCGCTCCATGAGGTCCCCGATGGCAACCCGCTTTCAGTGAAGGTTACGGAATACGTGGATGGTGCGGAGACGATGAGGCTTCCGGTGTTACTTGCGTAATCGGAGGCGCTAGTGCTCGCGTTAACAGTGAAAGAAGTAGTGCCGCCAGGCGTGCTCGCAGATGTTGTTATGTTCAACGTTGCAGTCTTGCTGTTATCACTAGAGGTAAAGGAAACTGGGTTCGGGCTGAATGAGTATGAGGCGCCGGTTGGCAACGAGGTCGTTATGCTCAGAGTGGCAGTGAATGCACCTGATGATCCCCCTCCCGACCCCCGGTTAACCGTGATGGTGTAGGTTGCGTTACTGCCCGCCGTCACAGGGTTCGGGGATTGTGCGCTGACCGTAACAGAGCCGACTTTTGGTGAGTCGGTGAATGTTGTGGTCGCTGTGTTTACTCCGTCTGTGGCTGTAACCGCGTAGGTCCCCGATATTCCATCGAGCTGATAGGTTGCGGTAAAGTCTCCGTTAGAGTCGGTTGTTCCATCCTCGCAGTAGGTGATGGTGACCTTGTAGACGATAGAGGCTCCTTGATCGAGCGAGCTGTCAGTGTGCCCGTCTGGCCTTGCGACATCGACAGTTATTGGGGTGTTGGGCAGAAAGTTCGTTCCGTAAATGGTGACGGTTTCCTCCGGACTGTAATCCCCTTTGCCCGTCCAGACAATCGCGTCTCCGGTTCCCGCTCTTACTGGTGCAGAAATGGCGCTTAGTATCATTATTGAAACGAAGACTGCGCTCATTAAGACGATATATTTTTTCATTATTTATGTCTCCTTTCTTTTTTTGCCGTATCTAGTTTGGGTATTTTTGTAATCGCGCCCCCTTCTCGGCGCTAACCCCAAAAAGGGGGGCAATTGTAATTCGGTGCAATAAAAGTATTAGCTTTTTTTATAAAACTAAAAAAAATTAATAGTACATGTGTAAAACAAATATACACATTTAAATTCTGAAACTTATGAAGAACTTGTCAAAAGGTATATAAACGTGGACACCCAATCCTAAAATCGTTCAACCAACGCTAGGGGGCTGTATGGTTGCCGCTTGAAATAAAGCCTGCAAAGGGTGGAATGTCGACCCTCTACCTGCGCATACCCAAGGACGTCATGAAGATGTACAACATCAACCAGGACCGCCAGTTCATCTTCGAGCTCTTAAACCACAAGGAGGAGATTAAGCTCACGTACAGGCTCCAGGCGCCGGATGGAAAGAGGAAGGAAAAGGAGAAGGAATAATCATGAGTATGAAACCGATAAGAACAAGCGCCATAACAGCAACCTTGCTGATAGCGGTATTCCTAGTCTCAACCTTTCCGATTAACATAGTCTCA
>Ga0194125_10005041_pt1 | contig 20286 bp, 17 predicted proteins | sample TA2KigC250mmetaG_FD_148626 | JGI IMG/M metagenome (GOLD analysis project Ga0194125, IMG submission 148626) | Freshwater microbial communities from Lake Tanganyika, Tanzania - TA2015034 Kigoma Deep Cast 250m | ecosystem: Environmental > Aquatic > Freshwater > Lake | place: Tanzania: Lake...
GCCAAGGCAGTCACCACAGGAAGGCCAATGAAAAGCGCCACCAATAGCAAAAGGAGGGTCACTCGTGAAGGCATTCCCATCTCAAATTATCTGAGATTATGCGGCAAACTCGGCTACCACAATAACAAATGGTTTTTAAGACCTCACTACCCGAGTTGCCCCCCGGAAAGTTTCCTTATTGCTATTGCCAATTGGTCTTGTCGCGCCATGATAGCAAAATTTTCGCTGAAAAAGTATTTTCCCCCCAGATTTAGGACATAATGGTCCATCGTCAATTAAATCCTTGCTTGATCAACAACATATAAACACCCGGCAAACAGCGCCCGGCAACGATAGGTCAGGGTCAACGCCGAAGCCATATGCACATACCACAAATAGATGGTTTCTGCCCTGATCCGAAACATATCACCGGGCCAGAAACTTCCCATATCCAGGACCTATCAATACTTTTAAGATGGGCGAGGCCACTCTTGACCTCGCCCAGATTCTTGCTGATCAGCCATATAAATTTTCAACCCACCTCACTGCCTCTACATCACTTACCTTGCCGAGATATCTTTGGGTAGTGGAGAGATTAGCATGCCTGAGGATGACCTTGCTGACAATCTCCACGGGAACTCCTGATCGTGAGGCATAGGTGGCTGCATGTCGCCTCAGATCGTGGGGCCTCAAATGAACCCCCACCAAGGCGCCGGCTTTTCTGACCATAACCCGAGCGGCGGTGTAGGTGATGGGAAAAATTCTCTGGTCTCCTGAAGTGGTGTTGGCTTTCAGGTAGTCTTTCAACCGATCCGCCAGCTTCTTAGGGATAAAGACTACCTCTGTGCTTTTCCCGCTCTTGGGGTTCTTGATGGTCAGCTTCTGGTCCTCCACATCCATGGCGGTCAGCTTCAAAACCTCACCCACCCGCATACCACCCCGGGCCATAAGCTCCAGCATGAGGCGGTTCCTCGCCTTGGTGGTTCGGAAGATGATCTCATCGATGACCTCCTTTTCATGGATTTGCCAAGGGGATAGCTTTGCCGGTCGGAAAAGCTTCTTCAGCATGGGGTTGTCGCAGGGATTCTGGAGCTGACCGTCCAAATTGTTGCGGATGAAGTTAAAAAGGGACTTGAGATAGGCGTAGCGCGTATGTTTGGTGAGCTGCTTACACTCGCCGTTGAGACTAGTTAAAAAGGAGAGTATCTCCTCGGGTGTCAAGGAGGCCAGGTCATGATCAAGAAAATGCTCCCGGAATTTTGACAAGAGCGAACCATAGGCCCTGATCGTATTTTTTTTGGGAGTTCAGCTTGTGATAATCCAGAAACAGGTTGACGGCCTTGGAAACTTTCATGCTCCACCTCCAGTTTTTGATGGGATCAGCTGATGCTGATGAACAGACAATATCACAATTTTTATAGGAATTCCGATAAGTTTTTCTAGTGGCAAGCTGTACGCTCACTTTGGAGGAGGGTATTATATTTTGAAATATTACAACTTCCTGAAATTATGATAACATGCCTACCACAAGTTGGCTAAAAATTGAACTTTTCCCGGGGGCGAAGGCGACGGGAGATGTTGGAGTATACCGGGGCCGGGGCCGGCATCCGGCTAATGATGCCAGTGCCGCATGACGATGCCCAGCGGGAGTATGCCTAAGCCCGTGCGGTGGTCTACCGGACATCAAGGTGGGAAGGTTCTCCCAAGCCCTGATGGAAGAAGCCAAGCACCGCAGCTGGATCGTCATCCGCATGAAAAGCGACTGGAACTGCATCTTCCCCGAATGAGTTTAACAATTTAGGATACCTCACCATGAATGGCGCCCAAGCCCTGTTCAAGGCTCTCTCCGAGGCCGGGTTGGACACTTGTTTCGCCAACCCCGGCACCTCCGAGATGCAGCTCGTTTATGAAATGGGATTAACCGAAGCCGTACGCCCCGTCCTCTGCCTGCAGGAGAACACGGTTACCGGCGCAGCCGACGGTTATGCACGAATGGCGGGTAAACCCGCGTTCACGCTGCTGCATGTAGGCAGCGGTTTCGCCAACGGCATGGCGATGCTCCACAATGCCAGCCGGGCCAATACTCCGATGATCAATATCGTCGGTGCAAACGCCACTTATCATCAGCCCAATTTTCCCGAACATGAACTCATTAACGGGCGGATCACTGATCTGGCCCGCGTCGTCTCGCATTGGCTGCACGAAGCCCGATCGGCCAGCGATTTGGCCGTGCTAGGCGCAATGGCAACGCGTTACGCCCGGATCGGCGCCGGGAAGATTTGCACCGTGGTTGCGCCAACCAACTGTCACTGGGAGCCAGCAGTGGCCCCGCCGCTTCCAGCCGAACCAATATTAACCCCGAAAACCTCGCCTGAAACCATCCAGGAAGTTGCTTCGCTGCTGAACAACGGCAAGAAGACGGGAATCGTGTTGGGAAGCCATACATTGTTTGGCGAAGGACTGGAGATGGCGGGGCGCATTGCCGCTAAAACCGGGGCCGATTTATTGGGGGAGACCTTCCCGTCCCGCCACGCTCGGGGGGAAGGTTGCGTGCCGGTCCGGCTGATCCCCTATCTCCTTGAGATCGCCCTCAAATTCCTTGAAACGTACGATCAACTTATCCTGGTGGGGGCGCTACTCCCGGTTGCAACCTTCGCGTATAAGGACAAGCCCGTCGTGAAAGTACCCAAAGGCTGTCAAGTAATTACTCTGACAACCGTTGATCACGACATGATATCGGCCCTCCGCGACTTGGCGAACACATTGGGCGACCCACCCCAACCGGCGGTTCGCCAGGACCGCTTAACCAGTTCTCCACCCGCGGGGGAGCTAACCGCTGAAGCCATCGGACAGAGCCTCTGCAGTTTGCTTCCGGAAAACGCGATTCTCGTGGACGAAGGCGGGACGCTGGGAGCAGCAATCTTTGAACATACCCGAGGGGCGCAGGCCCATGATTATCTATGTGGAGTGTGTGGCGGCGCCATCGGGGGTGGGCTCCCCCTGGCGTTGGGAGCCGCCGTTGCATGTCCGAATCGCCAAGTCGTCGCCCTCCAGGCCGACGGCAGTGGCATGTACACGAACCAGGCACTCTGGTCTATGGCCCGGGAGCAGGCCGAGGTCACCGTCATTCTGCTCAAGAACGACGCCTATGCCATCCTCAACGTCGAATTGGCCCGGGTGTGCAAAGATGACTTTAACGACAAAATGCACTCCATGATGACGCTCAAGCAGCCGACGCTCGACTGGGTCAAGATCGCGGCGGGACAGGGGGTGCCGGCCACCCGCGCCACGACCGCGGAGGCTTTCCACCAACAGTTCGAAGCAGCACTGAGCAGCAAAGGACCACGGCTGATTGAGGCTCACGTGGTGCAGAGCATTCAACCCTACATCGACCTAGTGCGCCAAACCAGCTGACGGTGGAGACGAGGTTAAAATCGCCGCTGGGGTGAGTGTCCTCTGGACCAGCCTACGGTCAAGGGCCGCCAGGGTCTTATTCCGGTTCGAACCCAGGCGAACTTGATAGTTAGAAAGGAGCCAGCAGAAATGAAGCCTTGTTCGCGCCGGGAATTCCTCGCCCTTACGGCCAGCTTCAGCCTGGGAATTCTACCCCGCCTAGCCTTTTGCAAGCCAGCCTCCGTCTCCCCCCATCCTGGCAAGCCAATCCCCAAACCTTTGGTAATTCACACTCACAGTGATCGCGCCACCTCTTGGGATTATCGGACCGGTTGGTACGGCGACTACGTCGATCAAACCGTGGTGGACCTCATGACCGAAAGGGGAATCTTGGATTTGACCGGCGCGCCGACCCCGGCGGAGGCGTGGCGCGTCATCCTCCCTGCGTACCAGCCGGGCCAAAAGGTGGCCATCAAGATTAACCTCAACAACGCCACCTATGACAGCACCGGGCAGGTAATAGATGCCCTGCCCCAGCCCATCAATGCCGTGATCAAGGGGCTGAAGGCCATCGGCGTTCCTGAAAATAATATCTGGGTTTATGATGTGACCAACGGCTGGCATCGCGGCGAGATCCCGGCTCGCCTCATGAACAAGGTCGCAACGCTATACCCCGGCGCGCAATTCCATTCCAACGACGGCAAGCATACCACTGCCCTGGGTTACAGCGCTTCCCAGCTGGTCCATTTTACCCCAACCGCCGGCCGGATCATCAGCCCCCGCCCTCTGGCCAATGCCCTGGTGCAGGCGACATATTTGATCAATATGCCCATCATGAAAAAGCACCGCATGGCCGGCGTTTCGCTGAGCTTCAAGCATCACTTCGGCTCAATTGACGGCTGCGATCAGGTTCACTGGTCAACGACTCTGGAAGACCCGAGCTACCTACCGGGATACAGCGGTCTGGTGGATATCTACCGCAATCCCCACATTAAGGGCAAAACAGTGCTGACCGTTGGGGACGGCCTCTACGGGGCGCGGATCAATAACTATTCGGAGATACCCAGCCCCTGGGCGACCTTCGGCGGCAAATCTCCCAACAGCCTGTTTTTCTCCCGGGATCCGGTGGCCATCGATTGTGTCATGTATGACTTTCTGGCGGCCGAAGGTGGTGTGCCGCCAGGCTCGGATAATTACTTGAAGCTCGCCTCCGCCGCCGGTTTGGGCACTTTTGAGCATCGGGACGCGTCCCAGCGATATCACCTTATCGATTACCGGCGGATAGAAGTTTGACCCTGGACTGGACGCATAACTCTTACTGGCAAAATCGGAGGCGGTTATGAAGAAGTGGGCGGCGTTAGGGGCAATGGCACTGATCGTGCTGGCTGCAGGGCAACTCTGGGCGGCTGAGCTGGAAGTAGTCTTTTTTAACGGGAAAATTGTTACCCTGGATGCCGCGGGAACCTTTGCCGGGGCGGTGGCCGTTAAGGCCGGAAAAATTCTGCAGGTGGGGAGCGCCGAGGAGATTAAAAAGCTGGCGGGTCCCCCCACCCGCATGGTGGATCTGGGCGGCAAGACCGTGGTGCCCGGACTCATCGACGCCCACTGCCACCCCATGGAAGCCATGATGATGAAAGAGACGTGGGTGGATTGCCGCTATCCCCAAACCCCCTCGGTCAAACAAGCCCTCATCAATATCGCCGACTGGGCCAAGAAGACCCCTAAGGGGAAATGGATCTTTGTGGCCTGCGTCTCCGCCAGTGAGAATAAATTTGCCGAAAAACGCCTGCCCAACAAGGCCGAGCTGGATGCCGCGGCCCCGGACAACCCTGTGCTTCTCGCCAACGGCACTCACATGGGGGTGGCCAATTCCGCGGCCTTAAAAGTCCTGGGCATTAAGAAGGGCGTTACCAAACTTCCCCATGGCGGCTCCGTCATCCTGGATAAGAACGGCGAGCCCACCGGCGTCTTGACCGACGCCCAGGCCGATGTGCCCACCACCCCCACTGTGGCCGAACTGGAACGCTACTACACCAAGGGCATACAAGAGCTTTGGAACCAGCACGGATTCACCTCGGTGCTGGCCATCACCCCTGCCGCGGCCCTGCCGGTGCTGCAAAAAATCGCGCAGTCCCAGTCCCCTCCCACCATTCGCTATACCACCTCCATCTGGACTTCGGCCAACGGCAAGGACATGCCGGCTGATCTGAGCAAGTTTAATATGCCCCGAGGTACCGATCCGGCTTGGTATCGCTTCGGCGGGATCAAGGTGTGGATCGATGGTGAAAATGACTGCCGCACTGGATACATGTATCAACCGTATGTCGGGAAGTTCGATACCGACCCCCCCGGTGGTAAAGGAACCCTGGTTACCGATCAGCGGGCCGCTAACCGGTTTGCCGCCATTGCCTACCAGGCCGGCGTTATCTGCATGATGCATTGCTCCGGGGACCATGCCACCGACATCGGGCTGAATGCCTACGATAAGGTGATTAAATCGGGGGGTCCCCGGGCCATCATGCGTATCGAGCACTTCGGCATGTTCCAGTTGACCAATGCCCAGCTAGCGCGGGCCAAGAAGATGAGAAAGAAGAGTCTTTACATATCTATCCAGCCCACCTGGCTCCTGGACCTGGTCAAGGCGGATTTTGAAAATATGGGCGAAATGCGGGCCCGTACCGGCTTTCAATTCCGCTCCATGATCGATGCCGGCCTGGAGCCGGCCGCGGGATCCGATGTAACCGGCATCTACTTAGATAATATCAATCCCTTCCTGGCCATTTACGCGGCCGTCACCCGGGAGTCGGACAGAGGGATATTTGAGCCCGGCCAGGCCGTCTCGGTCACCGAAGCCCTCAAGATGTGGACTGTCTGGGCCGCCAAGTCCATGGGCGAGGGCAACCTGAAGGGTTCCATCGAGCCGGGTAAGTTCGCCGATATGACGGTGCTCTCAGACGACATCTTCACCATGCCCAAGGAGAACCTCAAGAACGTCAAGGCTCTCAAGACCATCGTGGGCGGCAAGGTGGTGTACGAGGCGAAGTAGTCTTGAGCAACTCCAGGTCCTCCGGGAGGATCGAAACAGCCAAGCCGCCTCCAGGAGCATTGGCGGCGGACCTACAAGCGATACCGGTCAATGCCTGTCCGACAGTTTTGTTGAAGTGCAAGATTTCTGCTCTGACCAGAAACTTATCTTGTGACTAACAATTCAAGCTAGCCAAAGCATATCGCCAATTTTCGGCGAGAATCCCTAGTTGTAAGAAGAGGCCGCTGACTCTCTTAAAGAAGCCAGCGGCCACAGCCGGAACTGACACTGCAGCTATTGGTTGGGGTCAGGGACCACGCAATAACTGGTATTGCTGCCCTGATAGCAAGGGCGGTAATAATTATTACCGTCATAGTAGTAATTATTATTGTTTACCACCATGGGTTGGGCGTTGCTGGGCAGGGAGGAAATGGCTGAGCCGATGGCCAAACCCGCCGCAGTTCCCACTACAGCGCCGGCGGCGGCCGCGCCCCAGCCGTTACCACCGTAAGGCCCCCACCCGCCGCCCTGCACATTGACGTTAACATTTTGGGGCTGGCGCCAGTGATCAGGCCCCGGTCCTGGTGGGTAGGGTCGTGGACCTGGTCCTGGAGGTTCAGGCCGGGGTCCCGGGCCAGGTCCCGGACGCGGTCCCCAACCGTCTCCGCCCTGATGAAAGCCCTCGAAATGGGAGGCCTCCGGCCTAAAACTACCGCCCCCGAACCCACCGCCGAATCCGCCGCCACCGTGAAAGCCGCCGAAACCGCCGCCATGGAAGCCCCGGGCGTGAACTTCATGGGGGATAACGGGGAAACCCGCCAGAGCGCCAGCCAGGAATATTACCGCCAACAGGCGTATAAATTGAGCCATTTTCATGACTCACCTCCTTTTTTCTGCCGCATTTTCTTTTTGGGCTTTGCCGCCTTGGGCGCCGGAGCTTCGGCTTTTTTCACCGGCAGAAAGTCGATTTTTTGGGCCCCGGCGGAGGGTGTAAAAGTAAACAGGTTGCCCGCCAGTTGGGGGGAGAAGTTCCAATCGGAGAAATAGGCGGTCCATTGGGGCGCATAAGGGAGCTTCTTCTGGGTGACCACTACTTTTCGCAGCAGCGGTTTCGCCCCGATATCGATCCACACTTGATAGTGGGCGTTTTCCTTGTCGAAGGCCAGATGGTGACAGGGGACCCCCCGAACCTTGCTTTCGCCCACGTATAAAGCATTGGTTATTCCCTGGTTGGCGTGCTCCAGGAGACGGTTGCCCCCCAGTTCAGCCAGTCCTACTTTCAATCCATAGTCCTTATGGGCTTTATCCAGGGCCCCATCCAGGTCGCCGGCCACCTCAATGGTGCCATAAAAGTTCTTGTCTTGGTCGTAGAGGGTCAGGGTCTTGCCGTCAAAAAAGAGTTGCTTGCTCTCCAGATCACCGTCACCGTTGAGCCGAAGTTTGTCGGGGCGGTGAACAAAACCTTCCATGTCCAGGCCATATTGCAGTTTCCGGCCGCCGCGATAGACCCGGTCATCGGTGACTTCGGCTTTGAAGGAAAACTATTGCTGCTGTTTGAGGAAGTCGGCCATCTGCTGCAGGATTTGCTTGGGATTCGGGGTGGGTGCCGGCACCTTGGCTGACTCCGGGGCCGCCGCCTTTCCAGCCGTGGGGGCCGCCGGCGCGGCCTGGGGGGGCGCTTTTCCCTGGTTAGCGGCGAATGCCGGGAACCCCCAGATGACAACAGCCAAAATCAACAAGCCCCAGTAATTTTCTTTTCTCACGCCTTCCCTCCTTCTTGATCCTTGGGATACTTATGGTGCCATTTATCGACAAAGTCAATAATCTTTTCCTCCTCATCATAACCGAGGTAATGTCGCCTCCAATGGAAAGTTGATTTCAGCAATTTTTTCGCAATTTAATTCCTTCCATATTAAAGAACAAGTTCTTATCAAGAGAAATTATCGTTCATGGAAAAAATAGTTCCAGGTCACTTTCAACTTAAACTGTTCGCTATTGGTGCGGGTATAGCGATCCACAGGCACATCCAGGGTAACGGTGAGATTCATTTCCTTCTTGGGCCCCAAAAATCTCCCCAGGACGACAGAAGGAATTAACTGGCTGTAATGGTTCCGGAAGTCCGGACTCACCCGGAATTCCGTCAGGGTGAAGAAATTGTCTGGCCAGTAGCAGATGAAGAAAGGACGAATTTTCAGATTGCTGACAGAGGCGGTGTCCGCCGCCCGCTCCACCGTCCATTGATACTGCATGAAAAACAGGGTTTGGATGTCGGGGGTGCAGGGGTAGGAGGCGGCGTAGCCCAGCCCCAGTACCGTACCGGTGCTGGCCGTATCGCCCAAATTAGGGTTGTTGGGCCGGAACCAAACATCCAGCACCGGGGCATGGGCCAGCTTGCCGACGGCGAAGACCTTGACGAGTTCCAAATTGGTATCTCCAATCCCAGAAGCGCCGGCGGCGGCCGCCATGTTTCCGGGGTCGAAGTGGGCCATGGCCGGCAGGGCGACGCTGATGGAGCAGTCATTTTTACCGCTGAAGCCGAAGGCGTAAGTCCCCTTGAGGATGACCTGGTCCAAATAGGCCCCGTGGGGCTGTTTGGTGAATAAGTTTTGCATGCCGATCTTGGAGGTCTGCACTGTGGGATCCAGACCGGTGTGGGGGTTCTCTTGGAGCTTGAGTTTGTTTACGCCATCTTCTTGGGTTTTGGTTGCATCGAGGGCACACTCCTGGCCCGCCAGCAGCATACAAACAGGGCTCAAGACCAGGATGATTGACAAAACCATTGGCTTGCAAGCTCCCATATTAAGGCCAAGTCCTTATTAAAAGAGCAAAGGGGGAAACAGATTTTATTTGAATGCCTAAGACAATTGGCGTAATATATCGTGCACTTGTGATAGATGTCCACAATTTTACGGGGCATAAAGCTTGGATAGACCGAGAGAAATAATTATATGGTTTGTTCTGGTATCGAACTTAGCCCTCGCCTTATTCCCCCTGGGCAGTCCGATTGCCGGAGAAGACGCCATCGAAACCAAGCCCGGAGGCCTGCCGGTCGCGGGAGAACACGGGGATTTGACGGATCTGGCCCGGCACCTGAACAATCCCGTGGGTCCGGTATGGAATATGGTTTTCCAGAACAACTGGTATTTTCAGAAAGGTTTTCCTGCCGGTGCCTACCGCGTCCAGTATGTCATGAACTTCCAGCCGGTGCTGCCCATCCCTCTGACCCCGGAGCTAAACCTGGTTATGCGGCCGGTGGTGCCTGTGGAATCCACCCCTTGCGTGCGCGGGGTAGGCCTCCATCCCCTGGGGGTGGAGTGGGGCCGGGCCGGCGGCCTGGGGGACATCACCCTGGAACCCTTCCTGGTCTCCAACATCAGGCCCTGGTTGATTTTCGGCGGGGCCCCGTCGCTGATAGTCCCATCGGCCACCGAGAGCCACCTGGGGGCCGGCAAGGTGCAGTTGGGTCCCGCGGTGGTGCTGGGCTTTCTCACCAAAAAATGGATCGGCGGCGTCTTTGTGCAAAACTGGTGGTCCCTGGCCGGCACCAACAACAAACCGGTAGTGAACCAGATGAACCTGCAATATTTCCTCTATCGGATGCTGCCCGACGCCTGGCAGGTGGGGTTTGCCCCCAACGTGCTGGTGGACTGGCGGGCCGACGGCAATAACCAGGTCACTTTCCCCCTGGGCCTCGGTTTTGGCAAGACCTTTAAATACGGGGCCCTTCCGCCCATACAGATGAGCCTGGAATTTCAGTGGATGGCCTGGCATCCCGATGCCTTCGGACAGAGATTCAATCTCCGCTTTGTCTTCAAGCCGGTGGTGCCGGCCTTGGTGAAAAAGCCGATTTTCGACTGAACCTGACAGGGGGTAAAGCAGCATGAAAAAATTATGGGCCGCAGTCTCGGTTTTCACTTTTATCGTCATTTTCAGCGCCTCCTCCTTGGAGGCGAAGCCGGTGGTGAAAGAGGAAGTCCTCATTTCCAAGACCCCTGATCAGGCCATGGAAGTGCGGCATATTGTGATCAAGGGGACCAATCAGGAAATTGGCAAAGCCCTGGGGGACATCGCCCAAAAATGGTTGAACATCAAGCTTGCCAAGTATGCCGGGCCGCTCTATGCTGAGGCCAATAACCAGTATATTCAGAAAAATTATCCCATTCTCTGGGAGCGCATGAAGGGGGTGGCCCGGTCCTATGGCCTCCCTCCCGAAGATAAGACGTACAACACCAGCGGCCTGCCCTATGACATCGGCCCCTTTGGGTGCGCCGCGCTTTACATCCCGCCCAGTCTTTCAGCTAACGGACATGCCTTTCTGGGACACAATTTCGACTTCCACCCGGTGCTCATCACCGATTTATTGGGAATCCCACCCATGCCCGGAAACCAGCCGGTGTTCACGCGCACCTGCGTGGTGGAACTTTACCCCGATAAGGGCTACCCCACCATCACGGTGGGCAGCGTAGATTTGCTCAATTGCGTCCTCATGGGCATGAACGCCAAGGGATTGATAGCCGGTATCCTTACCGATACCAACCGTACGCCTTACATGGCCGGATCCTCCGGCGACGGCAAGAATGGCGGCCTGGCCCCCAACCAGCTCCTCCGGCTAGTGCTGGACACCTGCGCCAACGCCGATGAGGCCAAGGTGGCCTTCCTCGCCAACAAGTTGGCGAACATCTTCGACCCGGTTCACTTTATTGTCGCCGATGGCCGCGGCAATTCTTTCGTTTACGAAATCTCTAATAAAGACAACAGCTCGCATTTCACCGACAGCCGCGATAAGCCGATGATGTTGACCAATCACGCCATGTTCCTTTATCCCGACCCGCAAAAGTTTCCCGCCTGGGACCCCAAGGATACCTACAACACCTTCCGACGTTTCAAGGTACTGTGGGATTTCGTTCAACAACATCAGGGCAAGTTCACCCCAGAAGAGGTCAATGCTGCTTTGGCCAAGATATATGCCAACATCGAAAGCGCCCCGCAATTTCGTCCTGAAGCCAAGCCCACTCCCGGGCGCACCCTCTTCCATGATCTGTTCGATTCCCAGGCTTTAACGTTGGAGGTCAAGTTTTATCTGAGGGACGGTCCCCCCGACCCGACTACAGGAGCCCCGACCCTGGTGTTTTCCAAGGTGTATCAATTCAAGCTGCAAGAGCCGAAGTAAGGAGTTAACGATCCAGCTACCGCATTCCATTGGAGGCAGAGACACTTTATGAACCGCCATCGGCTTCTGGTTACAGTAGTGGTTGCCGGCCTAGTCGTGACCTGGCTATTCTTTCCCGCGGGCCCGGCGTTGGGCCAGTGTGAGGCGGGCGGCAAATTTGCCGCCCCGGCGTCCCCTGAAACCGTAACGATTTACACGGCGAGGAAAATCCTGACCATGGAACGCGGCAATTCGGAAGCTACCGCGGTGGCCGTTGCCGGTAAGCGCATCGTGGCCGTCGGCTCCCTCGACAAGGTGAAGGCCGCCCTCGGTGACGTTAAGTTCACCGTAAATGACACCTTCCAATCCAAGGTCGTGCTTCCTGGCCTGATTGATCAGCACCTCCATCCCTTCCTCGGCGCGCTGACCCTAGCCACTGAGGTGATCGCCACCGAGAACTGGGTGCTCCCTAACCGCACTTTCAAGGCAGCTAACAGCTCCGAGGAGTACCTCGCCCGCTTGAAGGCGGCGGACGTCGCGCTGCCGGACAAAAACGAATGGCTGTTTTCCTGGGGCTACCACAAGCTCTGGCACGGCAAGCTCGACCGCAAGGCGCTTGACACCGTCAGTGCCACCCGGCCCATTATGATTTGGCACCGCTCGTGCCATGAATTCTACCTCAACACCGCCGCCATCAAGGCGCTGGGCCTGACCGAAGCAGCCATGAAGGGCAAGGGCGATGCCAGCAAGATGTTCAACTGGGCGGAGGGCCACTGGTGGGAGACGGGGCTGAACCTGGTCATCCAGCCCATCCTCAAGGTCTTCGCCACTCCGGAGCGCATGGTCTTCGGACTCAAGCAGATGGTTGCCTATCTCCACCAAAATGGTGTGACCGCCTATATGGAGCCCGGCGCGCTTTACACCCCTGATATCTGGAAGCTCTACCAACAAATCCTGGGCGCGGCGGACACCCCCTTCTACAGTTATTTCGTCGTAGACGGGCGGACGCAGGTTGACTCGGGTCTGGGTCTGGCGGAGTCGCTGGCCGACACCGAGAAGCAAATTGCTATGGCCCCCCAGGGAAAGGTCTCCTTCTTCCCGAGACAGATCAAGCTCTTTGCCGATGGCGCCATCATCTCCCAGCTCATGCAAATGAAGGACGGCTATACCGACGGCCACCATGGCGAGTGGATGATGACCCCGAAGCACCTGGAAGAGCGCGCCCAGCTTTACTGGAACGCGGATTACCAGATCCACACGCATGTGAACGGAGACCTGGGTCTGGAAACCGTCCTTAACGTGCTGGAACGCCGCATGCGGGAGAATCCTAAGGCCAACCACCGCGCGGTCATCGTGCACTTCGCCTGTTCCACCGAGGAACAGGTGGGGCGCATAGCCCGGCTGGGGGCCATCGTCAGTGCCAACCCTTACTATACCGTGGGCTTCGCGGACAAGTATGGCAAGTTCGGGTTAGGGCCGGAGCGCGCCGACGCCATGGTGCGTTCCGCCTCGGTGCTGAAGCGCCATATCCCGCTCTCATTTCACTCTGACCTGCCCATGGGCCCCAGTGCACCGCTTAATTTTGTCTGGTGCGCGGTCAATCGGGTCACGCCGTCCGGCCGCGTGGCCGCGCCCGAGCAGCGTATCGGCCTGGAAGACGCCCTGCGGGCGGTCACCATCGAATCGGCGTATTCCTGGCGGAAGGAGAACGAGCTGGGCAGCATCGCCCCCGGTAAGATTGCCAACTTCACGGTGCTCGAGCAGGACCCTTTTGCCGTCGAACCGATGAAGCTGAATGACATACCGATTTGGGGCACGGTGTTCGAGGGGCGGATTTTCCCGGTCCCGGCCCGCAGGTCCGCCGGCGCCGGCAACGCCAGCTGGCCCAGCCAGCCCCGGCAGTTTCCGGGTCATGAAGATCCAGCCGGTGCCCACCTCGGCTGCCCCTGCGAGGTGGCGCAAATGGTGGCCGCGGCCTTGCTGACCAGGTGGTAATATAAGGCCATCGATATTTTGTGAATTAGGATTAAGGAGGTCCCGTCAGTGAAAAGATTTATCTCATTTGGGTGCGCTCTGGCCCTGCTCATCGCCGTAACCCAGGCCGCCAACGCTTGTACGAGCATTCGCATCAAAACCGAGGACGGCTTGGTTTTCTATGCCCGCACCTTCGAAGGCGGCACTGATTATCAAAACGGCCTGGCGGTGATCCCCAAAGGCACGGCCTATCGGGGAACCCTGCCGGACGGCGCCTCCAAGGGGGTTAAGTGGACCACGAAATACGGGGTGGTGGGCATGACGGCCTTTAAAGCGCCCCTGTTCAGTGACGGCCTCAATGAACAGGGGCTGGTGGTGGCCAACCTGATGTTTCCCGGCTATGCCGAATACGAGAAATTCGACCCCAAGAAGGCTGACAGCACTCTGGCCCATTTTGAGTTGGCCACTTATCTGTTGTCCAACTGCACCACGGTGGCGGAAGTCCGCCAGGCCCTCGCCAAGGTGCGGGTCTGCGAGGGCCCCACCGCGGCGGCGGGATTTACCCTTGCCTTGCATTATGCGGTGCATGACGCCCAGGGAAATTCCCTGGTCATCGAGTACGTCAAGGGCAAGCTGCACACTTACGACAATCCCCTGGGAGTCACCACCAACAGCCCCACCTTTGATTGGATGATGACCTATCTGAACAACTTCATTAACCTCTCGCCGGATAATGAGCCCGAGAGGAAGTTGACGGGGTTGACCCTGAAGCAGTTCGGCCAGGGGTCAGGGATGATCGGGTTGCCGGGGGACTTTACCCCGCCTTCCCGGCTAGTGCGTATGGTGGCCCTGACCCAAGCGGCCTTGCCGGTCAGGGGGACCGTGGCGGGTCTGAACCTATCCATGACCATCATCAATAACGTGGATGTGGTCAAAGGGTCGGTTCGGGAAAAGACGGAAAAGGGGACGTTCTGTGATTACAACCAGTGGACGGTGGCCGTGGATTTGGCCAATAAGAAATATTATTTCCATACCTATGACAACAAGAACTGGCGCTATGTGGACCTGGCAAAAGCCCTTAAGGCCGCCAAAGGGATTACCAACCTGCCTTTTGAAGTCCCTCCTGATTATCCGGAAGTCAGCGCTATGGCCAAGTAGGGATAAGGAGACATAACGATTAACTTCGAGCTTTGATAACAGGAGGCGGTTATGAAGAAGTTGGCGGTAGCCCTGTTAACTGCCGCAACGGCGCTGGTTTCAACGTTTACCTTGGCGGCGGCGCCGGATGCGGTCTTCTTTAACGCCAAGATCGTCACCCTGGATGCCGCGGGCACCACGGCCGAGGCGGTGGCGGTCCAGAACGGCAAGTTCCTGAAGGTGGGAAAATCCGAGGAAATCAAGAAACTGGCCGGCCCCTCCACCAAGCAGGTGGACCTGGGCGGCAAGACGGTGGTGCCGGGACTCATTGACTCTCATTGCCACCCCATTGAAACCATCATGATGAAGGATACCTGGGTGGACGGACGTTATCCCGGATGCTCTTCAGTCAAGCAGGTGCTCAGCAATATAGCCGACTGGGTCAAAAACACCCCCAAAGGGAAATGGGTCTTCGTGGCTTGCGTCTCCGCCAGTGAGAATAAATTTGCCGAAAAACGCCTGCCCAACAAGGCCGAGCTGGATGCCGTGGCCCCGGATAACCCCCTCCTGCTCGCCAACGGGGCTCATATGGCCATGGTCAACTCCGCGGCCTTAAAAGTCCTGGGCGTCAAAAAAGGGATGAAACGGCTGCCGCACGGAGGCATTATCATACTGGACAAGAACGGCGAGCCCACCGGCGTCTTGACGGATTGCCAGGACGATGTGCCCATCTTTCAATCCGTGGCGGCCCATGTGGAACGCTACTATTCCAAGGAAATTCAGGAATTTTGGAACCGCCACGGCTTCACTTCCCTGGTGGCCATCACTCCGGCCTTGACCCTGCCGGTGCTGCAAAAGCTGGCGCAGGCCAAATTCACCCCCACCATCCGCTACTCTGTTTCCGTCTGGAACTCCGCCGACGGCAGGGATATGCCCCAGGATCTGAGCAGGTTCAAGTTCTCCCCGGACGCGGATCCGGCCTTTTATCGTTTTATGGCCATCAAGGCCTGGGTGGACGGCGAACAGGACTGCCGCACCGGCTACATGTATGAACCCTATCTCGGGCACTTTGCTATCGATCCGCCGGGCGGCAAAGGCTCTCTGGTCACCAATCAGCCTAAGGCCAACCGGTTTGCCGGGATTGCCCAAAAAAACGGGGTCTTTTGCATGCTCCACTGCGCCGGCGACCATGCCATGGACATCGGCTTGAATGCCTTTGAAAAGCCGTTGAAGTCGAACCCCGCAAGGAACATCTACCGTATCGAACACTTCGGCGTGTTTCAGATGAGCGATAAACAGTTGCAGCGCGCCAAGGAGATGAAAAAGCAGGGGCTGCATATCTCGGTCCAGCCCACCTGGCTGCTGGAGCTGATCAAGGCGAACTATGAAAATATGGGGGAAGCCCGGACCAAGACCGGGTTCCGGTTCCGCGACATGATCGAAGCCGGGCTGGAGCCGGCCGCCAGCACCGATATGACCGGTGTCTATATGGGGAATATCAATCCCTTTACCTCCATCTATGCGTTGGTGACCCGGAACTCGGATATGGGGATTTTTATGCGCGAACAGGCCATCTCGGTTACCGACGCCCTCAGGATGTGGACCATCTGGAGCGCCAAAGCCATGGGTCTGGCCGATGTCAAAGGTTCCATTGAGCCTGGCAAATATGCGGACATGACGGTGCTGTCGGACGATATCTTCACCATGCCCAAAGAGGGCCTTAAGGATGTCAAGGCCCTCAAGACCATCGTGGGCGGCAAGGTGGTATACAAGGCGAAGTAGCCGCAGGGATGTTAAAGGGATCGCCGGCCCAACCGGGTCCCAACCAACCAGCTATTTCGCCGGAATAGCTTTCCCTGAGTGCTATTTGACAGTCAGAAAAACGCGAAAATATCCCAATGAGGACAGCCATATGACTAGAAGGAAATGTACTGTGCGGCGGCACCAGGCAATGATAATTCTGCTGGCGTTACTTATCTCGGCTTTCGGCGTGATTCCGCAGGTCCAGAGCGCGGAGTACGGCACCGGGGTCTATCTGTTGGGTTACAAGAGTTCCCTGTCCGGATACCTGCCCGAACCCGGCTTTTATATGCGCAATGATCTTTACTGGTACCAGGGCAACGCCACCATCATGCGCGTTTCCGGCCGGATGGAGGTGGATTTGCGCTGTCGCACCATCTTGGATCTGGCTTCCGGCACTTACGTCACTCCCTGGAAAATACTGGGCGCCAATTATGCTGTGGGGGCTATCTGGGCGGCGGTGGGCAACAGCTTCTTGAAAGGGCATCTCACCGCCGGCCTTCTGTCCCTGAGCCAAGAGAGCAGCTACACCGGAGTCAGCGACCTCATCGTTACCCCCCTCATCCTGGGCTGGCACCTGGGCCAGTTTCACATCATCACCCTGGGCAACCTCTATGCCCCCGTTGGCGCGTATAACGCCAGCCGCCGGGTAAACACGGGCCTGAACCGCTGGGCTTTGGAACCCAATGTGGGGATCACCTGGCTGCGTCCCCAAACCAAATACCCCCAGGAAGTCTCCGCCTTTATGGGTTATACGGTGAATTTCCGCAATCCGGCTACGGACTACACCACCGGCAACGAATTCCATCTGGACTACTTCCTGGGCCAGCACCTGCCCAAGGGATTCGCCCTGGGCCTGGCGGGCTACATTTATCAGCAGGTTACCGCGGACCACGGCTCCGGGGCCCGCCTGGGGGCCTTCCACGGCCAGACCATCGCGATGGGCCCGTGCCTCACTTATAACGGCAAGATCGCCGGTTATGCCGTGGGCCTCAATGTTCGATATTACAATGAATTGAAAGTGATTAACCGCTTCGACGGCCAGGCCTTGTTTTTGACTTTGAGCCTCGGGCTTTAAGCCGATTTAACGGAACTTCTGCTTTCTCAAAGCAAGATTCCTCATTCATAAGCTTATTAAGGTGGAGTGACCTGCCCCGCAAAAATTGATCTACATGTCAAGTTAGGGTGGCGGATGGAAAGGAGACAGGGAGATGGACAGGAAACGGTTTACTCCGGAGCAGATCATCGGGGTCATGCGGCATGCAGAAGTTGTTCAGGCGTGAGCTGGGAGTTTTTGCTTGAAGTGCTGATCACTGCTATGATTGGGAACTTATCATGCCCCTGAAAATCTTCCATATCAGGATCATATCAGAAAACCCTGCCTCCCAGATGATAATTTCCGCTTCTGGCAATTAATCATTATCTTGGAATGTCACCTCTCAAATTAATTAGAAGCAGTAAGTCCGAGGCGGGAATTTTTAATTACCTTCTAAATCATCGGGAAGCGCCTCAAGCCATGTCCAAAATTGAAGACCACCGACACAATCTTCTAAAGGAAACTTGACACAATGCATTGTCATCCTTATGAAAAGGTGGTAATTTTTCTGCCGGGCGAAGAACCTCATTTTCATTATAGGAGAGGGAAAGATGTCACGTCTGCCTAAAACACTTCTCGTATGGGTCATGGCGAGCCTGGTCCTGCTGCTGGCCGCTGCCCCGGCCTTGGCTCAAAAGGCCGCACCTCCTGCCACCAATCCTGCTTGGCCGAGTATCAAAGAGGCCTTTGATATCGCCGAAGAAGGTTTCATCTACGGCCTCCCCATCGTGATGAACTACGCAGTGATGTATGACTTCTGCGTGGACAAGAACTCGGGCCAATACAAAGGCCCCTTTAACCAGATTGTCAACGAAGCCCGAGTCTTCACTTACAAGGACACGGCGGTCGTGACCCCCAACAGCGACACGCCGTATTCATTGTTGTGGCTGGACCTGCGCGCCGAACCTTTGGTGCTCTCCGTTCCGGCGGTGGAGAAGGAGCGCTACTACTCGGTGATGCTCTGCGACGGGAATACCTTCAATTATGGCTATATCGGCAGCCGCGCCACCGGCAATGAGGCCGGCGACTACCTGGTGGCCGGGCCGGATTGGCAAGGCGAGACCCCTCCCGGTATCAAGAAGGTTTTTCGCTCCTCCACCCAGTTATCGATAGTGGTCTATCGCACCCAGTTATTCAACCCGAAGGACATGCCCAATGTCGTGAAAGTCCAATCCGGGTACAAATCACAACCACTTTCCTCTTATTTGCACCAGCCCCCGCCGCCGACCGCCCCGGCGATCAATTTTCCCAAGGTCAACAAGGAACTGGTTAAGAAGAACTTTTTCGAATATCTGGACTTTGCACTACAGTTTGCGCCGCCCGGGCCGGAAGAAAAGGATATCCGCGCCAAGCTGGCCAAGATCGGCATCGGTCCAGGAAAGACCTTCAGTTTCAAGGATCTTAGTCTGAAACACAAACTCGAAATCGGGCTGGGCATGAAAGAGGGCGAGAAGAAGGTGGAGGAGAAAGTCGCGGCCATTGGCAAGAAGATCAACGGCTGGCAGGTCGGCTCAGCCTTTGGCGACCGGAATTTTTACCACGGCGACTGGCTGCTCCGCGCCGCCGCGGCCAAGGCCGGCATCTACGGCAACGACGCGAAGGAGGCCATGTATCCTATGACCAAATGGCTGTCGAATGGCCAGCCCCTGGACGGCAGCAAGCACAGTTACACCCTCACATTCGCAGCTGGCCAGTATCCCCCGGTGAATGCCTTCTGGTCAGTGACCATGTACGACGGCAAGACGCAGTTGTTGATCAAAAACCCCATCAACCGGTATCTCATCAACTCGCCGATGTTGCCGAATATGAAGAAGAACGCCGACGGCTCACTGACGCTTTACATCCAGAAAAACTCACCGGGTGCAGATAAGGACTCTAATTGGTTACCTGCGCCTAACGGCCCGATCTATCTTGTGATGCGCCTCTACTGGCCGAAGACGGAGCCGCCTTCCATCCTCCCGCCTGGAGAGGGCACCTGGCAGCCACCGGCGGTGAACCTGGTGAAATAAATTATCCATTCTACTCCATAAAAAATTAGCTTAGGGTGGCAGACTCATTGACTGCCACCCATTTTTGTTGGAGCAAAAATTAGTGGGGGTGATGGAGGTAGGTTATTGAGGATTATCTAAACAGATTTTTAAAAGTTAGACTAACTGCCCTCTATCCGCACTCTAGAAGACTCCTGAGGGGCTTTTATATCTTACCGATATAGGGGTTGCCCAAAGTAATTTCCCCGTATGGGCACGGCGAGCCGTGCCCAAGGTACAGGGGCACAGCACGCTGTGCCCCTACGTCAAAAAACAATCGGAAAAAACTTTTGGCAATCGCTATATGTGTTCTTTGCCGGCCGCCCTCGCCTCTTTGCCTGTCTTCTTTCATTTTCTTCTTTTAGGCGATTCATAAGCCTGAGATACGCCCTCATGGCCAGGAATGACTCCGTACTTAGACGGTCACCTTTCATTGCCGCTTCCATGGCCGCGGGGTTCTTCCAATAGAAGCTGATCCGCTTGTCCGATTCCTGGCAACTCTTGTATGTCAAGTTGTAGCAATGTCGGCAACCGAAATATTTTCCACTTCAGGCCAGGGCGGTGGACTTGCAGTACCAAGCGAAAAGCTGGCGTAAGTCCCGGCGGGTGGTGGCCAAGATCGAGTGGCACCGGGGCGAACTGTTCCCCCGCATCGGCTTTGTGGTCACCAACTCACGGCTGCCTGCTGGTAAAGTGGTCAAGGTCT
>Ga0194125_10005043_pt1 | contig 20283 bp, 17 predicted proteins | sample TA2KigC250mmetaG_FD_148626 | JGI IMG/M metagenome (GOLD analysis project Ga0194125, IMG submission 148626) | Freshwater microbial communities from Lake Tanganyika, Tanzania - TA2015034 Kigoma Deep Cast 250m | ecosystem: Environmental > Aquatic > Freshwater > Lake | place: Tanzania: Lake...
TGGCCTGACCCCAGTGACTTTTTCTTTTGGTCCGAATTAAAATAATTTCTTACTTCAAACTCTTTGTTTTTTCTTTAAGTACCGGTATGACATTCTGAAAATCATCTACAATTCCGTAATCGGCCACGCCGAAGATGGGGGCGCGGGGGTCTTTGTTGATGGCGATGATCGTGTCAGAACTCTGCATGGCAGTGACGTGCTGAAAGGCGCCGCTGATGCCGATGGCAAGATAGATCTTCGGCTTTACCGTTTTTCCGGAGATTCCCACCTGGCGTTCTTTGGGTAACCAGTTACGATCCACCACAGGCCTGGAGCAGGAGATCGTTCCTCCCAGATTCTTTGCCAATTCTTCAAACAATGGAATATGCTCCGGCCCCCCAATTCCCTGTCCAACCGAGACGAGAATTTCTGCCTGAGTAATATCCTCGCCTGTGAGGGGAGCTTCAATATACTCGATGAATTTCTTGATATCGACCGTCCCCTGAAGCGGAGAGGATTCCATCACGATCCCACCTTTTTTCTCGCCGGGCATTTTTGGGCTAAAGACACCCGGCCGAATGGTTGCAATGTATCCTTTTGATTCTCTTAAGGAGATGCTGGCATTGACCTTTCCGCCGTAGATGGAGCGGATAGCTTTTAATTTGCCATCCTCAAATGAGAGACCAATACAATCCGTCGTAAGAGGAAAATCCATCTCAATGGAGAGGCTTGGCGCTAGATCCATCCCAAAAGCCGAGTGGCCCATTAATAGAAGGGAAGGTTGGTATTTCGAGATGAGAGAGGAGAGGGTTTTTTGATAAGAGACAGAATTGAAATATTTTAGATTCTCATCTTCCACAACAAGAACCTTGGGCACTCTTGTGGCCAGGTCTTCGGCAAAACCTTTGACATCGTGGCCCAGGAGAACAGCAGTGGACGAGGTTCCCTGTTGATTAGCTAAATTCTCTCCAAGTCCGAGCATTTCATAGGTGATGTCCCGAATTTTTCCCTGCCTGTGTTCAACTAATATAAATATTTCACTCATTCTTCTCCTCCATATCAAACAGGAATTATGGAATACTGGAATGATGGAATAATGGGTTAAGAACACAAAATCAATCTCTTCAACCCAGTATTCCAATGTTCCATCATTCCACCGTTCCTTTTCTGTTATCCTTTTTTCTTTTTTATAATTTCAGTCAACTGGCCGACCACTTCATCGGGGGTGCCTTTTAAAATCTCGGCCATCTTTCCGGTTGGCGGAAAAGAGACCTGATCAATTGTTGCATCAAGAGGTCCTTTTGAAGTGAATCCTATTTCCTCCAGGCCGACCTCTTTCGTCTCTTTATCCTCAGCCTCGAGGATGGCAGAAAGGGAGACATATTTGGGTTCGTTGATGCCGGTCTGAATGGTGAGAACAGCAGGAAGTTTCACCTCCAGGGATTCTTCGATGCCTCCTTCCAACTCTCTCCGGACTTTTGCTTTATGATCCTCGATCTCAATATGGGTGACAATGGAAGCGTGGGGAAGGCCTAACATTTGTGCTAATGCAACTCCGACCTGCCCCCAGCCATCATCTTCTGCCTGGACTCCGGTCAATATGAGATCGTAGGATTGGTCTTTAATGGCTTGCGAGAGAATTTCAGCGATGAGACGACCATCACTGGATGAAGGTTCCTCTATTCTCAACGCCTTATCCGCACCCATGGCAAGACACCTTGTTAACACCTCTTTTGATTCTTCGGGGCCGAGGGTGATAACGGTTACCTCTCCCTCATATTTCTCTTTTAACAGGGCAGCTTCCCTGACGGCATAACCGTCCCAGTCATTGAGGGCGAATACAAGGTGATCTTTCTTAATATCCTTTCCATCTCTATCAATAAGGATATCCGCCTCAGCAGTCTTAGGAATTCGTTTAACACAAACAGCGATGTTCATTTACTCCCTCCTCTTACAAATCAGGTTATCAGATCATCAGGATATCAGGTTGTGGGTATCAGGGTATCAGAATATCAGGCAAGAATAAAAAGCGATTTTTTCCTGATGTCCTGATTTCCTGATATCCTGCGCCCTGGTGCCCTGGTACCCTGATAGCCTTTAGTGCAATTCCATTGATTCGGCAATAAGTTCTGCTATATCTTTTACTACAATCTGGTCTGCTAAGCCAGAGATTTTGATAGAATCTTCAAAGGTTAAGAGGCAAAAAGGGCAAGCTGTAGCGAGAGTTTTTGCACCTATTGCAACGGCTTCTCTGATTCGGATCTCTCCGTTTCGTTTTCCTTCGGTTCCTCCTTCAGCCCACATCCTTCCTCCACCTCCTTCGCAACAGAGGCTCCTCTCCCTCGATCTTTCCATTTCGAGAAAGTCGCATCCGGGGATGGAAGCAAGGATCTTTCTCGGCTCCTCGAAAACCTTATTCTGCTTTCCAAGAAAACAGGGATCATGAAAGGTGGCGGATATCCCCAATTCTTTTGAAAGATTCAGTTTACCTGTTTCGATGAGATCAGCCAATACCTGGGTATAGTGTTGAACTGGAATATTGAGGTCAGGGTATTCATTTCTAAAGGCATTGAAACAATGAGGAGAGATGGTGATGATCTTTTTCACTCCGGACTTTTTAAAGAGGGCAGTATTATCCTTCGCCAGTTTTTTGAAGAGGGCCTGCTCACCCATTCTGCGGATTTCATTGCCACAGCAGGATTCCTTCTTTCCGAGGATGGCAAAATCAACTCCAGCCTTCTGAAAGATCCGGACAAGAGCAACGGCGGCACTCTGTACTCTCGGATCATAAGAGGGGGCACAACCTGCATAGAGCAGGGTTTCTGATGTTCCCTCGCCGTAGATCTTCACCCCGAGGTCTTTTGCCCAATCGGCTCTCCGGTCCCGGAATCGCCCCCATGGATTTCCCTGAAGCAGGGTATTCTCAAGTGCATCCCTGATGGTAGAAGGGACTTCTCCCTTATTGGCAAGAAAGTTTCTTATGCCCATGATCAGTTCCACATTTTTAACTCCGGAAGGACAGCGAAGACTGCAGGTGCTGCAGGTAGTACAGGCCCATAACTCCGCCCTCTTAGAAAGAGAGGAGAAGTTATCCGTAAGGTGGGTTTCCCTGACAAGCCTCCTCATATTGAGAGGAGAGCGGAACTTGACCGGACATCCTCCTGTGCAGGTTCCGCACTGGATACAGATGTTGAGTTGATAATCCTTTATAAAATTCTTGGGATCTATTTTCATGGTTAACTCATGTTTTATCGTACCAAATCCCAATCACCAAATTCCAAGCTCCAAATAATATCCAATAACCAAGCTCCAATAACCAAAAGGTTCTCTTTTTCTTAATTTCGGTCATTGGATATTGGTGATTATTTGATTATTGGTGCTTGGAGCTTGGTGCTTAATGTCCATGTTCAATTTCCTGCACTTCTCATAGCGAACAAAGTCCATCCACTTCAGCCAATACCTGATTGTGAGTAAAATGGTTCTGCCTGGCGGCCTTATTGGGGCAGATGGCCGTGCAAGCGCCACATCCCTTGCAGAGCGCTTCATTCACAGAAGAGATTCCCTTTGCCTCAAGAAATTCGATCGCCGAGTGAGGGCAGATTTCTATACATAATTTGCAACCAGAGCAAAGCTCCGGGTCTATCGTTGCGACCGTTGGTTCAACTTCAATCTCTCCTTTGGCCAGAAGAGACATCACCTCTGCGGCTGCAGCAGATGCCTGGGCCACAGTATCCGGAATGTCTTTTGGACCCTGGCAACATCCTGCGAGGAAGATTCCGTCGACCTGAGTGGCTACAGGCCTGAGCTTGGGATGGGCTTCCATGAAGAATCCATCCGCACTGCGGCTGATCCCGAATGTCTGGGCCACCTTGTCGGCATCGCAACGGGCAGTCAAACCGGTTCCCAGAACGACCATGTCCACAGGGATCTCAAGAGGCGTTACAAGAAGCGTATCCTCAGCCGCGACCACAAGGCGGCCGTCCCTTTTAAAAATTTCAGACCCCTTTCCCCGGATGAAGAAGATACCTTCTTCCCGTACTCTCTTATAAAATTCCTGGTACCCCTTTCCAAAGGCATTGATGTCGATATAAAACTCATAGATCTCAGCGCCGGTTTTTTCCTTGGCCAGATGGGCCTGCTTCATCGAAGCCATGCAACAGATCCGGGAACAGTGGAGATTGGTGTTTTCATCCCGGCTTCCAATACAGTGAAGAAAAGCAATGGCCTTGGGAACGGTTCCGTCTTTTAACAATATCTCACCCCGGTTGGGCCCTGAGGGGCTTGACAGTCTTTCAAACTGAAGTCCTGTGATGATATTGTCATAGACGTCATATCCATACTGGGGAAGGAGGTGTGGATCGAACGGATCATATCCGGTTGCGATGACGATCGAGCCGACCTCTCTCTCAATCACCTCTTCCTTCTGATCAAAATCGATGGCTCCTGCCTTGCAAGCCTCGACACAAGTTTTTTTACATTTCCCTTTGCTCAAGAGAAGGCAGCTTTCCGGATCGACGACGGCCTTTAGAGGGACCGCTTGAGGGAAGGGGATATAGATGGCTCTGCGCCTTGCCATACCTTCTTCGAATTCCGAAGGCACACCTCTTTTGAAGACACACGCTTCGACACAGTCCCCACAACCTGTGCATCGAGTAAAATCAACGTACGTGGGTTTTTTTCTAATCTTCGCTTTAAAGTTCCCGACAAAACCCGTAACCTCTGCGACTTCCGAATTGACCAGCAGCTCAATCTGTTTGCTTCTGGTAACCTCGACCGTTTTGGGAGTGAAGATGCACGAGGAACAGTCAAGCGTTGGAAAGGTCTTGTCGAGTTGGGCCATGTGGCCGCCGATAAATGGGGATTTTTCAACCAGGGTCACCCTCATTCCTCCGCTGGCAATGTTGAGGGCAGTTTGAATTCCAGCAATGCCAGCTCCTACGACCATGGCTGAAGGCTGGATTCCAAACTTTCTTGGCTTTAACGCCTCTTGTCCAAGGACCCTGGCCACGGCAGCCCGAAGAATCTGCCGAGCTTTCTCCGTTGCCTTTTGCCGATCATGGTGAACCCAGGAACATTGTTCACGAATATTGGCAATATTGAGCAGATATGGATTGATCCCTGCCTCAAAAAGGAGGTTTCTGAATGTAGTCTCATGCATCCGGGGAGAGCAGGCGGCGATGACCACCCGATCCAGGGAAAGTTCTTGAATGTCCTTTTTGATGAGGTCCTGCCCCGGGTCAGAACAGAGGTAGCGATAGTCCCGGCTGATCTTTACCCCGGGCAGAGTGCTGGAGAAACGGACCAGTTCCTCGCAATCCACAGTAGCGGCGATGTTTGTGCCACAATGGCAGATATAAATGCCGATTTTTTTATTCATAAACAATAAAGGGGTTCAAGGGGTCCAGGATTCAAGTGGTCAAGGGTTAAACATTTTTCTTATAAACCCTTGAACCCATGAACCCTCGCATCCTTGTACCCTGTTTCTGTTATTTAGGTCACTCCCAGAATCTTGCGACCGATCATCATCTTGTCAATTTCTCTTGTTCCCTCATAAAGCTCAAGTATCTTGGCGGCGCGGTAAAATCGTTCAATGGGATAGTCTTCAAGGTAGCCATAACCTCCGTGCATTTGAAGCGCCTCATCCACCACTCTCACTGCCACATTGCAGGCCCACCATTTGGCCATGGCCGCCAGCAGGGAATCGATGTTTCCCCGGTCGAGGTTCCAGCAGGATTTATAGACAAGGGATCGGGCGGTCTCAATGAGCGTGGCCATGTCGGCTATCTTGAACTGGGTCGCCTGGAAAGAGGCGATCGTTTTTCCAAACTGTTTTCTCTTTTTTACATAGTTAATCGCTTGCTCCATGGCGCCCTGCGCCAAACCAACCCCATGAGCCGCCACATACGAACGGGAGTGGTCGAAAAATTTCATTAACTGGGAGAATCCATTTCCTTCCTTGCCAATCAGGTTCTCTTTCGGAACCCTCACATTGTTGAAATAGATGTTGGCTGTGTCCGAAGCACGGATCCCCATCTTTCGATGAATTTGGTCTGCCTTGTATCCTGCTCGATCGGTTTCAACGAGAATAATGCTGTGCCGCTTTGACTTAGAGGGTTCTTCTGGATTGGTCAGGCAATAGACGAGAATGAAATTGGCTATCGTTCCATTGGTGATCATCACCTTATTGCCATTGACCACATATTCCTCACCATCCTTGACCGCTGAGGTGGAGGCTGAAGCGGTATCGCTTCCTGCTTCAGGTTCGGTGATGGAAAAACCCATGATCCGCTCCGCCTTGACCAGAGAGGGAAGGTATTTTTTCTTCTGCTCTTCCGAACCGAAAAACTGTAACTCTTCTGCGCCGAAGGTGAGGGAAGAGAAGACCTGTCCTAGGCCTGGGTCTACTCTCCAGAATTCCTCAAGAATAATGGCATGCTCAAGAAAGCCAAGCCCAAGTCCTCCGTTTTCCTTTTTAATAAAGGCGCCGACAAAGCCAAGTTGAGATCCTTTTTTGATGAGGTCTCTTGGAAAGCTTTCTTTGATCTCACACTCCTGGCCGATGGCAGCCAATTCTCCTTCTGCGAATTCCCGTGCTGCCAGTCGAATCTGTTTCTGGCGATTGCTCATTTCAAAATCCATAAAAGTTCTCCCTCTTCAATATTACTTAGAGCATGAAATAGGTTACATTTTGGACCATAAAAAGTTGTCATTGCGAGCCCGAAGGGCATGGCAATCTCGGCTTCAGATTGCTTCGTCGTTCCGCTTTAGCGGGACGCCTCGCAATGACCTACCGGGGCTCATACAAACTATAATATGCCCTGGTTAATAATTGCATTATAAGATGAAGCCTCCACGGTTACAATTTTCCGAGAAGGTGACTTGCCACTGTATTTCTCTGAATCTGTCCTGTTCCTTCGAGGAGCCACGAGGCCAGGGCATCTCCAAGATAACCCGCAATAAACTGTTCGTCAAAAAGACCATACCCCGCAAAGATCTGCATTGCCTTGAGAGCGACATCGATGGCAGTCAAGGTACATTTGACCTTTGCCTGTAGAGAAGTGGAGAGGTCCATCTTTCCCTGGTCAATCAACCAGACTGCTTTATAGGCTAACAGGGCGGAGGATTCGATTTCTTCGGACATCTCGACAATCATGTGGGAGATGTTCTGAAATTTGCCGATCTTTTGACCAAACTGCTCCCGGTTCTTGGTGTGGGAAAGTGCCCGGTCATACACCCCTCTTGCAATGCCGACGGCTTCATTGGCAATCTCGGCTCTTCCTTCATTTAGAGCTTCCATGATGTAAGTGAAGCCGTGGTTCTCTTTTCCTAGGAGGTTACTCTTATGTACTTTTACGTCACGAAATTCGATACTACAGGAAGAGGTTGTTCTTAATCCGATCTTTTCTCCCAGGTCGAGGGCGGTCACCCCCTCCTGCTGTCTTTCCACGATGAAACCGCTGATTCCCCGGTAAGGAGGGGCATCTGGGTTGGTCTGGGCAAAGACTGTATAGAAATCGGAGATGTCCGCATTGGTGATGAAGATCTTGCTGCCATTGAGAATGTATTCATCTCCCTTTTTCTCAGCGCGGGTATCGAGAAAACTGATATCACTCCCGTGATTGGGTTCGGTCACGGCAATGGAAGCAACTCCCTCTCCCTTTGTCAGTTTGGGAAGATATTTCTTCTTCTGCTCTTCGTTTCCGAACCTCAGAAGGGTTTTGGCAGGAATGGAACCGAGGCTGAGTGCCATTCCGACCCGGTTGTCATAGCGGATCATCTCCTCCATGATCAGGCAATAGTCGAGTAAGGGCAATCCCTGTCCGCCAAGATCTTTGGGATAGTAGGAGGCAAGATAACCATTCTGTCCGGCCTTCCTGTAGATCTCCCAAGGGAACTGTTTCTTCTTTGCCAGTTCAAGTGTAACGGTGGGGTCACATTCCCCTTTCATAAATTCACGGACGGCATCTTTTAAAAGCCGTTGTCGAGACGTGAGACTGAAGTCCATTAGATTTTTCCCCCTTTAAGTATTCGTCAGATCTTTTAAGAGTTGTCTTGCGATGACCAGACGCTGGATCTGGTTGGTTCCTTCAAAAATTTGAGTTAATTTGGAATCCCGATACATTCTCACTGCATCCATTTTTTTTAGAGAACGATACCCATCGACGATCTGGAGGGCATCGATGATTTCATAGGTGACTTTCATTGCTGCATCCGAGGCAAAACACTTTGCCATGGATGCAAGTTTTGTATTGCTCTCCCCCACATCGTTCAGAATGGCAGCACGATAGACGAGCCCGCGGGCGGCTTCGATCAAGATAGCTGAATCTGCTAGGGTAGCCTGAAGGATAGAATAATTGGTGATCGGCTTTTGAAGTGTCTGTTTCTCCTTGATGGATTGAAGAAGTACTTCAAGAGCGCCCTCGGCGATTCCCAATGCCTGGGCGCCGATGGCAGGCCGGGACATGTCAAAATCTTTCATGGCGATCAGAAAACCATCTCCCTCACGGCCCAACAGATTCTCTGCGGGCACCTTCACATTTTCTAAAAAGACCTCAGTCGTATTGGATCCTCTCTGGCCGAGTTTTCGTTCTGTCCGCCCGATCGACAGCCCCTCGAATTGTCTTTCGACAAGAAAGAATGAACTCTTCCGTTTTTCCTCGGACGTTTTAGCCAGCGCGGAATAGATGCCAGCCACTCCGCCGCTGGTGGCAAAGCATTTGGATCCATTGAGAAGATAATGATCTCCAATTCGCTTTGCTGTGGTCCGGATACCAGAAACGTCCGAACCCGCAGTAGGTTCTGTCACAAGATAGGCTACCAGTTTCCGGCCCTTGCTCATCTGAGGCAGGTATTTTTGCTTCACTTCTGGGGAGCCGGCGTGGATGATTGGAAAACTACCAACAGCCTGGATGATTAGTAGAAGCGCGGAAGAAGCACAATATTTTGCGATCTCTTCAACTGCGATGCACAGGGACAATGTCTTATCTCTTCGAACCCCCCCGTATTCTTCCGGGAAAGTAAGGGTGAGCAGTCCATGGTCCCATAGCAGGGATTCCACGTTACGGTTAAAAAATTCCTCTTCATCCACCAGAGAAGCCTGGGGAGCAATCTTTCCCTTTGCAAGTTGATGAACCTTCTCCCGAAATTTTTTTAGTTCCTCGGTTGGAATGAGAGTAGCCTGGTCAAACATCGTTCCTTGTCATCTTAAAACTTGACGACTTCGCCTTTTTGTTTGTAACCTGTCAAACCCACACAGAGAATGTCACCTATGATCTCAGAGAGGTTCTCCGGAGTAATGGATCCCTTCGGATCATACCAGTAGTAAATTCCGTTGCAGGTACCAAACAGAATGAAGGCAACTGCTTTCAATTGGTCCTTTTCAACCTTCCCCTCAAAGAAGGCAAAAAGAATGTCACTGACAATTTGATGATACTGCCTCTCTTTATCTGCGATAACCTTAAAGTATTCAGGCGGAAGGAGATGGGCTTCATGAATCACAGTCTTGGCTTCGGAGAGATATTGGGAATAAAATTTTATATGTCGTGAGATGAAATATTTTATTTTTGCAAAACTGCCTTCGATCTTTTTAAGTTCCTCCTCGAGCCCTCTCAGAAGGAGATCCATGAAATTGGCTGAAATGAAAAAGAGGATTTCATTTTTGCTTGAAAAATAGTGATAGATTCCTCCCTTACTCAATTGGGCCGCATTTGAGATGTCATCCATACTTGTCTCAAGATAGCCCTTTTCATTGAAGAGTTTTGCCGCAGATTTGGCAATTTTTTGCATCTTATCTATCTCTTTATTGCTTAAATCAATCCAGTTTTTTTCCATAATTAAATCCGAAACTTACATGTATATAAAAAACCGACCGTTTGGATTAAATCCGACCAGTCGGTCGGATATTAACTTATAAATAAAAGGTTGTCAAGAAAAATATGGGTTCTTAATACCTTGAGAATAAAACCAGTTTAAGGGATAGACCGAGGTTATACTCCCTTGGAGACTTCCTTGATATACATTTCGAGATGGCAGTTGAAGCCGCCAAGATCAACTACCTTCCGATACTTCAATTTAAGTGAAGGATCTGATGGTTCGATGCGCAAAGGGTTGGCGAAGATCAGCCGTCCGCCAGGTTTGAGCACTGTCGCAGCGACATCAAAAAGATCCCCAAACAATCCGCGTATGTTATGAATACGAATTCGTCTTCCCATAGGAGGGTTAGTAATGATGAGTGTTACGGTCTCAGGGCCTAGGCCTTCGACCTTAGAATAGTCGCGAAAGTCACAGCAGGCGAGTGTCAATGGGACGGACTTCACTTTGGAGGCAGCAAAGTTAGTCCGGCAAATGTCAATCGCATTGGGGTTGATATCTGTTCCGTAAATACTTCGTATACCGCCCAGACGTGCCCTTTCGATAAGTTCCAATCCCGATCCGCAAAAAGGATCCCATACGATCTCCTGCTTCCCTCGTCCACTCAGGCGGGCCATTGAGGCGGCCAATGGAGGGTGGGAGGTCACACGAAGGTCTTCCTCACGATAGGTAAACCGCGGATCGGGTGTTAGTTTCGGACGCAATTCAATAGAGATCCCATGTCCTGTGGGAATAAGGTCCATCGACCAGGGGGCACTTCGCGGATCGTTGAGAATGTCTGGGCACATCGCATAAGCCCGATTTGCCAGGAGGCGCACCGCACCTCTCTGATGCCCCTTGGAAACAAATTCCAGACGATAGCGAATGGATCCTTCTGTAAAAGCTGACAGAATAGACTGTGATAAAGGCGATATCATCATTGAGGCTATAGCATTGACAGAATCCGTCGGGTTTGAACCCTGAACATGGCCAAGGAAAAAGCCAAAGGAGGCAAAACACCTTAGCATGTAAATGTCTCTTAAAGAGAAAGGAGTTGTCGGTGTAATGGCAACCAAGCCGCTCCGCACCTCGACGATGCGGAATTTCCTATATTTCGCAATATACTCTTTCACTTCATCGTGGAGAATCTCTTCGAGCCCCTTGCGGCAGTGCAAATGGGTACGCAAGCCGGTTACCCCGGAGAGAAGTCGCTCCATTCGGATGGTACTGGGTCTTTCTTGACGGGCAAGGCTGGCTTTCACCTTCTGCTCCGTTTGGGGAAAACCAGGAACGTCAGTTACCGTGTCCAGTGTGGCTGTCCCCCCAATTTTTTCCAGAGCCTGCGCCAGGAATTTTTTCTCACGCTCGATTGTGGTCGTCTGCAATAAGGAAAGCAGTTCCTTTTCTTCAACCGGACCAGAACCAAGCTTGGGTAGGGCTGTCATTGCATAGCGTCGCACCTTTTCGATTGGATCCTTCAAGAGACGAACAAGCCATGACCGCACTTCGGCCTTCTGCTTTGCACTCCCAGATTTAGAGAAGGCAGTGCCCACTGCCCGGATGACGGCCACCCGTTTGCTCCGCTCCTCAGAAGAAGACCGGTCAAACCGTGCCACTTCTTCATTCCATAACGTTTCGCACGATAAGACACGCAATTTGCGGTAAAGTTCCTTGTCGGTTTTCATTGGTGGATCAAAAAAGAGAGGTCTTGACGATGCGTTTTGAAAGATTGAACAGGTTTCACCTATTTTTATCCGAAGCGGTATTGGACACCGAATTCACTGCGTGGATATTTCCATCTGACAGAGCAATAGATGCAGGCGATCATGCAGGTGCCACATTCGAGACAGCCGGCGAATTCTACGACCATCTCTCCCTTTTCATTAAGGGAATAGAGATTTGCCGGGCAGGCATAGATACAGAACCGTTCCTTGCAGGTATGGCAGATCTTTTGGTCGAGAAGGATATGAGTTTCCTTGTCGTTTTTAAAAGCATCAATGGCTATCTTTTCGGTAATTTTCATTGAGGGTCTCTCCATAAATCCGAAATTCGAATGTCGAAATCCCCCGATAGAATCGGGACAGGCGAAACAATGACCAAAATTCTAATTTCAAAATTACAAACTTTATAACACTTAAGCGGTTTGAAAAACTTTTTAAAATCCCTCCCCACCTCCCTTTGCTAAAGGGAGGAGATAGGGGTTTCCCCCTTTGGCAAAGGGGGATTAAGGGGGATCTTATGATAATTCTTTTTGTCTATTCACTCATCAAACTCATCTTTTCAAAAAGCTAAATTGATACCAAACTTTTTTGTTTGAAAAATTGGTGTTTTGAACATTTGTGCTTGTTTCGAATTTCGTGCTTCGATATTCGAAGTTCCCCACATAGGGTTATATTTTTCTAAACTGCCACCAGTCTTTCAGTGTTTCGATATTAAAAAATGCCTTCTTCAATTCAGTTATTTTGGTTTTATAAATTCCCTCTTTCGGATTTTCATCCACCCACATCACCTTTTCAAAGAGGTCGGAGATCACCTGAGGATACTTCGTAAAAAGCCTTTCGTTTTCCAGAACTGCGAGCGTGTTTTGAAAAGTATTCATCTCCTTCAGGATGAAACTGTCGTTGAGAAGTTTCTCATATTCAGCAAGAGAAGAAGCTGAAAAGTCGTTTCTCTCCTTTGCTCCAATGATGGTGCGTGCTGCTAAAACACCTGAGACAATGGCATACTCCATCCCCCTGACCGTGGCCAACATATTGAGACCGAGGCCGGCGGCATCCCCCACCACAAGCATCCCATCGGTATAGAGCTTGGGCATGATATGAATCCCACCCTCGGTGATGAGATGGGCAGAATATTCAACAATCTCTCCCCCCCTCACTAAATTTCTAATTTCAGGTCTCTCTTTAAAATGATCCAGAAGTTTATAAATTTCCTCTCGGGGTTGTCTCCGATTAAGGGAATCGAGGCCAATGACGATACCCAGAGAGAGGCTGTCTTTATTGGTATAGAGGAACCCCCCTCCCATCATTCCTTGAGTAAGGGTGCCGAGGAAAAGTTGGGCGGCTCCTTCACCCTCGCTGAGCCGAAATCGGTCTTCGATTGTTTTTGAATCAAGCCGAATCACCTCTTTAAATCCAAGCGCAAAGTGCTGGGGCTGAAAAGATTTTCGAAGTCCTGCTTTCTCGGCCAAGAAGGAGAGAATGCCATCCGCTGCCACGACACAGTCCGCTCCGATCTCTTCATCCCCGGATTTCACTCCGATGATTATTCCATTTTCTTTGATGAGATCATCCACTGCCTTTTGGGGAATAACAAAACCTCCCTTTTCAGAAACCAGATCAGCGAACCAGCGATCGAACTTTGCCCTGAGAATCGTATAACTCGGGTAAGGTTCTTGGTTGAACCGGTCACTGTAAAGTTCGAAGGTGGTGGAGTTGGTCTTCCCCATGGCGGTAAAAATCTCTTTGACCACATGCCTTTCCAGGGGCGCATCCTTCCAGATGTCGGGAAGATAAGGAAGAATGGGACGAAGATAAATCCTTCCTCCAGTCACATTCTTGCTTCCCGAGAAATCACCCCGTTCCAGCACAAGGACGGTCATTCCCGAATCTGCCAATTCATAGGCGCAGGAGAGACCCGCCAGTCCTCCCCCCACGATGATCACATCCACTTTTTCCATTATCTATCCGCCGCCGTTTTAATCGTTCTGAATGATATTACTACCTTATTTATACTAATTTATCAAACGAGATTCTGGCTTCCATTTTCCTATTCAAGACTTAGAAAAAGCGTATTTCCATCTTTTCTTTGGGTTGTCGAAGTGAACCTGCTCTGGATTGAATCGATCGGGATCGTAGGGATAATAGTTTTTCGCGTGTCCTTTTAACCAGGCAATCATCTCATCATATTCATCGTGCTTCGGGTTTTTAATGACGTTCAAGAGGTCATAATAACCTGGGATACTTCCACAGTCCTCCGGTGGGCAGGCGCGTTTACCCGCAATACATCTTGGGTACTTAATTCCTTCTTCCTTTAGAAGAATGCCTTCAAGTACAACTTCGTGTTGCCATCCATCCCCAAAATCGTACAAATATAAAGCGGTGTTACCCGGCTCCCTAAAGTAGTCACGGATTGGGATATTCCAGCCGGGCAAAATAACGTCCTCATCTATTTCGTCATCAGGAATACCAATCTCTACCACCTTGCTCCTGCGCAACCCATGAATCTGAAATACGTGAAGATGGTAATCGAGCCAACCCATAGAGTCCTGTATAGCTACATGCAAATCCCAGAAGCTGTACTTATCCGGAACTTGTATTCTCCGCCAAATCGGCGGCTGAATATCCTTCAGGGTCACTTTGAACTGACAGATCAGGTGATTTTTGTTTGGGCTCATCGTCGTTTCACCTCTGTGGGAAGCTCGAAACTTGCCTGTCTCCGATAATAGGTTCTAATAGCTTCTTAACCTCCTTTTTTATTCCGAATTACCGTTGCCTGGCACTGAGATATCGCAAATTTTCCGTTAAGAAGGATAAAGCGTAAAGTTTCTTTATGGGATTTTCCGGAGTGAATTCGTATCAACCTATCAGGACTAGACCGCAAACCATCCCGGTCGATGCCCGGTTTATGTCGTCTTTATTAACATTAACATCCCGTTTCATATTCCATTCGGTCACTCTCATCAATTTCGAAACATTGACTCCAAAGCCGGACATGGAGGGCCGCGCATGTTGAGGGTGCCGGCACTCACCTCCTTCGATCAGTACACGACACCCTGGATCGTCCCGGCAGAAAATCTTTTTACAAGAACCGCCGGCAAAAGCTTTTGAATTAGAGTAGCCATATCCAACAGCTGACGATTCGATTTCTGCAACAATTTCATGAAGAACTCTCATAATGTCACGACGTTCATCAGAATGCAGGATTTCTATGGGAACATCAATTTTAATAATGACCGCGTGTTCCATGACCCTCAACCACTCCCGAAATATCAATGGTCCCCGAACATGGGGTGGGCAGCTCAACGAAAGACCATAATTTTCACAATGAGGCTCTCGACACAGATTGGCCAGGTCATCCTCAACAGATATGTCTTTTGCGGAAATGGCAGTGGCACCGCTAGCTCCCAATTTGAGCGCCAGGTTAACTAATTCTTTTAAGATCCGGGCAATCTCATTACCATTTGGTGATGAGGAGTTTTTAACTCCCTCATCAAATTGGGAACTTTCGTTTTGAATGACTGTGTTGCAGCTCGAACATTTTGTTATCTGTTCATCGGACCAAATCTCAATTTCATTCCCACAACGAGGACATAAATAGGCTTTGGGAAATGGATCGATAACCCGATCAAGTCCAGGACATCTTGGATGATTATTCAATTTCATTCAACCTCGTTTTAAAATCTCTTTTATAAGGTTTTTGTTGTTTGATTGATCAAATTCCCCCTATACCTTTTATTAAACCTTCGAACATTGGATGAAGAAGGAAATATCTGCCTGGAGGGACGAAGGTCATTGTTCACCGCATATCCAGTTCGTGAATATAATAATCTATTCTGAGGAGAACAATTTTTTCAGTTCCTCTGTGAGGGCTGGTGCGATCTGGAAGAGGTCGCCGACGATACCGTAGTCGGCGTAGTTGAAGATGAGGGCATTCGGGTCATTATCCACCGCAACCACTGTTTTACAGGTAGTGATGCCCAGGACATGGTGGATGGCGCCTGAGATGCCGAAGGCCATATAGAGTTTCGCGGAGATATTCTTTCCGCTCTTTCCGATCTGGTCTTTCAGATCCCTCCAGCCTTCGTCCACGGTAGCACGCGTTGTTCCGACAGAGCCTTTTAGGACCTCGGCCAGATCCTCCATGATCTTAAAATTCTCCGGAGCTTTGATTCCCCTGCCTGCTGCCACCACAATATCTGCTTCCGTGATATCCAGTTTGGCTCCAGCCGCCTTCTCAAATCCGATCACCTTTTTATGGGTTGCGGAAGGATCCATTTGAGAAACGATGGAAATAACCTTTGCCGATTTGTCGACTTTATCGTTAACAAGGAAGGTATTGTTTCTTACTGTTGCCATCTGGGGTCTGGCTTCTGAAAAGATCATTTCAGCAAAGACTTTTCCACCATAGAGAGGGCGCTTGGCCACAAGCTTTCCATCCTCTCCCATAGACAAACCCGTGCAGTCAGGGGCATAGCCTGTTTGAAGATGCATGGCCAATCTCGGGAAAAGATCTTTGCCCGTGGATGTAGCACCTCCTAAAAGGATGGAGGGTTGATGTTCTCTCACGAGCGAGGCGATATTTGTTAAATAGGATTCGGAAGTATAAGGTGTGAAGGATGTATCATCCAATAGATAAATTTCATCAGTAAAAGGAGTCAGACTTTTTACTGCCTCTTCAAGTCCGGTTCCGAGGAGAAGGGTAGCGACCTTCTGGCCTGTCTTTTTTGAAAATTCGACTCCCGCAGAGAGAAGCTCGAAGGTGATCTTTTTCACCTTTCCTTCCTGATGTTCTGCAAGAACCCAGATATCGTTAGGCATGGTATTTCCTTTCAGAATAGTTCGGAGTAATTGAGTTCGTGGTTCGGAGTTTTTTCTTGCTCCGAACTCTGAACTCCGAACTCATAACTTTATGATCAGATGACTTTTGCTTCCTCCCTCAGAAGTTTGACCAGCATCTTCACATTATCAGGGAAGTCTTCTTTAATCATCTTGACCGGAGGCCGTTTGGCCGGAGGTAGATATTTCTGAACCTTTACCTTAGCTCCCAGGGAGCCCACGTCCCCTGGATTCAAGCCCAGCGAGGAGAGGTCAACCTTCTTAATCTGCACTTTCATGGCCTTCATCACATTCATGACTAATGGAATGCGGGGCGTATTCAACCCCTTCTGGCAGGTGAAGAGGGCAGGGAGGGGGCAGGTCAGATTCTCTTTTCCATTCTCCACCTCTCTGACCACTTTTGCCTCTTTCTTCGAATCATTCACATCAAGACCGACGATGGAATGAACATGAGGGATTCCCAAATATTCAGCAACCGCAGGACCGACAATACCTGCGTCATCGTCCATGGCTTGTCTTCCAGCTAAGATGAGATCAAAGGGTTTGTCTTGGAGATAGGCAGATAGCGTTTTGGCGATGGTAAATTGATCCGAGCTCTCCAGGGAAGGATCCGTGATCTGAATAGCCTCGTCCGCTCCCATAGAGATTCCCCTTCTTAAGGCATCCACTTTGCGGTTATCCAGGGTTAAGACTGTCACTTTGCCGCCAAACTTCTCTTTTAGTTTAAGACCTGCTTCTATGGCAATCTCATCAAAGTAGCTGGTGAAGTATTTATTTTCGATCTCCAGTTCCGTATCCGATTTGACCTTGACCATGGCCTCCGGATCGGGAACCTGCTTTACCAGGACATAGATTTCCATCTTAGACTCCAAAACATGATAGATTGAGGTTAGAGGTTGGAGGTTATAGGCTAAATTATTTGCTTCAAGCCTTAGCCCTCAAACCTCAAGCTTTATATTAATCTTTGCAGTATATTCTTCCAAGATAATCACAAAGGACTTCGTGGGTGCCGCCCCCATAGAGCAGGAATTTTGCATCCCTCCAGAATCTCTGGACAGGATATTCACTACAGAAAGCGTTTCCCCCGTAGATCCTCATCGCTTCCTCAACAGCATACATACACATTTCCGTTGAATGGTATTTTGCGAGCATGCATTCGTTGGTACAAGGAATTTTGCTCTGAATCATCCAGGCACATCTGTAAAGAAGTGTTCGCGAGGCCTCATACCAAGCCCAGAATTTGGCAAATTTTTCCCGGATCAACTGATACTTACTGATCGGATTTCCAAAGGCGACCCGGTTATTAGCATACTGCCGTGCATCTTCCATGGCTTCTTTGGCAATGGCGAGGGCGTTCATCCCGGTCATCACGCGGACTTCGTTCAGGATATCACCGGCATATTGTACACCTTTCCCGACCTCTTCTCCCAGGAAATTTTCATCCGGGACAAAGACATTGTCTAAGACGAGCTCCCCTGTGACTGAACAACGGGAGCCCAGTTTATGAAGTCTCTGTCCGACGGCAAACCCATCCCGTTGAGCCGTCTTCTTTTCAATCAGGTAAAAATTGAGGCCCTTTAATCCCAACTTTGTATCGACCGTTGCCATAACTGTTGCAAATTCCGCAATGGGCCCATTGGTCACCCACTGCTTTCGCCCATTGATCCTCCAGCCCCCATCCACTTTAGTGGCGAGCGTTCTTGTTCCACCGAGGTCAGAACCGGACTGATCTTCGGTAAAACAGATCGTCCCGATTTTCTCACCTTTGATGGCCGGAACCAGGATCCTCTGCTTAATCTCTTCATTTCCAAAGCGGGCAATGAAGTAAGTTCCCATCAGGATCTGCATGATTGCAGACATAGCAAATCCGCAAGACCCTCTTGCCAATTCCTCATAGAAAATCATTTGGGTGATGGTATCGGTTTCCATCCCACCATATTTCTCCTGGTGTCTCAAACCGAGATACCCGAGACTGGCAAATTCCTTCCATACATCCCAGGGAAATTCTTCTTTCTCATCCAATTCCTTCACGCGGGGTATGATCAGACGGTTCACTGTATCCCGGACGGTCTGTCTGAAAAATTCCTGTTCCTCAGTAAAAGAAAAATCAAGAGACATAGGCTACTCCTTTCGTCGTAGCAGTTTGGAGTCATTAGTTCACCCCGATTAAATCGGGACAGGGAGTTCGGAGTATTTATTTTTCAGACTCCGAACTCTGAACTCCGATCTCCGAACTTTTATTAAATAATATTCTTCTCCTTAAATTCTTTCAGTTGTTCCGCACTATACCCTAACAGACGACTATAGATCTCCTCATTTTGTTCTCCGAATCGCGGAGGAAAACTGAGTGTCCGGTCAATTGATTTTAGATAAGGAGTCATGAATGGGGGAGGCGCAACAGTGATTTCGAGGCCTGTTTTTGGGTCTTTACTCCGGATGAGATTCGGTTTTACAAGGGGATCCTGAACTACTTCATCGATCGTATTCACTTTGGAAATGGCAATTGTGGCCTTGCTAAAGGTATCAATCAAGTCACGGGTTGTAAATTTCTTGGTAATGGTATTGATGGCCCGGTTGAGATTTTCAACATCGGCAATCCGACCTGCATTGCGCTCATATTCCTTTTTGGAAAGTGATTCAAATCCCGGAATCTTCGTCAGCGTCTCCCACTGTTTATCATTACCCAGGGCGACATAGGCATAGCCATCTTTGGTCTCATAGACAGAAACCGGAGAAAAGAATTCGTGTGTGTTGCCCCTACGGCTAACCTTTTTCTTAAATGTGACCGTATGGGTGATGGCCTGAGTGAGCCAGGAAGTGGTGCTTTCAAACATGGAGAGATCAATTCGGCTCCCTTTGCCCGTAACCGCTCTCTTATATAGGGCCTTCATCAGGAGGCCATAGCCATGTTCACTTGCCCCCATGTCCGGAAGTGGGATGCCCATGACCTGAGGACTTCCGTCTTTCTCACCGGTCAATTCCATCAATCCCCCTCTTGCTTGGAGGACAGGATCATAAGCCGCCTCATTACTCTGGGGGCCGAAACCGGTCATCCCGAGCCAGATGATATCCTCTTTAATCTTCTTGAGCATCTCATATTCAATTCCGAGCTTGACATAATTTCTCGGGAGTTGATTGGTCGCAAAGATATCAACCTTCAGTTTCAGGATCAACTCTTTAAGGATCTTCTGGCCCTCAGGAGCTCCAATGTCGAGTGAGAGAGCTTTCTTGCCTGCATTGATCGAAAGATAATAGGAGAACATCCTGTCTTCTTTTAAGACGTCATCTCCCACCCGTCGGTTTGGATCGCCATAGACAGGGTGTTCTAGGCGAATGACGTTGGCTCCATCTTCAGCCAGACGGAGGGTGAGATAGGGCAAGACGGTGGCTTGCTCGAGACTTAAAATCGTGATGTTTTTAAAAAGATTGATATCTTCCATGATGATCCCCCCCTGGATTAAAATTTTGGATACTGTATACAGAAAATCTTATATACCCAACCCATTCAACTTGTCAAGAATTTAAGGAGAAATTTCTGAAAAAGTCCAGAAATCTCTGATTACGCAGATTTTAAAAAATGATTACATAGATTTCCCTAATTTTTCAGCCTAACCTTTTTTTCAATTTATCAGTGAGTTCGGTAAGATTTTCGTATTCGATTCCGGAAATCGTCCGGATCATTTCAGGGAGCGTGGAGCCTTTCTGATAAATGATCGTCACCTCTTTGCCCATGCCGAGGGCGATTCCTAATTCAAATAGACTCTCCTCTTTTTGGGGAAAAGAAAGGTCATAAATTCCAAGTCTGGCCCGTCGAATCTGTTCCATTCGATGATTAAGGGATTCCTTTTCCGGAAGGGCTTTATTGCCATGGATGGAGATCAACCCGCTTCCTTCAAAA